>Ga0182039_10000892_pt1 | contig 15724 bp, 24 predicted proteins | sample sta12Can44000111_FD_125975 | JGI IMG/M metagenome (GOLD analysis project Ga0182039, IMG submission 125975) | Lab enrichment of tropical soil microbial communities from Luquillo Experimental Forest, Puerto Rico - statanox.12C.anox.44.000.111 | ecosystem: Environmental > Terrestrial > Soil >...
CTAAATCGTCGCATTCAGCGTCAGTCACCCAGCCGCGCTCAACTCCTCAATCGGCGTAGCGAGGCGCAGTGGCGAGCGAACTCCACATCATCCCACTCAGTCATTGCCATCTGATTTCCCCCTTTCTCTTCCCCCCGCGCAGCCAGGGCGCACCGTGAACGTGGTGCCGATCAGGCCTGCGATTTCGGAGACATCACTAATATGGGGATTGATCGGGGCGTTTGCAGCCCAGCGTCATTGGCTAGAAAAGGGTTGATTCAACTGTTCGTAAATTGGGCGTCATCGCCCGTCCCCCTGATCGACGACACCGCGCATCTGCCCGTCGATGCCGGGTGCGCCAGCGTCACCTTCGCCGTAGCGTTTGTTATAGGAGTGATGCACATGGGATATGTGGCGCAGCGGGCTCGAACCCTGGTGAACAGTCGTGTCTGCATGTTGCGCGTCGCCAGAATCGCGCAGGCGATGGGCGAGCCGCTGTGCCTCAGTAGCGCCGCTGTGGTGGTTTTGGTTATATTTGACCTCAGGCATAGCTACCTCCTATCGGGCCACTGATTTTTTGTTGAAGTGATTTTCGGCAGGCCTTGAGCCGGAGTGCCATGGCAACCTTGCACTCCGCTTTGGCCGTACAATGTGCGACCTGTTCCGGGGCCGCCGCCTTTCACGTTAAGCGCGACCTGATTGCCGTAGGGCACCGGATTGTATCCAGAACCAGCAGAACGCGGCTCGCCGCGATAGTTTGAATCGCCCGATCTGGTCGTATGCGAACCCTGCGCCTGTCCCTTTTGTCCGACCCAGCCCGGATTGATACCCTTTGCGCCGGCGCCGATCTTTATCGGCTTGTCCACGACGACGCGGCTACCGTGTCCGCCGCCCGCGTTGCTTCTAGCCATTTTTAGTCTCCTTGTTTGGTTGCAGTTTCAGAAAAAGAAGACGACCCGGCCAGCTCTGACATCAAGCCACCAGAGGAGGTTGCTGGACCACTGCCACCTGACGGAGCGTGCGCCGGGTCGTCAGTTGCGACTGGCGAAGATGTGACACCAGTCGAAGACTCAGGATCGGAATGTTGATTTAGATCGTCGATGCGATAGCCGAGCGGCGGTTCATCAGGAACGGGATCGGCACCGGCCCAAGGCGAATTCGACGGCAGTGGTGGTGGCGCCGGCGAGACTACGCCGGTGACTGTTTGATGCTCGGTGAGAGCAAAACGTCCACCAACTTCAGAATGGGTATGACTGAGGTAAGTACCGGTGTCGCCGTCGCGAGATTGATTGCGGACACGCTCGTCATTGCGCAGGACGCGCCGCCTATCGGCTTGGTCCTCGGGATCGTAGATCGTCATCGCAGCACCTCATAGTTCGAATCCACGCGCGCTCAATTACGAGAGCGCAGGCCCTCCCGACGGTGTGCGGCAGATGAAAGCCGGATCGATGATAAGCGGTGGCTAGCGTCGATCGGTCCAGCAAGTCCAGCAATCGGATCATACCAAAAACCGCAGAAGCAATCACGCGAATTAACCATATTTCGCGAAGTGCGTTTCCGCTGATTTTAAAAACGGTCCGATCAAACCGGTGATGTAGTACGATTTCAGAACGCACTGAATTCCCTGGGGGCGAACATCATGCGGAACATTGCTGGCGCAGCGGTTGCATCTGCTGTGATGATTTGTGACTCAACAGCGATGGCCCAACACAGCACACCTCATCATGACCCCGATGGTGTGGTCCTGATTAATCAGCGGGATGCTTTGGAGGGGTACATCACGTCGCGTGACGCTCCCGGATTTCCCGTCACGATCAGCGATCCGGGAAGCTATCGACTGACAAGCAATCTCTATCCCCAACGTGAACACGGGGCCATCGAGATTGCCGCCGATGACGTGACAATTGACCTGAACGGATTCACCATTACGACAGACCACGCAGACGGCATTAACGGTGTGTCGGGTCGCAGCAATATCGTCATTCGCAATGGGACAATTAGGAATGGCAGCACGCCCGTGAATCTACAGTTCTCCTCTTTTGTGCACCTTATGCAAATCCAAGTGTATGAGGCGACATTCGCTGGTGTGGTACTTGGCGACCATGCATCAATTACCGACAGCAGCATCCACTATAATCGCACCGAAGGCTTACGTGTTGGAGCGTATGCTTTGATCGCCAGGAACGTTGTCTCCGACAACACATCCGACGGAATAAACGCGGGCAACGGCTCAATAATTGAGGGGAATATTGTAGCACACAACCAGCAGGGAATAGTCTGCAATTTCTGCACTATCACCGGAAATTCGGTCTACAGCAACGACCAGGCAGGCATTCATGTCACCAACGCTTTGATCAACAATAACACCGCGTTCCAGAACCGAGGTGAGGCTATTTGGTGCAACGACGCCAGCCATGCAGCAGGAGCAAATTGTTTAATTATAAATAATACAGTTACTCAAAATAACGTAGGCTTGCTGGTGGATTGCCCTAGCCTGATTCGCGAAAACTTTGCCTACACCAATGCTAATAACGCCGACATAGCGATTGGGACCGAAACAGGTGGTCCATGCACCAAGAGTGGGAACGCTCCCCCGCCGTGAATGCACCATGTAGTGCGGAAATGCGGGAAATTACTTCTGGCCCTCGCCGCCATGTTTTGACTTCGCGAGCTTGTTGTAGACAGTAGACTGCGAGCAACGCGAACGCGGCGCGACGTACGCGCCAATTCGCGCGACGGTGGTGCGAGCAATTGCGATGCCGCGAGCGCGTGTGAGAGCACTTGCAGAATTTCACAAAAATTTCGTGAGGGGGACCACTTCAGGAAATCATAAAAATTCCGCTAGATTGGACGCCATGCCGTGGAAGGCCAAGCCCGTCAGCATTCTGCAACGAGAAAACGATAACCTAAAAACGACCATCTGCCTCCTGCGCCGCGAATTGGAAAACCGGCAAGGGGCGGTGGGCCGGCTCGAACTGCTCGTGCACGAACGTACCGCCCGCATCGATGAGCTCACCGGTAAACTCGAACAAGCAAGGGCGCAGAACCAGCGCTTGGATGCGGAGTGCGAGCACCTAACGGAGATGATGGTGGAGATGATACGGGTGGCGCCCATCACCTCCGGGGACCCGTTCTAGGAATTGCGTGCGCTGGTGCCCTCGGCCTATGGCGTCACGATCCGATGTCTTACCTCGAACGGATCAAGGAAAGAAATCTTGTCGACGGAAAACTGACGGCCAGGCGGCTCGATCCAGTGGAAATCCTCTGCACTGAACTCCCACCTTGCCTGCGCGGTGAACGAGACCTCGAGGGAATAGGGGCGCTGGGCGACCAGCCTGCTCGTTATGAAGCTAACTCGGTGATACTCGTCATTGTCGGGGCCGTCCCACTTCGAGGGCGGGAGGTCTGGAGCCGGTATCGTTATCAAATGTACCCCATCAGGTTCGTGGTCGGGAACGGTTTGCATGTGCGACAACCTGATCTCAAACGCGTCCGCGTGTGTGGGGGTCAGCAACCGGTCCATCGTCTTCAACCAGCGAATGGAACCAAAGACGATGCCCTCGAATAAGTGCAGGTTCTTGATCGACCCCTTCCATTCATCGAGCAGTGTCCTGGTCAGTGGGCGGGCGAGCAGCTTGTTCAGAGACATCATGTCACGCGCAAGCGCTGCATCCGAAGGCGGGTCTCTACTGCCAGTCGCCATGGTACCCTCCCAAGCCTGACCGGCTAATAATATCCGCACCAACGGGTCCCGGAAAAGCATGCTTTGCGAAGCCGAAAAGTGGCTCACGAATTTGCGAGGGGGGTATCGAAATCGAACGCATCGGGAATTTTGGCCCCCCGGGGTGGGGGTTGACCGCCTGCACCTGACGCTTGTGCGGTGCTCGCCGCTAGTGCGCCATCGCTGCGCCAAAACTGTTCGTAAATGGGGTAATTACACAGTCGACCGAGAAAACAGCCTAGAAAGCCAATAACCACGCTGCAACTTGCAGACGTGCCAACTATCGAAAAACGAACAGTTGCCTGTCAGTGTGCACAGTTTCAGTCTAACAATATCAAACTGAAGCTCAAGCGTGTTAACCAACCAAGATTTAACCCAATACTTCCTGACGTTTCACCGTGAAACAGCTTCAGATTGTTAACTGATTGCATAGCCTCGCCAGTAAGAGGTGGGGCCTCGACCGTTCGCTCTCTCTATCGCCAGCCTAGGCCCTGCTAGACCTTTTGCGAGGTGCAGCTGCTTGACCATGCCTTATGTCACGGATTGTGTTCCGCGCCTTTTAGAAAACTGTGGCAATGAGATGCGCGCCGTTCTTTAGGTAACAGTGAAATTAGAGCATTGCCTTACCGGAGTCCGCACCGAAGCTCCTGACAGGCACGTCTCTCGGCTCTAATAATCTTCCGATCGTGGCCGCCTACGTATACAGGCGGAACTCGAACATCATCATTCATGGCATGTGGGGCTTTCAGGCATCACAGGGCGGTGCCAAGGCGATTGAGGGCACCGACTACAACGGCATTCCGCCAAACGTGTTGTTTGCGCATCTCGTGTCCAGCGACAACCCGTTGAACTTTGGTCTCGGCTCTTACCGTTGGCAAAAAGCACCGGGCAACACCATCACCAACCTGATCCTCGATCACAACATGGACCTACATCCAGGCGATGGCAACCTGAACACGCAGAATATGTTTTTGGCCAAGATGAAACGAGTCGTGGAGCAAGCCCGGTGCCTACGCAGGAAGAGTATAACGCGCTTCTGGGCGTCATCCGGCCTCCGCGACGCGCTGGCAGAAATTGTTGAAGTTGAAAGGATCGGCTGCTTGGCCGAACATTCCGTACATGCCAAAACCGTATGCAGTCATGCCCCGCTCCTTTGTCAGTATTTTGGCATATACAGTAATCACCGAGTCAGACACAAACGCGCGGTCCCTTTGCGCTCGACAATTTGGATCGGCACAAGCCGCATGAGAGAATGCGACATTCGTATTGGCGGTGAACAGGCATCAAGGCAGTTCGCCCCGACCCACCAGAAAAATTACTGATCGGCACCATTGAAGCGTAGCCTGTCGAACAGGGGGAGGCACGGCAACTACCACGCACGCGCGATTCTCCAATTTTTCTCCAACGGGCGGTACGCTGAACGATCTTTCGATGAACCCTGGCGATCGCGCATCTACTGAGGAGACACCTCGTTCGGGACGAGCGGGTCGCAGGTTCAAATCCTGCCACTCCGACCATCTTTCTCACACAACAGATCGACGATAGGAATTGTCGTTATTGTCTGGTTTAGGATAGTAGCAGCGCTGCCATAGGTGACGATGGCGTCAACCTTGCGCCGTTCGAATTCAGCGGCGATCCGGCTTAGTTGAGAGCTTGGCGCATCCGGCCGGCAACGTTACGGGAGTCTCGCATTCAACAGCCGGACCTGGTTGGCGAGCGGGTTATGCTCTTGCGGCAAGGCTATCCTCCAGTTGCATAGATTGGGCATCCTGGCTGACGCTGGGTATGCGGAGCCGATGTTGGAGACAGATCGGGTCAAGCCTCTGGGCTCGAAGGAGCACGGATCGGGGTCTGGCGCGCCGAAGACATTGCACCAGCATTCGTCTCGAGATGCGCATCACCTCTTCCAAGCACAAGATCAAACAAACTGTACAAATAGCCGGTGTTGTGGAAAAAAGCCGCCACAGCCGCTACAAAAGGTGCCACACCACAACAAACGCAAGTCACCGATGGCCGCCTCACTCTCAAAAGCACACATCGGTAGACGAGTCAGGTCCATAAGACATCAGTCCACCCGCTTCGACATAATCGTTATAGCTCATCATCGTGGGCAAGCGTCCGCTCAGCGTGAGCGTTGATGATACGGGCGCGGTTGGCGGCCATAAGTGCATCGGAGACGACGTAAAGCGCGTCCGCTTTGTTCCTGAGCATCTCGATTTATCCCGTGGTGTAGCTGAGGGCTCCGTAATAACGTTTGGCGTAGTCAGCTATCAATTGAGCCTTGTCGAGGCCATTAATAATCCTTCTAGCCTGGACCCATTGCTCATTCGTCTTACTGAAATAATTTCCAAATTTTTTGCCTGTGAAGATTCCTTCGGTCATTCCAATAAATATGATGGGTATTGCGTTCTTAACCTCCAACGCCAAGTCGGGGCTTTCAAGCAGTTTAATTCCAAGCTTCTCACCCATTTTGGCATAATTGTAATTCCAGGTTAGCTGAACCAAGCCACGTCCATAGTAAGGCGCATAGGGCTTTCCTCTGCCGAGTCCATATTCGCGAATTGGTCCAAATTTCCGATCCGTTTCGTGATGGGCTGTTCCGAGCGCGTAGGCAAGCCACCGATCATCACCCTTGGGAGAGTTCTTCTCCCAATAATCGAGTATCTTTCCCAGTGTTTCTTTTGGTTTTGAACTCAACTTCGCGTCGAAAAGACGGGTACTAACTTGGTCAAAGAAAAATGTCCTGTTGATCATGGCGCTCCTCCTGTGTCGGCCGCCGCTTTTTGTCGTCTACCTTAGACTTGGATCCAACGCTTCCGCAATCGTTGTACTTAATTGCGGGCGACATGAAGAGCGCCGGGGTCGGACTAGACGAGAAGCGACGTCGAGGAGAACCTGGAATCGGGTGTCACGCGACGACCGCTCTGTGACGTGCGTCACAGCGGTCGCTGAGGCGATGTGTTCTGTGAGACAGGAGCTGGAAGGGGATGATCAGGTCGTGACGCTCGACGTCAAAGTTTATGACAAACACAATCGCCATCTATCAAGCCTATCGCTGGAACATATACGCGGTCGCACACGAATGATCCACAGAGCTGGGCACGGACCCGTTGACAACTTGGCATGACAAAAGCTGGTAGTTGCCGCGTGGCCGGACAGGATTGAGCTGGCAAATTGACTCGACGGCCGGGGCTTTCTAAGAATGAAAGCCCCGCGCAAAACACCGCACCCAGAGCCTCGAGCTCGCAATGAGGGGCCGTACCTGATCAAGCTTTCATCAAAGACGCGCCGCTAACGGTCGCGAACTGACGCTTTCTTATCTTTGACGATTTCGAAGGGACGGAGGACGACAATGAAAGGAAAAAAAGAGAAAGGAAAAAAAGAGAAAGGAAAAAAAGAGAAAGGAAAAAAAGAAGCCATTTCGGGGACTGTCACCGGCAACGATCAGCATGTCGGGTTTCGGGCCATGATCATGAAGCAGGCCATCGAATACAACCTCGCCGGCTTTACAAAGAACCTGCCTAACGACGTCGTGAGCTTCACCCTTCAGGGCAATGCGAAACGCGTGACCGACGCTGTCTCGGCCATCCAGGAGGGAACGAAGAAATCGTCGGACATCAAGGTCAGCACAACTCAGGGGAAGGTCAATCTGGCCCTGAACGCTTTCACAATCTATGCGTGGACGTCGACGAGCCGGAACATCACCACCCCGTACGATCTCGTTTTCCATCTGCGGCCCGATAACGGAAAGCTCGCGCCGGCGGATGTCAAGACCGTATGGCACCACATTCTGCAATCGACTCTGAAAGGCGACGACCTGAGGAAACTGGGCCCCGACGATTGAGCTGCGTTGTCCGGTTATCGTGGAGGGCGACGCCGCTCAGCCTAAACTAAATGTGCGAAAAACTCTGGACAACTTCCTCTCCTCCCTTAGAGCAAGCGGCCTGCGCTGGGCAGTTCCCGGCGCAGGCCGTAGCTCAATCATCGTCCGGATCGCTGATATCGTCGAGGTTGTCGTTCGGGTCTCCCGCCGGTTAGACCTGCTTGAACAGCTCGTCAGCCCGCTGCCGGTTGGAACGCGCTTTTTTGATAGCCGTCCTCAACCTTATTTGCACGACAAAATTTGCCGCTACCACCAATGTAAAAATGAAGGCACAGCCGCTCATCGAAGCCGTAGGCAAATCAATCAGCAACAAATGATTGTAGACTGCGCTGAGTGCCGTATTGCCAGGAGATTGACTTTATCAAATATGTGGCGTCCCGATGCGACTATTGCTAACGTAGGCGTACAAGTGTGGCAATTCGGCATAACCAGCCAAATTGACCCCGGCCATTGTACAATACCACCCATCCTAAATCGTCTTCGGGTGGATCGCGAATCATATCCGCTGTTGTTGATAAATATCCAACCAGCAATGCTGTATTCACTAAAAGCAGCGCTCGCAAGATGACAGGCAGATAGAACATTGGGGCAGAAAGACCAAATATATTAGTTATCGGACTCGCGTCGGGTGCAACGTATTCAGTAATTGCTTGGGCAAAGGCCGGATCAGTTGACTTAACGCGTCCTTCAGGAGCGTTGGTTTATATCCGAGCCCCACAAACCAAGGTCTAAGAAGTGATTTCGAATTTGTTCGGGAAAATTGCAATCAATGCTGTGGTTATACCCGTGGCCACATAATAATGACTATTTTCTGCTACCAACAAAGATCTCGAGAACGGCAGATGTGTGTTTTTGGCCGTTAGCGCCGATCTTATCACCCGAGCCTCCGGAGGCGGAGGAAGCTTCTCGACTACTGTTAGATCTAATTCTTCAAACTTGTTTGTCCAAGGAAGTGAAATTAACGGCAGCTGTCTTCGTTATGGCAGCTCGCTTGAGTTTGATACGCTTCGTTTAGGAGCAGGTATGCTGTTAGATATTCAAGTGACTGCTGACGTGATAGCTCGTTATAGTAAGATGTTAAAGACAACAACCAGAACGATGTAATAAATAAACTGGATACTGCGTTATTTCTTGCCTCCGTCAATACCCCCAAAATTAATCGCCACTTTTATTTACCTCTGGATGCGCGGCGAAGCCTAGCGGGCCAATGATGTCGTGACGATCCTGCCACCGCAAGGGCGAGGAGCCAGCATCGCCCCAGCCCACCGGCGGAAGCACCTTTCGCTTGGCAAGGACGCACCCTGCACGCGCTCGATTGAGCAGTTCGGAGACTATTGCGCAGCCGATGCGGCATTGATACGCACGAGTCTGAATTCTCGTAAAGCCACAGGTTCAAGATGCGCTGGACGCGCTTGCCGCAAAGCCAGCGAACTCCGTCATTCAGTTGCCTGGAATGGCCCGCATTTGGCTGCTGTGCCGAAACGATTATCAAAATCGACCGTGCCTCCGGCGACTGGAATGCGCGTCGGCGGGAGGCGGCGGGTATACTGTTGTACAATTAATATCTTTTTGTCAGCGCTGAGGCGGATTCGCACCGGTTCGAGCGGTTTGCCCTTATTCGCCCTGCTCAGGTCGAGTGCGTAATACCCAGTGATGGGACTCTTTATCGTGCGCGTGCCCCCGTCGCGGTCGAACACAGCTGATCGCGGGAGGTAAATTTCCATCTTGGCGTCAGGCCCTTCGCAAGTGAGCATCCGGATCATGTAGGCTTCTTTGCCGGGTTCTTTCGCTACCGCTGGCAGACCAGCGAAAATGAGAAACATCGCACCGACGAGGGCAAGGCGCGCCGGATACTTTCCACGCATGCCGAAGTTAAGATTATGCGCGGTAGTCAGGGCGGCTTGCTCGCGTCTTGGCCTGGAGCCGAGCTTGAGCACTTTGAGCATCCCATTGGTGAATCGCAATACCCGCTTCCTCGCTCAGCATAATTTATAACACAACATTGCCATCTCAGGGAAAATTGCAACGCTGTCGGATACAAATTCCCACTCTGCTGGATCGTTCATTGCAGCGGCTGGGCAGGATCGCGCTCGGGCCTTGGCTCCCGCGATCGTATGCTCCCGATACAAATTGGCGAGTTCGGCCTTGGCGTTCTGTCGCGCTGCGCTGGCCGAGAAAGAACGCGAAATGATTGCCACGCGCATCAAAGCGGCCTTGCCGCAGCGAAGGCACGCGGTGTGAGCGCTCGTGCGCAATTATCTACACCACCCCCGAGCCTTCCGACGATGGAGGGAGGTAGCGTGCGGTCTAAGCTTTTTGCGGGCGAGGCGCTGGGTAGCCCCGTCGATTATAGCTTGTCTGCCACAAATTATTGACTTACGTACCAAGCGCTCATGCCGTTAGGGGTGCGGTTGCCCCGCGCAGCAGGTTATAGAGCGTAAAGGCGCGTTCTTTGACCTTCGTATTGATGTTATCCAACGTCAATTCACGCTCAGCGAAGGCGGAGCCCGGAAACACGAAATAGAGCACGTCCTCTTCCACGCTCGAGTTTCGAATTTTCGAACAAAAGCCGTTCCGGTCGCGTCGGCAGGGATCAGGACAGGCTGGCTGCAACGCCTCATGAACCCGGATTGACGCTTCGCCGATTTTATTAACAGGGCCGAGATCGCCACAGATCGCAGCGGTGATCATGTCTTTAAAGATCACGATGGCGACATCGCCGATCGCGACCTTTGGATCAAATGGTCCATGCTCCGCCTCGTTCTGGGGCAGAACAATATAGGGCGCAGCCTCGGCAGACAGACTCTTGCCGTTCGAGAAACGAAACGAGGTGGCGTTCTGTCCGGTGGGATCGAGATCCGTTCCCTTCTTATGCCCAGGTCCGGCGGCGGGGCCATCTGCATCGATCGACATCTTCGCACTCCAGAAAACCGCGCGGATCTCTGCTCCGTTCCCTGGAAACGCAAGAAGCGCCTTGCAGTTGCTAGGGTCGCGATTTCTCGGCCTGCGATCGAATTGATCATAACGCCTCTTGGCCTCCACCGCGAAGTTAACAGCAGTGTCGAAAGGCACGCCTGCTAGCTGGCGGCGTGATTCAGAGGGTGGTCGGAATGCCATGGTGACTCTCTTCGGTTCGTACCACAAATGTTTCCTCGACACTGAATTATACCGAACTCGCCCAGATTCTTCCACTGTCACACAGGAGGGACTGATCTGAAGCGCTCCAATCGAACGAACCGTCTGCCCCGCTTCTTAGTTCTCCCAGCTTCGTAGTACGCGCTGCTTATTTCTTCTTCGGCAAAAACGGCCAACTTGCGCCTGCCGTTCGGCCAGGAGGTCAAGCGATGAGTACCTGGGATGAAATCGTCGACCAGTGGGATTCGCCCAGCTGGAAAGACGCGGCCCGCAATTATCACGGCGACCGCGAGCCGGTTAAGGTACAAGCGCCCAAACCAGTGCCGCTCAATGGCAAGTCGCATGAGCCGACGAGCCGAGCAATCCTTCTTCCTGAAGCCAACTGCGCCAGTGCAGTCGATTGACTTATGGCTAATGCGGTGCCGATTGAATCGAGTAAATTAGTTTCAAGTCGCGAGCGGGCAGCGACAACACGAAGTGCCGACATAACCAGATCACGTTCGCCGGAGGTGTCCTCGACGGACTTGCCCTGCGCTGAAGGCTGTTACGGAATTCATAGCGAACTAAATTTCCTTTTTGGAAAAAAACCTCGGCGCGCCAACGTCGGGGTTTTTGCTTCGTGGATTACAAACATCTTTGCCGACTGACTGTATTTGCTTCCGATGTAAGCAGAGACCTTTTGCCGTGTTGCATCTGCCATTCGTTCGAGGAGCATACACACCTGATCGTAAAGATCGTTTTACCAATGCCACATTGTTCGCCCGTAAAACGATCTAGCGCTACTTTCCTCTTATCCTCGAAAAGCCCACCTGCATTTCCACGACTCCACTCAGCGACCAATGCTGAAATACCCGCTACTAAATCGCCATCTTTTAGCATCTGCTGGGATAGTCGCCAGAAAAATGATAGGCTAAACTCGGAATGTTAGAAAAATCCATTGACTGCGACATCATACAAGGGAAGTGGCTTAAGGATGAAATTCTCTACGCAGCCTGGCTTGGGCAGAGAACTTGGAAGCAGGCTGGCGGCGGACGCAGTCTGAGTCAAACTCAGCTCCCGTCACACCGGACCCGCCAAGGCCATCATACATTTGAAACGACATGCACTAAGGTCCATCAAGAGCAGGCGCATGGCAAAAAAGCGCGTCACCGTTTACTTCGCAACTAATCGTCAGCCTATTTTGAAAGGCGGCACGGACACGATTATCGGCTTCAGTTCCGAGCTAGGCCCGACTAGCGGCCTCGACGTACGCTACGGGAGCGCGCAGGTCGACGTCGATCTGGCCGCGAAAACCAACGAGATGGTAGATGGTTCGCTTAGGGTGGCTGATCAAAAGCTTCTCTTCGCAGCGCGGGGCAGGCCGACGCTCGGCAGCAATACCATTTTTGATGTTCTCCGCGACGAGATGGCTGATCGAAAGCGGCCCGCCATCGCATTCATCCACGGTTTTAGCAACAGCTTTATCGACGCAATTGAACGCGCGGGGTGGAATCTGGTCTTCCTCGGGCTTAATGCCAACATGTTTGTGTTTACGTGGCCCTCGATAGCTTCGCCTATCGGCGTGCCACTGCCTTACAACGACTACGAACATGACCGCGCGACAGCCGCGGCATCGGGCCCTGCGGTCGCGCGCGCCATCAGACGGCTGTACGACTATGTCGACCGTCTCGCGCGCGACCAACGCTGCGACCAGAGCATCCATTTACTCTGCCACAGCATGGGAAATTATGTGTTGCGCAACGCGTTGCAGGCGTTGATGCGGCTACCGGATCCCACCTCTGTCGTCACTGGCGACTTTCGTTCGATGATGGCGATGAGCGCAGATGCACCAGACCCTTCCGTTCTGCGGCGCAGTTTCGACAAGATTATACTTGCCGCGGCCGACGAAGATTCAGACGCCTTCGACGATCCATTAAAGCTAAAATATTTGCCGCGCATCGCAGAGTCTGTAACCGTCTATCACAATCGCAAGGACTGGGTGCTCAATACGCTAAGCGCGATAACCAAATTCAACGGACCGCGTCTGGGTAACGATGGACCTGACAACATGAGTTCGATCAGTGACAAAGTCTCCGCGATCGACGCCACTGACGTGGACAATTTCAGCAACGATCCAGAAAGCCACCAGTACTACCGAACAATTCCGGCTGTCCGCGACGATATCGCCGCAGTGCTCAGAGGCACGCCGCAGAACGCCATACCAAACCGCAGGCCAATCGCCTCCGGCCGCTGGGCGATCAAGCCGCCCGTGACGAGGGCCAAGCCAACCTCTGGGCGGAGGCGCCGGTAAGGATCAAGACGTTACGGTTACGCGGAAAACTGACTTGGGTGTCCGGAATTGCCGAGCGGCTCCTCCCCCGCAAGCTTGTCGAAGATCCAATCATCCTTGCTCGCCCTGCGAGCCCCGCGCAGATGGCGTTTTCCAGGTCCACCTTCTCCCAACGCGCCGTTGCTGCGCAACGCAGTCGAGATCACCCAATACAAGATCACTTTCCCCGCCTTCAACGCCAGCATTCAAGCCATTGCCAGCGACCGCAGGTCGACCAGCTCGGAGGCCCGCAGACCATTATCGGATCGAGCCGCGCTGCCCGATGGGCTGGATAGACGCCAAATGAAATCCCCACAAGCACGGCAAATCCACAAGCTACGATAATGGCCCAGGGGCTTATCAGTATCGGCCAGCCAGCCTCCCATGCGATCGCGACGGCGGCTGTGGCTCCCAACAGTGCGCCGACGAGTCCTCCCAGCAATGCCAGCATTAAGGCCTGCCGCATTGATTAGGCGCGCCTTCCTTCCGAGTTCACTTGAGCGCAAAGACTTGGAAACCAGGCTTAACAACTCAAAGAGTGCAATTTTTTGCTGGTTGGCAAACTCCCTGAAATTCAACCCCAGTATCTCGTCGAGACGCATGTCAAGCGGATCGTTGAAGCTAGGGGGTTCGGAGAGTCTCAAAGTATTTGTCGAAATGTTTTTTTGGCTCCTTCGGGACTCAGATATTTAAAGAGTCTCACTTGGGGAAACCTCGTCACTCTTGGTGCCGTTTTCGTTCGACATCCGACAGAACGGGCGGCGCGCGGCATTTCATGGTTGAGGACCTGTGGCGGAGTGCGCTGGCTTATAAGAATTCCGGAAAAAGCGCGAGCGTTTCCTGGCGGCCGAAATCAACGACCAGATCGCCCCAATGACTGCGCCGCCACTATCAAGGAACGGCACGGTCGGCTCGCTGTATGCGCAAGTCGCGCAGACCGCCCGGTGGCGTGAAGAGTGCAAGTTTTGCGAAATGATGATGTATGCCGCGCGGCGGCGCCCGGTCGAGCGGCTCAAAGGACTGACTACCGGAGCGCGCCGGAATGAGCCAATAGTCACCCGTCCTAAAGTCTGAATCGCCGTCGAAACTGACGAAAATTCCGTTTTCAAGATCGATCCAATTTCCAGGACTTTCAATCGGTTCGCTACCTTGCCAACGCAGCAGGCGCATGTGACGCGTCGCATCGGGAACACCATTCTGGTCGGTCAGAAAAACGCCCGCGGTAAGCGGCGCATCCAATGTCACCGCGTTTGGCAGGACATCGATCGCTTTGATGCGGCGCAGCTCGCCCGGCAATCCGGCGAGTTCACGCGCATCGTCGATGATTTCGATCAAGTCGCCGCCGGAGAAGCTCAACCCCGCATCACTGCCGACGGTCTGGACCACTAAATGGAGCAGATCAATCAAGCGGATCACTCGGCCTCCAGTTGAGGCATTGTCGCGCGACCATTTGAACGTTGCCGCGCCGATCTTACCCGGGTCATGCACTTCGACGCGATAGAGCTGATTATCCCCCCCCGTGTAACTGCCAAGAGCCGTGCTCAACCGTGACGTTGCCGGCCTAAATTTGCGGTTCTCGTCCAGCGGACGTTCCGGGTTTGCGGAAGAAGCCTCGCATAGCTTGACCTGCCAGGCCGTGTGTAGGCGTGTCGTCGTATCAATACCCGTCGCAGTATCGACAAGGTCAGGGTCTTCGAGCGCGGTCACCTCGCGTTGCCAGATGTCGAGGTAGACCAGATAGGGCCCGCCGGAGCCTGGCAGCTCTGGCGGTGATGGCAAGTAGGGTTGCTGCGTATAAGAGATAGCCTCGGCGCCGTGTTGCTCGTCAAGCGCGGCGTCCCAGACTGGAGAACCAGCACCGTGATTCTCTGCGACAAGACCATCGACATAGATGCGTCCGTGCCCAATGGTGAGTCCGCCACGGCCATCTTCTTCAATCTTGAAGGCGCACGGCGTCGCCAGAAAGACTCGGCCGAGCACATCCACTACCGTGGCGCGAAACGTGCGGCTGTCGATCGCGCTCCGCGCGTTCCAATCTTGGTCGAGCAAAACACGCCCCTGTTGCGTCAGAACGCCGGAATAATTCTGTCGCGGATCGAAAACAAAACGGCTGTAGTCTCCGCTCATCGTTGCCTCCATCACCGCGGTCACATGGCAATGCTGATCCTCCTCAGGTTAACTGATTGCTGCCGGGATCGGTCAGCGATTTTTCATTCAAGAACCGAAATAGGCGCTTAAAGAGCGTCGGGCACCAACCGAATCGATCCAAAATTGGTTGCCGAGTCGGCTGTTTGGCCTTTGGCGCAGCAGCAGCTCGGAATTCGTGGAAAGGGGCATGCCGGGGGAAAAATCGCGGCTCAGGCCAAACTAAAAGCTGCCCGGTCTTATGAAAACCTTTCCAGCCACGGCACTATCCCGAGGTCTGTTTGATCCATCGCTGGTCAGACCATCCCGAGCGGCAAGGACCAGTGTATGGCAACGTCATTGGCCAGTTTTTTTCGACGTTACAGTCACGCATGTCATTACCCCCCTGATGGGTCTTGGTGTAGACGATTGCATACCACTCACCTTTGTTCCCACAGATGATGACTTGTTCGCCGTTGTATAGTTTGTCTATGCGCTCATATTGCAATCCTGGACCGGCCTTCACGGCGAGAAAGCCATCGCCATTGGGATCAAGGTTGTAGACAACGCCGTA
>Ga0182039_10000893_pt1 | contig 15721 bp, 17 predicted proteins | sample sta12Can44000111_FD_125975 | JGI IMG/M metagenome (GOLD analysis project Ga0182039, IMG submission 125975) | Lab enrichment of tropical soil microbial communities from Luquillo Experimental Forest, Puerto Rico - statanox.12C.anox.44.000.111 | ecosystem: Environmental > Terrestrial > Soil >...
GGCCTTCATTGAGCGGGCGGCGCGGGAACATCTGGAATTGGCCGCCGACTATCTGGTGATGGCGGCTTGGCTGGCTTACCTCAAATCCCGCCTGCTACTGCCTGAACCGGCTCCCGAAGACGAGCCCAGCGGCGAGGAGATGGCCGCCGCTCTGGCTTTCCAGCTGCGACGGCTGGAAGCCATGCGTCAGGCCGGCGAAAAGCTGATGAACCGCCCGCGTCTGGGCCGCGACGTCTTTGCCCGCGGCGAGCCGGAAGGGGTGTCGGTAGTGTTCCGCCCGGTCTGGGAGGTGGGGCTTTATGACCTCTTGAAGGCCTATGCCGACATTCAGCGCCGCCAGAAGGTCACCACCCTGCATATCGAAGCCCCCGATCTCTATTCGGTGGACGACGCCATCCAGCGGCTGCAAACCATGCTGGGGCGGATGCCGAAATGGAGCACGCTGATGAGCTTCCTTCCCACCGGCTTGGGCGGATTGCTGCGGCGTTCGGCGGTGTCGGCGCATTTCGTCGCCATTCTGGAGCTGTGCCGCCAGGGCAAGCTGGACATGCGACAGGACGAAGTATTCTCCGATATTTGGCTGAAGCCGGCAGAAAGATCGATTGATGACTGACTTTCAACAACTCCGCCTGATCGAAGCGCTTTTGTTCGCCTCGGCCGAGCCGTTGGACGAGCGCAGTCTGGCCGAACGCCTGCCGGAAGGCGCTGATCTGGAACAGATTCTGGGCGAGTTGCAGGCGCAATATGCCGAGCGCGGGGTCAATCTGGTGCAGCGTGGCGGCAAATGGGCTTTCCGCACCGCGCCTGATCTGGCGGCGGCCCTGACGGTCGAGCAGAATGTCGGCAAGAAGCTGTCGCGCGCCGCTATCGAGACCTTGGCGATCATCGCCTATCATCAGCCCTGCACCCGCGCCGAGATCGAGGAAATTCGTGGCGTCGCCTTGAGCCGTGGTACTTTGGACGTGCTGTTCGAGGCCGGCTGGATCAGGCCGCGCGGCCGCCGCCGCTCGCCGGGCAAGCCCATGCTGTGGGGCACCACTGAAAATTTCCTCGACCATTTCGGTCTGTTGGCCACCGACGATCTGCCGGGCATCGAGGAGCTGAAGGCCGCCGGTTTGCTGGATTCCCGCCCCGGTCTGTCCAGCTATGCCAACCGCGCGGGCGAAGAGGCGGACCTGTTGGATGTCGATGCCGAGGAGTTGGATGAAGACGAGTTGGAACGCAAGGCTCTGGACCTTTTGCGCCCCTCGGCTTTGGGCGAGGATGATGATGCTTCTGAAGATGCGGAAGACTGATCGGGTTGTCTTTCGTCAAGGATGCAGGAAGCCCTTCCCACTACTGTCGAACATCGCCGGAAAGAGGTTGTGCATTCCCTAATATGACGGAAATCGTCCGGCGAGGCCTTGCGGCCATTGCCGCCGCTTCCGTCTTTTGCGATGATCCGGCGGCGTTGCGCTGGTCTAGGAGATTTGGGTCATGGGTTCTTTGAGCATTTGGCATTGGTTGATCGTTCTGGCCGTGGCGCTGCTGCTGTTCGGCGGCAAGGGCAAGATCTCCAACCTGATGGGCGACGTGGCCCAGGGTGTGAAGGCCTTCAAGAAGGGTCTGGCCGAGGATGAAGGCGCTGCCAAACCGGCCGCCGAAACTCCCCGCGAGCTGACCGCCGATGCGCCGGCCGCCGCCGCCGCCGCTCCCAAGAGCGAAGACGCCGCCAAGCACTGATCGCCAGGAAAGCGGGACGGATTTCATGTTCGATATTGCCTGGTCCGAACTGGCCCTGATCGGCGGCGCGGCGCTTATTCTCATCGGGCCGAAAGACCTGCCCAAGGTCATGCGCACCATGGGGAAATGGACGCGCAAGGCCCGTATGCTGGCCGGCGAGTTCCAGCGCAATATCGACGACATGATGCGCGAGGCGGAACTGGACGAGGTCAAGAAGCAGGTGCAGACCGTCAGCAGCCAGACTACCCAGGCCCGCGCCGATCTGGAAAAACATCTGTCCGACTTCGATCCCAACAAGATCAAGGATATGGCGGCCGAGGCCTCGCTGAAGGCGGAAGAGCAGATGAAAGCCGCCGTCGAGGCTGAGCCCCATTCCATCAAGCCCGAAGGGGATCACAAGCCGTGACCACCGACGAGACCGTCGAAGAACAGCGCATGCCTCTGATCGAGCATCTGATCGAGCTGCGCAAGCGGCTGATGATCTCGCTGGTCGCGTTTTTCATCATCTTCATCGGCTGCTATTTCGTCTCGAAGCAGATTTACGGCTTTCTGGTCGAGCCGTTGGCGCGGGTGATGGAACAGCATGGCGATTCCAATCGCCGCATGATCTATACCAGCCTGACCGAGGCGTTCTGGACCTATGTCCGCGTTTCGGGCTTCGCCGCCGCCTTCATCTGTTTCCCCATCTGGGCCGGCCAGCTTTGGGCCTTTGTGGCGCCAGGGCTTTACAAGCATGAAAAGCGGGCCTTCGCGCCGTTCCTGGTGGCGACCCCGGTGCTGTTCCTGGCCGGTGCGGCGCTGCTTTATTATGTCGCTCTGCCGATGGTCTACAGCTTCCTGCTGTCCTTCGAAAGCATGGGAACCGACACCGGCGGACTGCCGATCGAACTGCAGGCCAAGGTCAGCGAATATCTGTCGCTGGTGATGCAACTGATCTTCGCCTTCGGTCTGGCCTTCCAGATGCCGGTGGCGCTGACCTTGCTGGCCCGCGTCGGGGTCTTGACCGCCGCCGATTTGTCGGCCAAGCGCCGCCATGCGGTGGTGGGCATCCTGGCGGTGGCGGCGGTGCTGACCCCGCCCGACATCACCAGTCAGGTGACGTTGGCGCTGCCGATGATGCTGCTCTACGAGATTTCCATCTTTGCCTGCCGCTGGATCGAGAAGGATCAGGAAGAGGTGGCGTCCGAGTCCACCGCCCTGGCCGAGCCGCTGGACGATACCGATTTCAATGAGAGCTAAGGGGCTGTAGGGCATAGCTTTCCATTCGTCATGCCCGCGCAGGCGGGCATCCATTGCCGGCAAGATTTTGCGGGGGTGACGGGAAAGGGAGCTGCGTTCCTTCAGCTTATGCGGGGTCTGACTTGTGCTTGTTCGGGCTCCGTTCTATAACCGGCTGACCATATTGGCCGGATTTCTGGATTCAAGAAGGCGTTCCATGCACGACATCAAGTTCATCCGCGAAAACCCCGAGGCTTTTGACGCGGGTCTGGCCCGCCGTGGGTTGGCGCCGCTGTCGGCCCGCATTCTGGAGCTGGACGCCAAGCGCCGCGCCGCCCAGACCGCCTTCCAGGAAGGCAAGGCCAAGGTGAACGAGGCCTCGAAGCAGATCGGCATGGTCAAGAAACAGGGTGGCGACGCTCAAGCCTTGATGGATCAGGTGGCGGCGCTCAAAGACGGCATCGCCCAGGCCGAGGCTGAGGATAAGGCGGTGGGCGAAGAGATCGACGCCATCCTGATGTCGACCCCGAACCTGCCGGCGGCGGATGTGCCGGAAGGCCCGGACGAAAGTGCGAATGTCGAGCTGCGCAAGGTCGGCACGCCCAAGGTTTTCGACTTTGCACCCAAGGAACATGACGCCATCGGCGCTGGTCTGGGGCTGATGGATTTCGAGGCGGCGGCCAAGCTGTCGGGCGCCCGTTTCGTGGTGCTGAAGGGCGCCTTGGCCCGCATGGAGCGCGCCCTGGCCGCCTTCATGCTGAACCTGCATACCGGCCAGAAAGGCTATCTGGAGGTCAATCCGCCCTTCATGGTGCGCGACGAGGCCCTGTACGGCACCGGCCAGTTGCCCAAGTTCGGTGAAGACCTGTTCAAGGCCAATACCGGCCATTACCTGATCCCCACCGCCGAGGTGCCGCTGACCAATCTGGTGGCGGGCGAAATCCTCGACGAGACCAAGCTGCCGATCCGCATGACCGCCCTGACCCAGTGCTTCCGCTCGGAAGCCGGCTCGGCGGGCAAGGATACCCGTGGCATGATCCGCCAGCATCAGTTCGCCAAGGTCGAGATGGTCAGCATCGCTCATCCCGATCAATCGGAAGAAGAACATGAGCGCATGACCGCCTGCGCCGAAGACGTGCTGCAGCGTCTGGGGCTGCCTTATCGCGTCATCGTGCTCTGCACCGGCGATATGGGCTTCTCGTCGCGCAAGACCTACGATATCGAGGTCTGGCTGCCGGGTCAGAACACCTATCGCGAGATTTCCAGCTGCTCGAACTGCGGCGACTTCCAGGGCCGGCGCATGAATGCTCGTTTCCGCGCCGCCGGCGAGAAGGGGACCCGCTTCGTCCATACCCTGAACGGCTCGGGTCTGGCGGTGGGCCGCACCCTGATCGCCATTCTGGAAAACTACCAGCAGGCCGACGGCTCGGTGGTGGTGCCTGAGGCCCTGCGCCATTACATGGGCGGGCTGGAGGTCATCACGCCCCATGTTTGATCCCATCGAGGATTTGCGTTCGGCCCGCATTCTGGTTTCGAACGACGACGGCATCGACGCCCCCGGCATCAAGCTGCTGGAGAAGGTGGCCCGTACCCTGTCTGACGATGTCTGGGTGGTGGCTCCGGCCTCGGAACAGAGCGCTGTCGCCCATTCCCTGACCGTGCGCCGCCCCTTGCGCATTCACCAGCATTCCGAATTCCGCTTTTCGGTGGACGGCACGCCCACCGACAGCGTGCTGATGGGCGTGCGTCAGGTGCTGAAAGACAAGAAGCCGACCCTGCTGCTGTCGGGCATCAATCGTGGCGGCAATCTGGGCGAGGATGTGACCTATTCCGGCACCGTGGCGGCAGCCATGGAAGGCACCTTGCTGGGCATTCCCTCGATCGCCTTCTCGCAATATTTCGAGGACCGCCATCCGGTCAAATGGGCCACCGCCGAACATTGGGCGCCCGAGGTGATCCGCCGTCTGGTGGCCATCGGCTGGCCCAAGAATGTGCTGATGAACGTCAACTTCCCCGATGTGCTGCATGGCAGCGTGCAGGGCATCGTTGCCGCCAGCCAGGGCAGGCGGGCGGTGTCGGACCCGATCAGCGAACGCATCGATCCGCGCGGCGATCCCTATTACTGGATCGGCGGCCAGCGGGCCAAGGATATGGGGCAGCCGGGGTCCGATCTGGATGCGGTGGCCTGTTCCTGCGTTTCGGTGACGCCGCTCTGCGTTGATTTCACCCATGTCGAGACTTTGCGTCGGCTGGAGAACATCCTCGGATGAGCCATGACGCTCGCAAGATCCGCCTGATCATGGAGCTGCGCCGAGCTGGCGTGGTCGATACCCGGGTTCTGGCGGCTTTGGAGCGCGTCCCCCGCGAATTCTTCGTGCCGGCTCCGTTTCTGGATCAGGCTTTCGAGAATACCGCCCTGCCGATCGGCCAGGGGCAGACCATCAGTCAGCCGCTGATCGTCGCCATGATGAGCCAGGCCCTGGAAGTCGGCGAACGCCAGAAGGTGCTGGAGATCGGCACCGGTTCGGGCTATCAGGCGGCGGTGCTGGCCAAGATGTGCCGGCGGGTCTACACGATTGAGCGCCATAAGCCGTTGCTGAAAGAAGCGGAAGAACGCTTCAAGCATCTGCATATCCACAACATCACCGCCATCTGCGGCGACGGCACGCGCGGCTGGCCGGAACAGGCGCCGTTCGACCGCATTCTGGTGACGGCGGCAGCCACCGAGATTCCGCAGAATCTGCTGGAGCAGCTGTCGGACGAGGGGGTGATGGTGCTCCCGGTCGGCAATCAGGGCGGCGAGCAGATCATCGTGCGGGTGCGCAAACAAGGCGGCCGCCCGAGCGCCGAAAACCTGTTTCCGGTGCGCTTCGTGCCGCTGGTGGCCGGGGCGCTGCCTGAATAATGGGGATGATGTCGTACTTTTTTCGTCATGGCCGGGCTTGACCCGGCCATCCACGAAGAACCCTCGGCAGTTTGTTTGCAACTGATGCATGGCCCCCCCGGGTCAAGCCCGGGGGTGACGACTTTCTTTAAACGACGACTGGAGATCAGTCTCCTCGGCGCTAAATGTCTCCAAGCAACCATTTGCATCTCTCGGCAAGCCCGCTATAGTCCGGCTGCTTCAAAAGCTTTTCGCTGATCAGGAGTTTCCATATGTTCATTTCCGAGGCGTTCGCCCAGGCTGCTACCGGTCCGGCCAGTCCGATGGGGGATCTGGGGCAGTTTCTTCCCTTCGTCCTCATCCTGGTGGTGTTCTATTTCCTGATGTGGCGCCCGCAGGCCCGTAAGGCCAAGCAGCACAAGGAAATGGTTGCCGCCCTGCGTCGTGGCGACAAGGTCGTGCTGAACAGCGGCATCTATGGCACCGTCTCCAAGGTGGTGGACGAGCAGGTTGCGCTGATCGAAATCGCCGAGAACGTGAAGATTCGCGTCGCTCGCGCCGCCATCTCCGAGATCCAGTCCAAGACCGAGCCGGCTCCGGCCGTCAAGGACGCCCCCAAGGAAGCCGCTTCCGAGGAAGCCGCTCCCGAGGAAGACAAGAAGTAATCCGGACGAGCGCGTTTCGGGGCCGCCTGGGATCATGCGGCCCCGTCGCCCTTTTTGAGTTCCGTCCGTATCGTTTGGTCACGAGGTCCGCATGAACCGTTATCCGCGGTGGAAATACATCGTCATCCTGGCGGCTGTGCTGCTGGGGATCGTCTATTCGCTTCCCAACCTGTTCGGCGAAGTGCCGGCGGTCCAGGTTTCTCCGGCCACATCGGTGGCGCAGGTGGACCAGGCGCTGATGACCCGCGTGCAGCAGACCCTGACCAAGGCGCAAATCTCTTTCGACGGCGTCATCTACGAGCCGAATGGCATCAAGGTGCGGCTGCATGACACCGACACCCAGCTGAAGGCCAAGGATGCCTTGCAGGCCGATCTGGGCGACAGCTATACGGTGGCGCTGAACCTGTTGTCGGCGACGCCGGAATGGCTGCAGTCGGTCGGCGCTCTGCCCATGTATCTGGGTCTGGACTTGCGCGGCGGCGTGCATTTCCTGATGCAGGTCGATATGAAGGCGGCGCTGAACAAGCAACTGGACCGCCAGACCAACGATATCCGCAACAAGCTGCGCGACGAGAAGATCCCGCTGGCCGGCGTCAATCGCGACGGCAGCAATCTGATCGTCAAGTTCAAGGATGCCGACACCCGCGAAAAGGGCTCGGAAATCCTGCGTCAGGCCATGCGTGAATCCACCATCACCAGCCTGGACGATACCCGCCTGCAGCTGACGCCGACCCCGGTGGCGCTGAAGGCGATTCAAGACCAGACCATCCAGCAGAACATGCTGACCCTGCGCAATCGCGTGAACGAGCTGGGCGTGGCCGAGCCGGTGATTCAGCAGCAGGGCGCCGACCGCGTGGTGGTGCAGTTGCCGGGCGTGCAGGACACCGCCAAGGCCAAGGACATTCTGGGGCGCACCGCCAGCCTGGAAATCCATATGGTCGATGACGAACATATGGACGGCCCCACCGTCTCGGCGGCCATGCAGGGGCTGGTGCCGCCCGGTGACGACTTCTATCCCACCAGCCGTGACGGTTCGCCGGTGCTGGTCAAGAAGCTGTCGCTGCTGACCGGCGAGGATATCGCCGGTGCCTCGGCCGGCTACGACCAGTCCAGCCAGCCGGCGGTGCATGTCAATTTCGATACCCGCGGCGCTCGTATCTTCGCCCAGCTGACCCGCGAGAATGTCGGCAAGCGCATGGCGATTCTGCTGATCGAAAAGGGTAAGGGCGAAGTGGTCACCGCTCCGGTGATCCGCGAGCCGATCACCGGCGGTCAGGTGCAGATCACCGGCCGCATGACGGTCAAGGACGCCAACGATGTGGCGCTGCTGCTGCGCGCTGGTGCGCTGGCGGCTCCGATGGAGATCATCGAGGAACGCACCATCGGCCCCAGCCTGGGCGCCGAGAACATCTCGAAGGGTATCCATTCGGTGCTGTGGGGCTTCGTCGCCATCACCATCTTCATGGCCATCTATTATCGCCGCATGGGTCTTTACTCGGCGGTGGCGCTGGGCGTGAACCTGCTGATGCTGGTGGCGGTGCTGTCTTTCATCCAGGCCACCCTGACGCTGCCCGGCATCGCCGCCATCGCGCTGACGGTGGGCATGGCGATTGACGCCAACGTGCTGATCAACGAGCGCATCCGCGAAGAGCTGCGGGCCGGTCACACCGCCCATGCCGCCTTGAGCGCCGGTTATGATCGCGCTTTCGCCACCATCACCGACTCGAACGTCACCAACTTCATCGCCGGCATGGCGCTGATCGCTTATGGCTCGGGGCCGGTGCGCGGCTTCGCCGTGGTGCTGTGTCTTGGCATTCTGACCTCGATGTTCAGCGCCGTTCTGGTGTCTCGCGCCATGGTCAATCTGACCTATGGCCGTCAGCGTAAGCTGACCAAGATTTCCATCTGACGCGGCGGAAGGAGTTTAAGAAAATGGAGTTCTTCCGCTTTAAGCGTGACATCCCCTTCATGAGCTATGCGAAGACCACCACGATCATTTCGTTGGTGACCTTCCTGTTCTCGGTCTATTTCCTGGCGACCAAGGGGCTGAATTTCGGCGTCGAGTTCACCGGCGGCACGGTGATCGAAGTGCATTACCAGCAGTCCGCCGAACCCGCCAAGGCCCAGGACGCCCTGGCCAAGGCCGGCTTTACCGACAGCTCGGTGCAGAACTTCGGCACCTCGTCGGATCTGATCATCCGCATGCCGCTGAAGGAAGGCGTTTCCTCGGCTCAGCTGTCCGAGACGGTGATCGGGGCCCTGCGCGCCGATCAGCCGACTGTGGAGCTGCGCCGGGTCGAGTTCATCGGCCCGCAGGTGGGCAAGGAACTGGTGACCGACGGCGCCATCGCCCTGGGGCTGGTCTGCCTTGGCATCATGGCCTATCTGGCCTTCCGCTTCGAATGGCGCTTCGCCCTGGCGGCGATCATCGCCAACCTGCATGACGTGGTGATCATCCTTGGCTTCTTCGCCTTCTTCCAGTGGGAGTTTTCGCTGACCGTACTGGCGGCGGTGCTGTCGGTGCTGGGCTATTCGGTGAACGAATCGGTGGTGGTGTTCGACCGTATCCGCGAGAATTTCCGCAAATACAAGAAGCTGACGGTGGCCGAGATCATCAACAACGCCATCACCGCCACCATGAGCCGCACCATCATCACCCACGGCTGTACCGAGCTGGTGGTGCTGTCGATGCTGTTCTTCGGCGGCGAGACGCTGCATAACTTCGCCCTGGCTCTGACCATCGGCATCGTGTTCGGCATCTATTCGTCGGTGCTGGTGTCCTCGCCGATCGTGCTGTGGCTGGGTGCGACCCGCGAGCATTTCATCAAGCCGGACAATGCCGAGGCCAAGTCGGCCGAAGCCCAGCCCTAACGGCGGGAGGTTGCCATGGACGTTTCGCCACTGATTCCTGCCGGGCGCAAGGTCGTTCAGGGTTATGGCGATGGCGGCTTTCGCATCAGCACCGAGCGTTATGAAGGCTCGGTGCTGCTGTTTCCCGAGGCCGTGAGCCTGTGGAACGTCTCCGGGCTGGCAGAACTGCTGCCCGAGCATTTCGCCCCGCTGGCGGCCTTCGAGCCGAAGCTGGAGATCGTGCTGCTGGGGACGGGGCTCAAGATGGTGCTGCCGCCTGCTGAGATTCGCCGGCATTTCAAGGCGCTGGGCATCGCCCTGGAAGTGATGGACACCGGTGCGGCCTGCCGTACCTACAATGTCCTGTTGGCCGAGGAACGCCGCGTGGCGGCGGCGCTGCTGGCGGTGTCTTAAGCCATCATTGTGATAAGGAGCGTGCCGGGGGCGTGCTCCGGCTGACAGAGATGCAGCGCTATCTTCGCAAGCTAACGGGAAACCGTCGCACCCGCGACGCCAATCGTCATTTAGGAATTTCCCTGGCCTTCGTGGCCGGAGCCACCAATGCCGGCGGCTTCATGGCGATTCGGCAATATACCTCGCATATGAGCGGCATCATCTCGTCGATGGCCGACAATCTGGTGCTGCAGGATTATCTGTCGGTGGCGGTGGGTTTCGGCTCGGTGGTCGCCTTTGCCGGTGGAGCCGCCTATTCCTCGATCCTGATCAACTGGGGCCGCCATCACCGCACCCATAGCGAATATGCCTATCCCCTGCTGTGGGAGGCGCTGCTGCTTTGCTGCTTCGGATTGATGGGCGGCTATCTGCAAGGGCTGTCGGGCTTCGTGCCGTTCACCGTGCTGCTGCTCTGCTTCATCATGGGGCTGCAGAACGCCATCATCACCAAGATCTCCAAGGCGGAAATCCGCACCACCCATATGACCGGCATGGTGACGGATATGGGCATCGAGCTGGGCAAGATGGTCTATATCAATCTGGGCCGGGAAAGCCCGCATTATAAGCCGGTGCATGCCGACCGGAGACGGTTCGGGTTGCTGCTGGCGATGGTTAGCGCTTTCTTCATCGGCGGGTTCTGCGGAGCGCTGGGCTTCCACACGCTGGGCTACAGTTCCACCCTGCCTTTGGCCGGAGTCTTGACGATTTTGGCCGTGGTGCCGCTGGTGGACGATTTCAGGGTGCGGCGACGCTTGCTGGTCCGCCATCTGCGCGGCCATCAGCAGACATAGAAAAACGGGGCCTTTCGGCCCCGTTTCTCGTCTCAGGCGATGCCTTGCCGATTAGGCGTGGCGGGCCTTGTTCAGGTTCTGGGCGACGAAGTCCCAGTTGGCCAGATTCTCCAGCACCGCCGAGACGAAGTCGGGGCGACGGTTCTGGTAGTCCAGGTAATAGGCATGTTCCCACACATCGACGGTGAACAGCGGAATCTGGCCATGGGCCAGGGGGGTATCGGCGTTGGCGGTCTTGGTGACCTTCAGAGTGCCCTTGTCCAGCACCAGCCAAGCCCAGCCCGAACCGAACTGGGTGGTGGCGGCGGCCTTGAAGTCTTCCAGGAACTTGTCGAACGAGCCGAAGTCGGCTTCGATCTTCTCCAGCAGCGCGCCGGCCGGCTTGCCGCCGCCATTGGGCTTCAGGCAATGCCAGAAGAAGGTATGGTTCCAGACCTGAGCGGCATTGTTGAAGATGCCGGCCTTGGAAGCGTCGCCGGCCACCTCGACGATGACCTCTTCCAGGCTCTTGGACGCCAGCGGGCTGTCCTTGGTCAGGTTGTTGAAGTTGTTCACATAGGCCGCATGATGCTTCCCATGATGGAACGACAGGGTGTTGGCCGAAATGATCGGCTCAAGAGCCTTCGCATCATAAGGAAGAGCGGGGAGTTCGATGGCCATTGTACCTCTCCAGGGACGTTGGAATATGTCTAATCAATCACCCCAAGATAGGCGTCCGACCCTCCTTTGTGAAGGGCGCAGGTTGGGAAAAATGCTGAAAGATCACGGAAATCAGCGTTCCCACCAGGCTTTGCCGAAGTTGATCTGATGTTTCTCGGTGATGGCGCCGACCGCGCCGCCGGCCACCGCGCCGACCGCCGCCGCGCCCAAGATCGGGCCGCCGGCCACCGCGCCGACCACGGCGCCGCCGGCAGCGCCAATGCCGGCGCCGGAAACTGCGCGATCAAGGCGGGTATTGCCACAGGCGCTCAAAGCCAGGCAGACGACAAGAATGCCACTGGTAAAGATATGGGTCTTCATGACCTCGTCTCCTTTGCTTCATGTAAAGCATGTGTCTATGAAGCGCTGGAACTTTGGTGAAAATATGACGGTCTGCTGTGATCTTCATCACACCTGAATAATGCTTCCATTATTGTGTGTATTCGTATTTTTCATCGTGTCTTTGAGGGTTTGCTCTTATCTATGCCTTATGGGTGGAAGTGGCTCCGGCGGATTGTCCCTCATATTTTCGACACAATTGCCATCAACTCTCATGGGCAAGTGAGATGACGGCGGCCTTTCCGCCCTCCGGCAGACGCCCACGGGAGCAAAAGTTAACGGCAAAGCTTGACTTCCCAGGTAGGACGTTGCAGGATTCCAACCGAGCGCAGGGCCCATGGTGGGGCTGCGCCGACAGGTCCGGCCAGCAGGCGGATCGCCGTCATATTGCTTCGATTGGAGGATGTGACCCCATGAGCAAGATTTTATGCATTCCCGGATTCACCGCATTGACCGGCTGCGCCTGCGCGCTTGGCCGTCGGTGACCTTCTTTCAGCCTCGTCGCAGTCTGAATTTTTTTCCGGGAGCAATCTGTCATGACTAGTCTTAACGCCACCCTTCCCGTTCTGTCCCCCGATGGTGGGCTGAGCAAATATCTGCGTGAAATCCGCAAATTCCCCGTGCTGTCGCAAGAGGAAGAATTCATGCTGGCCAAGCGTTGGCAGCAGCATGAAGACGTGGATGCCGCCCATCAGCTGGTGACCAGCCATCTGCGTCTGGTCGCTAAGATGGCCCTCGGGTTCCGCCATTATGGCCTGCCTATGGCCGATCTGGTGTCGGAAGGCAATCTGGGCCTGATGCGCGCCGTCAAGAAATTCGATCCCGACAAGGGTTTTCGTCTGGCCACCTACGCCATGTGGTGGATCAAGGCGGCCTTGCATGAATATGTGCTGAGCAGTTGGTCGATGGTGCGTCTAGGCACTTTGGCGGCGCATAAGAAGCTGTTCTTCAATCTGCGCCGGGTGAAATCGAAGCTGCAGATCATGGATAGCGGCGAGTTGAGTCACGACGACGCCCTGCGCATCGCCACCGAGCTGGATGTGCCGGAAGCCGAGGTGCAGGTGATGAACCGCCGCCTGGGTGGCCGCGATTCCTCGCTGAACGCCCCGGTTATGGCGGATATGGCCATCGAACGGCAGGATCTGCTGGTCGATGACAGTCCCAACCAGGAAAGTGTGCTGGGCGACCGCGAAGAGCGGCATCTGCAAAATCGTTGGTTGTCTGAAGGCCTGAAGGTGTTGGACCAGCGTGAACTGGATATCCTGACCGAACGTCGCCTGAGCGCCAACCCGATGACCCTGGAGGAGCTGGGCGAACGCTATGGCATCAGCCGGGAGCGGGTGCGTCAGCTGGAAAACCGCGCCTTTGCCAAGCTGCAGACGGCGGTCAAGGCCGCCGCTGCCGCCGACGCGGCCTAATGCTGGAGAATACCGGAGTTCTGCAGTCAGGATTTGGTCATGACAAAAGGCGCACTCAGCAATGGGTGCGCCTTAAGTTTTTGAAAATCCTGGTGAATGGTTCCCTATCCGCAGTTAAGGTGCGACATGCAGCCGCCGCAGGGAGTAGCCGATTGCGTCGGTCAGCAACTGGGAGATTTGCGTCCCTGCATATTGTTTCTGCTCTGGCGTCAGTTGTGCCCAGTTGTCCGGAAAATCGATGGGCAGAGACTGCACCGGCAGATCATCTGCGCTGTCATTCTTCCGGGAATAGCGCAAAGGCATGCGTGCCACGGTTTTGAAGGTTCTGCCATCGATGATGGTGAGCATGGCGAAGGTATGGAAAACTGGAGCTGTCTTGGAAAATGGAGGCCGATCATGGCTGATGCCGATATCTAGCATGATGTTCGGTCGCTGAGTATAGGGTGCAGCGGTATTGCTGAGACATAAGACGACATAGAGATCGACAGGCGTGCTTTTGTCGATGCGCTTTTCCAACTCCGTTTCGACAGCGGTTTTGGAGCTTGTCATTAAATTTAGGCGAGTGTCGTAATCGACGAAAAGACCGTTGAATTTGGGCCTGATGACTTGATAGCGGCTTTTCAGCGCCGTATTGGCTGCGTTGAAAGCCACATCGCTCAGATGCCAGTCGGGAACTTCGGCAAAGACCAGATCATTAGAAAAAACCGTCATGCCTGTCGTCGCGACTCTGATCGTATCGGGAAGGGAAACGACCACGCCGACTGTGTTGGCATCCGGCAGTGTGGCGAGAGTTTTCGGGCTGTCGGTGATGGCTTGGGTACAGCCAGCTAAAAGCAAGATAAATACAGTTCCAATAAACACTTTGCCGATCGACATCATGTTTCCCCTAATCAATCTCGATAGATTGGCCCAAAGCTTTGGCAAAGATGTCTCTCTTTTGGGGTTTTTAAAAGTGGAATAGTACTATGGATTGTGTCTAGGGGGGAGGCTGTGGGGCAAGAGGCTGACGCGCTTGCCCTTTGATTGCTGGAGCCGTTTTCTGAATTATAATTTCATCTAATTCAGTGCAGGCCGCCCGCGGCGCAAGGCAAAATAAAAACCCAGTCAATCAGTTGAATTGACTGGGTTTTATGGTGCCGGCTACAGGGATCGAACCCGTGACCCCCTGATTACAAATCAGGTGCTCTACCAGCTGAGCTAAGCCGGCCAACTCATCCATGGCGGGAAATTAGTGGCAGTAGCGCCGAAGTGCAAGCTGCTTCAACGCCGTATCAGTTCGTACAAAGCGACGGCGGCGGCGTTGCTGACGTTCAGGCTTTCCACCAGATCGGTTTGCGGCAGCTTCACCAGATGGTCGCAATGCTCGCGCGTCAGGCGGCGAAGACCTTCGCCCTCGCTGCCCATGACGATGGCGACTCGCCCGGAAAGCTTGGCTTCCGCCAGGGTTTGTTTGGCCTCTCCGGCCATGCCGGCGATCCAGAAACCGGCCTTCTTCAGATCCTCCAAAGCGCGCACCAGATTGATGGCGCGCACCAGCGGCAGGCGTTCCAGCGCGCCCGAGGCGGATTTGGCCAGGGTGCCGGTCTCGTCCGGAGCATGACGGTCGGGAATAATCAGTCCCACCGCGCCAAAGGCGGCGGAAGAACGCAGGATGGCGCCGACATTGTGGGGATCGGTGACCTGATCCAGGATCATGATTACCGCCTGGTCCTGGCCCTCGGCGGCGGCGATCAGGTCCGAGACGTCCAGCATCGGCAGGGGCTCGCAAGACAGCGCCATGCCCTGATGCACTGCGCCGGGCGGCAGCAGACTGTCCAGATCGGTGCGTCCGGCGGTCTCGGGGTGCGGCAGCTGGCGAGCGCGCGACAGCGCCTCGACTTCCTTGCCATGGGAAGCGACCGCTTCGGGCGTCATCAGCAGGCGATTGCAGCGCCGCTCAGGGTTGGCAAGGGCCGCCAATACGGGGTGAGTGCCCCACAGCCACAAACCACTGCCCTTGCCCCCTTTGCCGCCCTTGCCATGAGGGCCGCGTTGGGGCTGGTCTTGCGGCCCGCGCTTGCCCTGTGGCGTCTGAAGAGGGGCGATTTGGTCCTGGGGGGCTCGGCGGTGACGGCTCATGGTGGTCCTCGTAAGTGTGTGAAAAGCCTTGTGATCAGCCACGTTCCAGATGTCAACGAAAGATAAAAAATTTTTCTAAGTTTTTTCGGATTGACAATGAGGGGCAAATCCTTTTTCTTCCGTTCTCCCGCCGCACTGGCAAGTCCGGGGCGGTTAGTGGAGGGGTGGCCGAGCGGTCAATGGCAGCAGACTGTAAATCTGCCGGTGTACACCTACGTTGGTTCAAATCCAACCCCCTCCACCATTTCCCCCTCGTTGAGCCAAGCGCGTCAGCGCACGGCGCCGGCGGGCCGAATTCGGCGGGTGTAGCTCAATGGTAGAGCCCCAGCCTTCCAAGCTGGTTGTGCGGGTTCGATTCCCGTCACCCGCTCCATTGTGCCGAGTTTCTTGTTGTTGGCCGTAACGAACTGAAGACGGATTGACGAAATGGCTAAGGCTAAGTTTGAGCGTACCAAGCCGCATTGCAACATCGGCACCATCGGTCACGTTGACCATGGCAAGACCTCGCTGACCGCTGCTATTACCAAGGTTCTGGCCGAGAGCGGCGGCGCCACCTTCACCGCC
>Ga0182039_10000896_pt1 | contig 15624 bp, 16 predicted proteins | sample sta12Can44000111_FD_125975 | JGI IMG/M metagenome (GOLD analysis project Ga0182039, IMG submission 125975) | Lab enrichment of tropical soil microbial communities from Luquillo Experimental Forest, Puerto Rico - statanox.12C.anox.44.000.111 | ecosystem: Environmental > Terrestrial > Soil >...
CTCTTTGTTAACCGATTGCAGTGCTCGTACCTCGGCCCGTGTGGCCGCGCAGCTCGCTCGCTGACGTCGAACAGCGGCTCAGCAGTCTCGCATCGAAATAAGTGTTCGAAGAATTTAGCTCAACGGCATTCTGCAAGTATTGGTCCGTGGCGTTTATGTTCTCAGGCCGCTAAGTTAGCTTAGGCCTGCTGCGCTCTCCTGGACCCGGTATTGTTCAGGATCGAAGCGCATGAGCAGTTTGGTCAGCATCACTACGATGCGAACCGACATTTCTTCGCGGGCTTGAATTCGATCCAAAGATCTGGTTGAAGCAATTTCCCCTGCCTTATTCGAGCACGTGGTTTCGCCGCGCTGTGTCCTCTGCGGCTCTGTCTGAATCCCCTTACGTTGCCAGCAACCGCGAATAGAACATAAAAATTGGCTGACGTCCGAATCGCTTTAAAAAGTAATTGAAATGCGACCACCGATGACGATGGCGTTATTCAGATCTTTGTTGCCGTCGGGGTTTATAATGACTTGCAAATCGGGTTGGATGCTCAACCACTTGGTAATTTGCGCCTGATAGGTAGCTTCGAGCACCATTTCCGCCCCGACGCCCATAGAACCGTGGTCGATCTCCGCCTGTCGAGCGCCAGAGCTCAACTTCGCGTAAGCCAAGGCGATACCGAGCGTGTCCTCGTCACGACTGGGAATAAGACCCTTGTACGTTAGTCCGGTATCGAAATAAAATCCGATGAAATCGTGATCCGGGGGCTCAAAGGCTATGCGACCGAACCAGCCGAGACCCTGGTTGGATTTATACTCAAGGGGGGTGACTCCGTCGCCGTCGGTGGGACTGAGAGCGCTCTTGCTATCTTTGCGGAGAGTGGCGGAGCCTTCAGCCGGTTTGGAATAAAGCATCTGATCGAGAATGAAGTAGAAGCCATAATTTCTACGCACGAGGTTGTCATTATTGGCCTCGGTAAACTGTGCCGTGTCTAACCACGCGCCGGCTTTAAATTGACCCGGAAGCCCCATCTGCTTTTCGCTTTGGTTCCAAAGGAATTGCGTTTCGTTGAGAAAGAAGAATCCATTTTGACTATCCAGTCGCCAGCGGAAGCCATGAAGATTCACGTTCTGCGGGTAGACATTACCTTGGAACATAGCAGTCTGGAACTTAAACCAATCCCACGGATTGAGTGCCAATCGAACCCCCGGCGTACCCGTTGGGAATTGCGGTCCGCCTCCGGGTAGATTCATATACATAAAGGCAGGCCAGCCGAAGGTGGCATTGATGAATGTGGCGCCGTATTTCGAGATAACGAATTCCGTATCGGCCGTGAGTTGTCCGATCCGAAGCGAGATTTTGTCGTCCATCAGATTTTGCTGAAACCACAGTTCAAACATGCGCAGCGTGTTGAATCCGGCGATGCCTGAAATTGTGAGAAAATTCCCGACCAGATCCATAGAGGCATCTCGCCCGCTCAACCAAAACCACGTCGTACTCACACTCGCGCCGCGCCATCCAGCTGCTTTGTCAAGGTCGAGATTCAAGCCCAACCTGAGCAAGCCGGTGTAGATCGTTCCCTGCTTTAAGCCGCCTGTAGTGTTACCCCATACTTCCGCTTGTTCACTTCCGAGGAATTCGACTCCGCAGCCAGCCAACTTGCCCCGGAGTCCTCCCCAATCGCCAGTTATTCCATCAGCCGATAGCCAAGCTGACAGGGGCGAAGTCTTCTCTTTAAGGATCTCCCCGGGTTTGACCCGTGCGGTGGCGGCAAAGAGGCCTAATGCCGCCCAGGACACGAGCGTGCGGCAGCGGGATAAAAGGTGATTAGTGGGCTTTCGCGGTTTCATCCTTGGACCCATGCCTTAGACCCTTACCTGCATAGCTCATACGCCACGTCACGCCTTGATCACTGAATCTCTTAACGTCACGAGCGGGGCCAAATCTAAGCAATTCGATCTTGTTGCCGGGTATCTCTGTCTTTTTTCCTGAAACACCAACGAGCTCAAGCGGGATTTGGTTACGATATGGTGGCGGCTTGCTTCTTTGCGGGTGCTTAATTGGGGATTGATGTAGTCGCTGGTTTTTTGGAAAGAAGGGGTCTTGCTGTGGAAGGACATAGCCTTTAAGCCCCCGGTTACCTGATGCCTACAAGATTTTGCTGACAGGGAATTTTCGTGTCGCAGACCGCAGAAAGACCCAAGCCTTTTATGTAACCAAATCTAAATGGTTGCGATTCTATGCGGACTCCTCAACAATGGGTCTAACGCAGCTAATTAAATCAGGTGCGCTCAGGGATTGTCACTCTACTCACTGATTTTGGCTTTGCCGATTATTTTGTCGGCGCGATGAAAGGGGTCATCTTGACCCGTAGTCCGTCGGCAACCATTGTCGACATCACGCACTCGATTCCGCCCCACGACATACGGGCGGCTGCATTCATTTTGAACGGCGCGTATTCATGTTTCCCGGCTGGGTCTATTCACCTGGCAGTTGTTGATCCGGGCGTCGGTTCTGATCGGCGCCCCATCGTGGTGGAAACATCGAAATACATTTTTGTCGGGCCAGATAACGGTCTCTTTTCCATCGTTCTGCAAAGGCTTCCAGAAGCGCAAGTCAGACACGTGACAAACAGCAAATACTTTCTTCCAAGCCTCAGCTCTACCTTCCATGGCCGAGATCTGTTTGCCCCTGTAGCAGCGGCGCTGGCAAGCGGCCTATCCCCCGAGGCGCTTGGTCCGATTGTTAAGGATCCGATCCGGCTAGGATTCGCCCAGAACGAACTGACGACCGACGGCAGCGTCCTCGGGACAATCATTCATGTCGACTACTTCGGGAACTGTGTAACCAGTTTCGAGCCGGAAAAATTCCCAGCACTGTTAGCCGGGCAAAGATTTTGCCTCTCGGTGAAGGAAATCAATATCCGCACGTTGCGGAAGCACTATGCCGAGGTTGCCGCAAACGCCGACGAGCCATTCTTGGTCGCCGGCAGCGCAGGATATCTGGAAATCTCGCTCCAGTGCTCTTCCGCCGCAAGAGAACTAAAAATTACGGTAGGCGAACCACTTCGATTAGTGCTGGAGCCAAATTCTCAGGGCAATCGAGAACGAGCACGAGTTCGAGTATGATTCTTCGGCGCCCCAAGTCACCGGAAACAACGAGAACGAAATCCCCGTTACAATTAGCATAACGGGCATAAACAATAAACACGAGTCTGAATAGCTTCCGCGCCTTTTCCATGATCAACACTCTCGAGCAAATACGCGCGTTGATTCCCAATACTGCAGCCGAAGCTCTTGGCGTGGAAATCGTGTCCGTCGATTCGGAGCAGATTCTTTTGCGAATGCCGATGTCAGATCGGGCACGTCAGCCGATGGGACTGTTGCATGGCGGCATCAGCATGGTGCTGGTCGAGTCCGCAGCCAGCTTGCACGCGTGTTGGGAGATTGATCTTTCCCGCTTCGTACCGGTCGGTCTGGAAATTAATGGAAGTCATCTGCGATCGGCTTCAGAGGGACACATCCTTGCTAAGGGCACCCTCGTACGACGTTCGTCGAGACTGGTGGTTCACCACGTAGAAATCCTTCATGAGGAGACAAATCGGCTGCTCTGCCTGGGTCGAGTGACGAATTTTTACAAGGCGCTGGACGAGAACTGATGTCAATTCAATAGTTCCCCATAACGACCCCGCGCAACTTCTTCGCAGCGTGCCAGGATTTCCGCGGCAGAATTAAGGTAGCGAACATCTTCGAGTAGCCGGTTGCACTCTTTGGTGTCCAATGTCTGCACAGCTTTCTTTACTCTCGGCACCAAGCCGGCACTGGCGCTCAACTCATCGACCCCAAGTGCAAGCAAAAGCGGCGTCAAAGTGATTTCGCCGGCCATCTCCCCGCAAACGCCCACCCAGATGCCGTTGGCATGAGCTGCTTCCACCGTCATCTCGATCAGACGCACAATCGCGGGATGCGTAGGTTCGTAAAGGTGCGCGATTCGTTCGTTTACCCGGTCCACGGCAATCGTGTACTGAATCAAATCATTCGTGCCGATACTGAAAAACTTCACCTCACGGGCTAGTGCGTCTGCGACTAAAACCGCACTCGGCACCTCGATCATTATTCCAAGCTCGATGTCCTCCTTAAACGGTTTGCCCTCATCTCGAAGCTCCGCTTTGCAGGCTTCCAGAATTTCCTTCGCCTGGCGCAACTCGGACAATCCGGATATCATCGGAAACATCATTCGAACATTACCGGTAGTAGCCGCTCTCAGGATAGCGCGCAGCTGGGCCTTGAAGATATCGGGGCGGTCAAGGCAAAACCGGATGGCTCGGCAACCGAGAAACGGATTGATCTCTGTTGGAAGATGGGAATGGCTCAAAAACTTGTCACCACCCAAATCCAGGGTTCGAATAATGACCGATTCCGGCATAATTGCCTCGGCAACTGAGCGATAGGTGTCAAATTGCTCTTCCTCGCTTGGCAACTCGTTCTTGTTCATGTAGAAAAACTCGGTTCTATAGAGCCCTATGCCTTCGGCTCCGGCTTCAATTACGAGCGGAACATCTTCGGGCAATTCAATGTTGGCCGAGAGGATAACATGGCGGCCGTCCGCCGTTGTGCTCGCAGTGTCCCGAAGCCCGGTCAGTACCTCCTGGACATGCTCCAGTTTGACCTCGATCTCGCCGTATTCCCACAAGGTCTGGTCGCTGGGATTCAGAATCACAAGGCCACTGTTGCCGTCGAGCAGGACCTGATCCCCCGGTTGGAGGCACTGTGAAATATTCTTGAGACCTACCACTGCGGGGATGTTCAACGAACGCGCCATGATTGCCGTGTGCGACGTCCTGCTACCGACGTCCGTAGCAAAGCCAAGGACCATCTGGCGATTCAACATCGCCGTATCAGACGGCGTGATGTTGTGGGCGACCACGATTTGCGGCACATCCATGGCGCCAAGGGTCTTCGTCGATCGCCCAAGCAAATTGCGAATCACGCGGCGAGTCACATCGTGTATATCGAACGCACGTTCACGCAGATACGGATCGTCTATCTCGCTTAACGTTTTCGCATACCGATTCGCAACCTCGGCGAAAATGAATTCGACATTAAACTTGTCCCGTTCAAGCGTGCGCAGCACCTCGTCGATCAAGGTCCGGTCTTCAACGACAAGTAAATGCGCATCGAAAATGCTGGCATCTTTTGCGCCAATCGCCTCGGCGATGCGTTGCTGCATTTCGAGGATCTGCGCGCGCGTGCCAATAAGCGCACTTTCGAAGCGAACGATCTCGCTGGCGATGTCGGATTCTTCGATTCGCCTTTTAGGAGGTTCTTCGTCGTCTGGGTGATGAATGAAAACGATCCCGCGAGCAATCCCCGGACCTACGCCCAGCCCCTGAAATCTTACTTCCTGACCGCTCATTCCGGCCTTATTCCTCATCGAAGCGTTTTTCGATCAGCCCTTCGAGTTCCTGAATAGCTTTTTCGGCATCAGCGCCCTCGACCGATAAAAGCAACTTTGTCCCCTGGCCGGCGGCAAGCATCATCAGTCCCATGATACTCTTTCCGTTGACTTGTTCTCCGTCTTTTTCAACCCAGATATCCGCTCTGTGTTTGTTGGCCACACGTACGAACATGGCCGCGGGGCGAGCGTGTAAGCCGAGCTTATTCAAAATTGTTACTTCTTTTTGAATTTTTTCCGAAGCTTGTCGCTTACTCAACAAACCCATCACATCTCCTTGTTCGTCTGCATTAAATTCAACAACCGCTGGTTAAATTCCACCGCGCTGTTCTGACCAAGGCCTTTCAGCTTTTGATCCAAGGCGGCCACTTCAACCAATCGAGCCAGATCGCGTCCCGTCCTGACAGGAATGGTGATGTGCGGAATCCGAATGTCTAGAATCTCGTAAAATTCCTGCTCAAGTCCAATCCTATCGACCTCTTCAAGCTCTTGCCAGTCACGCAGAGTTACCACCAGGTCAAGGCGCTTTTCAATCCTGATGCTACCAACCCCAAAAATGGAAGCCACATTAATGATTCCGAGCCCTCGAACCTCCATATGATAACGCGTTAGATCCGGCGCGGTGCCGACAAGTTCACGCCCATCCAAAAGGCGGAATCGCGTCACATCGTCGCTTACAAGACTGTATCCACGCTCAATCAGACCCAGAACGCACTCGCTTTTACCAACGCCGCTCGAGCCCCGGATCAGCGCCCCGATGCCCATAATGTCCACCATGCTGCCGTGTTCCGTAGTGGTGGGAGCAAAATCCATTTCAAGACCAATCGTCGCCGCGTTGATAAACCGCATCGTCACCATCGGAGTTCTAAAAATGGCGATCGCCAGCTCCGCGGCAGAGTCTGCCAAAGCTTTCGGAACCGGCAAATTTCGAGAGACGATCATACAGGGGACATGCTGGCGGCAGAGTTGGAGACATCGTTCCTGCTGCTCGATTTGCTGCAGGCTCTTTAAATAGCTGACTTCGGCGTTGCCAAGCACTTGAATGCGTTTTGCGGCAAAATAGGTAAAAAAACCCGAAAGCGCCAAACCCGGACGATTGATTGTAGGTTCACGGATTTTGCGTTCGAAGCCAAGAGCCGGTCCTACGAGTTTGAGTTGAAGCGGATCCGCATGCCGGGTGTAAAATTCGCCTACCGGAATAAAAGGTAACTTCCCTCGTCTCATTCTCGCATCTGTGCGGTTTTCTCAATCAGCCTCTTTTGGCAGAGCGACACGTAAAGCTCTCTAGCCCGCATTATACGTGTGGCTTCTCACAACGCGTGATTTTTGCGTAGGGCGAACTCCTGCTGAGCCGCTGAACCCGGTCCCTGCGGCTCGCCGGGAGGGTTTGCCCTGCCGGACACGCGTCGCGCATTTTAACGTCTTTGGCTCAATCTCAAAAAATGCGCCCGGAAGGGCGCTCTGAGCGCTCATTCCGGGCCCATTCAGATACTGCCAAGGGAGAACTCAACTTAGATCGCCCAGCTCTAAAGGTCGCTTGTGCCTTTCGAGGATTTTGTTTGTCCCGGTTCAGCTAAATGTCGGCTCGATTAAGCCGAAATCCCCACTCTTGCGCCGATAGATGACACTGACCTTCTCGGTCTTCGCGTTCAAAAAGACGAGGAATTGCTTCGAGGACATCTCCATTTGAAGCACGGCTTCATCTATAAACATCGGCTTCACCGGATACTTTTCGCTGTGAATCACTTGCGGTCCGGATTGATCCGGGATCACTGTCCCTTCCTCTGCCGGCGCCGGACTCAGGTCGGCCTGCGGACCCTCCTCAGCTTCGTCGGCCAACTCCCATCGAAGCACCTTCTCCTCAAGATGGCGGATACCGTGTCTGCGTGGGCGGTGGTGGCGCATCAGACGGGTCTTATACTTGCGCATCTGACGGGCGATCTTGTCCACGACCTGGTCAATAGAAGCGTACATGTCATCGCTCTCGGCGCTAGCCTCAAGGGTGATGTGGTTGCTGCAATGCAAAATCAGGTCGGCAGTGTGACGGTACTTCGCTACATCCAGAATAACCTGGACTTCGATGATTTTCGGATAGTCGAGGTGAAGGCACGCCAACCTGCGTCGGCAATATTCCTTCATGGCATCCGTGACACTCACATGCCTCCCAGTCACCTGGATTGGTGGATTTGCATTTTGTATCTGCATAATGGGGCGCTTTCTTGTTGGTCTGCTTGAGTCAGTATTCCGGCTTTCCGAAGGCGGAGCGAGAATTGCGCCATAAGCGTAAAGACGCAATCCTGGCACACGCCGGCTACTGATCGCAGGCAGCATTGTTCTTGGGTTACATCCGAAAGCGTTCACCGAGATAGAGTTGTCGGCTGATTGGATCGTTGATCAAAAATTCACGGGTACCCTGGCTCTCGACTCTGCCGTCATAAATAAGGTAAGCCCGGTCCACAATCTCCAAGGTTTCCCGAACATTGTGATCGGTGATCAAAATTGCTAATCCTGTTTTCTTGAGATTCGAAATGTGTTGCTGAATTTCAGTGACCGCGATCGGGTCAACACCGCTGAAGGGTTCGTCGAGCATCATCAATCTTGGACTTGTCACCAGTGACCGTGCGATAGTTAGTCGGCGTTTCTCGCCGCCGCTCAGCGTCAAGGCTTGATTTTTCGCCAGGTTGTCAATGCCGAACTGACGGAGCAGTTCGGCGCACCGCCGGCGTCGTTCCTTGCGCGAAATGCGCAGCGTTTCGAGAATCGCCAGGATATTCTGTTCGACGGTTAGCTTCCGGAAAATGGATTCTTCCTGGGGCAAGTAACCCATACCCATGCGGGCTCTCCGATGCATCGCAAACCCGGTCACGTCACGATCCTGAAAATAGACTCGTCCGCCGTTGGGCCGAACTAAACCCACTATAAGATAAAAGGTAGTCGTTTTGCCAGCACCATTTGGACCTAAAATGCCGACAATCTCCCCTTCGTTGACCTGGATGTCGATTCCATTTACAACCGAGCGTCCCCCGTAAATTTTTACCAGCCTTTCGGTCCGTAGAACCGGTCTCTCGATCCGCTTCGGGCTCTCTATTACCAGGGATTCAAGTTCTAATCTACTGGGCGCCATTGGCCTTAGGATTGTTGGTAGCCGTTCTATCCTGAATCAAAGTTCTGGTGCTCCCGTAGGTTTGCATTCGCCCATCCCTGTAAAGAATCATCTTCACTCCCGGTGCGGTAGCTATGTGCGTATTGACCCCTTGGGTCACCTGAGGCCAGCCGGTGAGCGTGATGGAACCATCCTTAGCTTCGTAGACGGCTCTTTCGGCTTTGCCTGTTGAAGTGACCGGTTGTTGTTGGGGCTGAGGCTGAACACCCGCAGCAGCAGGAGCCTGGCTCTGGCCACTCTTGGGCTGGTTGATATGCACGATCAGGACGTTTCCGTCGGCCTGAGCTTCCTCCAGTCCTCCTCCATCTTCTTCCTTGTTAAGCCTCACAGCCAGCCGATCCGTCGTCATCGTAAACTGGGGATCCATAACCTTCACATTCCCAACAAAGACCCCTGACCGTGTCTTCGTATCAAACTGCGCTTCCTGAGAGCAGCGGATATCCGTAGGTCCCTTCGGACGATCTTTGTCGTCAGCTCCAAACAGATCATTCGTTTTAGCTTGAGACTCCGGTCCCCCGGAAACCTGTTTCAAGCTTCCCTGGGGCGCGCTTGCCGTTGCCGCAGATGATAGTTTGCCGGTTCGGGTTGGCGCAGGCGTCTTGGGTTGGGCACCTCCGATTTGGCAACTTAAACACCAGATCGTTGCGGCCAGAATTGCTAATCTCTTCACTGACTTATTGTTGTTGACTCCGGGTGCCGGACTTCGTTTGAAATTTGTCCCGATCATAGATGATGAGGTGGACATTTCCAAGCACTCGTCCCTGGCGAAGCTTCGAGTTAAATTCACCCCCATCGGCTGTGAGAACAAAGTCCTCCCTGGAAATCCTGACAGGCTCGCCGGTCTTAATGACATTGGTGTCCAAATTCATCACAGCGGTTTTCAATTCGATCTTGGCATCCGGTTTCGCGGTTTGCTGGTTATAAGTCTGTATAGTTGTCGTGTGCATTTCGATATCCTGATCGTCGAGGCGCCTCGCCGACTCCATATCAAACTGCATTTCGATCTTTCCCTCGTCATTACGAACGGGGACACGCAATCCCTTGACCTCGTGCCCAATCGGCACCGGTACTTCAACCTTTCTTAGCTGAACAGGTTCTTCCGCGAACCCCGGCGCCGCTGAAAAGCAAAACCACCCAATGACTAATGGGCAGATACAGAGAAAAACTCGCCTCATCTGCAAGCACTCTTGCTTTTCAAGGACCCTAGTGAATGAGCTCATGGATTCTCTTTAACTTGTCCAGGACTCCCGGAAGCTCCCTGAGCGGAATCTGGTTCGGACCATCTGACAGCGCTTCACTTGGATTATAGTGAATCTCCATAAATATGCCGTCGCATCCCGCCGCAGCCGCCGCCCGCGCTAATACGGGCGCCAAAACGCCGTCTCCTCCGCTGCGATCACCAACCGCGCTCGGTCGTTGAACTGAATGCGTGGCATCAAAGATAACTGGATATCCAAGTTCCCTGATCCAATAAAGCGAACGCATATCTGCAACGAGATTGTTGTAGCCGAAACTGACGCCTCTCTCGGTAAAGACGTACGAACGGCATCCGAAAGTTTCGAGTTTCTCCGCGATGTTTCGCACATCCCAGGGCGCAAGAAATTGCCCCTTCTTTACATTAACCGCCCGGCCTGTCTCAGCCGCAGCGCGAATCAGATCCGTTTGCCGGCTCAGGAAGGCAGGAATTTGCAAAAGGTCGATCGATTCCCCGGCTACCCGCGCCTCCTCCGGCGAATGAACATCAGTCGTGACCGGCACCCCTAAATTGTCCCCAATTTGTCTTAGTAGACTGCAACCGGCTTCCAACCCGATTCCTCGAAACGATTTGAACGAAGTTCGATTCGCTTTGTCATAGGAGGCCTTGAAGATCCAGGAAATGTTCAGCGCGCCACAAATTTCCCTGAGATCGGACGCGATCGAGAACAAGAACTTTTCAGACTCGATAACGCATGGCCCAAGAACGTAAAACGGTGCAGGCCCGCCAATCCTTACGTTCCCGAGGTCAAAGCTTTTTACCATCGAAAACACTAACCTATTGCGCACCAAACAGAAAACCTGATTTTTCGGAGGGCGCGAAATCAGGAGCCGTAGCTTTTGACAAATTTCTTTTTCCCGTCTGCGTCCGTTTTTTCCGAAGCTGTTTGTTCAGGCCGGCGCGATTCCGCCTTTGGCGGTTCCGCTTCCGTTGGTTCTTCCGGACGCGTTTCTGCAGCGGTCGAAGACTTCCCTTGAGCAGCTTCGACAAAGAGCATCTGAAGATTCGAAACAGTCTGGGCAAGAATACGCGACTCGTCGGAATTCAGGTTGCCTTTTGTCTTTTCCTGAATCATGACCAGCTGATCAATCAGGAGCCGAGCCATGTCCAGATTGACATCTGCTTTTCCGGTTTGCGGGTGTGGGATCTGCCCCAATACGAAAGCAGTGTTTTGAGCCTGCATCATGACAAACTCAATGAAGCGCTGAGTCATCTCACCCGAGGATACAGTCGTATTCTGGTATTCTGCCATATGGAATCTTCCGTTTCATTCAAGGGGTAACAATGACCGTTATCGCCGGTTTATCCATCAAATATTTCCTGGCTAAATCGCTCACCGTGCTTCGGCTCAACTCCTCAATCATTCGCTTCCGGCGACGAGCATAGTCATATCCGAGACCGTAGTGTTCGTTCAAAGCAGCGCTCTGTGCGCAAGCTTCCATGCTTTGAAGCTGGAACTCCAGTTGCGCAATACTCCTCGCCTTTGCCCGGGCAAATTCTTGTTCTTCCAAGCCTTTCCTGGCTAGGTCCGCCAACTCGTCACGAATGATCTGTGCGACATTCTCGGCGTTTTCCGGAGACGTCGCTGCATAAAAGCTGAACACTCCGGGCACCAAGCCAATGAATAACCAACTCCCTACGGAGTAGGCCAATCCCAGTTCTTCGCGAATCCTGGCAAAAAATCGGGAGCTCGAATCACCGGCTGCTTCATCCAGCAACTCGAGACCGACGCGGTCAGGATCCATCAGCCCGCAGGCAAGGAACCCGATGTAAACGACCGCTTGATGTCTCCCTTCGTGCGAATATAGAGTGCGCTCTTCTATGTCATCCACCGGCGGGATTGCGAAGGGTTGAGCCTGATAGTCTGTGGGTGCTGCTGCCAGCGCTTTCTCAAGCATGTCGGTCAGTTGGCCAGACTCAAAGTTACCGCAGAATCCAAAGGTCGCGTGCGGCCATATAAAACAATCCCGATGCCTTTCAAAAAGTTGATCCCGCGTGATCCGATGAACGCTCTCCTCGCAGCCAAGCGGGTCGAAGGCGTACGGATGAGACCCGTAAATTTTGCTGCGCAGCAAGTTCCGTGCGATCACATGCGGCTGCACATTCTCCGAGCGAATCGCGGCTATCTGGCTTTCGCGCTCGCGTTCGGTCAACTCGGCGGGAAATGTTGGATCGGTTGCGACGTCCATGAGGACCGAAAACGCCTTCTGGAAATCGGCCGAAAGCGAACTCACGGCGGCGCGCAACGTATTGTAACCCGATTCGATTGAGAGCAAACTTCCGATTTCCTCGATCCCCTGCGCGATTTGTTCGGCGGATCTGGAGTGCGTGCCCTTCAGCATCGCCTGGGAAAGAAGCCGGTGAATGCCGTTGTCTTCCAGCGTCTCGAACAGGGCCCCGCCTCGGACAACAACCGAACAGTAGATCATCGGCAACCGCCGATCCGGAATGAGCACTGCCTTGGCTCCGTTAGTCAGGCGATGCAACTGCGGTTCGAAACTGAATCGCGCGATCGCCGGTGCACGTCTGGAGCTGATCTCTGGTCGCAGCATCGCGACGGTGAGGTTCGAATCCGTCAGGTACCGACCCACGACGCGCTCGACATCTAAAACGCTGACCGCTTGAACCCGCTCGAGATAATGCCGGCTGAATCCCAGGTTCCTGGCGTACAGCCAATTCAACCCCAGATCCGACGCCACGCCTTTAACGGTCTGAAGCTGTTCGATCACATTCACCGCAAGGATCCGCTTCGCCTTTTCAACTTCCTTCTCGCTTATTCGGCGTTCACGGTAGTCATCAACACATCGGACCACGCGTTCCGATACCAGCTCTGAAACTTCCTTGGCACAAGTACCCGAGACGGTGAGCAAACCTGGGAAACCTGGGGTGTAGGCATAGGCTCCGACTCCGTAGACCAAACCTTCTTTTTCGCGCAATTCCTGATAAAGACGCGAGCTTGTTCCACCGCCCAGCACGACTGAAGCTGCATCAAGCGACGCCATATCTTCGTGGGAAACTGCCGGCACGTGCCAGCCAAGATTAAAATAAGCAAGATCGGCTTTGAACGCCTGTTCGGCGGTGCGGCGCCCAAGCTGGCGAGGCTCTTCGGGCAAGATGACCGGCTCCAACGCAGCGCGCTTTGCGAAGCTCAACAACTCCTCCGCATCGGTTTTCACCCGATCGGTCTCCACATCGCCCGCAACGACCAGAAAGATGTTGTTGGGCACATAACGCTTGCGGTAATACCGGGACACGTCGACAGGAGTTAACCGGTCAAAGATGTCGCGAATTCCGATCACCGGATAGCGACAGGGGTGCACTTGAAACGCGGTCCTGAACGTGAGATAACTCAGCACGCGATCCGGATCGTCCAGACCCATGTCAAATTCACGACGAATGATATCCATCTCCCTGCTAAGAGTTTCAGGTTCCAGAATGGAACAAAACAGCATATCACCCAGTATATCGATCGATTGGCGCACAGCGCTCGCCGGACAGTCAATCCAGAAAACCGTGCGATCAAAAGAGGTGTAGGCGTTGATATAGCCACCCACCGCATGAATCTCGTCACTGATCTGTTTCGACGTGCGACGCCCCGTCCCGTTGAAAAGCAGATGCTCGAGCAAGTGCGTTAAGCCGCCGCCCAACCATTCGCCTTCATGAATACTTCCCGTCTGACACCATGCCTGTACGCTGGCTAGAGGAGCCGAGTGATGCTCAGCCACAACGAGCGTCAAACCGTTAGCCAATTCAAAGTACGCCGACTCAACTTCTGGAATCTGCATTACTTTCAGCAATCAGGACTTCGCGGGCTTTGAGCTGCGAGGTTCGAAGGGTTCTACGAATGCGGCTCGGAAATCCAAGGCGCCCCGGAAATCTTCCACCGAATCGGATTCCGTTTTCCCAAAAACTCCCGCGTCGATTAGATTGAAAACCATGTTGCCCACGTCCTCGGAGGCGGCAACGCCCCAATATTCCAGAACTGTCATGACCATCGGCCCAAACTCTTTCAGGGCGAGTTGCCGGAAACCGTCCAGCAACTCACCGGCGTCGACATGGGAACCGGCTTCGCTCTTCCCTCGCTTCTTTTGCTTGATCGTGAATTCGAGCGCTTCCTTCAGGAAGAGGTAGGCCTCTTTCGTGTACCGCGGGTCTTTCCCGATAACCAGTTCGACAACTTCGCTAAACGATTTCTGCATTTTTCTTACTTTGACTCAACCGTGTGTTGTGGACGGAAAGTCTGCCGAGCATGTTCAACGATGGCTCCCACAAGAACCGCTAAGCTGAATCCTACCACGAGCAACTGTTCACCCCGAGTCAAGCGAAACATCGCCCTATTATACGGTATCGGCTACCTTTGTCACCTTGTCTCCACAGCGCCCAAACTAAGAGTTCGTCGAAGACGGTTTATCCGAAGAACCTGCGGCCCCGGAAGCTTTTTCGCTCCCTCCCTTTGTACTCTCGCTAGACGATGAACCGCTCTCTTTCTTGGCACTCTCTTTGTAGGCTGAACTTCGATAGTCGGTGATATGAAAGCCTGAGCCTTTGAAAAGAAGGCCGGCGCCCGTTCCCAAAAGGCGCTTGACTCTCCCCTGACCCCAACGTTCCAGCCTGCAGAGTTCCTTCGAACAGATTTTCAAGGGTTCTTCCTTCATGGATTGGAAAGCCTCGAAGGTTTGTCCGCACTTTTCGCAGAGATATTCGTACGTTGGCATATGGTCAAAGCTCAGCATATAGCAGAGGCTACCGCTTCGATCAAACAGCAGAACCGGTTTTTGGGACCGTCCAACCGGGAGTAGGTTGCTTGACAATTTTGCAAGACAGGTTATCCCACCTGTTCTCGGTATATGAATATGCGATGTACCTCGGTCGTGTTGGTAGCAGCCCTGCTTGCGGGGTGCGGCGAAAGCGAAAAGGCTCGGCTCGCAAATCCAGAGACTGCTTACATCCCTTCAACCGGCGCCGGTAGTCCACCAGCCGGGATTGATTCGATTTCGTACTGGGATGGAGACGGAGTTTCCGGGCCTCCATCCGTTATTATCTACCTTAAGGAACAACGGGCCTACTTTTACAAAGGGGATCAACTGGTCGGCGTTTCGCAGGTCTCCGCTGGACGCGAAGGCCACAATACGCCGATTGGGCACTTTAAGATTATGCAGAAGGATCATGATCATGCCTCCAACCTCTACGGAGACTATGTAGATGGCGGAGGCAATGTTGTTCAGAAGGACGTTGACGCAGGTAAAGATCCCAAACCCCCGGGCGCAATTTTCAAAGGCGCGCCGATGCCTTTCTTCATGCGAATCACTGGAGGTGTTGGAATGCATCAAGGCTATTTGCCAGGCTACCCCGCTTCTCACGGATGTATACGAATGCCCGGCAAGATGGCGGAGGCATTTTACAATAACGTCGAGGTAGGAACGCCCGTCCAGATTGCGGACTAGCCGGCGTTTACAAACATTCGCCCTTCGAAGTTCGCCGTTCACCGTTCGAGCTTCGGAGTTTGGGGTGCTGAATCCTGAGTCTGTCTTCTGTCCTTAGAGCCATGGGTCCGGTACGAGCCTTCGGCGAGCCGCGTTTTCAGGTCTTTCGGTGGCGGCTCAGCCGAGCTTCGCCCTCCGCGTGACATCTGCGGCGGCCTGCGCTCGGTAGGGCGAGCCTCCCGGCGAGCCGCGTTTTCAGGTCTTCGGCGGCGGCTCAGCGGAGCTTCGCCCTCCGCGTGACATCTGCGGCGGCCTGCGCTCGGTAGGGCGAGCCTCCCGGCGA
>Ga0182039_10000897_pt1 | contig 15608 bp, 16 predicted proteins | sample sta12Can44000111_FD_125975 | JGI IMG/M metagenome (GOLD analysis project Ga0182039, IMG submission 125975) | Lab enrichment of tropical soil microbial communities from Luquillo Experimental Forest, Puerto Rico - statanox.12C.anox.44.000.111 | ecosystem: Environmental > Terrestrial > Soil >...
CGAATTTCTTGCGGTCCTTAATGCCGGCTGTGGCAGGGTCGAACGTCTCTTTCTTCCAGCGCATGCTTTGCAAAGCCACGTCTGACGTGGGTTCGGTTTGCGCCGATGCGAAGGTGCCGGGAGGCTTGATGATATTCATCGCAGTAGTCCTTCCAATCGTGCCGGGTCCCGCGTCGAGCGCGGCATCCGGCTAATCCAGCTTGAGCCCTAGCTTGTTGATCACTGGTTGCCAGCGAGCAATTTCGCTCGCGACGAAACTTTTTGCTTCCTCGGGGGTCGAACTGATCAACTCGATCCCAGGCAGGCGGTCGCCGAGATTTGGGATCGCCATCATGCGGCGCACCTCGGCGTTGAGTTTATCAACAATCGGTTTCGGCGTCTTGGCCGGCGCCAGCAGCACGTACCACTCTGAGGCGACCAGGTCGACGCCCTGCTCCTTGAACGTCGGTACTTCCGGAAGTGCGGAGTAGCGTTTATCAGACGTTACCGCGAGCGCGCCCAGCAGACCGCCGTGATATTGCTGTAGCGCCTGCGATACGGTGGCGAAGGTCATGGGAATCTGCCCGGCCATGGCGTCATTCATTGCGGGCGTGCCGCCACGATACACGACGTGCGTCATATCGATCCCAGCCTGGATTTTGAGCTGCTCAGCGACCAGATGCGTCATGCTTCCCGGACCGGCCGAGCCGAAGCTGAGCGTGCCGGGTTTCTCCTTGGCATAGGCGATCAGCTCCTTCAGATTGGTTGGCGCAAACTTCGGATACGTGTAGATGACCACCGGAGCACGCGCCAACATGCTGATAAACTCAAAATCCTTCAGCGCGTCGTAAGCCATCGCCGCATGTAGGGACGGATTGGTGGCGTGATTACTCACCGCAACCATCAGGGTGTACCCATCCGGATCAGCCTTGGCAGTCGCCTGTGTGCCGATCATCGTACCGGCGCCCGGCCGCGTCTCGACGATGGTGGGCTGTCCCCAAGCTTCGGTAAACTTCTGTCCGACGATGCGCGCGACGAGGTCGACAGAGCCGCCTGGCGCAAATGGGACGATGATCCTGATCGGCTTTTCGGGATAATTGTCGGCCGAGGATTGCGCCAGTACGACTTCCCCGAAAATTAACGTGGCCACCGCGCCGAGAAACGCGAGTGCAAATGAACGGCCGATCAATCGCGCAGGATAGCCCTTCACGTCCCTCTCCGTTGGTTTGTGCCCCTTAAGCGAGGTCTTAGAAGTTGCTTGAGCTTTGATCTGGTCGGCTGCGAGTCAAGCAACGGCAACGGATCTCGCCGCAACCGCGCTCGCATCGCATGTCCAGCCCATTGTTTCGAAAATATCAACCGCCAATTTTGCGCCGTCGCGCATGAGGCAGAAAACCCGCATAATTAGTGCAGCGTTGCTGTATATTGAACCTCGGGACCGATTAGGCCAATATTGAAATAGAAAACTTATTGTTTCGATTTCGAAAACCGGGGGTTCCGCGTGGACCGCCTTCGCTGTATCGAGGTGTTTATCGAGGTAGCCCGCGATGGCAGCTTTATCGGTGCCGCGCGCCGGCTGGGCATATCGAAGGCGGCAACGACCAAACATGTCGCCTGGCTTGAACGGTCACTCGGCGCAAAACTCCTTAATCGCACGACCAAGCACGTCGGATTGACCGAGGCTGGCGTCCACGCGCTGAGCCAAGGCCAGTTGTTACTTGACGGGTATGAGGAAATCGGCGCCGGCGCCCGTGAACTGATCGAAAAGCCACGCGGTACCGTCCGGGTCGGCACACCACCTTCGTTCGGGACACATCATCTCCTGCCGCTGGTCGCAGAGTTCACTGCAATCTATCCGGATATCCGCATTTTGCTGATGCTCGATGATGGCAGCGCGAATTTGATCACCCAGGGTCTCGACCTGTCGCTACGCATCGGTCCGCCACCAGAGGACGCGGGGCATGTTGCCGTGCCGCTGACTAAGGCTCCGCAGGTCTTGGTCGCATCAGAAGCTTACCTGCGCATGCATGGAGTGCCCAAAACACCGGCAGATCTGCAAAACCACAACTGCCTTGTGCACACGCTGAAATCGCCGACCAATATCTGGCGTTTCTCCGGAGCAGCCGGGGAAGTCTCGGCGCGGGTGCACGGTACCGTCTGCTCAAACTTCGGCGAGGCGCTCAAGCAAGCCGCCCTGCTCGGCCACGGGATTTCGATGCACCCTTACTACATGGTGTCGGACGACTTGAAAACGAAACGTCTGATCGTCGTTTTGCCGGACTACGAGCCGCTCGAACTCGATATCTATGTCGTGTACCCCACGCGCGAGCACCTCCCGGCGCGGACGCGCCGGTTTCTAGACCATCTCAAGCGTTGGGCAAAAACCCCACCGGATTGGGCAAAGGCCACGCCGCAAGACCAATTCGCGCACGTCGGCGAGCGCTGACGCTTCCCCGCCCGCGCTTTTTATCCGCCGCTGGTTGGCGGTACGAAGGCGGCACTCGTGCCGCCGTCCACCGGAATGGTGGTTCCGGTAATGTAGCGAGCATCGTCTCCCAATAGGAACCATACGACGCTGGCAACGTCCTCGGGCATGGCGACGCGGCCGAGCGGAGACGCCCCCGATGGGCGATAGTCTCCTCGCTGCGACGATGGACTACTGACCGCGCGGATCATCGGTGTATCGACGGTTCCCGGCGCGATAGCATTCACTAAGACGCCGCTCGCGCCACACTCGACCGCAAGGACACGCGTCAACTGACTGAGGGCGGCTTTGGAGCCGGCATAGGCACCACCCCCGATCTTGGGCCGCAACGCGGCGATGGACGACAGGAGTACAATTCGCGCTGCTTCACCGGCCGCTGCCGCTGGCTTCAGCAACGGAAGCGCCGCTCGCGCGCACAGCCAAGGACCGCGTGTATTGACGTTGAAGACAAGGTCGAATTCATCGACTGCCATGCTTTCGAGCGAACCCAGCCGCAAGACGCCGGCGCAGCAAACCAGCGCATTGATCCGGGAATAACGCGATTTTATTTGCGCAAACACCGATTCGACTTGCGCCGCTGAGGCAACGTCGCAAACCAGCGTAGTAAGCTGGCTGGCAAAATTCGAAAATGTGTCGCGGGCGGCCGCAAGCTGGCTTGCGGAAATGTCGAGTGCGACAACGGTCCAGCCCTCGCCCAAGAGTTTTCGAGTGGTGGCGAACCCAATCCCTGAGGCTGCGCCGGTAACTGCGGCAATGGGTGTCATGCGTGAACCCGCTGGGTGCGGTGCCGCCAGTGATACATGGGGACGCCGGGCACCGGGGCCGTGAAGCTCATCAAATGGTCCAGCCTAAGTGAGCCCACATAAGCGGTTTTCAGGTCTGGACCGCCAAACGTCAGGCTCGTCGGAAAGAACAGTGTCTTACCGGCAGGATCCTCGTAAACTACATGCGCCAGTCCTTCCGGGGTGATCGCAATGAGGGCGTGGCGGGTGATCTCCGTCACCCACAGATTGCCGGCAGCGTCGAACGTGATGCCGTCGATCAGAGCGCCAGGGAAGATCGGTGACGGCCCAAAAATTTCGGGCTCGCCGAGGCTGCCATCGCGGTTGAGCGGATAGCGGGAGACGTGACCGGCCGTCGTTTCCGCGAGATAAAGATGGCGGCCATCGCCATCGATCCGCACCTCATTGGCAAACAGAATCCGCTCGGCGACACGGCGTGGGCCGTTTTTGTCCATCAAGATGACGTAGCCATCCGCGATCTTGTTATGCAAAGCGTCTGAGCGCGGGGTTGTCACAGTAGAGACGGTAAGCCAAAGACGATCCTTCTCGTCAATATAAACGAAATTTGCCGATCCGACCGGTTTTCCGTCGAGCGTATCAAGCAACACTTGATGGTGGCCGTCCTGGCTCAGTCGGTAGAAAGCGCCGTGGCCGATGTTGGCAACGTAGATCGTGCCGTCGGCGGCCATCGCCAAGCCGTTCGGCGCTCCACCCATCGAACCGATGAGGTCTTGCGTGCCGTCCGGCCTGATGCGCGTCACTGCGGCACGGTCGTCGGAGATCTAAAGGGTGCCGTCAGGCTCAGCGATGATGCATTCGGGCCGGCTGAGTTTCTTTCCAACGGAACGGAAACTATCTGTTTCCAGTTTGAATTTCGCAATGTCCGCCATGCTGCGCTAGCCTCCGACCATATCAGGCAGATCCGCTCACAACTTCGACGGATTGCAGTTGATTTAAATCAATGTGACTGTGTTCAGGTCGACTGAACTGCGATGCGGAAATCCAAAAAGGGCAACAACGATAACAAGGCTATATCCTCAAGGAGGGATGCTCATGACACGAAACGGAATTTCACGACTTGCGATCGCGGCGTTTGCAGTCGCCGCTTCCGCCAGTCTCGCTTGGGGGCAAGCTGAGCCGCTCCGCATCGGAGCGATCAATCCTTATTCTGGCCCGTTGGCTCTGTACGGCGACGAAGTCTCGCGCGGCTATCAACTTGCAATCGATGAGGCCAATGCCAAGGGAGGCGTGCTCGGCCGCAAAATCGAATTGCTGCGTGGTGACGCCAGCAGCCCCCCGCAAGGAATTGCCACGGTCGAGAAAATGGCCAGTCAGGACAAAGTTGAAGTTTTCGTCGGCACCTACATTAGCGCGGTTTCCAACGCGGCGAGCGACTCGGCGTTGCGTTACAGCAAAGTTTACTGGGACACCAACGCGCTTGCCGGCGATCTGACCGAACGCGGACTGCCGAACTTTGTCCGCAGCGGTCCCTACGCCGACAGTTTCGCCGAAGTCTCGGTCGCAGCCGCCAAAGACGTGCTCGCGCCTGCCCTGAATAAGGACATCAAGACTCTCACGATTTGGATTGAGCACGAAGATTCGATTTTCGGCACGTCCATTGCCGAACTGCAGAAGAAACTGATTGAGAAACTTGGCGGCAAAGTCGTCGGGATGGGTGCGCATAATTTCCGCGCCATCGATCTCACGGATTCCATTCTGCGCGCGAAGGCGGCGGCGCCGGATCTCTGGATGGAGACCGGCTACGTACCCGACGGCAGCTTGCTGCTGCGGACGATGCGCGACCAGGGCTTCCAGCCGCCGGCCATCATGATGGTGGCCACCGGCGATACCTTCGAAACGCTCGACGCCCTGGGCAAGGAATATCTTGAGGGCATTGCCGTCGTCGGCTATCCGCGGCCCGATCAGACCGAGGCTTATGGTCCCGGCGCCGCAGCCTATCTGGCGGCCTACAAGGAGAAGTACAATCGCGATCCAATTGCGCCGCAGAGCATGACCGCATATGCCGGCATGCAGATGCTGCTAGAAGCCATAAAGGCCGCCGGCAGCACCAATATGAATGAGCTGCGCGCCGCGGCCGCCAAAATGGATAAGCCGTTGAAGAGCTATGCCACCGGATTTGGCGTCAAGTTCGACCCAAAATTCCAGAACACGCGAGCCTTCCCGACTCTCGTGCAGTGGCAGTCTGGAAAAGTCGTTACCGTCTATCCAAAGGACGCGGCACAGCCCGATGTGAAACTCGTGAACGTGCCGCGCAAATAATACCAGAATGACGGCAGCAACCGGGCCAACGTGCAGCCGCACGTTGGCTCGGCCTTCTCAGCAAGACGCCGATGGAAACGTTTCTCAACATCCTGATCTCCGGCATCTTGCTCGGCGGCATTTACAGTCTCGTCAGCATCGGACTGAATCTTATTTTCGGTGTCGTGCGCATCATCAATTTCGCGCAGGGCGAATTTGTGATGCTGGCAATGTATGCGACCTATTTCTGCACCACCTATCTCGGGATCAACCCGTACCTTGCGCTGTTCGTGGTTGCACCGCTGATGTTCGTCTTCGGTCTCGCCGTTCAGCGAACGGTTCTGCAGCCGTTGCAAAACGAACCGATGATGCAGATTTTCGCGACCTTCGGGCTTTTGATCTTGTTCGAGAACTCGATGCTCGCATTGACCCGCGGGGAAGCGCGCAGCCTCAGCGGCAGCTATTCGAGCGTTTTGATCGATGTGTTCGGACTCAAGGTCAGCGGCGTGCGCCTCGTGGTCTTCATAGTTGTAAGCGGTATCGCTCTCGCTCTCATGCTGTTCTTGCAGCGTACGATGCCGGGCAAAGCCATTCGCGCAGTCATCCAGGACCGTCAGGCGGCGCGGCTGATGGGCGTCAATGTCGAACGGACTTATCTGCTGACGTTTGGTCTCGGTAGCGCCTTGGCGGGCGTTGCCGGCGCACTGCTGGCGCCGATCTACACGCTGTCGCCCTATATCGGCGGTAATTTCATCCTCGCGGCTTTTGCGGTCGTAGTGCTCGGTGGCCTCGGCAGCGTGCCGGGCGCCTATCTTGGCGGCTTGATCGTAGGCTTGATCGAAAGCTTTTCCGGCTACTACGTCGATCCGGCGCTCAAACAAGCAATCTGGTTCATCGTCTTCGTCGCCGCCCTTATCGTTCGGCCGTCTGGACTCATGGGGCAGGTCGGCGCGGAAGAAGTCGGCCTGCGCGAGCAAACCTGACATGACAACAAGTACTCTTGCTCTGGCAGGAACGGCGGCGGCTCGTTCAAAGTCGATATCGTTGGCGACTTTGGTCGGCCGATATGCCGGATTACTGCTGCTGGCTTGCGTTCCGCTCGGCCTCATGTGGAACGATCCTTACTGGGTGAATATTCTTGCCTACGCCTATCTGTTCGCCGCGCTCGCTTGCGCGTGGAATATTATCGGCGGCTTCGGCGGCCAGTTTTCTCTCGGTCACGGTGTATTCTTTGCAATCGGCGCGTATTCGGTCGCGCGGCTCTATCTCGATCTCGGCATGACTCCATGGCTTGCCGTTTTTCCCGCCGCGGCGCTGGCTACCTTGGTCGCGTTGCTGATTTCTTGGCCGACTTTTCGGTTGCGTGGCCCGTTCTTCGCCATCGCCACGATGGCGATCAATGAAGCCTGTTTTGCCCTTGCCAATTACACCGACCATCTGACCGGTGGCCCGCGCGGAATCCTGATCCCTTTCCGCGCCGGCCTCTGGAACATGATCTTCATCGAGCGCTGGAAGTACGCGTTGCTCACTTTCGGCTTCATGAGCATCGTTGTGTTGATCACGGCGCTCCTGCGGCGCTCGCGGCTGGGCCACTATCTCCTGGCGGTGCGTGAAGACGAAGATTCGGCGCGGTCGGCCGGGGTCGATGTACTCAGGGTGAAACTGCTCGGGATGGCATTATCAGCCGCGCTGACCGGAATCGGCGGCGGCATATTCGCAATGTACGTGCGGGTACTTGATCCTCCGACCTTGTTCGCGTTGCCGGATATCGGCGTCAAGTTCGCGCTGATCTCGCTGATCGGCGGTATCGGCACCATCATGGGCCCCGTTGTCGGCGCTCTGCTGATTGTGCCGGTTGAAAATTTTTTGCGCGGGACGCTCGGCGGCGCAATCCCGGGCGGCCATTTGATCGTGCTTGGCATAATCCTGGTGTGCGCCGCGCTGTTCCTCAAGCGCGGCATCGTCGGTGAATTCACGGGTGCTGTGCGCCGCATCCGCAACAGGAAGCGGTCATGACCAGAACACCCTTCCTCTCTGTGGAGAACGCAGTCCGGCGTTTCAAGGGGTTGATCGCAGTCGATACCGTGTCGTTCGAGATCGAGCGCGGTGAAATTCTCAGCATGATCGGGCCCAACGGCGCCGGCAAGACGACGATGTTTAATTTGATCACTGGCCAGCTTTCGTTGAGCGACGGCGCTATTGCTTTTCGTGGTGAACAGATCAGCAACTTGCCGCCGCATGTGCGTGCGCAACGCGGCATGGGTCGCACCTTTCAAATTGCCAAGCCGCTGATCGGGCTGACCACGCGCGAGAACGTGATGGTGGGCGCGTTTCTGCGGCATCACCGCTTCGCGGGTGCCTATGAGTGCGCAAACGAAGTTCTCGCCGAAGTAGGTCTCGAAGCCCGCGCTGAAATACCTGCCGGTGAATTGACGCTCAGTGAGCGACGCAGGCTCGAAATCGCGCGCGCGCTCGCACTTTCGCCTGAACTCATCTTGCTCGACGAAGTGATGGCCGGTCTCAATGCGACAGAAGTGACCGAGGTCATCGACCTGCTCCAACGGCTCAACGGCCAGGGGATGACGTTTCTTGTGATCGAACACAATCTGAAGGTCGTGCGCGCCGTGTCGCGCCGCGTCATCGTGCTCGATCACGGCATCAAGATCGCGGAGGGCACCGCGAGCGAAGTCCTCAGCGACCCGACGGTGGTCAAGGCCTATCTGGGAAAGCGCGCCCAATGACTGCCCTGCTCACCGTCGACAAGATCAGCTCTGGCTACGGCGACATCCCGGTCCTGCGCAACGTCAGCCTGCAGGTCGGGGCTAACGAGATCGTATCCGTCGTCGGCGCCAATGGTGCCGGTAAATCGACCCTGTTGCGTTCGATCGCCGGTCTGTTGCCCTGCACTCAAGGCTCGATCCGGTTCGACGGGGAGCGGATTGATGGATTGCCGGCCCACCAGGTCGTGGTGCGCAATCTGGTGATGGTGCCGGAAGGCGGCCGGCTGTTTCCTTTTATGTCGATTCAGGAAAACCTCGAACTTGGCGCCTTCAACAGCAGTGCGCGCCCGCAGCTCGATAAAACCCTGGAAGAAGTGTTCACGCTATTTCCAATTCTTTCCAGTCGGCGACTTCAATTGGCCGGCAGCCTGTCGGGCGGTGAAAGGCAGATGTGCGCCATTGCCCGCGCGGTGATGAGCCGGCCGAAGCTGCTAATGTTGGATGAACCGTCGCTCGGGTTGTCGCCGATCATGGTCGAGCACGTGTTCGAGATCATCGTGTCGCTGGCACGCAGCAAGAAGATCGCCATACTTCTGGTGGAACAAAATGTCGGCGACGCACTCGACATGGCGCAGCGCGGTTACGTGGTCGAGCGCGGTCAAATCGTTAAAACTGGAAGCGGACGTGATTTGTTGGCCGATCCGGAAGTCCAACACGCCTATTTGGGTTTGTGACGGCGACGGCTGTTGTCGTCTTCGATTGGATGGGAGGTTGCAGCTGTGAGTTCGAAGTCTGATGGAAAAATCGTCGTTATTACCGGTGGCGCCAGCGGCATTGGCGAAGCTTGTGGCCACGCACTCGTGCGTGATGGCTGGCACGTGGTCGTCGTCGATCTGCAAACCGATGCCGCCAAAAAGGTCGCGCAAGAGCTGAACGGTCACGCTTACACCGCGGACGTCGCCGACGCCGCACAAGTAGCTGCGGTCGCGAACACTATCGAGCGAGAGGTCGGCCCGGTCTACGGGTTGGTGAATTCCGCCGGCATTGTCCAGCACCCGCTACCGCCAGAACAGTTGACGATGGAGGCATGGGACCGGGTAATCGATATCGATCAACGCGGCACCTACGTGGCGTGTGTTGCGTTCGGCCGGTTTATGGCCGTGCGCGGCGCAGGCAGCATTGTCAATATCGCATCAATCACTGGGATGCGGTCCGTCCCGTTGCACGCCTACGCGCCTGCCAAGGCTGCGGTGATTTCGATGACGGAATGTCTTGCGGGGGAATGGGGCCGCTCGGGCGTGCGCGTCAATGCCGTTTCACCCGGCTATACGCGAACACTGCGGGTGCAAAAACAAATCGATGCCGGCGACCGCAACGAGGCATCTATTGTTGCAAATTCCGCAATGGGACGGCTGGTTGAACCGGCGGAGGTCGCAGACACGATTGCTTTCCTGCTTTCACCGAAGTCCTCGGCCATCACCGGTGTCAACGTTCCAATCGATTGCGGCTGGCTGCTGGCACCATCCTGGCAGACCTATGGCGGCTTGCGCGCCAAGAGAATCCATCCCTGACCGCCATCTTCCCGAAGGTCACGATGCCGCTTTCTAGAAGGTCGCACGATTCAGCAACCCCGTCAGCAATTCGACGGCCTTTTCGGGCATCTGCACGGGAATGTAATGGCCGGATTCGATGACTTCGAATTGCGACTCCGGGATTTGCCTGGCGACGGTTTGTACGTGCTCGGGTGGCCGCAACCCGTCGTGAGCGCCCGCCACGATCAAAGTCGGGCATCTGATCTTCGCAAAGTCGGCCGTCAGATCAAGGTCCGCCAGCATGCGATAAATGACTGCGAAGCTCGCGGGGTGCACGCCAAGCAGCCTTGCTCGCGCAACTCTATAACGCTCATGATCGCCGCGCAGGACGGCCGGATAAGCCAGATCGAGCAGCGCTTCAGCAATGGAACGCATCCCCTCCCGCTCAGCTTTGTCCGCGCGCGCCAAGGTCGCTGTCCGCAGCTCGGCGGCAACCCCCGTCGCCGGGCTCATTGCCATCAATGCCGCGCTACGCTGCGGATGGCGTGCAGCGAAATGCATCGCTATAGCGGCACCGACGGCACAACCGACGATCGCAACCGACGAGCTGATTTCCAACGCGTCCAACAGCGCAGCAATGTCGTCCACCATCGTCCCGATCACAGGAACGCGCCCGGTCTTTTCGGAAAATCCAGCCTCGCGCGTGTCGTATCGCAACACGCGCCAGCGCTCGGCCAGCGCGGGAAACATGTCGTCCCACGTCTCCAGCGAGCCGCCCATTTCGTGCACCAGGACGATGTTTTTCGCGCCGGTGCCAGCAAGTTCGTAGCGGAGGCTTACGCCGTTTACGTCGATCCACTGCATCGAATTTCATTCGTCGAAGGTATGAACCAATAGTCCGGCAGGGTAGCGTCCAACGTGGATGAGTTCGAGGTCGCCACGCAGCCGTCATTCAGAAAACGCCCGCATTGGGTCATCCGAGGTCGCGGCTTCCGACGTACGCTTTTTCCTGCCGAGCGATGACCCCTTGGCGACCGGAAAACTAGTCTATGATTGGAATCACAAATCAATTCCAAAGATCATGTCCCGAGTCGCTCAGGGCGCATAGGGTTTGCATTTCAAGCTGCAGGACGATCGCTGACGTCAGTGCCGCGAGTGCCAGTCATCGCCCTCGGGCTCTCGTGTCGAGAACGAACGTGCGTCCCGAGCGTCGATGGCTGTGCAACGAGGTGCTCGGGGCTCGAAGCCGGGGCGTTTCCGGCGTCGATACGCGATCTCGCTCCCTTCCACGCCGCGAGCACTCTCGCGATACCCCAAATCGCGAGCACGACGGCCGCCCACCGCGCCAGGATCATCATGTCCCGGCTCGTCGGTGCGGGCCACGGCGTTTTTGCAAGCGCATCCCAACGGTCCATCATCCAGTGCCAGGCGGTGTGCGCGATAATCGCCGAGAGCACAATGATGCCCATGCGGCGCGATGGGACGCTGCGGAGCAAGAGGGCGAGGGCCGGCAACACGGCCGCCACGAATAGGAGCTGCCCGAGTTCGATGCCGAGATTGAAAGCGGCGAGCGCAGCCACGAGCTGCGAGCCCGCAAACGCGATCTCGTCCCGGAGTACGTAGGAAAAGCCGAACCCGTGGACGAGGCCGAATCCGGCCGCGAGCATCCAGCGATGGCGAACGTCGGCACCGATGATGTTCTCGAGCGCCATGTAGACGATCGAGGCCGCGATCGCGGTTTCGACCCAGGGCGGGAACCAGGGGCCGGTCGGCGCGAGGTTCAGCGCGGCGCCGACCAGCGTGATCGAATGGCCGAGCGTAAACGCGGTGATAACCGCGACCAGATCGCGCAGGCGGCGTAGCGGGATCAACAGACAGAGTAGGAACAGGAGATGATCCTGTCCGCTCAGGATGTGCTTGATCCCGAGCCAGACGAAACTCGCAGCCGCCTGATGCCAGCTGGGATCGAGCGGAACCGCTCCTGCCGCGCTGGTGAGAACGAAGGCGCTGCTGCCGCCGTCGGCGCGCAGGACGCGCAGGCTCAGCTTGAAGCGATCGCCGAGGTCGCTCGCGAGCATGGTGCGGATGGATAGGGACGCGCCGGGATTCCTGAGGGGATAGCTGTAGCGGGCGTCGAGATAGCCCTGGTCGTAAACGATCTTCGTGTCCGGTTCCGGCGGCGCCGCAATGTGCGTAGCCGCGGCGTCGAACGCTGCGAACGAGCGATCCGACGGCAGTGACAAGCGCGCGCGCGACGAATCCGCGATCAGGCGCCTGTCGCCGTCGGCGATCGTCACCGCTTCGCCGATACCGATCAGCGCTTGGCGCAGCGCAGCCTCCGCGGCCGAGAGGTCGTAGGTCTCACCCTTCATCGGAAAGGGGATCGCATGCAGGACATCGAGCGGCACGCGGATCAAAAGATCGATCCGCGACGGTGTGATCCTGACCAAGCCCGTCGCGAGCGTGTTGGTCGGAAAGTCATGCGCCTCCGCGGCGGACACGACGGCGAGCAGTACGACAATCGCACCAAAAAAACGGCCTAGCTGCATCAAGATCCGTTCGACTTGCGTCTCAAAATGCATTTTTTACCGATCCAACGGAAGCAGATACGATTTTCCTTCCCGCACAGGCGGGGAGACAAATGGGAAGCTCGCGCCTTGCATCAGCCGGGGGTCAATCCACGGTCGGAACAAATTTCTGAATCCGTCGGCCGGCGATCGTCTCGGCTACGTAGACCGCTCCCTGCGAGTCGGTTGTCACCGTGTGGCCGAAGGCGAACTCGCCGGTGTTGTGTCCAGGACACGGGGCCAGTCCGCAGCGGCCTAGGGCGCCAACGATGATGCCGCTGGCCCGCTCGATGATCCAGGAATTATCGTTTCCGATGTCGACGTCAACGATGTAGCGCTGGCTGGTCGTGGATGTCCCGGCGAGGTAGTCGACGTTCGGCCAAAAGTCGATGTCGCACGCGCGCAACTCGGCGAGTGGGATCGCCTTCTGCATCTCGGGCGTCGCGCCCGGCGGGGCGCCGATCGGGATCGACCGCACGAACTTGCCGAGCTTGTCGAACACCTGGATGCGGCTGTTGGGCCGATCGCATGTATAAACCAAGCCGTCATTGCCGAGAACGACGCAATGCGGATGACCGCCGCCGTTAGCGCCGAATTCGCCTGGCCCGCAGGTCGGGCCGACCGTCGCGCACTTGGTGCCGAACTGGCGCACGTAGTTCCCCTTCGCGTCGAACACCACGATACGGTGATTGCCGTAGCCGTCGGCGATATAGACGTTGCCCCGCTCTCCAGTCGCGGGATCGGGCAGCGGATCGACGGCTACGTCCGCGGGCTGGTTCAACAGTGTCTTGCTGCTGTTGAAGTCGTGCGCCTCACCGCAGGTGGGGTAGACACGATCATCGCCGATCTTCGAGTTGTCAGGCGGGCCGTCGCAGGCGCCCTTCTGGCCGATCTGCAACGTCCACACGCCGCCGCCACCACCAGCGGGATACTTCTGCACCACGCCGTCGAGATTGCCGGCAACCCAGATGTTACCCTGGTAGTCGACGAAGCAGCCGTGCGCGCCATGCGGCAGGTAGGCCGCGCCGCCAGCGTTCTCCCCAGTCTCGATCAGCGCGGGATTTCCCCACGACGATACGACGTTGCCGTCGCGATCGTACACCACGACGGGAGGCGAAGGGATCGACGATAGGTATGCGTCCTGCCGGATGATCGCCCCCGACATGGCGCCCTGCCGCACGCCATTGACCTTTACGCCGACCTCCCAGCCGCGGTTGAACGTGACGACGTTGTCCTGCGCGTCGACGCAGGTGCCGGCGATCTCGCCGGTCACCCACCGATGCGCTACGCCGTCGCTGCTGATCGTCGCCGGCAGGGGCTTCGGCCACGACGGATCGACCCTGAAACTCGGATGATCTTCGGAATAGCGCGGGAAGCTGTCGGTGGCGCTCGCCGTCATCTTCCATACCAGCGCTGCGGCGCCGATGATCAGGACGAGACCAACGACATAGATCGAGTCACGAATATTCACCGCCGCCTCCCTTGGGTTATGGTCCGACGTGGCTTCCGGCGCGCAATTTCCCGCTTGCGTCTTGTCACATCAGCACGTGTTCTTTTCGACATGTCACAGGCGTACAGACAATCTCCTTGTAGAGGACATCCGAGATCGTTCGAAAACGAGGCAAAATCATACGGCCCATGCCGGATTGCGGCAACAGGAAGTCCCTAACACGGTCATTTGGTCCGAGGCGAACAGCGCCTCCTTTCGCACCAGCGAGAAAGATCGTGCGATCGCATCGGTCGGTTATGAACGGCACGAGTCTGCGTCCTGTTCATCGGACCAATGGAGCGCTTTTGCTGTCTTCAAGTTGTTGGCGAGCTCGTACTTGTTCGGGGCCTCCACCGGCAAATCAGCAGGTTTCTCGCCCCGTAATATGCGGTCAACGTAGCCTGCCGCGCGTCGAAATTGATCAGCAAAATTCGGCCCATGGGAGGCGCGCCAAGGCGCTGTCCGCAGCTCGGGGGCAACCCACGTAGCCGGGCTCATTGCCATCAATGCCGCGCTACGCTGCGGACGGCGTGCGGCGAAATGCATCGCTATAGCGGCACCGACGGCATAACCGACAATCGCAACCCACGAGCTGATTTCCAACGCGTCCAACAGCGCAGCAATGTCGTCCGCCATTGTCGCGATCACGGGAATGCGCCCCCAACACGCGCCGGCGGCTTGGCCAGCGTGGGAAACATGTCGTCCCACGTCTCCAGCGAGCCGCCCATTTCGTGCACCAGGACAATGTTTTTCGCGCCGGTGCCAGCAAGTTCGTAGCGGAGGCTTACGCCATTTACGTCGTCCCACTGCATCGAAATTCACTCTTCGAAGGTATGAACCGATCGTCCGCCAGAGTAGCGCCCAACGTGGATGAGTTCGAGGTCGCCACGCAACCGTCATTGAGAAAACGCAAGCATTGGGTCATCGGAGGTCGCGGCTTCCGATGTACGCTTTTTTCCTGCCGAGCGATGACCCCTTGGTGACCGGAAAACTAGTCTATGATTGGAATCGTTTCTCAATCGGACAACTAGCCGAGAAGGAGCCCTCCCATGACGTCACCGATCGTTCGCGCCAGCCGCCGCAACTTCCTGCAATTTCTGGCTACTAGTCCGGTGTTTGCTTCGGGAGCGCTATCTTCCTTCGCCGCCGAGGGACCGACAGCACCCGACAAACTGCCGGATCCGATCATTTGGGCGCCGCTGAAAACCGAGGAGCTCATCAAGAATCCAAAAGAAGCGATCAACGTTTTCGACTTCGAGCCGGTGGCCCGAATGAAGGTGCCCCCAGCGCATTTCGGCTACATGGCCTCGGGGATTGACGACGAGGTCACGCTGCGTGCCAATCGAGAGGGTTTCCTGAAGTTCCAATTGCGCCCGCGCCGACTCAACGATGTTTCGAAGGTCGACATGACCATTGAACTTTTCGGCGCGAAATACGATTCGCCGATTTTCGTGTGCCCAACCGGCGGCAACAAGTTCTTTCATCCTGACGGGGAGGTAGCCGTCGCGAAGGCAGCACGCGTTGGCAATTATCTACAAATACTTTCCACCTCTTCAAACGACTCGGTGGAGGATGTGACCCGGGCGCGCGGAGCGCCAATCTGGTTCCAGCTTTATGCATCGCCGAAGTGGGAAGTTGCTCAGGCCCTGATCAAGCGTGCTGAGGCGGCTGGATGTCCAGTGCTGGCCGTCACAACCGATCGCGTCGGGGGGCGCAACCAGGAAACCCTTTTCCGTCTGATGCGCGAGGATACGCGCGACTGCTCAAGCTGCCACGACCGCACCAGCTTCGCCAA
>Ga0182039_10000904_pt1 | contig 15552 bp, 20 predicted proteins | sample sta12Can44000111_FD_125975 | JGI IMG/M metagenome (GOLD analysis project Ga0182039, IMG submission 125975) | Lab enrichment of tropical soil microbial communities from Luquillo Experimental Forest, Puerto Rico - statanox.12C.anox.44.000.111 | ecosystem: Environmental > Terrestrial > Soil >...
CGCGCTACCAGGTAAAGATTCGAATAAAATCCGCTCGGAACATCCAACCAGACTCCTAATCGACGAGGCGTGTTTCATCGAGAACGGTGGGGAAGCGTTCGACGTGGCCATCAGTTCGAAGGTGCTCAAGGTGAAAGTAATTTCTTCGGCAGCGCCAAGTTGGTTTCGGCGTTTAACTAAATGCGCGGTGAGGGAAGACCTGTGAGCAGATATGACCACTGCGACCCGGATAGGCGGGTTTTGAAGCTGGTAAGGGTTGGGCATCACCTTTGGAGTTTGCGTCGAAAATTGCCCCCTACGGGTCACGAAAGAATGGCTATTGACGCGGCACTGGAGACGGTTTGGCAGGCCAAGCGAGAACTGAAGGCGGAAATAGCGGTCCAGAAGAAAGAATCCTTCGCGAAATGGCGTAGGGGAACCTAGTAGAGCAGTTAAGTCCCATTAAAAACGTAATAGGAAGCCCGTAGAGCGATTTTAAGCAGGGGGGTAAGGGTGGAAGGTCTAAGCCTTCGAAGGATTCCGCCAGGCCAGCCCGGTGCAGGTATAGCCGTAGTCAGGCTTCACTTCACTGCAGACCCCACCATGAACGAAGAGAAAGTGGCTGCGTTGCGTGCCAAGTACACTTCGGAAGCCCGTTTTCGTCGAGAAATGGACATCCAATACGAAGCCCTAGAGGGAGAGCTTTTATACCCCGAATGGCACCGCGGGATTAACGCGATTCCCGAATTTGATGTCTCTGACTCTGACCGCTGGACTCTCTACATGGGGCTTGACCCGCATCCCCGAACCGCCCACGCCTGTCTCTGGTATGCAGTGAACAAGCATGGTGATGGGGTTGTCTGTGGAGAACTTTGGCCCGAGTTTGGTACTAGGTATGGTCCCGTGGACGGAATTCGTTGGAAGGTTGCCGACATAGCAGAAGCAATTCAAATGTTTGAGTCCGACTCGGAGCTGAAGCCGTCGCCATTCCAGTGGGCACGTGGCAAGCGTTTGAAAGTGTTTCGGCGTGTGATGGACACCTACGGCCATGCCAGTGGAAACGCAGATGAAGATGAAGATTACTTCGAGCTTTATCGCAAGGCGGGCATACGACTTAGTGAAGCGGCAAACAAAGCGGGCAAACCTAATGAGATAGTTAGACTTAACTTCGATTCTGCAAAGAAAGGGCATGACAACCTCGCCAAAGCTTACAACAACATCGGCCAGGCGCTCACTCAATCGCTCGATGGAGCGGGCCATACGCTTCCTCCGCAGTTGACTGTATTCGAAGAAAACTATGAAACGATTGAAGAGTTTGAGAACGTGCGGTTCCCGGAAGGCGAGGCCGAAACTCTCACAGACGAACGGCCTATCAGTTACCAGAAACACTTGCTGGATTGTCTCGCGTATATCTGGACGAGCAGGCCAAGATTCGTGACTCCGAAGCGAATTGACGACGTTTTCGTTCCGCAATATCCAAACCTGGGGTATTGAAACTAATTATTTGCAAAGGACATGCAATAATGTTTGCACAATTAACCGGTGGTGGGGTAGGTTGGCTGGATGATAGAAGAGAATGCAGCATCCTTGTACACGTGCGACCAATGTGGGCACCGTTGGTCCGGGTACCTGCCGGTGGGACAAATACCGGCCAGGTGCGCGAAGTGTCTAACTCTGGCTTGGAACAGAAAGAAGCTCAAACCTGGACGACCCAAACGGCCAGATATTGTGGTGAGTAGGACCATCGAGAAGAAGGTGCAGAAGCGGGAGCCAAAGCCGAAGAAGAATAAATGGGAGAACCGTTACTGTCCCAAGCATCATTTGATGGGTTGTGAGGTTTGTGAGTAAAAAGGAGCAAAGCGATGAAATAGCTCCGGGGGGAAGTCTCAGAAGGAGTTGTCACATATCCAGCAAGAGCATTTCCCCCGGTGCGTTGGGACAAGCGGGCAGTAGGATAACACATCTTGAATTTATAGGCGGGCGACTCTAGTATTCGGCCATTCGGACCGTAGGGATGGGACAAAGCAATGCCAGAGCAAAGTTTTGCGGACAAGTCCGACAAAGAGAAATCCCCTGATGAGTTGAAAGAAGAGATACTGGAACAGCGGCGAGCCTCGCAAAGATATTTCAACAATAATTTTTACTCAGAATGGGCAGAGATTTACAAAAACATTCACGGGCGGGTGCGTCCGAACATGTACAAGGATAAGGAATCGGGCGAACTGCGCGAGGACCACACGCGCACGAATGTTTGCACGCCTGACCACTTCAATATGCTGCGGCGGGGAACCTCACGGCTGACGCGCAATCCTCCCAACCTGCGAGTACGCGGTGGCCCGGACAATCCGCAAGGCCAAGCGATGCGAGACAAGACGAGCGCGAAGCTGATGTTTAATTGGGACCGGGCAGAATCGCAGCGAGCATTCAAGAGGATAGTGAACGTGGCCTACGGAATCGGTTGGGCCATCGGCAAAAGCTACTACGACGAAGTTCCGGTGGTGCGGCAACTGCGCAAGCTGACCACTACGCTCGAACCCAAAGACTTCAACAACCTGGCGAACTCCGATGACGAGCAGGTATCTAGCCTGGTGCAACGGTTTGGGGACCGGCTGAAAGACCAGACGCCATTCAGCGAACAAGAAATGTCGATGATGGTGGAAACGATGGGCGACCAGACTTCGCTGAAGGTTTCCACGATGCGCTATCGCGGTCCGGTGCTGGATGCTCCATTCTCCGGTGACGTGTTCCCCGAGCCAGGCTTCCATTCGCTGAACGAGTCAGGCTACGTGACGGAGATGTCGATTCGCGACATCGACTTCCTGAAATACTGGAGCAAGGTTAATTCGATTAACCCGTTGACTGGCGAATCGAAACCGGTGTTTTCCGAGGACGCTTGTCAGAAGGTGCTGGATAAAGCGGGCTCTCGCCGGTTTGTGGAAGACAACGAGATTAGTTTGCGCCGACTGATGCGCGAAGAGATTGAGTTAGCCGACCCAAGCACTTCAGGGAAGCCGATAAAGGCTCCGCGAAAGCGCGTGCTCATCGACGAGCGCCACACCATCATCAGCGGGCACCTATGCGTGGACTTCATTGGCGAAGAGTCGGAATACCTGGGGCGATTGTGGTATCCGTGGGAGACGTACGGGCGTTACGTGTATTCAGAGATGGTGTTAATCCCGGATTGGCTTGGTGGGTTTGGGCAGAGCACATTGATTGTGACGCGGTTCCTTCAGCAGCTCCGCAACGTGCGGTTGAATCAGACCACGGATTTCATCAACAACAAACTGTTGCCACTGTTAAAGCATCGACGCGGAGATGACAACACGGCTTACGACGTGCGTCGAACCGGATTCGGGCGGTTACTAGAAGTGGACAACATGGCGGATTACGATTTCATGGCTGACCCGGCATTCCCTTCCGAAGCGTGGCAAGACCAGGCGCAATACAAGTTGGACATGCAGGAGGCTGACCCTTCGACGGTGGACTATTCTCCGGGAACCAGTGAACAGCCAGGGCCAGGGAAGTTTGCGACGACGGCACGGCTGGCCGACAAAGCAGCGGACAACGTGACTTCGGATACGCTGGACCAGGTAGGGTTGTTCATCCGCGACGTGGTGGAGTTGCAGTTGTGGATGGACCAACAGGCGATGAGCGAGCCGGTGGACGTTCCGCGTGAATACTTCGAACGAATAGATGCTATCAGTTTGCGCACGCAGGGTTCGCAGGCACGGGTAATCCGGGTAAGCCCGATGGATATTCAAGAAGACTTGGAAATCCTGCCGGAGCAAGGCTCGACGCTAGCTGCCGATGATGAGTTTCGAGTAGCCGGGTTACAGCAGTTCGCGGCAATTGGCGAGCGACATCCGGACATCGTGAACATGCGGGCAGTGATAAAGAAGTTGGCCGAGGCAACGCCAGGAATCAACGCGGAAGATATTATCTTGCCACCACCGCCACCACAGCCGCCTGTGCCACCAGTGAAGTTGAACATTTCGCTGTCCATCAAGTGGGAAGAACTGGCGCCGGATGTCCAGGCCGCGATTTTGCAGCATGAAGGATTGCCGGCCGAATTGACGACGGCGAAGGGTATCGGGCACATGCTGGACGAGACAGCGGACGCAGCGGATTCAGCGGCGCGGCTAGAAGAGCCGGTGAATCACGACGTACAACCGCCAATGCAAGCCAAACCGAACGGAAAGGGCAAACCGAATGGCTCAGGTGCTCGCAAGTGAGATGTTGACGGGCGAAGAGGTAGTGGCGCTTCGCGAGATACTTTCGAACACGATTCTCATTTCGGCACTGAGTAAGGTGTTCGCATACGACGCCAAGGTTCACGCAGAGTCGGCCAAGAACGAAGCGATTTCGAACGAACCAAACGTCTATCGCATCGTGCAATTCGCCTGTCGGCAGCGAGCGGCGGAAGAGTGGGGGTATACGATACGCTCGCGAATGAAGATGCTACTGGAGGCGAAGCCATGAGGATTGCGGTGCTGATGCCGATGGATTCACCGTTCGCTTCTTGGGGACAGACCAGGGGAATCGAACACACGTTGCGACGGATGGGCTACGAAACGCTTCCCGTTTCTCTGCCGACCGAACCGAACCCTTCGAAACAGATGCTCAATTCCGTCAAACAGAACGTGCCACCGTTGAGCGAGATTGCGAAGTGTGACGCGGTGCTGGTAAGCGGGCCGGAACACATTGGCCCGTGGATAGCGGAAGTCTACGAGCGGTACGAGTGGCACTCGATAACCGACAATCTGCCAACGGGAGCGTGGCTGCACGAGTCGTGCGAACGAGAAGACTACAGTATTGATTTCGAGTCGATTCAGTGGATGGCTCGCGATTGGTTCTTTCCGGCTATTCAGGATGCGGAAAGGCACGACCAAGCGATGTTCGCCCTGGACCACAGCCACTACTGCCCGTTTGCAGTGGACAGCGTAATCTTCGATGACGACGAGCGGGAAGTTCGGACGTTTCCGGTAGCGTTTATCGGGCTGCTGTATCCCAAGCGTGTGGCGTACCTGAATGCGTTGGCGCAACACTCTATTCCAGCAATTCGTTTCGGGAAAGTAATGATTGAAGACTTGCATGGGTATCGAAGCGAAGAGACGACGTTGCGATACGCGGACAATTTGCGGGACGTGAAAGTGTTCTTCAACCTTCCGGCCATGTCGCGGTTGGTGGTTTCCAAGGTGTTCGAAGTGATGGCGTGCGGAGCGTTGTGCATAACGCCGATGCTGCCTCCCGAGGGTGGTGTGAGTAAGAACATGGCACTGTTTGGCGCGGGACAAGAATTGATTTACTACCGTCCAAGCCATCTGGCGGGAGTCGGGGCGATATTGCGGGACTGGTCAGGACCGGAGCGGTACCTGGACCGGCAGAGAATCACGGCGGCAGCAGTGCGCAAGATTAAGGAGAAGCACACGCTGGAGGTACGCCTGGCGGAAATGTTTCAAAGGATGGGCGTGGCGGCGAAGTTGGTGGTGCAATGAATGTAACTAAACGTGCTCTGTTGAGGATTGAGTGCCACTTATCACAACTCCAGCTTTCGAGGAAAGCTCAGATTTCTCTGATGGATGTTATCGAATGGGAGCATGGTGTAAAGAAACTTCGTCCTGAGCAAGTCAAGCGCCTCGCCGAAGTGCTGTACGGGCAGTCTCTCCAACCTCCTTTCGGCTCGATAGAAGAAGTAGAGAAGAGAATGCAATGATTGACCCGGAACGATTCAATCCGCTGAAAGTGTTGCGCTGGCAAGAAACGATAGCCGGAGCGATACAGGGGCGGCGAGTCGGTCCGGTGCGAGCCAACCTCGACCTAAGTAATTTGTGCAACCACAATTGTGAATGGTGTGAGCCGCTGGAGTATCGCGAGCATTCCATCGAAGAATCCAAACACACGTTGCAAACGAATGTAGCTCTAGACGCTATCGAGGATTTGGGGATGCTTGGGACGAAAGCCGTGTTCTTGTCCGGTGGCGGAGAACCCACATTGCACAAGCAATTCGCGACTATCGTACGGGCTTGCCGGGAACGTGGAATGCGGGTGTTGGTAACTACGAACGGTTCGCGGTTACATCTGCTGCAAACGGTGTTTGCGGAAAGCGTGGATGCCTTTCGAGTCAGTTTAGACGCTTCGACTGAAGCGGAACACATGGCTATCCACGGTTCGAAGGCGGGCGAGTTCGAACAAATTCTGGAATCCATCCGAGCCCTGGTGTTGGAGCGCAAAACCAAGAAGCCGGAAATTGGAATCGCTTACACGCTGGAATCGCGCAACGTGAGTGGTGAAAGCGTCAAGCGCATGATGGGGATAGCCGAGGATTGCGGCGTGGATTACTTGCAGTTCCGTCCTGTATCCAATCGCGAAGTGGACTTAGATGGGCTGTTTCAGTGGATTGAAATTTGGAAGAGTCGATTGGCTCCGCGCGTCACGGTGCTGGCTTCTGACTTCCGGTCGAACGATGTGCTGTATCAGCGGAAGTTCAAACAGTGTTATGCGGCGTTGACGGTAGCGGTGATTGGAGCGAACGGAGATGTTAGTGCTTGTTGCGACGAGCGGCAAATAGTTTTTGGCAACCTGTACTACCAGCGGTTTCGGGATATTTGGTTGTCCAGTGAGCACCGGGAACGGGCGGAGCTAATCGAGCCGGGGATGTGCCAGCGGTGCTTGATGTGCGGGTACAACAAAGCGGTACAGGATTACGTCGTGGAAAACAAGCTGGAGCTTGAGTTCGTATGATGACGCTGTTTGTGATTATTTTGGTCTTACTCGTTTGCGTGCTGATAGCTGAATTTCTCGAAGGAAAGAAGTGAAACCCTTAATCGAGCGTTCCGAGCAGAACGGCTTGCTCCACCATCAAGCATTGCCGGTGCGGACTTACAGTGAGGATACGATTCAGAAGATACGTGTGAGCAAATCGTTGGGTTGCTGCGTGGATGCGATGTGTCAGTTACCGGCAATGAAGCACGTGAAGATTATCGAGTTGGGATGCGGTGCGGCAGACATTTGTGGGCCACTGTCGGAGATGAATCACTACGCAACCGTGTTCGGAGTGGATTGCAACGAGAGAGCACTGGCTCAGGCAGCGGTGCGCTACCCGCGTTTAATGGTGCGGCTCAGTTCGATTCAACCGGTGTTGCTCGGGGAATACGACTTGGTGATTCTTTGTGAAGTGTTGGAACACCTAGCCGACCCGAATGCGGTAGCGGCAGGGGCTTTGAACTGTGGCAACCTGTCGGTGATTTCCCATCCGCTGGATGAAGCGATAGGTTCGATGTTATCAGGCGGCGACCATGCGTGGACGTTTTCTATGGACGACCACTTGAACTTCTTTGCTTTGGGTGGACACGCAGTGGACCATACGGAAGTATTTCAAATGGGACTGTACAAAATCGTGTTATCACGGGGGCACCGTGTTCGCGGCGACCAAACACACGAAAGCGGAAGTTGATTTCGAATCACCGGCCAAAGGGATGGACCAATGCCGGGATTGCGAGCACTACATTTACGGGACGCGGGGATGCGAACTGGTAAAAGGAACTATTCAACCCGGCGACTGGTGCCGACTGTTTGAACGAATCGAAAGGGTGGCGAAACGTGTCTGAACTCACGCTGAAAAAGATTCCCGGAATGAGAACCGAACCGTTGATGCCTGGGCACCAGCAGGGCGGTGTACCGGCAGAACCGCCGTCTACGCTCGGGCCAATCGGGAAGTTTGTCCAAGAACACTTCCTGCATTACAACGCAGCGACGGTCGTAGAGGCTGCGGCAGCCTACGCGGAACTGATTGACCGGGGCGGGAAGATGTTCGTGACGCTGGCCGGAGCCATGAGTACGGCGGAGTTGGGTATTTCGCTGGCGGAAATGATTCGCAAAGGGAAAGTGCACGGGATTTGTTGCACGGGAGCGAACCTTGAGGAAGACCTTTTTAATCTGGTGGCGCATTCGAAATATGTGCGTATTCCCTCGTGGCGCGATTTGACGCCCGAAGACGAAGAGGCTTTGCTCGACAACGAACTGGCGCGAGTTACGGATACCTGCATCCCTGAACAAGAAGCCATGAACTCGGTGAGCGCCATCATCCTGGAGTATTGGCAGAAGGCGGACAAAGCGGGGAAGTCATGGTTCCCGCACGAGTATCTGTACCAGGCTATTCGGGATGGACGGTTCGAAGACGACTACGAGATTGACGTGAAGAACAGTTGGCTGGTAGCGGCAGCCAAGAAGAACCTGCCCATTTTCGTACCCGGTTGGGAAGACTCGACGCTCGGGAACATGTTCGCGGCTTGCTCGATTCGGAAAGACATTCGCAACGTGCATTGCGTGAAGAACGGAATCGAATACATGCTGGCGCTTTGCGACTGGTACAAGTTGGTTTCGACAGGTCCGGGCATAGGGTTTTTTCAGATTGGCGGAGGGATAGCGGGAGACTTCTCGATTTGTGTAGTGCCGTTGCTGAAAGTGGATTTGAAGATGGACGACAAAATCCCGTTATGGTCTTACTTCTGTCAAATCAGTGAATCGCACGTGAGTTACGGAGGCTATTCGGGAGCGGTGCCAAACGAAAAAATTACCTGGTTCAAGTTGGGCAAAGAGACGCCGCGATTCGTAATCGAATCGGACGCAACCATCGTGGCGCCCATCATCTTTGCATACGTGCTTGGACGTTAAGATATTGCGCGAATCCGGGTTTCGTCGTATTTTACGGGCGTAGGTAAATCTAAAAACCTATCCTTGCTGAGAGGGGGGTGCGTAAAGAAACAAATGCACCCTCTTTCTCAAACCGAACCTGACGACGACTCAGGCTAGGGGGAAACTGAAATGAATTTCACACCGACAGGAACGGCGGAACAAACCACAACCACTACTTCCGGTGAAGACCACATCAAGTCTTTACTTTCCGAAGATTCAGGCGGAAGCGAAAGCACGGAAAGCGTCGCAGAGGATACCTCAGTGGCGGACGCTGAAGCCGTTGCCGAGCAGGAAGAAGCGGAACACGTTGGAGTAGGGGAAGAAGGCGGCAGCGAGGAATCCGAAGACGGTTCCGAGCAGGCCACGGGCGACGAGGCGGAAGAGTCCGAGTTTACTCTGACCGAGCAGGACTCCGACTATTCACCAGAAGCGTACCAGCGGGCCGCTGAGCACTACTCGCGACGAGCAGGACGAACCTTAGACCCAAACGAGCCAGGCGACCGTTTCTTGCTTCGCGAGTTGATGCAGCGCGGAGAAAAGATTTCTTCGATGCAACGCGAGGAAGCGGAAGCGGAAGAAGCAACGGCGGAAGAGGCGGAGCCCGCAGTCGAAGACACTGCGCGGCAAGCTCAACCACCGGCGAAGCCAACGATTGAACAGGTCCGCGCAATGGTGGCGGGTGCAAAGAACTACGCCAAGGGCAACATCGTGCCAGAAGTTGCATTGGATTTCGGCAACGAGTTGCGCAACGCGATGGTGGAATTGATATGGGGGGATAAAGAGGCGAAGAACCTTCCTCCCGTGGCGCAAGAGCGGGCCAATCGCGTGGCGGAAGTGCTTTCCACTTATGCGGTGATGCAAATTGCCGATGCTATCCCTTCCATTTTGCAAGCCACACCCTCTGCGGTTATCCAAAACCATCCGGGGTTTGCGCGGATGGCGGAAGAAGCGCAAAAGGGGATGGCTGCTGACGAAGTGCTGGAAGCCAAGGATACGAAGGGAAACCTGATGTATCCCGATTTCGAGCGTCTAGCGCAGAGTGGAACCATCAAGAAGCTAGTGAACACGGAATTGCGCGAAGCAGTGTTTTCCAAAGACCCGCACAAGAATCTCGTGGCTAAGTATAAATTCGCTTACAGACTGGCAAAGAACCAGCCAGTGGACGTTTCGGCCTTAACCAAGGCATCCGAGCGCGGACGAACGCAAGAACAAGAGCGTCAACGCCGCGTAGCTGCCGGTAAATTGCCACCGGGGAACTCGAACCGCACCGGTACTTCAACATCGGGTTCCGACTTTATGAACAGCCTTATCAAATTGGGGGGAAGTAAGTTCCACGATGCGGTAGTCAGGTCCCGACAGAAGTAACCGGCGCACAGGTTGACTCCGAATGCCCGGAGGAATCGTAGTTGCTCGGTCTATCGACCAGGCGTATGTCGAAACTGTACAGAAGCGGAAATTCATTGGTGAGGACGACGTACTTCTCAACCCGTCTCTCACTCCCATCCTCACGCTTGTCACCAAAATAGGGAACCGCAAGAAATCCACCAACGCAGCTCGCGTGGAGTGGATTGAAGACGATTACCTGAACATTTGGGGACAAGTCTCGGCAGGCACGACGGCTTACGCTTCCAACGCTACGTCCATTGTAGTGGTGGATGCGACGCTGTTCGCTCCCAACGACCTGATTGCCATTCCTGGAACAGCCAGTCAGTCGGCGGTCGAAGAAGTGGCGTTAGTTACGGGCGTGACTGTTGCGACGAACACGTTAACCCTCACACGCGGAATTGGCGGTTCGGGCGCAAACACCATCGGGGCCACAGCGGATATTCGCATTCTGGCTCCGGCCTATCCGGAAGGAGGCAGCTTCGGAACGGTTCGGACGACTGCCAAGAGCGTGCTCATTTCCTACACGCAAATCTTCCGGCGGCCGGTAAGCGTCACGAAGTCAGAAGTGGCGCAAGCTCTATTCGGGCCATCGAACGACCGGCTCTACCAGCGCATGAAGATGCTGGAAGAGCATCGGCGTGATATGGAATCGGCAGGCTTGTGGTCGCATCCCTCGGAAGCCCTGGCGCTGCCATCCACGATTCGCACCACAATGGGAATCAAGAACCGGCTGGTGACGAACGTGTACAACGCGAACAACACGCTTACAGAGGGTTCCTTCCTAACCTTTACGCAGCAAGCCTTCGGGCAATACTACGAAGGTTCAGAGAAGTTGCTGGTGTCCGCGCCAACCGTGATTTCTGCCCTAGACACTTGGGCAGACAACAAATTGCGGCTGGCTCCCGGTGACGATATTTACGGCGTGAAGGTAAGCCGTTACGTCACCAATCACGGCGACTTCATGGTCACTCGCGACCTGTTGCTTCAGAACGCGCCCACTGGTTCGGGGCAAGGGTGGGGTGATGAGGCGTATGCACTCGATATTGATTCCATCGAGTTTGCGCCTCTCGTGGGCAACGGCGAGAACCGTGATACGCAGTTGCTTATCGACGTGGTGAAAGACGGAGCCGACCTCTACCGTGATGAATACCTCACGGAAGGAGCGTGGGTAATCCGTTTTGAAAAACGGCATGCTCGCATCTATAACGTGGTAACATATCAATAAATGAATAGCTTGCAGCCCTTACGGTTTCGAATATAATAACCGTAGGAGGCTACAATGCCATTCACAAAAGAGCAACGGCGGGAGTGGGTAAGGAAGGTACGTGCAGAGCGGAAGCGGAACCATGAATGTACGTATTGCGGAGAACCTCTTGAGGATGGCGAGCGAACGGCTTGTGCAGATTGCAAGGCGAGGTACTGGAAGAATCGCCCGTCGAATTGGGAGGAACAGAGAAAGAAGCGCGAGGCTGCTAGCCTTTGCAACTATTGTGGCAAGCGGCCTCGCGTTGAGAGTCGGAAACTTTGCGCGGAGTGTTTGGAATACCTGCGTAAAAGGGGTAAAGAAAACTACGCACATAACTCTACGAAGGTTAAAGAATCTAGTAATGCTTCGCGGCTCAAACTTCGCTTGGAAGTCTTTAATGCCTACGGTGGAGCGAAGTGTTATTGCTGCGGGGAAACGACGCTTCTTCTGCTTTCAATGGACCACATCAACAACAATGGAGCGGAGCACCGGAAGGAGTTGTCCGGTAATTCCCGTACAGGTGGAGGAGCAGAGCTTTACCGTTGGCTACGCAAGAACAATTTTCCAGCAGGCTATCAGGTAGCCTGTTTTAGTTGTAATTGGGGAAAGCATGCAAACGGCGGGATTTGCCCGCACAAGAGCGGTTAACCAAGTTTCCAGGGGGAGTTTTCCGGGCTGGAGGACTCCCCTGGATTAAACCCGGTGCGCTCGGGACAAGCACACCAACTCAAACGAGGACAAACCGATGGAAGAAGTTGAACTGCAAGAAGAAATCACGTTTTACAGTTTCCTGGGCCACGATGCGAAGGGACGTGCTTTACCCTCGTCGCAAGTGGTTCACATCTCTGGCGGAGAGCGGAGACTCGCTTCCGATGGAGGAAGAGTTACCGTCCCGTTGCGTGAGGCACGCTTTCACAACGGAATCTTTCACACTGCCGACCCGGAAATCATCAAAGAGTTGCGCCGACTGGCGAAGGTTCCGGGAACCGGCATTACCGAAAACAAAGAGGTTTTCTACGGGGCAACAATGACTCCGGAACAGAAGGTGCAACGCGCCAACATCCTGGCCGGGGAACAGGCCAAAGTGATGGAGGAAAAGGACAAGGAAATCAACAAGCTGCGGCAAATGTTGGAAGACAGGGGTGGACAGGCGAAGAACCCGAGAAAAGAAGCATGAGGCCCACGTGTCCAAACTGCGGTTTCGAGAATGCCCGTTTGCTGACGACGGCAGACAAAGAAGGGAAGTTGCGGCAAGGGTGTACGCGCTGCATCGGGCAAATGCGGAGGTTGTACACAGGGCGAAAACTTTGGACCGGCTATCAAGCGTACGGAAAAGAAAAAACAATGCAAAAGAACCGCGACTGGATTGAAAAGGTAGCGGAGCGGGCGGCGCACATGCGTCGCACGGCTCACCACTCGCGAATGTAAAAAGGAGAGGGGAGATGAGAAGAATTTCAGTTTATCGTTTGTACTACCACACCGAAACGCACGATGAAGAAGGAAAAGAGCTTCGGCGCACCAGCCCGGAGAACCAAGTAGTAGCGGCGGAAGACCCGGTGCAAGCGGTGCAATCACTACCCAACCTACCGGAAGGAACGAAATATGTGGTGGACCAGGCGGCAGTGCTGTACGGCAACATAGCGTTTGGACCTGATACGCCACCACTGCCCCAAGCGAAGCACATTCCTCCGCCTGCGCCTCCGCCCGAAACACCAGCACCAGAACAACCAAGCGAAGAACCAAAAGGAAGAGGATTCTTGCACCGAAAATAAGCGGAGGTAAACGGCCATGCCGCAATTTACGTTGACTCCGGCTGTTCCGAACGGAACGGCGTACGTGGGGAACTTTATCGGAGTAATGCCTGCCTTTCCTCTCCAAGCTTTCGCGACCATTTATTCCGATGCAAACATGACCACGCCGATTACGCTGCCGTTGGCGTTGGGCGGCAGCGGAGCATTCACGTTCTACGCTCCAGCAGGACAATATGTGGTGCAAATCGGAGTAAGCGGGAACTTGTTCCAGCAGTTTGTAGTGAACATGCAGACTTCGCCGACCAAACCCACGACGATTGCCAGTGGACAGGCTGCTCTAGGAACGGGTGCGATTGCTTCTGGGGCGGCAGCTTCGGTCGTCACCATGAGCGCACCGGGAGTAGTGGCGACCGACGACGTGATTGCGGACTTCAGTTCCGACCCTACGGGGCTCGCGGGATACATGCCCGGAGCCATGCTCACCATCGTGAAGTATTGCACCCCGAACAACGTGAATTTCAAAGTGGTGAACAACACCGGTTCCAGTATCACGCCCGCAGCAGTTACGCTGAACTGGCGAGTCGTGCGGTAGAGAATCATAATGTCAAACCTGCTTGTCCAAAGTCAGATTCAAGCACCCGCGTTCAACTCGACGGTAACTCGTAGTTTAACTTTTACCAACACGGTTGCTGGAAATCTTTTGGTTGTGAACATGTTTGCTGGTCATGCCACAACCCTTTCCATTTCTGACGGAGTTAATACGTGGAACGTGGCTACATCCGTTCCAAACGGTTCAAACATAGGCAGTTTTTACACTTGGTACGCGATTGCTGTAGGTGGAACCATTACTATCACGTTGACAGACAACACCGCAGGTAGCTTCACTCGCGCAGCGTGGGGTGGTGAGTGGGCAACCAAGAGTGCGGTGCTGGACCAAGCCGCAAATTCAGGGCTAGTTACCAGCGCAACCCAACCAACACCAAACGCGACAACCACACACGCAAATGAATTAGTCATTGGAGAAATACAAGCCAACTCAACCGCGAACAGCGTCAATAGCGTGGCAAGCAGCGGCGCAAATACCCTTAGCGGTGTGGTGCTGGAACAGAGCGGTTTTATCTACGGTTTTGCTGATGCCCTGGCTAGCTCGACAGGCACTTATGCCATGACGTTTACACTAAGTACGTCCGTTTCCTCGATGACTACTATAGTTACGTTTCAATACACACCACCTGCTGCAACTGGAGGGCAAATCGGAGCTTTTGAGGTAGGCCCATAAATGGCGACCGTGGATATTTTGATTCCGAGTTATCGCGGATTGGCGAAGGAAGCGCAACCGCCGCTGTACGCAATGATGCGCGAGTCGAATTGCTACTGTGGTGGGCATGAGCCGTGGAGATGCCCGCGAGGAAAACATTCGATTCGCCTCTGCCCGCCGTTATCGGATAGTTCAGTGGTGCATTGGGCGCGGAATCAAATTATCGCGATGGGGATGTATGGGCCGCAGCCTAGCGATGGACGCCCGCCCGCCGACTATTTCTTCTTGATGGACGACGACATGATTTGTGACCCGCATTACCTGAATCGGCTACTCGCGTACAAGCTCGACGTGGCGGTGGGGATTTGCACGATTCGGCGCGACCCTCCTGTACCCAACATCCGGTTTTGGAATACGGAGACGGAACGCTTTGACATTCCGCGTGAATGGGATTGGGATGCGCAGCGTTTGATTGAGATAGATGGGGCGGGCGCAGCTTTCATGGTGGTGAAGAGGACAGTGTTGGAACGGATGGGAACGGCGTACCTGAACTGCCATTTTGAACTGTCCGAAGATTTACGAAAGACAATGACATCACACCGCGAACTCATGGCTTATTGGGAACAAAAGGCTAGACTGCGCAAGGAGCGGTTTGCCGAAGCACAGGAAAACAAGGATTGGGGAAAGATGGATTGCTGGTGGTTTCAATTCCTCGCGAACATCGTGGACAGCCAGTGTGGAGAATTGGGTGAAGACGTTAGCTTTTGCTGGAAGGCGAAGAAGCTCGGATTCAAGATTTACGCCGACCCGCAAGTTTTACCGGGCCACCTGGGAGCCTACTCGTACAGCATTCGCGACTATCGCGAGCGCATCGAGCAAGAGAAGGCGGCGGGCAACGCTCCGGTACTGAAAGAGAACCGCGTGGCTTTGAGCGTGGGAGTGTAAATGCCTATTCAGCAGTGGAAGTGCTCGGAAATTGTGAAGCAAGTAGTCGGCAGAACGGAGAACCGCACTACGAACAAGCCGAACTACAACATCAACATGGAATTTTTCATGGGTTTGGATGAGTTTGTGCAAGAGAAGCATTACTGGTGGAGGCGCAAAGCGGCTTCTTTTGCGACGGTTCCGGGGCAAATTTCCTACGATATTTCTATGGCGGAGTTTGGCAATGCCGGGGATGCGGTGGAAATCGAAGAAATGTTTGTAGTGAATGCCGCACCGTCAACCATTCCGTTGAG
>Ga0182039_10000905_pt1 | contig 15540 bp, 13 predicted proteins | sample sta12Can44000111_FD_125975 | JGI IMG/M metagenome (GOLD analysis project Ga0182039, IMG submission 125975) | Lab enrichment of tropical soil microbial communities from Luquillo Experimental Forest, Puerto Rico - statanox.12C.anox.44.000.111 | ecosystem: Environmental > Terrestrial > Soil >...
CGCAGGATGCGGTTGTGGCTCCCGCAGCGGCATATATTGTCGTCCAGCCCCTGGGCGATTTCTGCCCGCGACGGCGACGGGTTTCGGTCGAGCAGCGCCTTGGCCGAAATCAGGATCCCGGTCAGGCAATAGCCGCACTGGCCGGCCTGTTCGTCGAGAAAGGCTTGCTGGAGGGGATGGGGTCGGTCCGGCGTGCCCAGCCCCTCTATGGTGACGATCTCCCGGCCGGCGACCGTCGAAAGCGCTTTCCCGCACGATTTCTCCGGCTTGCCGTCGACGAGGACCATGCAGCAGCCGCATTGCTCGAGGCCGCAGCCAAATTTTGTTCCCTTCAGGCCGAGATGATTGCGGAGTATGTCGAGCAGCGGCGTATCTTCGTCCGCGATTACGGTGACTGTGCTTCCGTTCACGCTGATGGGTATCGTCTGCATCGGCCTCTCGTCCGCCGGTTAGCCAGCACCATACCAGATTCTGCGCTCGAACGTTCCTTGCGTGCCCTCGTCGGCACGGCTTACCCTTACCCGCAACCTCGTGCGTCGTCTCTCTATGAGGAAACGCCTGATGATCTGCGATGTCCACGCGCATTACATACCAAAGAACTTCAGCGACTTCATGGGCGACCGGTTTCCGACGCGTGTCGGTGTGCCGGTCAAGAGGGGGATCGCCCGACATCCCGTTTCGGACTCGGCGGAGGACATTCAAGGGCGGCTAGAGCTGATGGACAGCGCGGGGGTCGAGAAGCAGGTGTTGTCGCCCAACCACCCGCCCTACCTGCCGGACGAGGCGGAGTGCGTCAAAGCGATCCAAATGCTCAACGATGGCTGTACCGAACTAGCGCATCGCTACCCGCAGCGGATCGCTTCCTACGTCATGCTGCCATTGCCGCATATCGATGCCGCGCTGAAGGAGATGGAGCGCGGTTTCGATCAATTGAGCTGCGTCGGCGTCAACATGCACATCATCTGCCTCAACCGCTCGGTCGCCGAGACCGAGTTCGAGCCGATCTATGCCGAGATGAACCGGCGCGGCGCGGTCCTCTTCGTCCATCCGGCCGGGACCGGGATATGCTCGCCCTTCATCGTCGATTACGGCTATCGGGCGGCGGTCGGCACCTCTCTCGAGGACGCGACCTTCGTCTTGCATATGATCGCCAAGCAGATCCCGCACCGTTATCCGAACATCAAATTCATCGTGCCGCATCTCGGCGGGCCGATCCCGATGCTGCTCAATCGCCTCGACCAGCAAGGCCAGAGCCAGAGCGGCCATCCGAACCTCGCCGAAGCGCCAAGCGTCACAGCCAAGAAATTCTGGTACGACACCGTGTGCTACGGCTCGAAGGCCGCGTTTACGTGTGCGTTGGAGGCATTCGGGGCGGATCATTTGGTGACCGGCAGCGACTATCCGGTGCTGCAGGATTACGAGGCGTATAAGCAGACCTTCGCTTATATCGAGCGATTGGGATTGCCTAAGACCGATACCGACAAGATTCTCCACCACAATGCGCAAGCGTTGTTCGGCTTTAGGCACTAGCCGCATTGCGTAGTCGGCAGCAGCTCCCGTCATTCCCGCGGAAAGCGGGAATCCAGGGCCGCTGCTCTCGACGGATGCCCTGGACCCCGCCTTCGCGGGGGTGACGATAAGAGCTAGGAGGAGGCAACATGGACGACTTTGTGGATCCGACGCTTCTCGAGCTCGACAGATTCGCGATCGGGCAGCCGGTGCCGCGCAGCGAAGACCCGGTGCTGGTGTGCGGCAAGGGCCAGTTCACCGACGATGTGAGCCTGCCTGGTCAAGCCTATGCAGTGATGGTGCGCAGCGGGCATGCGCACGGCGTTATCCGCGGTATCGACACCGCGGCAGCGCGCGGTATGCCGGGTGTGCTCGGCGTTTATGCGGCAGCAGACCTCGAAAATGCCGGCATTGGCACCCTGCAGCCGCGGCAGGTCATGAACAATCGCGACGGGACGCCGATGCTGAGCCCGGTCCGTTATGCGCTGGCGACCGACAAGGTCCGCTATGTCGGCGAGGCGATTGCTGCGGTTGTCGCCGAAACTCTCGCCGAGGCCAAGGACGCGGCGGAAGCCGTGCTCGTCGATATCGAGCCGTTGCCGGCCGCCACGACTGCCAGCGCAGCGGCTGCACCCGGCGCGCCGGTGCTCTATGACGCCGTGCCGGGGAATGTCGGGCTCGATTTTCATTATGGCGACAGCGAAGCGGTTGCTGCGGCCTTTGCTCGCGCCGCCCATGTGACCCGCCTTCAGCTGCGCAACAACCGCATCGTCGTCAATCCGATCGAGCCGCGCTCCGCCGTTGCGCAATACGACGCCGAACGCCGTCATTGGACCCTCCACGTGCCCGGCCAAGGGGTGTTCGGGTTCCGCAACTACATCGCCGGTGTGCTGGGAGTCGGGCGCGACAAGCTGCGCGTCCTGACGGGCCGCGTCGGCGGCTCGTTCGGCATGAAACAGCCGACCTATTCCGAATATTACTGCATCCTGCATGCGGCGCACGAACTCGGCCGCCCGGTCAAATGGACCGATGACCGCACCGACAGCTTTCTCTCCGACAGCCATGGCCGCGACGCCGAGATGACGGCCGAACTGGCGCTCGATCGCGACGGGAATTTCATGGCGGTCCGTCTGACCGGACACGGCAATCTCGGCGCTACTTACGGTGCACCCGGACCGCCGACCCGGAATGCCGTCAGAAACACCCTTGGGGTCTATAAGACCCCGCTGATCGAAGTGTCGACGAAATGCGTGTTCACCAACACAACCCCGGTCGGCGCCTATCGCGGTGCCGGGCGCCCCGAGGCCAATTATTATATGGAGCGGCTCATCGAGACCGCCGCGGCCGAGACCGGGATCGACCGTGTCGAATTGCGCCGGCGCAACCACATCGCACCGGAGGCGATGCCGTATAAGAGCCCAAACGGCACTACCTATGACAGCGGCGACTTCACGAATTTGCTGAACAAGGCGTTGGCGCTCGCCGATTGGGACGGCTTTGCAGTGCGCAAGTCCGAGAGCCGGATGCGCGGCAAATTACGCGGACGCGGCATCAGCGACTATCTCGAATTGACCGGCCCGCCCGGGAGGGAGATGGGCGGCATCCGGTTCGAAGCGGACGGCACCGTCACGATAATCACCGGCACACTCGACTACGGCCAAGGGCACGCCTCGCCCTTCGCCCAGGTCCTCAGCACGAGACTGGGCATCCCGTTCCGCCAGATCCGGCTACTGCAGGGTGACAGCGACGCGCTGATCGCCGGCGGCGGCACTGGCGGCTCGAAGTCGATGATGACGAGCGGCACCGCGATCGTCGAGGCCAGCGAGAAGGTGATCGATGCCGGCAAAGAGATCGCCGCGCATGTGATGGAGGCGGCGGTGGCGGACATCGAATTCCGCGCCGGCGAGTTTGCGATCGCCGGGACTGACCGGTCCATCGGGATAATGGAATTGGCTGAGAAGATCCGCTCGGGCCTGACGCTGCCGGCGGAGCTGCCGCAGAGCCTCGACGTACAACTCGTCGCCGACGGCCCGCCATCCGCATTCCCGAACGGCTGCCACATCGCCGAGGTCGAGGTCGACCCAGACACCGGCGTCGTCGAGGTCGTCCGCTATGCGTTTGTCAATGATTTCGGCACGGTCATCAATCCGCTGCTGGTCAATGGCCAGGCGCATGGCGGCATCGTCCAAGGAATTGGTCAGGCGCTGCTCGAGCACACGGTATATGATGAGCAAGGCCAATTGCTGACTGGCTCTTACATGGATTACGCGCTGCCGCGGGCCGAAGACGCTCCGCTGTTCACGCATGATTTTCACCCGGTGCCGGCCAAAACCAACGTGCTCGGGGCGAAGGGCTGTGGCGAGGCCGGCTGCGCCGGTGCACTCCCGTCGGTGATGAACGCGCTGGTTGACGCGCTGTCCGAATATGGCATTCGCCATATCGATATGCCGGCGACTCCGGAACGCGTATGGCGAGCGATCCAGGAAGCCCGCGGACAATAAGGAGGGACAAACTATGGAATTCGGAGCGTCGATCTTCTTTACCGACTACTCGATTTCGCCGGCCGATCTGGCAATGGCGCTGGAAGAGCGCGGCTTCGACTCGCTCTGGGCCGCCGAGCACTCGCACATTCCGGTCCCCCGGCGCACCCCCGCGCCGGGCGGTGATGAGCTGGCCAAAAGATATTACGAAGTGATGGACCCCTTCGTCACGCTGACCGCAGCGGCCGCCGCGACAAAGCGCCTTAAGGTGGGCACCGGCGTCTGCCTGGTCATCCAGCGCGATACGATCCAGACGGCCAAGCTTGTCGCATCGATCGATCAAGTTTCCGGCGGGCGCTTCCTGTTCGGCATCGGGGGCGGCTGGAACGCCGAGGAGATCGAAAACCATGGCACCGAATTCGCGACCCGCTTCAAGAAGATGCGCGAGCAGACCGAAGCGATGAAGGAGATCTGGACAAAGGAGAAGGCTGAATACCACGGCGACATCGTCGACTTCACGGCGATGATGACCTGGCCAAAGCCGGTGCAAAAGCCCCATCCGCCGGTCATTGTCGGGGGCGCCTTTCCTTGGGCCGCGCGACGGGCGATCCGCTATGGCGACGGATGGATCCCGATCGCCGGTGGCTCTCGGTACGGAGATCCCTTGGAATATCTGCCGCGCTTTCGCCAGATGGCCGAAGAGGCCGGTCGCGATCCGCGGTCTGTGCCGGTGACATTGGGCGGCGCACCGGAAGACCCTGACCTGTTGAAGCGCTACTGCGATCTCGGCGTGGTGCGAGTGAACTTTCCGGTGCCTCCTGCCAAGGTGGACGAGATCCTGCCGATATTGGATCGCTTGGCCAAGCTGATGCGCCCGCTGCGCGCCCAATAGGGGGCGGCTCGGGCCCGCGACGGCTCATCCCGGCTCGGAGGACCGCCTCCCCGCGGCGACTTCGGCCCGCACACCGCTGCCGGCCATCAGCATTTCCACGGTAAAGGCTGCGATCGCGCCAATCGTGCAGGCGACGGCGAGGCCGAATGTCGTGAACAATACCGAGGCCACGGTCGCATCACGTAATGCTCCGACAAAAAGCGTGAAAACCGACCCGCAAGTGGCCGCTCCGCCCACAGCGCCGAGTACAACTGCAGTATCAAGCGCGAGAGATCGCCGCCGCAGATGTGATAGCTGTACGGCTAAGTCCGCGTTCTCATCCGCATCGGCCTCCTCAATCGCCTTCGTGATCTGGTCGACGCGGTCAGCTACTCGCCCGAGCCGAGTCGAGAATACGTTGAGCAATGTTGCAATTCCCGACAGCAAGAATACCGGCGTCAGCGCCAGTGGATGACGTGAGCCACGATATCGAGTGACGAGATCTGATTTAGGGCGCCGGGCATCTGGGTCGCAAACGTCTACTCGCGCTCGAACGTGGCGCCATGGGCCAGCTCGGAATAGAAGTGGAACGAGTCCTTGGGCCGCCGCTCGAGGGTGCCGAAATCGACGTGGACGAGGCCGAACCTTTTGCTGTAGCCAAGCGCCCACTCGAAATTGTCGAGGAGCGACCACACGAAATAGCCGCGCACCGGCACCCCGGCGGCGATCGCGTCCTGTACTGCCCCGAGATACCCGCGAAGATAGGCGATGCGCTGCTCATCGCGGATCCGCCCGTCGGCATCGATCCGGTCAGAGAAGGCTGCGCCGTTTTCGAGGATGTAGATCGGCAGATCGCCGCTGTAGCGCTCCTTCGCTTCGATCATCACCGAGCGGAACGCGTCGGGCGCGATCTCCCAGCCCATTTCGGTGACCGGAGTGCCCGGCGGAGGCGGGAGGGTGCCGACCTCGAAGGGGTGGTCCGGGTCGTGCCGCACACGGGTTCGCGTGTAGTGGTTGAACGCGAAATAGTCGAGCTTCTGCCTAATGATGTCCGGGTCGCCCGGCTGCACCAGCGGTTCGATCTCGGCAGCGAGCGGCTCGGGATAGGTCCCGTGTATCTGCGGATCGGGAGAAGAACGGTTCCACAGCGCGTCAAGCATGGTTGCGGCGATCTCGTCCTGCTCGCGTTCGCTCGCCGGCTCGCGGGGGTGAAAGTTGTAGATGTTGCCAAGAAGAAGATCAGCGCGCTCCGAGCGCATCGCCGCGACGCCCAATCCATGCGCGAGATTCATGACATGGACCGCCTTGAGCGCAGTCATCCGGCCGCGAATACCCGGGGCGTGATCGCCCTCGCCATAGCCCTTTACGCTCGCAGCGTTCGGCTCATTGAAGGTCGCCCAATGCTTCACCCGGTCGCCTAGCCGCCGTACCGTGACGGCAGCGTAGTCGGCAAACCAGGAAGCGACGTCTCGATTTTGCCAGCCTCCGCGATATTCGAGCGTTTGCGGCAGGTCCCAATGGTAAAGGCAGATCCAGGGCTCGATGCCTGCTGCCATGATGGCGTCGACGAGGCGGTCATAAAATTCCAGCCCCTTCGCGTTCGATTTACCGCTACCCTCCGGCAGGATCCGCGGCCAGGCGGTCGACAGGCGATACGCGCCGATCCCGAGTTCGCGCATCAACGCGACGTCTTCCGGCCAGCGATGGTAATGGTCGCAGGCGACGTCGCCGGTATCCTCACCGAGACTATTGCCTGGCAGATGGCTGAAGGTGTCCCAGATCGACGGTCCGCGCCCGTCTTCCTTGACGGCGCCTTCGATCTGGTACGCGGAGGTCGAGGCACCCCAGAGAAACCCATCGGGAAAGCTTGTCGCCATTACGCCCTTCTCGAATGACCCGACCAACTAACCCTTGCCGCGTCGGCTAGCAAATAATCAACCATTATCTACGAAAGACGACCCTGTTGTCCGACGGGGTTTTTAAGCCATGGACAGTCTTCCAGCCTGGGCCTGGTGGATTATAGTGGCCGGGGTTCTGCTGAGCCCAGTTTTCGCGTTCCTGATCGCTCTCCTGGTCGAAATTCTAATCGGCGTTTTAAAAGAGGCCGGGATTCCCGCGGTGCTCGCCCTCGTTGCTGCCGGTGTAATTGGTCGCTTGCTCTTTCGCATGTTTTGGCAACGCCCTCGGCCGAGCGACTTCGTCGGAGATCAGGCATAGAGCTCCGCCGGCAGGCGGGGTGCTGCCCGTCCGCGAGCATGGAGGTAGGATTGCCAGAAGAGGCAGGCGGCGACTGAGCGCCACGGCCGCCACGCCTCACCGCGGCGTCGTAATTCGATCTCGCCCGGGCGAGATCCGAGGCCCAGATGGTCCCCCATCGCAACCTGCAGACCGAGATCGGCGGCGGGCCAAATATCCGGCCGTCCCAGCGCAAAGAGCAGATAGACTTCGGCGCTCCACCGTCCGATACCTCTGATCGCCAGGAGTTCGGCGAGCGCAGCCTCGTCATCCGCCGCGGCAAGCCGAATGAAATCGAACGTGCCGCTGGCGACCATTTGGGCGAGATGGCGCGCATATCCCATTTTTTGTCGGCTGAAGCCGCAAGAGCGGAGCGTCGCGTCATCGAGGGCGAGGAACCCCTCAGGTACCAGCGGATCGCACAGCCCAAGAAGCCTCTTGTGCATAGCTGCGGCGGCGTCGATCGACACCTGCTGCTCGAGAATTATATGCAGCAGCGTGCCGAACCCGTTGCGGCGGCGACGAAACCGCGGCGGCCCCGCACGCTCCAGGATCGCGGCGAAAAGCGGCTCGGCAGCGAGAACGGCGATCCCTTCGGCGAGGCCCTGCGGCGCGTAGACCGCTGCCTCGAACTCCGGCGCGTCCGCGCTCACGGCGCCGCGTCTGCCACCTCGACCAACCTGGCCGCCCCTTCGCACCACCGCCTTGCTTGGGCTTTTCACAGCGATCCCCCGTCCATCTCGATCCGTCCCTTCGCCAGGAGCGTTCTTATGGCATAGTGACCGCCGGGCCTCTAGCAACCCGGGGGAGGGGTGTGCGCTGCTCGCCGGATCATGACGGCATTGCTCGCGACCATGCTGGCGCTGGTGGTGTTCGGGCTCGGGCTGCGAATTTATATGGGCCGCGAAGCCGAGGATCGGCTCGCCGCGGGCGAAGCGGTCACCATCGCCGAACTGCGCTCGCCGCTGCCGAAGCCGAGCTTCCTCGCGTGCCCGCCCGGTTACTGTTCCGCGGCTCAAGCTGTGACGAGCCCGGTGTTCGACCTGCCGTGGGACCGGTTGCACGGATATTGGATGGAGATGATCACGGGCCAACGGCATGTCGTAAAGGTTGCCACCGATCTCGACCGCCAACGCTTAGTCTATATCCAGCATTCGCCGTTATTCCGCTTTCCCGACATCGTTACGGTCGAGTTCGTTCCGCTCGGACCCGACCGTTCCAGCATTGCCGTGTACAGCCGCTCGCGCTACGGCAAATTCGACTTCGCTAAGAACCGCAAGCGAGTGGAAAAGTGGCTCGTCCTCCTCCAGAGAATGGCAGGACCGGTGACACCGCGCGCGGGTCGACCGTAACGAGAGCGCCTCGCCTTAATCCCAGGGACTGCGCGGTCGGTTAAACCGGCGGCCCGCTGGTGGGACGGAGCCGCCGTAAAAGGTTCTGCGGCTCGTGAATGCGGTCGGACGCACGGCCGCGAAGCCACGGCTGCGCTGCGGCTGCAGCAATGCTACGCCATTCGGTCGCAATACGGTGACCAGAATCAATCCGGTGGCAAAGCCGCCGACATGCGCCCAGAACGCCACTCCCGGCGTGCCGGACGCGGTGCCGAGTCCGCTCACGAGCTGCATCGCGAACCAAAGGCCGAGCATAGCCCAGGCCGGGACGTTGACAATTCGGAAGAAGATCACGATCCAGACAAAACAGTGCACATTCGCACTGGGGTAAAGCAGAAGGTAAGCGCCGAGAACACCGGCGATCGCGCCGCTCGCACCCACCATCGGGATGTGCGACGTGGGGCTCGAGAATGCTTGGGAGAGCGCAGCAACGATTCCGCAACAAAAATATAGAAGCAGATAACGGCCGCGTCCCAACTTGTCTTCGATGTTGTTCCCAAAGATCCAGAGGAACAGCATATTGCCGATCAGGTGGAACCAGCCCCCGTGCAGAAACATGCTGGTCAGAACCGTCGCCCAAGGTGGTACGACCTGATAGATCCGGGGCGGACGCCAAAGCCCGAAGAGCTCGGCCGGAATCATGCCATAGCTGTACTGGATCGCGCGCCCGTTCTGTCCGAGCTGCCACAAGAACGCGCCGATGCACAGGCCGATCAGGAAATAAGTGACGATCGGTGTGCGGACCGTCGGATTGTCGTCATAGAGCGGGACGGCAAAGATCATGCCGAGGACCCGCGACTGTGCTGGCCGGCCCGAAGGGCGGATGTCCGGTCAGGAGCCGACGAGACCGAGTTGCGGGCTCGATGGTTCGGCGAAGCGCCGCTTTGGGATACGACCGGCAAGGCGAGCCAGACGCCCGGCTTCCACCGCCGCGCGCATCGCCGCAGCCATGCGTTGCGGGTCGTGCGACCTGGCAATGGCGGTGTTGACCAGCACCGCCTCGCAACCGAGCTCCATCGCCAGAGCGGCATCCGAGGCCGTGCCGATGCCGGCATCGAGAACGACCGGAACCGGACTGCGCGAACAGATCAGCTCGATGGCCGCCGGGTTGGCGATACCCATGCCCGAGCCGATCAGCGACCCCAGCGGCATCACCGCGGCGCAGCCAACATCGACCAGTTTCTGACAGGCGACCGGGTCTTCGTTACAATACGGCAGGACGACAAAGCCTTTGCGCACCAACTCGTCGGCGGCGTGCACCAGCTGCTCGACATCGGGGTAGAGCGTTTCGCGGTCGCCGATCAGTTCAAGCTTCACCCAGTTGGTTTCGAGCGCCTCGCGGCCCAGCTCTGCGGTCAGGATAGCGTCGCGTGCGGTGACGCAGCCGGCGGTGTTAGGGAGCAGCCGGTAGCGACCCCCGAGGAGGTCGACTAGGCTTTCAGCATAGCCTTCGAGGCTGATCCGGCGGATCGACGCCATCACCAGTTCGGCGCCGCTCGCTTCCAGTGAATCGAGCATCACCTGCTGATTCGGATAGCCGGCACTGCCGACGAAAAGCCGGGAGGAGAGTACGGTGCCGGCGATGTAAAGCGGATCGGTAGTCATTGGGAGGTTCCTAAGATGGTTGGTCAACCGCCGGAAAAAGGTCGCACGATCTCGATATCATCGCCGGGCGAGAGAGGTTTCGAACGCCAATCCGAACGGCGCACGATGGAACCATTCACGGCGACGGCGAGAAACCGGGCCGTGGGGTCGACACCGTGAGCGATGAGAAGTTCACTCACCGTCGTCACCGCGGCTTCCTCCTCCACGCCGTTGATCCGCAGCCGTGTCATTGCACCCCCGCGGCGGCTGTCCGTCCGGCTTTCGGTCCCGAATGGAGGCGCCCGCTGCTGAAGCGCTCGGGCATGAACGGCCGCACGCTCTCGGGCAGACGGCCGGTCAACAGATAAGCGCTGATCGTCTCGGCAGTCAGCGGCGCCAATAGTATCCCATTACGATGGTGTCCGGTCGCGATCACGAGCCCGTCGATCCCGCTCGGACCAAGCATCGGCGCATCGTCCCGCGAACCGGGACGGAACCCCACCCAGGTCTCGGCAATCGGCAGCTCCTCGATCGCCGGCACCGCGCGCCAGGCCCCCTCGATCAGCGCCAGCAGGCCGCCCGCCGTCAGTGTGTCGTCAAAGCCGCGCTCCTCTACGGTGGCGCCGACCACGAGCCGTCCGTCGAGACGGGGCACGAGATAGCCCCGGGCGAGCCAGATCACATGCCGCATGAGCGGTTCTGTCGGGTCCATTTGCAAGGCCAGCATCTGTCCCTTTATCGGGCGGACTGGCGGAAGGTGGGCGGGCGGGATGCCGGCGATCTCGCGCGACCAAGCGCCGGCAGCTAGGACCACGACATCGGCGGGATCGCGCCCGCGATCGGTGACGACACCACAGACGCACCCGCCGGCGAGCTCCACTTCCCGGACCGGGTGACACTCGCGCAACACGGCCCCGGCACGCTGCGCCGCTTTGGCAAGGGCACGCGCTAGCTGGCGGTTATCAACCTGATGATCTCGCGGGCTCGACACCGCTGCGGGAATACCGGGCCGCAAATGCGGCTCACGGCGCCGCGCTTCTGCGCCCGACAGCCATTCGAGCTCGAGACCGAGGCTTTTTTGAAAATCGTAGGTGAAGCGCAATTGCTCAGCATCGTCGCGGGTGAGCGCAACGACGATCGTGCCCTCGTCGCGGTAGCCGACTGAGATTCCCGATGCACCCTCGAGCTCACGCACGAAACCAAGCCACATGCGCTGGCTTTCGAGCGTCAGTGCCAATAAGGCTTCCTCACCCGGCTCGGTCTCCACCGCGGCGGCCAGCATTCCGGCAGCCGCCCAGCTCGCGCCACGCCCGGCCTCGGCACGGTCATAGACGGTGACCGGGCAGCCCGCCTGGGCAAGCCGCCAGGCGATCCCCAGCCCCATGACGCCGGCGCCGATGACGACGGTTTTCGGGCGAAAAGACGCGCGGATAATCGACGCAGTAATAACGGACTCCCTTCGCCGGGCGGACCCGGCCAGGTTCAGTGGGTCTAATCTCAGCCGCTCTAGCTGCGCAGCCTCAGCTGCGCGGTCAAACAGCACCCCAGCCTCGTGCCAATGTCGGACCAAGGGTTTGCCGATGCAAGGATTTTCTTGCGCCGCAGATGCTCGGTCATTCGGCGCGCCCGCGAGCAATATCGAAGGCGTAGTGGAGCAACTCGCGGCCGAGAGTGTCGAATTCAGCCAAACGTATATTTGGCCCGGGATCGCGACGATATCGGTCGAACAGCTGCAGGAAGACGACCGCCGAACGGAACACCGACAACACGCGATAAAATCTAAAATCGTCGATCGCCCGACCGCTCAGACGCTGATAGGCCGCGAGCACCTCGCGGCGGCGCCAGAAGCCAGGCTGTTCCGTCGGCATTTGCCGCAGGCGATGCATGCAAGGGGGATCGTTGGGCTCGACCCAATAAGTCAGCAGGACCGCGAGATCCCAGAGCGGATCGCCGCGGGTTCCCATGTCCCAGTCGATGACTGCGGTAGGAGCGAGCGTCGTCGGCTCGAGAATCATGTTGTCGAGCTTGAAGTCGGAATGGAGCAGGCTCGGCGGGGTGTCCTCCGGTACCCGGCGGCGCAACCAGGTGACAATTTCGGTAAAGACGGTGGCATTCACCAGGTCGGCTACGGCGGTGCCGCGAGTTGCCCAGCCATCGAGGGTGCGCTCGAGGAACCCTTCCGGGCGGCCAAGGGTCTCCAGGCCGATTTGCGGCGGGTCGACGGCGTGCAGCGCCGCGAGACTCTCGACTAGGTGGCGGCTCAGTGCGGCGCCGACCTCAAGGCGGTCGGCCAAGTCCGCCGGCAGAGTGTCGCGGATGACGATCCCTGGGCAATACTCGATGATCTGAAACGGCGCGCCGAGCACACTTGTCTCGGGGCAGAAGAACAGGGCCCGAGGAGCCAGCGGGTAGGCGCGCCACAGCGACGACAGGATGCGGTATTCGCGCGCCATGTCATTGGCCCCGGGCGGTAGCGACCCGGTCGGCGGTCGCCGCAACACAGCCGGCCGACCATCGATCTCCACCAAATAGTTGAGATTGCCGAACCCGCCGGCGAACTGCCGGGGCGGCTCCGGACCAAGTGTCACCTTGAACCGGGCGAGATAGCGGGCGAGCGATCCCCAATCTTGCGGAATGGTCTCCGCTCCCGATCTCAGCTCTACGGTAAGTATTTGCGCCGAGGACATATCGTTAAGGCGCGAAGGATAGGGTGCGGCGGCGGGTCGATCGCGCGACGGCCCGAAGGTCAAACTGCTGCTCGCCCGGGACCAACATCGCGCTATCATATTGGAAAGGTCGGTCAGACGCGCATGGGACATCAGTGGATGAACTCAGGACCGCAGCTCAGATGGGCGGTCGCCGCCATCGTAATCGCGCTGACTTTGGCGGCGCCCGTACGTGCGGCAGAACCGGGTCTCGACCGCTTCAAGGCGGCAATCGACGCGTTTGTCGGCCGGCTCGGGCCCAGCACGAACGGCGTGGTCAAGTGGGTCGGGTCGGATCCTTACGAGATCCGGGGTGAGGGCGAAGCGTTGGTTGCGGTCATTCCTAATGTGCGGCTGTCCTTTCAGAGGCCGCAGATCGATCACCTCACTTTCGACCGCGTCGAGATCCGGCAGATTGCGCAGACCGAGGAAGGCAGGCTGATCGAACTCGCCATCCTGCTGCCAAAGGAAATGATGCTCAACGAGGCCGACGATACCGAAACCAGGATCACGCTGAAGGATGCGACCGCGAACGCCGTTGTCGAGGCGCAGTCGGGACGCGGTCGGGACACCGCGATCGCGATCGCGAGCGCGCGCATCGATCAAACCAAGACCGGTGCTTGGGTCAGTTTTGGACCGCTCTCAATGACATCGAGGCTCGTCGCCGAGCCGGATGGTGGTTGGAGCGCACCTGTTGAATTTGAGGTGAACAAAATCGAGTACTTCGTCCCGCGGAGTGCGCTCGGGGGCGGGATCGATCGGATTGCGTTCGGCGGCAAAAGCGCCGGTCCCAAACTCGACCTACTCAACAAGCTCCGCGACGCGGTCGAGTCGCTGCATCACGACGACAGCCAATCGCCGGAAGCGCGCGGTAGCGCTTTGTTGGCGCTCGTCCCGACGCTTCCGGCGCCATTCGGTACAATCCGTGGTGAATTCGCGATGCAGGGTTTGACCGTCCGAGGCGTCACCGGTGAGGCGCTCGTCTCGTTGGCCAAAGCTCAAAGCACCATCGAGCTAACGGGTCTCGATGCCGAGGAGGCGGGGGTTCGGTTCAGCATCGGCCACGCGGGGCTCGACCTTGCACCATCAATACTCGAGGAAACCCGGGTGCCGCACCGGGTTGTATTCGACCTCGGAGTTAGCAACCTCAGCACTCAGGCATTGGCCAAGCTGCTCCAGGCAGGCGGCATGATGGCGGACGCGAACGGAACGAACGAGGGCGACAACGAACCCAAAAAGCAGCAGGCCATCCAGCAAGCACTCGGCGCCGCGGCGATGCTGAACCCCACTTTCCACATTTACGACATCGCCGTCGACACGGAGGGTGTCGGGGTCAATCTCATGGCGGAGGCGAAGGGATCACCTCTCGCGCCAAAAGGTTATACCGCCGCTGGTGACCTGGTAATCCGCGGTTTTGATGCGATCCCGACATTGAGTGCCGGAATCCCCTTCGCCGAATATCTGCCGGTGCTCAAAGAGCTGGGTGTCGAGGAAACGGCGCCCGATGGAAGCCCTCGGCTCGATTTCCACTTGGCTTCGGCTCCGGGGAAATGGATCACGATCAATGGCAACGACGTAAGCGCCTGGGGCACCGATGCGCTGGCGAAGCCGGGCGAGCCGCGGTTGTTGAAACCGTCGGATCCGCCGATGCAGGGAAACGATGTGCGGAGCGTGCAACAGGCCCTTGCTGCGGAGAACATCCGGGCCGCACAGGACGGCATCTACAGCGGGTCGACCGCTGCCGCCGTAGCGCGTTTCCAGAAGCGGAGGGGGATCAATATGAGCGGTGTCGTCGATGCCGAAACCCGACAGCGGCTCGGCATGCCGGCGGATGCGCCGCGACAAGGTGGCAGGAACTGACGGCGCTTGGGTATGATTACACGCCGAGCTTCTGCAGGAGCCCCCGATGGATAAAGTCTACCCCGACACCCATGCCGCACTCGCCGGTCTGTTGCGGGACGGGATGACGATCATGTCTGGAGGCTTCGGCCTTTGCGGCATACCTGAGACGCTGATTGCCGCGATCCGGGATTCGGGGGTCACCGGGCTGACGGTGATCTCGAACAATGCCGGGATCGACGGCGTTGGGCTCGGGCTGTTGCTCGAAAGCCGGCAGATCCGCAAGATGATCTCGTCCTATGTCGGCGAAAACAAGCTTTTCGCCGATCTATATTTGAGTGGCGAGCTTGAGCTGGAGTTCACTCCACAGGGTACTTTGGCGGAGCGGATCCGCGCCGGCGGCGCCGGAATTCCAGCCTTTTTCACCAAGACCGGGGTCGGGACCCAGGTTGCGGAAGGGAAGGAAATTCGAGAGTTCGATGGCGATAGCTATGTGATGGAGCGCGGCCTCGTCGCCGACCTCGCCATCATCCATGCCTGGAAGGCTGACCTAGAAGGCAACCTCGTGTACCGAAAGACCGCCCGCAACTTCAACCCGGTAATGGCGACCGCTGGCGGAGTTACGGTGGCAGAGGTCGAAAATCTGGTCGATGCCGGTGCGATCGATCCCGATCACATCCACACCCCCGGCATCTTCGTCAAACGGATCGTGCACGGTCCACCCTTGGAAAAGCGCATCGAGCAGCGCACGGTGCGCAAGCGCGGCGCTTGAAGCAAAGGAACGAGCGACATGGCTTGGTCACGTGACGACATGGCCCGTCGTGCTGCGGCGGAGCTGAAGGACGGTTTTTACGTCAATCTCGGGATCGGCATCCCCACCCTGGTCTCGAACTTCATCCCACCCGGAATCACCGTTCAGCTGCAGA
>Ga0182039_10000906_pt1 | contig 15539 bp, 11 predicted proteins | sample sta12Can44000111_FD_125975 | JGI IMG/M metagenome (GOLD analysis project Ga0182039, IMG submission 125975) | Lab enrichment of tropical soil microbial communities from Luquillo Experimental Forest, Puerto Rico - statanox.12C.anox.44.000.111 | ecosystem: Environmental > Terrestrial > Soil >...
CAAAGAAGGGGTTCCCGAGGTCGCCCACAGTCAAGGCCACCGAGTCAAGTTTTTTGGTCTCGGCAAGCGCCGGTGTCGCCAGGGCGCCCGTCACAAGGAAGCCCTTAAAGATTAGATTTCCAATCCGGGAAAACGTGGTGATTTTCATGTTCGGAGCAGTACGTTCGATCCGGTTGTACGAAAGGATATCCTGCCAATGCAAGAACGAGAGTGATTCAATGCATCTCTTTCTGAATAGACTTTCGGTCCACCGGTGTTGTGCCCCGGGGTGATGTCGGCACCGTTTTGCTTGTAACCAATGACCGGCCGCGGCAAAAGGCATGCTTATTTCGGGGACGGGACATTAGCTGGCTATGGCCCGATCTGGCGAGATTCGCTGTCGAGTTCCTTGGCTACTCGATGCTCCAATTTGCCTGCTTCGCTTGGATCGCGTTTGGCGATAAGATCGAGTTCAACAGCCAATTCCTCCAACTCTTCTCCGCCTGCCATCATCTGCAACAGGCGCTCCCGAGTCATTTCAGCTTTCTTGAACGTTCCGTAGCTCGTGCCCCGGTTCAGCACCGTGAAGGTGTCGCCAACCGCCCAGGCATGGTGGACATTGTGCGTAATAAATATCACGCCGATTCCTTTGGTCTTGGCCTGCACGATGTACTTCAACACAACCGCCGCTTCCTTGACCCCAAGGGCCGAGGTGGGCTCATCGAGAATCAGCACACGCGCGCCAAAGTAAACCGCGCGCGCTATTGCTACCGCCTGACGCTCGCCTCCCGACAACGTGCCGACCGCCTGATCCGGGTCCCGGAGTTTAATGCCGATCTTGTTTAACTCCTCGTTGGTGATCTTGCCTGCGGTCCCTGAATCGAACACTTCCACGGGGCCCACTCGTTTGCGCGGCTCCCTTCCAAGGAAAAAGTTGCGGGTGATACTCATCAGCGGAAGCATTGCCAGGTCCTGGAACACCGTTGCGATGCCCATGTCGAGCGCTTCTCTGGGTGAGCTCAACTCAACCGGTTTGCTTTCGAACGTGTAAACGCCCTGCGTCGGCTTGTGCACGCCGGAAAGAATCTTGATCAGGGTCGATTTCCCTGCGCCGTTGTCACCAAGCAGACAATGGACTTCACCTGCGTCAATCTTGACCGAGATACCCCGCAATGCATTTACCCGACCAAAGGATTTCGTCACGTCTTTGAGCTCAATGATTGCAGCCATTTTTTTTAGTTCCCTATGACTTGTTCATTATCGGCTCCGCAGAGCCCTCTGACGCAGGTAGTTGTTCAGCAACACCGCTGCCAGCAGCATGGCGCCCAGCACTGCTTTGAACCAGTTTGTGTCGATATTCGTATAAAAGATTCCTTGCTGCACCATCCCGAGTATCAGCGCGCCGATGCTGGCCCCAAAGACAGAGCCATAGCCGCCGGTGAGCAGGTTGCCTCCAATGACAGCAGACGCGATCGCTTCGAGCTCCGCCAGTTCGCCCCGAAGAACATCCGTCGATCCCGTATCGATCACCTGCACGGTTGCCAATAGAGTCGCCGTTGCCGCCGTTAACATGAACAGACTGATTTTAACCCGTGCAACCGGCACGCCGACGTTGCGCGCAGCCAGAGCATCGCCGCCAGCCGCAAAAATCCAGTTGCCGTAGGGGGTTCGAAAAAGCACCCAGCCCAAAACTGCAGTTAAGCCAATCCACCACCAGATGGAGATCTTCAGTCCGAGTGGCGCCCCGCTGAAGATTGTCACCAGCGGATCGCCGCTGAGGAAAGCTCCCATGCCTGAGGCGCGGGTGTAGTTCAGTAGAGCAATCGTGAGGCCAAAGGTAAATCCGCGCAGCAAATAGAGCGAGGCCAGGGTGATGATAAAGGAGGGAAGACGGGTTTTAACGACCAACCAACCATTGAAATACCCCACAACCAGCGAAAAGGCGAAGGCTACCAGGATGGCGAGCCAGGGGGGCCATCCGAATTTCGTAACCGGTATGGCGATAATCATTCCGGCTGCCCCAATCATTGAACCAATCGAGAGGTCGAACTCCCCCGCGATCATCAGTAGAGCAACAGAGACCGCCAGAATACCGTGCTCGGCTGCGACTTCGAGATAATTGGCAGTTCCTTGTGTCGTCAAGAAGCCGCGGCTGCCGGCGATGATCGCAAAAAACACAAAGACACCGACCGCGGCAGTAATGGCGCCGAGTTCCGGACGCACCAATAGTTTTCTGAGTGCTGCCATTCCGGCGTTTGCTTCGTTACCGGTCGCAGGAGGCGAAAAGCACACCTTTTCGCCTCCGGATTGTGAGGGGCTTAGCGAATCCCTTTCTTGCTAAGCTCGATCACCTGTTTCGCATTCTCCGGCGTCACAAAACCGGGCCCAGTCGGAATAGAATTGGTCGCGATCAGCAGGCCGTATTTGATATAGTTATTCAGGAAAATGACCGGCAGGTATCCCTGCAGAAATTGTTGCTGGTCGATGGCGAAGTCCATCTCCTTTTTGTCCAGAGCCTGCAGGACAGTGGGTGAAAGATCGAACGTACCGAACTTCACTTTCCCCACCTTGCCCGCCTGTTGAAGAGCTTGCAGAGCCGGCTCCGATCCGGTCGGTCCGAGAGCAAGAATCCCTTCGATGTTAGGATTTTTCTGCAGGTAGCCGGCAAACGCGTTGCGGGTCTGAGTGAAATCCATGCCAACGGCAAGGATTTCGACGTCTCCGCCCAGGCCATCTTTAAAGCCTTTTGCGCGCGCGTCCAGCCCGGCATTTCCGACTTCCTGATTGATGCAAACTGCCTTCGTTACACCTTCCGCTTTCATCCTTTCGCCTGCCCCTTTTCCAGCCACATACTCCTCCTGTCCCACATGCATCAAACAGCCGAGTTTCTTTGAAACATCCGATCCGGAATTCATGGAAATCACCGGAATTCCCGCCTTGACGGCAGCCTGGATCGATTTGCCAAGCGCGTCCGCGTCAGGAATGGAAACGACAAGTCCGTCGGGTTTTGACGCAACCGCAGCGTCGATCAATTGCGCCATGGCGACCATATCGAACTTTTCGGGCGCACGGTATTCGACCTCGGCACCGCTATCCTTCGCCGCCTGCTCCACACCATTTTTAACCACCAGCCAGAACGAATCCGATACCTGACCGTGAGTCACTACGATAATGTGCGGCTTCTTTTGTGCAAAAGCCGCTACGGATAATAAGAAGGTCGCCGCGAGAGCGAGCGCCACGCTGAATTTAGCTTTCATGTAGATGTAAGTTGATTGAATAAGGGGGGTTGAGGGCGCAGGCTAGAAATTGGCGAAGATTGCTGAGCTACTGGGGGTCGCAACCTTCGGCTGCCTTCGCCTTCCAAAATTTGACACTGCAATTTACGAACGCAATTGGAAACTCCAAACCCAAATCGGGAACCGCGGATTTCACCACAGAGGCACAGAGGACACAAAGGTGATTTTTGGGTTTAGCGATTGGACCGTCGGGCGTGATGGTCGATTTCTACCTTGCGTGTGACTCCGGCGTTGAAAGAGATTGCCAAATTCAGAGCCGCGAACCGCGAACGCCACCCCCTGACCGGTCGTTATGGACCAATGTTGACGCCAGGCCTGGAGGGCGGGTGCTCTTTCGGCGCCCACCGGTATAAGCATCACGCAAAGGTACGCGGAGGTACGCAAAGGTGTGGATTTAGATAAGAGTTTGCTCGGTATGCGGCGGATTCTGATCCTCAATTGTTTGTCGCCAAAGCCAGGAGTCTATTCCTTCGCGTACCTCGGCGTAACTTTGCGCGAGGCCTTCCGGGATCGCGGCTGCGAGGGACCGCCCTTCTCGGCGGCCGGCTCGGAGATCGGGCCCTGCCGGTCGCCCTTGTTCCCAAGATTGGCGCGGCAAAGGAGCGGCCATCAATCCGTAACGATTTTGATTTCCAAATCGATGAGGTCGTTGACCAGATGCATGCCGAGCCGATGGAAGTAGCGCGCCGACCCGTAGAGAACACCCCAGCAAGTCCGATCCAATGACAGCACCGCTTGAGCCGCTGCTTTGCCATCGGGCGTCACACCCGCGGCGGCACGGAACGTCACGGGCTCAGAAATGCCTTTCAAGGTCAGGTCTCCAGTGATTTCGAGATTGGGTTGGCCTAAGGTTGCGCCGTCGATCCTCCTGGCGGCATTGACCGCAAAAGACGTTTCGGGAAAGCGTTCACTATCGAAAAAGTCATCGCTTCGCAAATGATTGATCAGGACATCGTGCAACTCCGTACCCTGAAGGTCGGAACATACAATGTTGTTCATATCGATGACGAAATGCCCACCGCAGAGTTGGCCCTTACGGAATTCAAGTTGACCGGACCTCAATCCAATTCGCCCATGATGTTTGTTAAGAAGATTCCGCCCGCTCCATTCGACCGAGCTCTTGGCAATGTCAACAGAGTGCATGCCGTCTGAAATTGAAGGTTCCTGGGGCTGCGGCTCACCTTGGATGACCGGGCCGCTGGCGGCATGCCACGCTTGGAGACCATCTCGATATTCAAAGACGTTTGTGTAGCCCGCCCTCGAAAGTTTCTCGGCGGCCATTCGTGCCTCAAAGCTTTCGGAGTTGGCGCCATAAACGACAATCGGTTGTGCTCGGTCCGGTACGCCAGCTATCAGGCGCTCTCTGAAGGCGACTTCAAAGACACAATTGCTGATTGCTTGCGGGATGTGGGCAGCCTTGAAATCATCCTGCAAGCAATCAGCAATTGTGAGGGACGGGTCTCTGTGCCGTCCCAAGATTCTCCTTCTAACTGGGCTAGAGATGATTTATCGCACGGCACAGAGGCCGTCCGTCCCTGAGCTCATTTTCCGCCAAGGGAGTGGCTCACAATTTCCTGTGCCTGCCCAACGATCGCGGCAAGGTGGTCAGCGCTCTTCAGGCTCTCGGCGTACAGCTTGTAAATGTTCTCTGTGCCCGAAGGGCGTGCGGCGAACCAACCACTCCCAGAGACAACCTTCAAGCCGCCAATCGGAGCGTGATTTCCGGGGGCGCGAGTGAGTTTAGCCGTGATCGGTTCTCCTGCGAGTTCCGTGGCGGTAACAGCCTCAGGCGAGAGCTTTTTGAGCTGGTTCTTTTCCTGTGGCGTTGCCGGGGCGTCGATTCGCGTGTAGTACGGCGTGCCGAATTTTGCAGTCAGTTCCTGGTAATGCACCCCGGGATCCTTTCCGGTGCGGGCGGTGATTTCAGCTGCAAGCAGGCAGAGAATGATGCCGTCTTTGTCAGTGCTCCAGACTGCGGCGTTTCTGCGAAGGAAACTGGCGCCGGCGCTTTCCTCGCCCCCGAAGCAACAGGAACCGTCGAACAGTCGCGGCGTGAACCATTTGAAGCCTACGGGCACTTCCCAAAGTGTGCGATCAAGGCTGGCGACCACGCGATCGATGAGGCAACTGCTGACGAGAGTTTTGCCCACAACCGCGGTCACCGGCCACTGCGGACGGTGTGTAAGAAGATAACGCATAGCGACCGCCAGGTAATGGTTTGGGTTCAGCAGACCGGCGGACGGGGTGACGATTCCGTGACGGTCCGCGTCGGGATCGTTGCCGAAGGCGATATCGAACCGGTCCTTGAGTTTGACCAAGCCGGCCATGGCGGAGGGACTGGAGCAATCCATGCGGATTTTGCCATCATGATCGACCGTCATGAATGCAAAAGTGGCGTCGACATTCGGGTTCACCACCGTGATGTCCAGACCATACCGCTCAGCTATCGGTTTCCAATAAGCCACAGACGCCCCGCCGAGCGGATCAGCGCCAATCTTCACGCCGGCGGAACGAATGACGTCCATATCAATGACGCTTGCAAGATCCTGCACGTAGGGTGGAACGAAATCCTGCGCGTGGGTTGTTGATGCTCGGAGGGCGGCCTCGAAGTCGATTCGGCGAACACCTTTGTTGCCGGCGCGCAACAGGTCGTTGGCCCGGTTTTGAATCCAATCGGTTACATCGGTATCGGCGGGCCCGCCGTTGGTCGGGTTGTATTTGAACCCGCCGTCGGTCGGGGGGTTATGCGACGGGGTGATGACGATGCCGTCGGACAAGCTGTCCGAGCGCCCTTCGTTGTAGGTTAGAATGGCTCTCGAAATTACCGGCGTAGGTGTAAAACCGTCGTCGGACTGGATGAAGGTTTCCACCTGGTTTGCGGCAAGCACCTCGAGCGCGACGCGTTCGGCGGGCCGGGACAGAGCGTGGGTGTCCTTGCCCATGAACAGCGGGCCGGTGGTCCCCTGATTCCGCCGGTACTCGCAGATGGCCTGGGTGATTGCAAGGATGTGCGCCCGGGTGAAGGTTGCGTTCGAACTGGTGCCACGGTGGCCGCTTGTGCCGAAGCTGACGAGTTGGTTGGGATCACTCAAATTGGGTTCAGCCTCGTAAAACGCGGCTTCGATCTGGCTCACGTCGATAAGAAGGTCTTTCGGTGCGGGTTGACCTGCAAGAGGATGTGTGCTCATTGGGTAGCGGGTAAGAGTGAATTATGTTTGGGCCGGGTCGCCGACTTCGTTGGCGGCGGCTGGCGCCCGTTGACTCGGGAGACGCGCTATCGGTTCTGAGGGTGTGGTTTATTCGTAGCCTGACTCCTTAAATGCCTTTCAGTTGCATACAGGAGAGGTTGTTTTGTTACAAGTCGATTTGTTTGCAGTCGTCACGGGAAACGGCTGAGAATATAGAATGTAGAATACAGAAATACAGAATACAGAAATACAGAATACAGACCCGAACTCCGAACCCCAAAACGGCCAACAAACAGCGAACGGCGAACTCCGAAACTCGAACCCCCATTTTCGAACTCCGAACCACGAACTCCGAACTCCAAGCCCAATCCTTGGAGGGCGTCCGCTCCGGCCTTAGAGCCTGTTGCGAAATGCCATTTCGTGTGTGTTTAGCGAACGCATACGTTCAAGGTATGTGGTAGGGGCGGATCTCCGAGCCGCCCGAGAAGGGTGACGGTGCAAGCCATGAACCGGCCGGCTCGGAGATCCGGCCCTACCAACACCGAACACCTCGTAACGGCCTCTAGTTAGACTCAGGAATGGTTTCGCCGCCTGACTTCGACCACGAAAAACTCGATGTTTACCTCGCAGGAAAACAAGATTTTGACCGATTGCAGTACAGAGCCCGCCTCCCGTCTCGTGCCTTCTCTATTCTGATTTCTGAATTCTGGTTTCTGAATTCCCTTTTCTTTCTTCGATCCATTTATCGATCACCGGCAATTCTTTTGCTTTGAGCTTTGCCCGGAATCGGATGATCTCTGCCGCTTTTTCGGCAAGCTGGATTGCATCCTGAGCAAGATTGTTTTTGAAGAAGTCGATGATATCATTTGCGCGCTGCTCATCCGCGAAAGCGCTCGCACACTCCGCAAGCAGGCGATCGCGGCGAACTGTTCCAAACCGCTTCTGCATCTCTTCCAGATGGTTGGTGGCGAAGTCCCAAGCGATTTCCGGGTGTTCCCCCTGGGTTGCGACACTTTCGAAGGCGCGTGCAGCTGCGGCGGGTGGTTCACAATCGCTGAGGAAGTAGGCTAGTGTTTTGCGAACTAGCCCAGGGTCCAGGGGAGCTGAGAGGGCGTGCAGCAAAACGCCCTTTTGCTCGAGGGTCAAAGCCTGGGGAATCATGGACAGTAGCTGGTCGTAAGTTGAGCCGGAGCTGTATCGCCCAACTATGAGCAGCACGGGCGCCTGCAAATTTGGTGGAAGCGCCGCAGCATTCAGACGATAGTTTTCAAAACGCTGAAATGCTTCATCGATAACATCTCGATTGCCAAAAAATCCAAGTGTTTCGATAAGCATGGCCCGCATCTGGCGAGTTTCCGTGTCTTCATCAGCCTTCTCATCCCAGCCAAGCGCCTGGAGCTTCGGTTCGAGGACCGCACAAATATATTTTTGATAATTCTCGCGGCCGGGTTGGCCTTGCTCGAGCCGATCGATCATTTTCAAGCCGCCCATCGTGGCGTTGCTCCCGAGTGCTGCTTTCCATAGTGCGAAACCATCGTCGCTTATCAGGTTCTCAAGCAGCTCAAAATAGGCTGAAGCCTCTACGCCTCCCGTTTGGACCAGCGCCCAGGTATCCGTGAGCAGGTTGATGCGATCGCTTTCTGGAAGCTGGGCAACATTTCTCTGCAGATCGCTAAACAAAGCCGGCTCGTAGAGAACTCGGAAGAATCCGACAGCACCGGCGTTAGCCTTGATAACGCCGTCACAACCAGGAAAATCGAAGTTGTTGGAAATCTTCTCGAGCAGAGCATATTTTACGTCTTGCGAATTCGCAGTCGAAAAAAGCCCGACCGGAATCGACCATTGAATCGGGGCTTCGTCGTGACCTCCGATGGCGAATCGGACTTGCTCGAGGCTGATCACACGCTTGCCGTCGAGGCATTGCGTCGTTGCCCTTATTAGCGGGAAACCGGGCTGCTCAACCCAGCCGGCGAAAATCTTTGCCGGTTTTCCAGTAGACTTTTCCAACGCTTCCCAGAAATCTGCCGTTGTAGCAATCGAGAATCGATGGACCCGTAGATACGCTTGCACCCCAGCTCGAAAGGCATTCTCGCCAAAGAAGGCTTCCAGCATCCGCAGCAGGAACTGCGCTTTTTGATAAACAACCGAATCGAACGTGCCAGCTGCCTGCATTGCATCATCGATGCCGTGTTTGATCGCGCGCGCCTCCTTTTTTGAGTCGACGGCCATAACAAGCTCTCTCTGCCCGGCCGCATGGAGCCATGGTTTCCATTCAGGATGAAAATGTTCTGTGGCTTTCATCTGCATCCAGGATGCAAAACCCTCGTTCAGCCAGATATCATCCCACCACGCAATAGTGACCAGATTGCCAAACCACTGGTGAGCCAATTCGTGAGCGACAACGGCAAATACTCTTTCTCGCGCCGAATCGGAATTGTTTGCCGGATCGTAGAGCAGCGTTTGCTCCGAATAGGTGATTCCACCCCAATTTTCGGTCGCGGTGACCTCGCTGCCGGGGAGCGCAATCTGGTCAAGTTTTGCGAGCCCATGAGGAATTGCGCAGTAGTCGCTGAAATAAGGCAGCACCTGTTTAGTGACTTCCATCGCGTAGCGGCCAAATTCTTTCTTTCCCTCAGTCGTTAGAATCCGAAGCTTGATGCCTTTTAAGTCATCTTCGAGCCATTCGAATCGACCACAGGCAAGGAGCACCAGATAGCTGGAGATCGGAGGGGTGGGCTCGAACACGACGATCTTTTCATTTTGTCCGAGCGCCTGCTCCGCAAATACTGGCGTATTTGAGATCGCCGTGTATTCCTTTCTCGTTCTGACGCTCATTTGGTAGGTCGCGCGAAACGCCGGCTCATCCCAGCACGGAAAAACCCGTCTCGCGCCTGTCGGTTCCAAGGACGTCGCAAGAACATTTTCTGTACCACTCCCGGTTTGGTCCGGCTCAGCGAATAACCCGTGCGGTACATCAAGAATCCTACTTTTGAATTTGAATGTCAGCGTGTATTTGCCGGGCTCCAGAACCTCTCCAGTCTCAAAAAAAACCCTTTCCTGGACGGCATCGAACTGAGGCATCAGCTCTTCCTGCGTGCCACCGTGCGCGATTCTCGCTGCCGAAATTCCCATTTCAACCGCGTTAAGGGAGATCCGGTTCACCGGATTCAACACTTGGATTTCGATGGATTCAACACCGTCGGTGGTCAACTGTTCGGCGTTTGGCTCTAGATAAATCAGGTAGTGTTCCGGGACGATATCCCTGGAAAGCTTGCCCGGGATCCCCTTGTTCTCGGCGTGCAAGAGGCTTGCGGCAAAGCCGAGGAGCAGGAGAGCGATTGATTTTCGCATGGGCAAAGCGACCGGGGGGGACAATCAAGCATCGCTTGAATAGTAAGTACTTTACATAGCTTCGTTGCGTTTTGAAGGCAGGATACCGGGAGGCAGAAGGGAGAATATAGAATATAGAATACAGAATACAGAAGTCAGAATACAGAAGCCAGGAGTCAGAGGACGGGAAGGCTGAAATTGCCCCTTTGTTGCTTGGAATTCTGAATTCTGTATTCTGACTTCTGTATTCCATATTTTATTCCAATGATCGACATCGAGCATACGGATGCGATTAACTCGAGGATTCTCGCTGTTTCCGAGGATCGAATTCAAGGGTTTGTCAGGGAGCCGTTTCAGGAGATTGCCCGGTTATCAGGGGTGGATGAATCTGTCGTGCTGGAGCGGATTCGGGCGATGCTTGCCGCTGGAACGATTCGTCGAGTCCGGCAAACGCTGTTGGCGACAAATCTGGCGCAAGGCGCGCTGGTAGCCTGGAGGTTGCCTCAAGCCAGCCTTGATTCCGGATTTGACTTTATATTCCGGGAGGATCCTTTTTCGGGCCACGTCGTTATTCGATCAACGGATCTGGAAACCGCTGGAAGCGAGTACAAGCTTTGGACCACTGTCAAGGTGCCGCAAGGTTTTTCGCTTGAAGGGCATACCAGCATTCTGAAGAGGATTGTCGGAGCTCAGAAGGTACGTATCATGCCGGCAAAAGGAATATTCACGCTTGGCGTAGGCCATGTGCGTCGCAAAGCGATAGAACCAGGAAGCCGTGCCGATAAACCTGCGCAAATGATTCGGACCGAGATCGTCAAGTTGAGCGAATTAGAATGGCGGGTTTTGTTGGCGCTAAAGCGTGAATTCGCGCTTGAGGAGATCAGAACGAATCCCTGGGTGGCTCGGGCGGAAGAAGCCTCCTTGCCGCCGGCGACGTTTTATGAGGTGGCGGAGGGGTTAAACAAGCGTAGGATCATCGGGCGATTTTCGACTTTCCTCGAACATGTTAAACCCTCGGCAGCAGGAATCAGAGTTACGCGGTTTAACGGTTTGTTTCATTGGGCGGTTCCGGCTGGTCGGGAACTTGCAGCCGGATCAGAGGTGGGCCGCCACGAGATACTGACGCATTGCTACTGGCGCGAGGCTGGGCCGGAATTCGGCAACGTGAACATCATGGCGGTGGCCCATGGCACAGAAAAACTGCGATTGCTCGAGCACAAGGCCGCGATTGACAAGCATCTAGCCTCTTGCGGAATCCCCATTTTGTATACAAATGTTTTCTGGGGAGGACGCTCCGAAATAAAGCCCTCAGAGATTTCTCCCTCCGCCTATCGTAAATGGCTGAACCGCTACGAGGTGACAAGCTGAGGCAAAAGCGCGGCCCCCTTGAGAGGTCACGGAGGGACGGATTCACCACAGAGGCACCAAAACCCCGGACCGGCCCCCAAGTCGTCATAGGCTGATGTTACGGTAAACTGGAGACGTGGCCTCCCAAATGGGCGCCTGAGGTTCACCAGCAGGTATAGCCACCATCCACAACGAGATTGCTTCCGGTGAAATAGCTACTCGCATCGCAAGCCAGAAATACCACTACGGCAGCTACCTCCCGCGGTTCGCCCACCCGACCCATTGGCGTAAAGTGTAGCCATTCTTTGTGCCAATCCGGGTTGGACATGCCCAGCTTGGTCATTTCGGTCCCGATATAACCTGGTGAAATACTGTTGACACGCACGCCGCGCCTGGCCCATTCGCCTGCCAGCGACTTAGTTAACATGATCACACCGGCCTTTGAGGTGTTGTATGCTGCCTGAGGCTGCGGCGTATTGGAGATGATCCCGGACATTGAAGCGGTGTTGATGATGCTTCCCTTTCCTTGTGAAAGCATCATTTTGCCGAATTCCCGGCAACAATAGAAAACCGCGCTCAAATTGATGTCGATAACTTTGTGCCAATCCTCGTCGGTGCATTCTTCGGAAGGCACGTTGACAGCTATCCCGGCGTTATTGAAGGCGATGTCGATACGTCCATACTTGGAGCGGACGTCCGCAGCTAACTTAGCAACCTGGTCGGACTGAGTCAGATCGACCTGCAAAAAGTCGATCCCAAGTTGCTCGGCCGCTTTGGCTCCGCCCTCTGCGTTGACATCCACGATGACGACGATTGCACCGCCCTCTTTCAGGGCTTTTGCACTCTCAAACCCGATTCCACGTGCGCCTCCGGTGACGACCGCAATTCGGCCATCAAGTGGTGTCAGGGGGAAATAACTCATAGTATGACGAAATTTTCAGACACCAGAATCCTTGAAAAGCAAAACTTGTCCCGGATGAGCCAAGTTTTTTGCGTATCCGCACGTTTATCAATTAGGTGGTTTTGCTTTTCAAGGATTCTATAGAGCGGGACCCGGAACTCAAAGTTATCAGGTTTCGGTACTACTTGTAAATGCACGCACGAACCAAAAAACCCGAATGGCGCGAAGCCAAAGGGCTACATCAACGTTGCTCCGGCTTCGGCGAGCGGACTGCGTTCACCCTTTGTCAGGCAGACGTGCGCGGCTATCGCCTGGCCTTTCAACCGGTTTCGAGTATAGACTAAACCGTTTGATCGGCTGTCGACATACGGATTATCGATCTGCGCCGGATCGCCCACCATAACAAGCTTTGAACCTTTCGACATGCGGGTTACCACGGTTTTTGCCTCAAGCGGCGTTAGTTGTTGAGCTTCGTCCAGAACAAAATACCGGTTTGGAATCGACCTTCCTCGAATGTAGCAAAGCGCTTCGATCTCGACGATCCCCTGTTCGATCAGCAACTCATAGGCTTTCATCGCAAAGCCGCCGTTTGCCTGCGAGGGGTCGCTCTGCCTTTTCTGTTTTTTAAATGTTTCCGACGAAATGTTGGTCGGAAGCACCAATTCAAACGCATCGTAAATTGACTGAAGCCATGGTTTCATTTTCTCGTTCAGCGTCCCGGGCAAAAAACCAACGGTCTCTCCCATAGCGACCACCGGACGGCTCACGGTCATGCCGCCAAAGATCTGTGACCAGAATAAGTGGAGACCTGCAGCAACAGCGAGCAAGGTTTTTCCGGTTCCAGCCCGACCGTAACAGGTAACCAACGCAATTTGGGGATCCAGGAGAGCGTCCAGGAAGCATTGCTGGCCGAGATTCATCGGTTTGATGTGTACGCCGCGAGGATTGATCAGAGCCGGAGGCAATGCCAGCCGCTTAAGCAATCCGTCTCCGGCATGCCGCGCTGGAATCAATTTCTCGGTTCCGACGGACAGGAAAACGTACTCATTCAGGAAGAGCTCGGCGGCATCTTTTTTTTGGAGAGTGAGTTCACGGGAACTGGCGAATCGCTGCAATGAGTGGGCATCAACTTCGATAATTCGCTGGCGGTAGTCCTCGACATCGGTGACCTCGACCTTGTCGCTCTCGTAGTCTTGCGCCTCTACCCCGATCGCCAAGGCTTTGAGCTGCATGTTGAGGTCTTTGGTCACCAGGATGGTTCGCTCCGGGCAGTTGCTCTTCACATGAAGGCAAAGAGCCAATATCCGATGATCCGTATTCTCCAGATCTCTAAAAACCTGGTGAAACTTTCTCTGTTCTCTGCTCAGTTTGGCCGAAGTCAGCACCTCACTAATGGCGATGCGAATCGTACCCCCACCCGGTGTCTTCGCACCGCGGAGGACAAGCTTGGTGTTTTGATTGAAGCATCGTGAAAGAAAGCGATGTACGGTCCGAGCGTTTGCCCCTCGTTCCGACTGCTCATTCTTGAACTTGTCCAGTTCGCTTAGAACATCGATTGGAATCCAAACATGATTATCCGCAAAGCGATAGACTGAATGGGGGTCATGCAGAAGGACATTTGTATCAATGACGTAATTCTTGATACGTGACTCACTGCCATTGAGCAATTCCGGCAAGCGCATGCGGTCAGACCGTTTCGCCGGATCCTGAAAAAGCCCGGGCTGATCTTCTGGGAGATACATCTTTTTTAGCAACAGCCGCAACGGCCGGTGCCACAAAGGGAGCCGGAGGATGGACGTGTCGCAGTAGGGCGAGCCCCTGCCGTTATGACACCGACGCCCCCAACGATGATTCTTCGAACGCGCTGACCCGTCTCGGGATCATGGCTCAGCGGAGAATCGTTCATGCTCTGTTTCATCTCAAAGCGTCGAACCGGAAAATCCGGAGAATCCGGTATCGTTTCGTAGATATAGGTGGTCATGACTATGATATATACTATTACTTGTGGATAAGGCTTAGCAAGCGAAAGCGTCGGGAAGAATTGCAACGTTTCTATACGAAAAAAGACGTTTTCATTTTACCTTCGGAATCTCATTTTCGTAAAATGAACAACCTAGTTTCTCCAATTCGCAATCGATTTAAAACCGCTCTGCACGAGGGACGCGTCCAAATCGGTCTTTGGAGCAGTCTTTGCAGCCCTCTGGTTGCCGAAGTGATCGGCGGGGCGGGTTTTGATTGGATCGTCATCGATTCGGAGCATGCGCCTAACGAGCTACCCGATGTGGTTCATCAACTTCGAGCATTGGCCGCTGAATCGGTGGAACCGGTTGTACGAATTCCAATTGCGGATCCGGTCGCCATAAAGCGCTATCTGGATGCGGGTGCTCGTTCCTTGCTGGTTCCGATGGTCAACAATGCTGCGACCGCCTCCGCGGTTGTCGTTGCGACGCGCTATCCACCGGCCGGTATTCGGGGCGTGGCAACGGCTCATCGGGCGAGTCGGTTTGGCAGGGTTAAGGAGTACCTTCGAAACGCAGCGGAGGCGCTTTGCGTCCTTGTGCAACTCGAGACCAGAGAGGCTCTTCGAAACCTTGAGGAGATTGCTTCGGTCGAGGGCATCGATGGGATCTTCATAGGTCCCTCAGATCTGTCGGCAGACCTCGGACATCTTGGAGATCCAGGCCATCCTGATGTGCAGGCCGCAATCGCGGACGCGGTCGGGCGCGGAAAGAAACTGAATAAGGTGATGGGGATTCTGACCTCGGATTCCAATGAGGCAAATCATTATCTGGGGCTGGGGTTCACTTTTGTGGCTGTTGGAAGCGATTTGGGAATCCTGGCGCGTCAAGCTGAAGCGCTTGCCGCCTCCTTTCAACATTGGAAAGGGTAGGGGTACGAGCTTCCCGGCGAGCCGTGGCACCTTGATTTGGGCAATAGGTTAAGGCGCGGGCACGGCCCAGCTTCACCCTGCAGAAGTTCGCCCCCACCAATGATGTAGCCCGGCGGCAAATTCGTCCGCCAGGAGGGCGGGCCTCCTGATCGGCCCTGAAAAACTTTCCGTTCGCGAACTCATCCGGGGACGGTATAGTGAAGAAACTGGTCGGTTGGGCGGGCGAGCCGTCCGGTGAATGGAAGGGTTTCCTATGCATTAGACAGGAGATGGAGCTCTAATATCTGTCTGCAGTTTGTATGGCGACCAAGTCGACGTGGCTGGCCCTTCGTCAGCCAACCTTTCGTACCTTGTGGATTGCAAGCCTTTTTTCGGGTTGCTGTGTTTCCGCGCACGATACCGCGGCGATCTGGCTGATGAGTAAATTGGGAGCGTCGAGTCTGCAATTGTCGCTTATGTCGACTGCAGCAGCTCTTCCATTCTTTCTGTTCACGCTGCCCGCAGGCTCGCTAGCCGACACAGCCGATCGGAAGCGGATGCTCATGGCGACTAACGTTTGGCTTGCATTTTCCGCTGCCCTGCTCGCCATAGTCGGCTGGTCCGGTCGC
>Ga0182039_10000914_pt1 | contig 15514 bp, 10 predicted proteins | sample sta12Can44000111_FD_125975 | JGI IMG/M metagenome (GOLD analysis project Ga0182039, IMG submission 125975) | Lab enrichment of tropical soil microbial communities from Luquillo Experimental Forest, Puerto Rico - statanox.12C.anox.44.000.111 | ecosystem: Environmental > Terrestrial > Soil >...
CCACCACCATCCGCCCCCCGAACCCGGAGGAGGCCGGGTGGAGGGATACCGTCCAGGCACCGCCCGGGCAGGTGACCTCCGTCATGGCGAAGTGTGACGGCAGCTGGACCGGTGCCGACGGCACATGCCCCACCACCAGCGGCAAGATGAACTTCCCGGGCGTCGGTGACTACGACCGGACCGCGACCTACGACCCGACTCAGGCGCTCTGCTTCGAGTCGGTGACGAACGCGCCGTACGTGTGGCACTGCCACATCGTCGATCACGAGGACGCGGAGATGATGCGGTCGAGCCTCGTCGTGAAGTGATTTCGCGATCGACGTAAGCAATCGAGGGGCGGTCCGGGAACGGGCCGCCCCTCCTTGTTTCTCCCGACAGCCCGAGCTGCTCGTGCGAGCGACTGACCGCGAGCACGGGTCAGCGCGTCAACGGGTACCGCAGGCGATACCGCTCACCGGCGCGCGCGGCGGGGACCGAAAGGGTGAGCCCGCGAAGCGCGCGTTGGGCGCACAGGATCGTCCCATCGCCCGCCGAACCCTGCGACTCGACCGGCGCGTCGACGAGGACGACCGAGCCGGCGCGCGTCTCGAGTTCGAGCATGAGCACCGGCGGGGCGCCCCAAGCGGTCTCGTTGCCGTCGCGTGTCCAGCGGGGCGTCTCACCCGACGCTGCGTTTCGCGACTCGACCACCTCGTCGAAGCACCGGGCGAGCTTGCCGGAGACCTCGTTGCGCATCGCCATCATGAAAGCCGGTCCAATCGCGCCCAGCTCCGAGGGGCGGCCCACCGGATCGACCGCTTCCCACGAGTCCCGTGGAGGAGGTTCCGGCGCCGGCGACGTCTGGATTACGACTGCCGGCAGCGGCGGAGGTCGCCCCATCACGTTTTGACGAACGGCGGGCTCGGCGGCCGGCCGGGCAGCGGGGGTGGGATCCACCGGCACCGGCGGCACCTCCGGCGCGCGGCTGACCTCGGGCGGCGTCGCGGAGCCGCGCTGAGTTCCCCCGTCAAGGACCGCGATGGCGACGACCAAGACCAACCCGAACGCGAGGATCGCGACGGTGCCGGCCAGCAAGGGGCGACGCATCTCCGTTCACCTCGCCTTCGGATCGGCGGCGGTCCCCGCCTTGGCGGTGGCGCCGTCGTTCGGGGCGGAGGGGTCCTGTCGAGCGAGCAGGGCGTCCGCCTCAGCCAGGGCCTTCTCCAGCGCGTCGTCCGCCTCCGCGAGCGGAGCGCGCCAGCGCTCGACCGTGTCGCGGCACCTCGTGAGTTCCGCCCGCGCCGCGGCCAGATCGACCGCGCCGTTCGGCCCCTGCGCCGTAACCATCGCGTTCTCGAGACCCAGGAGTTGATATCGGCAGCCCGTCCGCAGGTCGAAGGGCGGCTTTGCGCCCGCCCGGGACACGTCGTCCGAGGCCTTGGCGAGCTTGCGTGTGAGCGCGTCCACGACGCCAGGCGACGCGTTCGCCGCGGAGAGTCGCTCGTAGTAGCGCCCGGTCTGCAGTTGCAGCATGGCCCGTCGAGCGCGCGCTTGTTCGAGCAGGGCTCCGGTATGGGTCTCGTAACCGGCGGTCCATGCCGCCTGGTCCTGCTTGGATCCAGGTGGCGGCTGGGTCGGCGAGGGCGAGGAGATGCCGCCCAATGCGACGAGCGCCGCGACCAACAGGCTCGGGAGCACCATGGCCGAGCGATGATACTCGCAGTTCAAGCGCCTATGCGCCTGCTCGTCTCCATGGCCCCCAACAGAGGACACGTGTTCGCCAATTTGATTTAGCTCATTTGCTCGCCACTACCCCGAGCGGTAGGCCCCTTGCGCCCTATCCCTGCGATCCCTTGCATACAAAGTAGGATGGCCGCGACAGCGGGAGTTTCGTCATGAGCGACCTAGCCGGGCCCCGCGCCGCGGCGCCTCTCGAGCCGTCGCCGCCCAATTGTGCCCAGTCGATGCCCGAGGGCGCCGAATTGCCGCCCCCCGGCGTCAAAGCGATGGCGATCGTGCGATGGGCGCTCGTGGCCCTGATGGCGGTCGTGGCCGTGGGCGCCTGGGCTCGCTTCGCGGGCGTCGCCGCCCCCGCCGCCGCCAGCTCGGCTCAATACCACTGCCCGATGCATCCGAGCTTCGTGCAGGAGCGGCCCGGTGAGTGCGCGATCTGCGGGATGGATCTCGTGCCGGTCGAGTCGAGCCGCGCGGGCGCGCGGACCGCGTCCGCGACTCCGAGGCCGACCGCGGGAGAGGCCGCGGGCAAGTTCTGGTGCCCCATGCATCCCGAGGTCTCGAGCGACGACGCGGAGGCGCGCTGCCAGAAATGCGGGGGGATGAAGCTCATCCCGCGGTCCGCACCCACCGCCCCCGACCGGGCGGTCCCGGGGCTGGCGCCGGTCGAGATCGACGCGGCGCGCACGCAGCGCATCGGGATGCGCACGGCGCGGGTGACCCGGGAGCACCTGGCGTCGCAGCTGCGCACGGTCGGCTTCGTCTCGGCGGACGAGAAGAGGCTCGCGCTCGTCACCGCGCGCTTCACGGGCTGGATCGAGAAGCTGGAGGTGGCGCAGAGCGGCCAGCGCGTCGAAAAGGGCCAGCTCCTCGCCTCCGTGTACAGCCAGGACCTCGTGACGGCGCAGCAGATGTATCTGAACTCGTTGAAGTGGTCCGACAAGGGGCAGGTCAGCGCCGGGCCGGCCACGCGCGGCGTGGAATACGACGCGCGCAGGCGGCTCGAGCTGCTCGGGATGGCGCCTCAGGACATGGCGGAGATCGCGCGCCTCGGCCAGGCGATGTCGAGCGTGCCCCTGCGCGCGCCGGTGGCGGGGTACGTGGCGCGGAAGGCCGCCCTCCCAGGCCTGTACGTGCAGCCCGGGACCGAGCTCTTCCAGATCGCCGATCTCTCGACGGTGTGGGTGGTGGCCGACGTCTACGAGCGCGACCTCGACCGCGTGGAGGTCGGGCAGCGCGCGCGCTTCACCCCGGCCGCGCGCCCGGCTGAAGCCTTCACCGGACGCGTGCAGTTCATCTACCCGGCCGTGAACCCCGAGAGCCACACGGTCCAGGCGCGGATGGAGTTCCGGAATCCCGGCCTCCGGCTCAAGCCGGGCATGTACGGGGACGTCGTGCTCGACGCGCCCGGCCGCGCGGCGCTCGCGGTGCCGGTCGAGGCGGTCGTCGACACCGGAGAGTTGCAGTACGTCTTCCTGTCGCAGCCAGGCCACCGGTTCGAGCCGCGGCGCGTGCAGCTCGGCACGCGCGGCGACGGCCGCGTGGAGGTCCTGAGCGGGCTCGCCGAGGGCGACACGGTGGTCACCACCGCCAACTTCCTCGTCGACTCGGAGAGCCGGCTGCGGTCGGCCGTCGAGGGGTTCCGCCCCATCTCCCCCGATGAGGAACGGCGAGAGCGCGGCGACGACGACGAGCGCGAGCCCGCTCGAGTGGACGCGCGGAACTGAGGGCTCATGGTCGCCCGGATCATCGAGCTCTGCGCCCGGAACCGCCTCGTGGTGCTGCTCGGCGTGGCGCTGGCGACGGCCGCCGCGCTCTTCTCCATCCGGCACGCGAAGCTCGATGCGGTCCCAGACCTGGGCGATCCCCAGGTCATCGTCTTCACCGAGTGGATGGGGCGCTCGCCGATGTTGATCGAGGACCAGGTCACCTACCCCATCGTCAGCTCGCTGGTGGCCGCGCCCAGGGTGGCCGACGTGCGGGGCTACTCGATGTTCGGAATGTCCTTCATCTACGTCATCTTCGAGGAGGGCACCGACCTGTACTGGGCACGCAGCCGGGTGCTCGAGTACATGAGCTCCATCCGCGGCCGGCTACCCGAGGGCACGAACCCGGTGCTCGGCCCCGACGCGTCCGGGATCGGCTGGGGCTTCCAGTACACGCTGACCTCGAGCGGAGAGACCTCGCTCGACGAGCTGCGCACGTTCCAGGACTTCACCCTACGTTACGCGATCGGCCAGGTGCCGGGCGTGGCCGAGGTGGCGAGCGTCGGCGGCTACCAGCGCCAGTACCAGGTGACGGTCGACCCGAACAAACTGCGCGCGTACGGGGTCACGCTCGAGGAGGTGGTCGCGAAGATCCGGGACTCGAACGGCGACGCGGGCGGGCGGTCGATCGAGATGGCCGGCCGCGAGTACTACGTGCGCGGCCGTGGCTACCTCCAGGACCTGGGGGCGCTGGAGCGGGTGGCGGTGCGCGCGCGGGGGCCGAGCGGCGTGCCGGTGCTGGTGCGGGACCTCGGGACGGTGCGCTTCGGGCCGGAGATCCGCCGCGGGCTCCTCGAATGGAACGGCGACGGCGAGGCGGTGGGCGGGATCGTGCTCGTGCGGTACGGCGAGAACGTGCTCGACGTGGTGGATCGCGTGAAGCAGAAGCTCCACGATCTCGAGCACACGCTGCCCCCCGGAGTGAAGGTGGAGGTGGCCTACGACCGGACCGACCTCATCCACCGCGCCATCGGGACCCTGAAGCGGGCCCTGGTGGAGGAGGCGCTGGTGGTCGCCTTCGTCATCATCGCCTTCCTGCTCCACGTCCGCTCGGCGCTGCTCCCCATCATCTCGCTGCCCATCGCGGTGGCGCTCGCCTTCATCCCGATGGTGCTGCTCGACATCCCGGCCACCCTCATGAGCCTGGGCGGCATCGCCATCGCCATCGGCGCCACGGTCGACGCCGAGATCGTGATGATCGAGGCCTCGCACAAGAAGCTCGAGAGCGCGCCGCCGGGCGCCGACCGCCGTGCCCTGCTGGCCGAGGCGGCCCGCGAGGTGACGCCGGCCATCTTCTTCTCGCTGCTCGTCATCGCGGTGGCGTTCCTGCCGGTCTTCACCCTCACCGGCCAGGCCGGACGCCTGTTCCGCCCGCTCGCCTACACGAAGACGTTCGTCATGCTCTCGGCGGCGGTCCTCTCCATCACCTTCGCCCCGGCGCTGCGCGATCTTCTCATCCGCGGCAAGATCCGCGGCGAGTCGCGGCACCCGCTCTCGCGCGCCATCGTCCGCGTCTACCAGCCGTTCGTGTTCGTGGCGCTGCGCAACCCGAAGTCCACCATCGCGATCGGGCTCCTGGCGGTGCTGTCGGCGGTGCCGCTCGCGCTCCAGCTCGGTCACGAGTTCATGCCGCCGCTCAACGAGGGCGACGTGCTCTACATGCCGACCACCTTCCCCAACCTCTCCATCGAGGAGGCGAAGCGCCAGATCCAGATCCAGGACCGGATCTTCCGCGGCTTCCCCGAGGTGGCGAGCGTGTTCGGGAAGGCGGGCCGGGCCGAGACGGCCACCGATCCGGCGCCGCTCACCATGGTCGAGACCACCGTCCGGCTGAAGCCGGTCGAGCAGTGGCGCAAGGTCAAGCGGCACCGCTGGTGGTCGCCCTGGGCGCCGCCCTGGCTCGCGCCGGCGCTCCGCCTGGCATGGCCAGACCGCACCCGGATCACGTGGGAAGAGCTGACGGCCGAGATGAACCGCGCCATGCAGTTCCCCGGCTGGACCAACGCCTACACAATGCCCATCAAGGCGCGGGTCGACATGCTCTCGACCGGCGTGCGCACGCCGGTCGGCCTCAAGATCCTGGGCAAGGACCTGGCCCAGATCGAGAAGGTGGGCGTGGCGCTGGAGGGGTTGCTCGCCCAGATCCGCGGCACGCGCAGCGTCTTCTACGAGAGGAACGAGGGCGGCCTGTACCTCGACATCGTCCCGAACCGCGACGCGCTCGCGCGCTACGGTCTGACGGTCGGCGACGTGCAGCGCACGGTGGAAGCGGCCATCGGAGGAGCGCCCATCGGAGTCACCGTTGAGGGGCGCAACCGCTTCTCCATCAGCGTCCGCTACCCGCAGGACCTGCGGGGCGATCTCGAGCGGATCAAGAGCGTGCTCGTGCCGGTCGGCGGCGGCGCGCCGTCGGGAAAGATGGGCGCGCTCCCGCCTACGCGCGTCCCCGCGCTGCTCCTGGCGCAGATGTCCGGCGACATGGGTAAGACCGACGCCACCGCCGTCCCTGTCCGGCGGCTGTCCCGCCCGATCCCGGGCACGCTCTCCGACGCGCCGGCGCTGGAGTGGGACCAGGGCGTGAGCCTGGCGGATCAAGGCACCATCGCGGGTCTGGCCGGCGCGGCGCGGGCGCGCGCGCAGGCGTTCGTGCCGCTGGGTCAGGTGGCGGACGTCCGCATCGTGGGCGGCCCACCGATGGTACGAGACGAGGGCGGCCTCCTCGCCGGTTTCGTCTACGTCGATCTCGACCCCGCCCAGCGCGACGTGGGCGGATACGTGGCCGAGGCTAAGCACCTCGTCGACGAAGCGCTCGAGCACGGCCGCCTCACCCTCGGCCACGGCACGTTCCTGCGCTGGACCGGACAGTACGAGCAGCTCGAGAAGATGTCGGAGCGGATGAGGATCGTCATCCCGGGAACGCTCCTCATCATCATGGTGCTCCTGTACCTGCACTTCCGGAACTTCGTCGAGGTGCTGATCGTCCTCCTCTCCATTCCGTTCGCGCTGGTCGGGAGCGTCTGGCTGCTGTGGCTCCTCGATTACCGGCTCTCGACGGCGGTGTGGGTCGGGATCATCGCGCTGGTCGGGCTCGCGGCGCAGACCGGCGTCGTCATGATCGTCTACATCGATAACGCGTACGAGCGCCGCCGCCGGGCCGGCAAGATCCGCGACCTCTCGGACATCATCTGGGCGCACATGGAGGGCACGGTCCAGCGGGTGCGGCCGAAGCTCATGACGGTGGCGACCATGCTCCTGGGCCTCATGCCCCTGCTCTGGGCGAGCGGCTCCGGCGCCGACGTCATGAAGCGCATCGCGGCGCCGATGGTGGGAGGCCTCGTCACGAGCGCCTTCCTCACGCTCGAGATCATCCCGGTCGTTTACACGTACTGGCGCCAGGAACAGCTCCTGTGGGAGCGCCTCGCCTCGGCCGACCCGCGCCGGCTGGCGCGGCTACGCGCCTGGACACGCATCCACGGGGCTGGCTGGGCGCTCCTCGCGGCGACCGCTGTGGCGGCGCTGTACGTGCCGCTGCCGCGGCTGGGGTGGGCAGCGGCGCTGGCGCCCGGGGCGACCCTCGTCCTCGTCGGCTCCTTTGCCTACCTTCGACGGCGCCCCGCCGCGCGCCGGCTGGTGTGGCCGGAGCGCGCCGCGGCAGCCCCGCGCGCGGCGTGAAGCTCCTCGGAATGTAGGGCGGGGGGCTCGTCCCCCGCCGCCGTCTCCTCGTGCCCTCTCTCCGTCTGCTTGGCTAGCGCTCCGGCCCCGGCTCGCCGCCCGCCGCGAGCCGCGCCAGCCCCTCCCCCGAGACGCGCATCGTGATCCACTCGCCGAGCCGTTTCGCCCCGAGCGCCTCGTAGAACTCGATGGCGGGCGTGTTCCAGTCGAGCACCTGCCACTGGAACCTCCCGCAGCCCTCCGCCAGCGCGACGCGCGCGAGATGGACGAGGAGCACCTTGCCGATGCCGTGGCCGCGGAAGGCAGGGCGGACGAACAGGTCCTCGAGGTAGAGCCCGGGCCGGCCCTGCCAGGTCGAGTAGTTGAAGAACCAGAAGGCGAACCCGGCCACGCGCCCGTCCCACTCCGCCATCTCGACGAAGAAGCGCGGCGCTCCCGAGAAGCCGTCGCGCAGCAGGTCCTCGGCGGTGGCGGTCGCCTCCTCCGGCGCCCGCTCGTACTCGGCGAGGTCGCGGATGAGGGCCAGGATCTCGGGGACGTCGCGTGCCTCGGCACGGCGGATGCGGAGCATTCCATCATTGTACCGGAGGCGCCTACAGGAGCGGGCGCTGCTGTACCGGCTCCGGGACCGCGAACGGCGCCAGCGCCTCGGCGTAGCGCGCCGCGAGCTCGGGCGGCACCTCGACCGTTCGCCCCTCCACCATGGCCGCGAGCATGGCGGCGTTGGCAACCGCCTGGCCCTCGAAGTGGTTGTTCGTCACGACATAGACGTCCTCCACCTCCGGCGCGGCGGCGAGCTCACGCGTCCGCTCGGCCCACGGCCGGAGCTCCTCCGCGGTGTAGAGGTAGTCGTAGCGGGCGTCACGGCCCGCCTTCTCCCGGAACCAGTCCTTGTAGTTGCGCCCGTGCACGCGGACGTAGCCCACCGGCGCCGTCGCGATCGCGCTCGGCCGGATCGAGCTGCGGAACAGCGGCTGATCGACGTTGACGAACCCGACCCGACGCTCGGCGAGCTCGGCGTACGTCTCGGAGACGTTCCAGGAGGCGTGGCGCACCTCGACGACGAGCGGCAGTCCCGACAGCACGCCGAAGAGGTCGCGCAGCCACTCGAGCGAGGCCGCGTCGCGCCGGAACGACCAGGGGAACTGGACCAGGACCGCCCCGAGCCGGCGCTCCTCCGCCAGCGCGTCGAGCACCTCGCGCGCCTGCCTCACCTCGTCGTCGCCGTAGGCCTCACGCTCGTGGGTTAGGCGCCGCCAGAGCTTGGCGGTGAAGCGGAAGCGGGGGCGCCCCGCGACGCGGTCGCACCAGGCACGCGCCACGTCCGCGCGCTGCGGCCGGTAGAAGGTCGAGTTGATCTCGACCACGTCGAAGAACCGGGCGAGGCGCGCGAGCGGGTCGAAGCCGCGCGGCGCCGACCGCGGGTACACCACCCCCTTCCAGTCGGGGTAGTCCCAGCCGGCGGGTCCGAAGCGAATCACGCCGGGTGAGTTAGGCGGCGCCGGGCGGGCGCGCCAGCCCGCGCCGCAGGGATATGGCGCCAGCCGACGAACGTGCCGGACACGGGGCGCGGGTCCGCTCGAGAACGGCTGAGCACCCCGAGCCGCGACCCGCGTCCGGCGCTAATGCCGGCCCCGCCCGTCACCGCTGTGCCAGGTGTCGTACTGCAACTGGTCCTGTATCCAATCTTCTTCTCGCGTCGGGGTCACCTCGCTCGGATCGAACCCGAGCGCGCGCGCCGTCGCCGGGTCCATGTCGCCCGTCGTCTCGATCCCGCGGGAGCGCTGGAACCCCGTGACCGCCGCTCGCGTTCGCTGGTCGTAGATCCCCGTGAGCTCGACGGGGTAGCCATGCTCGTTCAGCGATCGCTGGACGAGGTGCGCCTGCGCGGGCGTGTAGAAGTCATTGGTCCCGAAGAGTGGCCCGCGGCTCATCGCGGCGCAGCTCGCCGCGAGGCTGGCGATGAGGGCGACGCTGGTTCTCGCGGCCACGGTCGAGTCCTCCTTGGCCATTCACCCCGAGGCCCCAGCGTTCGGGCCACGGTGCCTGCGAGGACGAGCAAGCCGGCTGGCGCGCGTTCGAGCAGCGCCGCCCGTGACGTGATGAAGGCCCACGAATTCTTCTCGCCCGCGCAGTCGCGCGCCACCGCGAGCGTGCTCGCCGCATCGATGGGCAAGTGCTCGTGGCTCCCGGCCTACACCAGGCGGCGGGCGTTACGCTTGCGGCTCGCGGCGGCGTAACGCGACGAAGCGTGACCAGAAGATCATTCCCGCCGCGACCGCGATGGTCATGAGCATGAGCTCGATCGCGGCGTGCACCCTCGCGTCGTCTGGCTGCGCGTCGCCGAGATAATCGGCGCAGATGAGCGCCGCGATGAGGAGGAACACGCCCCCCGTGGCGCCGACGACCCAGGGTCGCGCCCCCGTGCGGCATCCGTCCGCGCAGCGCGTTCCAACGCACTGCAGAGGTGACCCGCCTGAGCGCTGTCCGGTCTCGCTCTCGGATCGAGCCGCATTCACTCGAATTCGATAGTGAAGTGGAACCTACGCGGAAAATCGCGCGCGCGACCGCGCCACGCTGCCGCAGCATGCCGCGCCCGGGACCGGACTAGGTACGGCAATGCTCCACACGGAGTAAGCAGAGTTGGTGCGTCCCGCAGGGGCATGGACCAGAACGAAACCCATAGAGGCACTTTGTCCAACGCTCGCGCAGATGCGATCACTCTTGGCGTGTCCGGGGGCGACGGCATGGCGAGCGCAGGGTTGCTCGCCGAGATGTTCGAATCGACCAGCGCGGGCCTGGCCGTTCTGCGCGGGCCGGACCTGATCGTCGAGTCGGCGAACCGGGCATGCGAGGTGCTCGCGCCGCCGGAGCCACCGCTCGTTGGGCGCTCGGCGGCGAAGGCCTGGCCGGTCCTGGCGCGTCGCGTGGTTCCCATCGCCCGGCGCGTGCTGGAGACGGGCAAGTCGCGCGACGTCCGGGACGTGCGGCTGCTCGTCTCCGCCGTGGGCGAGGCACCGCGGCGGCGCTACTTCACGTTCCGGCTCAGCCCCCTTGCCGCTGCCGGCGACGAGCCGAGGCTGTGGCTGGCGTTCATGGACACGACGCCGCAAGTTCGCGCGCGCCAGCGGGCCGGGCTCTTGACCTCCTTCTCGACCGACCTCAGCAGGCATCTCGAGCTGTCGTGGGTCGTGCGCCGAACCCTGCGCCGGGCGGTAGCCCTGCTGGGCGGCGAGCACGGCGCGCTCTGGCTACTCGAGCCGGACGGCTTCACGTTGCGCGCCGCATACGGCAGCCCGATCCGGGAGGTCCGGCACGAAGCGTTCGACCTCCGCGCGCTTCCGACCTGCCAGAGGGCACTCGAGACTCACTCCGCCGCCTTCTTCACGAAGCGTGATCTGGCTGGCGCCGAGGCGGCGCTGTTCGAGAGGGTGGGCGTGAACGCGGGGCTCGTCGCGCCTCTGGCAGCCGGCGCGCGCCACCTGGGGCTCCTCACCATGAGCTTCGGGATGCGCGACGCCCGCCCGGACGAGGAGGAGTTGGCGTTCGCGAGTGCGCTCGCGTCGCAGAGTGCCCTCGCGCTCGAGCGCGTCCGAGCCATGGAGCAGGCGCGGCGGGCCCGCCTGGTGGCGGACGCCGCGCAGGCGCGATTCCGGCTGCTCGCCGACGTGGGGAAGATCCTGTCGGCGACCCTCGACTGGGAGGGCGCAGTGCACGCCGCGACGCGCCTGGCGCTGGGCCGGCTAGCCGACTGGGCTCTGCTCGACGTCGTCGACGACGCGGGCGCCCTGCGCCGCGAGTCGGTCGGAGCCGCGCCGCCCTGGGCGCTTGGCCGCGACTGGGCGCCGGTGGGCGAGGTCGTGGACCGGGGCGACCCGACCGTCGAGGAGGCGATCCGCACGAAGCAGACCCGCGCGTGGGATCTCGGGACGGGCGCGGTGGGGGCGCTCGCCTCGCCCTACCTCGCGTCCCTGCGCGCCGCCGGGGCAGGGAGCGCTGTCGTCGCGCCGCTCGCCGCCCGTGCTGAGGTCTTCGGCGTCCTCTCGCTGGCGCGCGCCGCCGGTGTCCGACCGTACGACCGCGACGACGTCGCCCTGGCGCAAGAGCTCGCGACGCGGCTTGCGGTCGCGCTCCACAACGCGCGGCTCCTGCGCTCGGCGGAGAGTGCGCTCGAGGCCCACCACGGCTTCATGGCCATGGCGCGCCACGAGCTCAGGACCCCGCTCACGGCGCTGAACCTGCACCTGCGGCTCCTGACGCGCGCTTCCCAGGACGAGGACAAGCGGACCCGGCGGCACCTGGACGCCATCCAGCACTCGGCGGATCGGCTGCAGCGCGCGGTCGAGCAGCTCTTCGACATCGCGCACATCGGCGACGGCGCCCTGGCGCTCGACCGCGAGCCACTCGATCTGGTCCCGCTGACGCGGGAGGTGGTCGCGCGGGTGGCGCCGGAACTGGCCCGCGTCGGGTGCACGGTGAACGTCGTCGCGCCGGAGCGGCTGGCGGCGAATGGCGACCGGCTCCGCGTGCGGGGGATCCTGCACCACCTCCTCGATCACGCGGCGCGACTCGGGCCCAGGAAGCCCATCGATGTCGTCCTGTCGCAGCACCATGGCAGGCCAGCGATGGAGGTGCGCTACCGCGGGCCGTCCCTCCCGGCCGAGGTCCGGGAGCACCTCGTCGGGCCGCTCGATCGATCCGCGCCCAGGATGACCTTCGCGGACGTTGGCCTGGGGCTCTGGATCGCGCGCTGGATACTGCACGCGCACGGCGGACGGCTGCTCATCCACACCTGGCTGGAGGGCGCGGCCTTCATCGCGGAGCTCCCCGCCGAGGACTCGGAGGACAACGCGGTCTGAGTTTGCACGGGAGAGCACGCCGCGCACCGTGAAGGCGGTACCCCGCTACGACAGCAGCCGCTCGATCTGTTCCGGGTCGCAGGGCTTCGCGAGGTGCCCGTCGAACCCGGCCTCGGCGGCTCGCTGGACGTCCTCCGGCTGAGCGTAGCCGCTCACGGCGAAGAGTTGGATACCCCTGCTCCCGGTCCCGCGCAGCGCCTTTGCGACCTCGTAGCCGCTCATCCCGGGCAGCCCGATGTCGCAGAGCACGACGTCGGGTGGGTTGGCGCCGGCCTTCTCGATGGCGCTTGGCCCGTCGTACGCAACCTCCACCGGGTACCCGAGAATCCTGACCATGTCCGCGAGAGACTCCGCGGCATCCGGGTTGTCCTCGACCACCAAGACATGGCGGTCCTCATGGCGGCGGTGCGCGTTCCCCTGGTCCCACTGCTTCTCGTTTTGCGGAAGACCTGCAGGCGTCAACGGGAGTTGCACGACGAACTCGGCGCCCTTCCCCTGCCCGCCGCTCTCGACGCGCACCTTCCCTCCGTGCAACTCGGTGATGCCCTTGACGAGCGCCAACCCCAGCCCGAGGCCGCCCTTGGTCCTCGCCAGGGTCCGCGCTCCCTGGACGAACGCATCGAAGACGCGAGGGAGCAGCGCCACGTCGATGCCAGCCCCGCTGTCCCGCACGCGGATTTCGGCGCCGTCTCCCACGACCATCAACACGAGCGCGACCTCGTCGCCTCGGCGGGTGAACTTGGCCGCGTTTTGCATCAGGTTGCCGACGACTTGCGTGATGCGCGTCACGTCGATGTCCGCCCAGACCTTCTCGTCCGGCAACTCCAAGCGGAACGTGACTCCGCGGTCGTCCAGCAACAGCCGGAAGTCATCCGCGGCTCGCAGGACCACCTCTCGCAGATCGACCCGCTCGCGCCGCAGCTCGATCTTCCCGCGCGCGATGCGAGTCACGTCGAGGAGGTCTTCCACGAGCCGCGTCAGGTGCTGCGCCTGGCGCTCGATCACGCTCTGCGCGCGCCGCGCCTGGTCGCTGCCAGGGGCGGCGTGGCGGAGGATGTACGTCGAGTTCCGGATCGGGGCGAGCGGGTTCCGTAGCTCGTGGGAGAGCATCCCGAGGAACTCGTCCTTGCGTCGGTCGGACTCCTTGATGGTCTCGTGGGCCTTGCGCAGCGTGTCCGCGGCTCGAGCGTTCTCGATCATGTCCGCGGCCAGGCGCGCCAACAGGTCCAGGAGCCGCAGGTCTCGTTCGTCCGGCCGTCGCGGAGTCCGGTAGTGCGTCGAAAGCATCCCCACCAAACTTCCGGCGCTGCCGAGCAGGGGCGTGGACTGAACGGCACGGATGCCCGCCCGGAGCTGGACCTCCAGGGCGGGAGTGTCGACGAAGACGGGGCTCGTAGTGACGTCCTCGATGACGATCCGCGCCCCCTCTTCCAGGGCCTTGCCGCAGGACGCCCCTGGTCCCGCGGGGACGTGGTCGAAGAAATCCAGCCACCACCGCTCGTGCCCGCGATAGGCCTCGACCTTCAGCTGGCGCGAGGCGGGGTCGAGAAGCTGGATATTGCCCATGTCGGCGTGAGTAATGGCGATGGCCGCTTCCACGATCTCGTCGAGGACTGCCTCCAAGTCTCCTGCGCGGACGAACCGGGTGGCGAGGCCATGCAGCCGCATCATGACATCCAGGTCCTGAGCCAGGCGCTCCGTCGCGGCCTCCAACGCCTCCTCGCTGCGCTTACGTTCGGTAATATCGCTCCAGTAAATCGACAGGCCTTGTTCCGAAGGAAAGACGCGGTTCTCGTACCATCGGCCGAGCGCGGGGACGTAAGTCACAAACTGGACCGGAACCTGCTCGGCCATCGCTCGATGGCATTCACGATAGGACTCGCCGCCCACCGTGAAAGGAAAGATTTCCCGGGGGGAACGGCCGATGAGGCCGTCGACCCTCTTGCCGAGGAGCTCGGCCGCTCGCCGGTTCACATAGGTGTAGCGCCACTCACGGTCGAGGGCGACGAAGGCATCGGATATGCTTTCGAGAGCTTCGGTTGCCCGCTGGTGCGTGGGGACCGGCACGATGTCCAGCGTAATGGCGCTCAAACCAAGGATCGAGACAGCTCTCACGGGAGGGGCAAGCAATAGAGCGCTTGAGCGGGGCGGGCCTGACGTGGGGGCTGCCGTCCAGGCAACCCTCGGGCGAGGCGACGGGCCGCAGCCGAGACAAACGTCTGGGAAACGCCACCGATGTCAGAACGCGTGCACGAACAGCCCCGACCGCAGCTTGGGCTCGAACCACGTGCTCTTCGGGGGCATGAGGAGCCCCGCGTCCGAGACGGCCATGAGCTGCTCGATGCGCGTCGGGAAGAGGTGCAGCGCGAGTGACCAGCCCTCGGCCGCGACCCGCTTCTCGAGCTCCTTGGCGCCGCGTATGCCGCCGACGAAGTCGACGTTCTTGTCGCGCCGCGGGTCGGAGATGCCGAAGATCGGTCCCAGGATCTGGTCCTGGGCGATCGAGCAGTCGAGCGAGGCGACCGGATCGGACGCGTCGTAGCTACCGGGACGGACGCGCGCCCGCCACCAGCGCCCGCCGCAGTAGACGCCGAAGGAGAGGGGCGCCTCCGGCTCCGGCCGCGGCGCCGGCTCGACGTCCATGCGCTTCCCGAGCTCGGCGAGCAGCGCCTCCGGCGCGCGGCCTTGCGGGTCGCGCGCCAGCCGGTTGTAGGCGAGGATCTGCATCTGGTCGTGAGGGAACACCACGGCGAGGAAGGCGTCGTGCTCGCCCGGCTTGCCCGCCCGCTGAGCGTGGACGCGCGCCGCCGCCGCCGAGCGATGGTGCCCGTCGGCGACGTAGAGGACGGGCACGTCGCGGAAGGCCGCCGCGAGCCGCGAGCCCGCTTCGGCCGGCGCGACCCACAGCTTGTGCTCGACGCCGTCCGGCGTCACGAGCTCGTACTCCGGCGCGCCGCGCTTCACCGCCTCGACCTCGCGATCGATCTCCGCCCGTGCCAGGTAGGTGAGGAACACCGGCTCGTCGTGCGCCCCGAGCACGTCGATGTGCCGGGTGCGGTCGTCCTCCTTGTCGGCGCGCGTCTTCTCGTGCTTCTTGATGACGTCCGAGACGTACTCCTCGACGGAGGCGCACGCGACGAGGCCGGTCTGGCGGTGCTCCCCCATCCGCTGGGCGTAGACGTAGAAGCGCGGCTCGCGATCCTGCCGCAGCACGCCGCGCGCGACGAGCTCGTCGAGGTTGCGCTTCCCCTGCTGGTAGACCTCCGGTGCGTGCTCGTCGGTGCCGGCCAGCAGATCGATCTCCGGCCGCGACACGCGCAGGTAGCTGTCGGAGTTGCCGCGCGCCAGGTCACGCGCCTCGGCCGTGCTGACCACGTCGTACGGCGGTGAGGCGACTCGGATCGCGTTCTCGGGTGAGGGGCGCAGCGCGCGGAAGGGACGAAGGGTGGCCATCTCGGCTCCTGCTGATGTCAGGCGGTTGTCTTTAGCACCCGCCGCGCCCTC
>Ga0182039_10000917_pt1 | contig 15503 bp, 17 predicted proteins | sample sta12Can44000111_FD_125975 | JGI IMG/M metagenome (GOLD analysis project Ga0182039, IMG submission 125975) | Lab enrichment of tropical soil microbial communities from Luquillo Experimental Forest, Puerto Rico - statanox.12C.anox.44.000.111 | ecosystem: Environmental > Terrestrial > Soil >...
CCGAGCGTCGCAACTCCCTGGTACGGACGTTTTCCCGAGGGATGCGCCAGCGCGTGGCCATTGCGCGGGCGCTGCTGAATGAGCCGTCCGTGTTGTTGCTCGACGAACCGGCTACCGGGCTCGATCCGGAAGGCATCACCTGGCTGGCGAATACGCTCGGCCGGATGCGCAACGAAGAGCGTACCGTGCTCATGAGCGTGCACGGGGAATCGGCGATCTCGGCGCTCGCAACGCGCGCGGTCCGGCTGGAAGCTGGCTCGGTTGTCGCCGACACCAGGGCTGGGTCCGACCGGCATGCGATTCTTACCTTGGCGAGCGCCTAAATGGCAACACTGGCCGACACCACGGTGCTGCTGGGCAAGGAACTACGCACGGAATTCCGCTCGCGGGAACTGCTGACGACCACGGTGGTCTTCATCCTGGTAGTCCTCGTGCTTTTCAGCTTCACCTTTGATCCGAGCTTGGGCGATCCGCGCCGTTTTGGCCCCGGTCTGCTATGGCTTTCGTTTCTGTTCGCCGCGTCGCTGATGCTCCAGCCGTGCTTTTTGCGGGAGCAGAATAACGACACGCTAAGCGCGCTGCGGCTGTCGGTGCGTGATCCGTTTTCCATTTTTCTCGCGAAGCTAGCCGCGAACACGCTTTTTTTGTTGCTGACGGAAGTTTTGATGCTGCCGGTGTTTGCAATTCTCTATAACGTGCATATCCTGGCGGTCTTCCTGCAATTGGTGCTGGTTTTGTTTCTGGGCAGCCTGGGCGTGGCCATCCCCGGAACGGCCTTCTCCGCGATCTCGGCACAGGCGCGTATGCGCGAACTGATGTTGCCTCTGCTGCTTCTGCCTCTGCTGACGCCGGTTCTGATTGCAAGCACCGAGGCCACCGGCGCTCTGCTTGACGCGAACCCGGTGCTGCGGGCGGACGGGCTGGGGTTTTTGGTCGGCTTTGACGTAGTTTTTTTGACCGCGCTGTGGCTTTTCGGCGAATATTTATTGGAGGAATGAGAGAGAATGTATCTAACGTGCCCTGCAGATGGTTTGTCCGGGAGATGGGGACGCGCCAAGGCTCGCCCCGATGCCCATCTGCGGCTGCTCGAAGGGAGGCGCGAGTGGTGAAAAGTTCTTTCAAGGCGGCCATCCTTTTCGTTTTGATTGCCGTCACCGCGTACCTCGCGTTCTATTACGCGCCCATCGAGAGGTCCATGGGGGTCATCCAAAAGATCTTTTATCTCCACATTTCCTGCGCGTTCAGCGCGTTTGTGGCCTTTGGAACTTGCTTCTATGCGAATCTTCGATACGTCTTCACACGAGAGGCGAAATCGGACTGGCTGGGCGTGTCGGCTGCGGAAGTAGGGCTGGCCTTTATCAGCGTGGTGCTGGTCACCGGGCCGATATGGGCGCATCCGGTGTGGGGAATCTGGTGGACCTGGGATGCCCGGCTCACGCTGACGTTTGTGCTTGGCTTGCTTTACCTTTCCTATCTGCTGTTGCGCTCGATGATGGAAGAGCCGGACAAGCGGGCGCTATTTAGCGCGCTGTTCGGCATTTTTGCGTTTCTCGATGTACCGCTGGTGTATTTCTCGATTCGCTGGTGGCGCACGCAGCATCCACAGCCGGTCATTCTGGGCGGGCCGGGCTCGGGGCTGGAGCCGCGTATGCGCGTTTCCTATTTGCTCATGTGGGGCGCGCTGACCGGCCTGCTGATTCTGCTCCTGAGCGCCCGGTACCGGCTGGAAGCGTTGCGCGCCAGCGTGGAAGATTTGCGAAGGGAGGCAGAGGTTCGATGAAAAACCTGGACAGCGTGCTCGCAGCCTATCTGGCAGGCTGGGCTATTTTTTTTGTGTATTACATCTCTGTAGCGCAGCGCCTGAGCACACTGCGAGAAGAGGTCGAACGGCTGAAGGCTTTGCTGACCAAGGGGAGATAGCTTGAAGGGGAAGAAGCGCGTCGGGATTGTGCTGTTCCAGCTTGGTGGGCCGGATTCGCTGGAGGCAGTCGAGCCGTTTCTGCTCAATTTGTTCCTCGACCCGGACATCATTCCGCTTGGGCCGCTCGGGTGGCTGCGGCGTCCCATCGCAAAATGGATCTCCTCGCGCCGCTCGATTCCCGTGGCGAAGAAATATGCCGAGATCGGCGGGCGCTCGCCCATCGGAACGCTCACGGAGCGCCAGCGAGCGGCGCTGGTGGAAGCTCTGTCGCCGCATGTCGATGCTGTGGCCGTGACCGCCATGCGTTACTGGCATCCTTTGACAGGTGAAGCGGTCGAGTCTCTCGGGAAGGCAGGAGCGCTCGATGAACTCGTGCTTCTGCCTCTTTATCCGCAGTACTCGTTTGCGACAACGCTCAGCAGCCTGAAAGAATGGCGCCGCGTATACGGACAGCCGGACGGCGGGCCGCCGGAGCGTACGATTGACCATTCTACGGTCATCCGCTCTACATTCAGGCGCTGGTCGAACGGATCGGCTCCGTGTTGCGGCAGTTCGCCGACGGCGCGAGCATTCATCTGGTTTTCAGCGCGCATGGGCTGCCGATGAGCCTGGTCGACAAAGGCGATCCGTATCCCAGGCAGATTGAATCAACGGTGCGCGCGGTGTGCGAACTGGGTGCCAGGCAATACGAGGCTTGGCCGCGGACGCATCTGCTTTGCTACCAGAGCCGCGTGGGTCCGGCAAAATGGCTGCAGCCGGCGCTCACGGAGACTATCGAGAAGCTTGGGCATGAAGGCGTCAAGGAAATGCTGCTGGTGCCCATCTCGTTCGTGACGGAGCACATTGAAACGCTTCACGAAATCAACATCGAGGCGCGCGAGGAAGCAGAGAGAATTGGAATCGAGACATTTCGCATGATGCCGGCGGTGGGAGATTCCCCACTGTTTATTGCGGCGCTCAAAGATTTGGTGTTGCGCGCCGTAGGAATCGAAACGGGCTCATCGCCTAACGCCGCTAGCATCGGCGCCAATCGGTAGTGGGACGGTTTGAGATTGGCGCTTTCTTTCCGCTCATCAATGTATGGGCTTCGTGGGCGGATTGAGGTTAAGCACTTCGCGGGCCGCGGCGGCGTCTTCCTTACGAACCAACAGTCGGAAACCGGAGCCGCTCCAAGCGACGTCAGGGCGCCAGCCGGTAGCACTGTCATCCTGGATCGTTGCGACAATGCCCGCCTCGAGCAGGGCGCCTTGCGCAAGATCCGCCTCCGCTTGTGTTCCGAATGCCTGAACCAGGACAAGCTGACTCTCGGGCGGGTTAAGTACTTCGCGAGCGGTAGCGGCGTCTTCATCCCGGACCAACACCTTGAACCCGAAGCCGCTCCATGCCAAATGATCGCGCATGCCGCCGGCGGTGTCCGCCTGGATCATGGAATCGATGCCGGCGGATTCGAGCATACTCTTGGCAAGGTCCGCCTCAGCTTCCGACCCGAAGGCCTGAACCAAAACGAGTTTGCTGTGGTCCATAAGGCCATTATATGGCAGAGCGGGATCTTCCGGCGGCGGGCGACTTTAAAGGGACAAAGGGCTAAGATACCTTTCGGGTGGCTTAAGTCGCACACCCATCTTCCGGTGGCAGGTAACGGCTCGGGCAGCAAGCTCGGGAACTTGACCAGGTTCGAGGCATCGCACGAGAGCAATACGCACTGGGACTAGCTAAAGCGCGCCCTACATCCTTGCACGATGGGCTCGATTTCGCAAAATCGGCGGAACTCAAGGTATAATTCGCGGTTAGGCCTCCGGGAATGACATCATCTACCTATCATTCGGGAATTCACAAATTTGCTGTTTTCACCGTTTGCTGGACGATCCTGCTGTTTGTCGCGGGCGCGCTAGTGACGTCAAACGATGCGGCGCTTTCCGTCATCGACTGGCCAAAATCGCACGGGTCGTGGGTTCCTCCCTTGAGTTCCTTGCAAGGAGGGGATTTCTACGAGTTCTCACACCGATTCGTGGCCGGCGGATTGGGAATCTTCACGCTGCTTTTGGCAGTGTTGCTGGTGCTGAGAGAACGGCGCGTATGGCTGCGCTGGCTGGGCGTGATTGCCGTGCTTGGCGTTGTGGTGCAGGCTATTCTCGGTGGCCAGGTGGTGATGCAGTTGCTGCATTACTGGCTCCCGGTGATTCATGCGTGCTTCGCGCAAATCGTTTTTGCGGCGGTGCTGGCGATAGCGGTGTTTACCAGCAAATGGTGGGTCTCGGAGAGGCCTCAACTCGAAGACAAAGGCTCGCCGTCGATTCATTTTGTGGCCACGCTGAATGCCGTCGTGGTTTATTTGCAGGTGATCCTCGGGGCAGGATTCCGGCACAAGGATATTCCGATCTGGCCGCACGCCGCCGGGGCACTCGTGGTTCTTGGCACGGTAACCTGGACCGCGGTGGCGCTCAGGAGGCGGTTGGGAGCGTCTCGGGAACTTGGCGTCGCGCGGATCCTGCTCCACGCCATTTTCGGCATTCAGTTTCTGCTAGGGCTCCTGGCCTACTGGTCGCGCCGGACAACAGCGGAGGCGCCGCAACCGATGCCGGTGATGGTCTGGCTGACGGTGATCCACACGGTCGTGGGCGCAATTTTGTTTGCGTTTTCCGTGCTGGTGGTCTTAATGTGCTACCGCCTGGTGCCGCGTGGTGGGGAAGTGGCCTCGACGGAACCGCAGGTGTCTACCGGATGAGCACGATTCGCACCGCCGACCTGACCCTGGCTTCGCGTGCCAATGCTTATGTCGCGTTGACCAAGCCGGACGTGTCGCTTTTGGTGTTGATCACTACCGCTGCCGGTTATTACATGGGCGTACGCGGCCCGGTAAGCTGGCTGCACATGAGCCATGTGATTTTCGGAACACTGCTGATCGCCGGCGGAACGGCGGCACTGAATCATTACCTGGAGCGCGAGTCGGACCGCTACATGCGACGGACGGCTTCCCGGCCCTTGCCGAGCGGCGTGCTGCAGCCGGGAAGGGCGCTGGCCTTCGGAGTGGCGCTCGCCATGGCAGGCGCTGTGGACCTTTACTTGGCTGCAGGACTGCTCGCTTGCGGCCTCGGCGTTCTCACCTGCCTCAGCTACTTGCTGGCGTATACTCCTTTGAAGAAACGCACGGTTTGGGCAACTTTTGTTGGGGCGTTTCCCGGCGCGGTCCCGCCGTTGATTGGCTGGGCCGCAGCCACTGGCTCGCTGGACCGCGGAGCCTGGCTGTTGTTCGGGATCCTGTTTTTGTGGCAATTTCCGCACTTCTACGCCATTTCCTGGATGTACCGCGAAGATTACGCGCGCGCGGGGATCCTGATGCTTCCGGTGGTCGACCGGGAGGGCATTCGCACCTTCCGGCAGATCATTCTTTATGCCACGGCACTCGTGGGCGTCAGCCTGCTTCCTGCCGTGCTTGGCCTGGCCGGCGTGGTTTATTTCTTTGGGGCGCTGGTGGTGTGCACGGCTCTGGTCCAGGTCTGCCTCTGGGCCGCGAGCAACAAGACCAATGCGCGGGCGAAGTGGCTTATGCACGCGACGGTTCTGCACATTCCCGTGCTGCTCGGGTTGATGATCTACGATAAACTCCCGCGATGATCCAATCGAGCGAGATTGCTTGAAGCTGCCGGGACGTGATTCCGACAAGTCGGGAGCGGTGCATGACCGAGAACTCGTGACGGGTCACTCGTGGAAGATGAACGCATGAGGAATGTGGTAAGACCATGATTTCCAATGCAGCGCTGAATGCTTGCCTGAACGGGCTTAGCGGAGTCCTGCTGGCCTGCGGCTACGCCGCAATACGCGCAGGAAAAAAGAACGTACACAAAGTCTTCATGTTGTCGGCGGTAGGGGTATCTTCGCTTTTCCTGATTTCCTACCTGACTTATCACATTCGCGTGGGAAAAGCAGTCTTGTTTCAGGGGCAGGGCTGGATTCGACCCGCGTACTTCTCGCTGCTGACTTCGCATACGATCCTGGCAGCAGCCATTGTGCCCTTGATTACCGTGACGCTGCGCCGCGCTTGGCTCAAGCGATTTGATAAGCATCGTCTCATTGCGCGCTGGACGCTGCCGCTGTGGTTCTACGTGTCGGTCACCGGAGTGATTATCTATTTCATGGTCTATCAGATTTATGCGCCCCGGTGAGGATGTCTGGTTGACGGCGAAGGAGGAGTGAGCGAGACAAGTTAGCGTTGCTCTCCGGCACATGTCAAACAAATGACGCGTACCTGCCCTCTCCGCTCCCGCCCTTTCCTAGGAACCGTCGGAGCTATCTGCAAAGATCTATTAAAACTGGTTGTTGTTGTCGTCCTGGCGGAACCCAGGGGGAACGAGCGCGCCGGTTTGCGGGGAGCGGACAGCCTGGCGCGTGCCGGCTTTGGGGAAAACGATGTGCCAGAAGTCGGTGTTTGGCGAGCTGAACGTGATGCCGACAAAGCGCCGCTCCCGCTTTTCCCGCAGGGAAGTGACATGACACTCGGCCGATTCGGCCGTCATCTCATTGAAAATACGGATGTTCTGCCCGGGGAGGAGGGGCGTATCCATGAGCAGCAGGGCTCCGTGGGCGCTTACCACGTACGTCGCAGCCTGCAAATCAATGGTTTCGCCCTCGGGAAGGCGGCAACGCACCTTCACTGGAATCTGGAGCGGGAGCCGAACCGTGCGCCGACGTTCTGGGTATCGGGTTCTCTGCATAAAAGCGCCTTTTCGTTGGGACAGTGGGACGGATTGGATCGTTCGGAATGCTGCCACGGAAAGCCAAGAAAGGCAAGAAAAATAATGAGTTGGAACGTCTAGTACTTTGCCCGGTTTGGCCGCCATTTCACTTCGAAGTGGTGGCGGCGAGGGCATCCAGGACGGCGTTCGTGAATTGTTCCGTGTTTGCCTTCCCGCCGACGTCCTTCGTCGTAAAGATACCGTCACGGTAAGTCTTCAGCAGGGCGGCTTCAATCCTCTCTGCGGCAGCCCGTTCGCCCAGGTAATCGAGCATCAGGAGGGCACTCATCAACAGAGCGGTGGGATTGGCCAGGCCTTTGCCCGCAATGTCGGGGGCGGTGCCGTGGACGGCTTCAAACATGGCGCAATGGTCGCCAATATTGGCGCTCGGAACTACGCCCAGGCCGCCGACCAAGCCTGCAGCCAAATCGCTCATCACGTCGCCATAGAGATTGGGCAGCAATAGCACGTCAAACTGCAGAGGATCCATCACGATCTGCATGCAGGCATTATCGACGATTAACTCCCTGTACTGAATTTCGTGAAATTGCGCAGCCACGGTCCGGACCGAGCGCAGGAACAAGCCATCGGAAAGCTTCATGATGTTGGCTTTGTGGATGGCGTGAACCTTCTTGCGGCCGTGGCGGCGGGCGTAATCAAAGGCGAAGCGCGCGATGCGCGTGGAGGCCTTTTCCGTGATGATTTTCAGGCTTTCCACGACTCCGGGAACCACTTCGTGCTCGAGGCCGGAGTACAAATCTTCGGTATTTTCCCGGACGATGATCAAGTCTACGTCTTCAAAGTGGGATTTCACTCCCGGAATGTTTTTGACAGGCCGCAGATTGGCGTAAAGGTCGAGCGACTTTCGGAGCGCCACGTTCACGCTTGGCGCGCCGCCGGCGATCGCCGTGGCCATGGGACCCTTCAGGGCCACGCGGTTACGGCGTACAGAATCGATGGCCGCTTGATTGACACGCTGGCTTTGATCGGCAGATTCATCGGCGCGTCCAGAGATTTCTTCCCACGCAATCTCGACGCCTGACGCTTCCAGGATGCGCCTGGTGGCAGTCGAGACTTCCGGGCCGATGCCTTCGCCGGGAATGAGCGTAACGTGGTGATTCATGGCTGCATCTCATTGTATGCGAAGCGTTTGCAGATGTCGAAAAGGCGCTCAAGAACTGGTGTTTTCCGCCGCAACACGAGGGGTGCGGCAGTTGCGACGTTTTGCTATAATAAGGGCAGTTGTGTTTAGCGCGGCGGCACTACCCGCGGCGCGGAGGCCGAAGGAATTATGCTTAGCTTGACGCCCGTTGCGAGTTCCAAGGTGAAAGAAATCATGAATATGCAGAACCCGGTACCAACCGCCTTGCGCGTGGCGGTGGTAGGCGGCGGCTGCTCGGGCTTCCAGTACCACATGGCGTTCGAGAACAGTACCACCGAGGCGGACCAGATCTTTGACTTTGATGGCTTAAAGGTAGCCGTAGATCAGATGAGCTCAATGTATCTGGACGGAGTCGAGATCGATTACATCGAGACGCTCGAAGGCGCAGGATTCAAGTTCAATAATCCCAACGTGAAGAGCACCTGCGGCTGCGGGAGCTCTTTCAGCGTTTAATTTGGTCGAGGGAAGGGCCAAAAAGGCCCTTTTGCAAGTTTCTAGGCTCCTGGACGACAATGTTCAGGAGCCTTTTTTATGCCTTCGAGCGAAGCGGAGTGGGATGCCAAGCACAGCCTCGCGGCCAAGGAAGCTGCGGAGGCTCCAACCGGGATTCTGACCGAGTTGTGGCCGCTGCTGCCCACCGGCGCCGCGCTCGACCTGGCCTGTGGCAGGGGAAGAAACGCGATTTTCCTGGCCGAGCACGGCCGGCCGGTTACAGCAGTGGACTGGTCGGCGGCGGCGCTGGCCATCCTCGAAGAGCGCGCCCAAAATCTGAGAATTCCAGTGCGCCGAATTCGCGGGATGGAGAGAGTGAGGCAGGCGACGCGCCTGGGAATCGACTTGGTGCAGGCGGATCTGGAACGCGCCGAGCTCGAGGTGAATGGCTATTTCGTGATTTTGTGCGTGCAATATTTGCAGCGATCGCTGTTTCCGCAGATTTGCCGCGCCTTGCGTCCCGGAGGAATGCTGCTGTTTGAGACATACACGAAAGCGCAGCTGGATTTTTCCAGTGGTCCGCGAGATCCGGCGCACCTTCTAGACAGGGGTGAGCTCCGGAGGGCTTTCCCGGAATTGCAGACGGTTTTTTACCGCGAGCTGCGTGCGGAGCAGGGAATTGCCAGCCTTGCGGCGCGCAAGCCTCAGGGCTCGAGCCACCCGCAATGGGAAGATTAGCGAGCGTTGTTGTGGAGCGGGCACTGTTTGCAATCTCGGGCGACAGTTCGTATGCTTTAGCTCGAGCATGAAAATAGCCCTCGCTCAGTTCAATCCCACTGTCGGCGATTTTGCAGGGAATTCGTCTCGCATACTGAGCCTTTCGTCGCAAGCCCACGAGCGCGGAGCAGGGCTCGTGGTCTTTTCTGAACTCTGCCTGTGCGGATACTTCCCACTGGACCTTCTCGAGCGCCCGGCTTTCATCGAGCGAAACCACCGACAACTGAAAGAGCTCGCGGCCAAGATCCCGGTGCCGTCGATTGTCGGGTACGCGGGACGCGTGAAAAACGGCACGGGGAAGTCCATTGCCAATAAAGCCGCGCTGATTTGCGCGGGGCGCGTCGTTTTCGAGCAAAGCAAAATGCTGCTGCCAACCTATGACGTGTTCGACGAAACGCGCTACTTCCAGCCCGCGGACCGCCAGTACGTTTTTGGATTGAACGGAGAGCAGCTTGGCATCACGATCTGTGAAGACGTTTGGAACGACAAGAACTTCTGGGCCAAGCAACTGTACGAGCGCGATCCCGTCAGCGAGATCGTCCGGCAGGGAAGTACGGTGTTGCTGAATCTCTCGGGTTCGCCTTACGCGCTCGACAAGCGTGCACTGCGTTTCGAAATGCTGCGCTCCATCGCGTTAACACACAAACGGCCGGTCATTTACGTGAATCAGGTGGGAGGCGACGACAGCCTGGTTTTCGACGGTGCGAGCATCGCCTTGACGGCGGAGGGCACGGTGGCCGCGCAAGCCAAAGCTTTTGAGGAAGACCTGGTTATTTTCGATACGGCAACCGGAAAAGGCGACGTCCATGAACAGCCGCACGAGGAGATCGCTTATGCTTATAGCGCTCTCGTGACCGGGACGCGCGATTATGTGCGCAAATGCGGCTTCAAGAAAGTTTTGGTGGGTCTAAGCGGCGGCATCGATTCCGCTGTGGTTGCGGCCATCGCCGTGAATGCCCTGGGATCGGAAAATGTGCTGGGCGTTTCCATGCCTGGACCATTTTCGTCGCCAGGGAGCAAAACAGACGCGCAGGCCCTGGCAACGAACCTCGGGATCGCGTTCCTCACTTTGCCGATCACGAAAGTATTTGAGGCGTACAAAGGGGCTCTCGAGCCCGCTTTTGGCGATCGGCCCACAGACGTCACGGAAGAAAACATTCAGGCGCGGATTCGCGGAAACTATTTGATGGCCCTCTCCAACAAATTCGGCTCCATGGTTCTGAGCACGGGAAATAAGTCGGAGAACGCCGTTGGTTACTGCACGCTCTACGGCGACATGGCCGGAGGGTTGGCGGTGATTTCCGACGTACCGAAATTGATGGTGTATGAACTGGCGCGCTGGATCAACCGCGAAAGGGAAGTGATTCCCCGCTCGACCCTCGAAAAGCCGCCCTCGGCGGAACTGCGGCCCAACCAGAAGGATGAGGACAGCCTGCCTCCCTACGAGGTGCTGGACCGCGTCCTGAAGGCCTATATCGAGGATTTACGCAGCCCGCAGGAGATTGCCGACCACTACGGGTTTGATTTGAAGCTGGTGCAAGACATCGCGCTCCGCGTCGATCACAATGAGTACAAGCGCAAGCAAGCGGCACCAGGACTGAAAATTACTTCGCGGGCGTTTGGATTTGGGCGGCCGTTCCCGATTGCGCAGAAGTTTATTCCTTAAGGCTGCAAAAACACGGACCGGCAACCATGCCTGTCCTACACCAAATGAGAAGAGGTCCTTTGTGAAAAAGCTCCTGAAGATGATCGGCATGGCCTCCGCGACATTGCTTCCATTGCATGCGCAGGCGCAAAAGCCCGCCGCAACGGGGACGGCATCAGCAGCTTCAGCCTCCCCATCTCAGACGCAAAAGAATGTCGAAGCCTATCTCCGGAACCTCTATGCGTTCGGGCCAGACGTCAAGCTGACTGTCGGGCCGCTCAAGGAGTCGCAAGTCGATGGTGTTTTAGAGACAGATATTATCGTGACCCTCGGCGAGAACAAGCAAAACGCGAAGTTCTATGTGAGCAAAGACGGGAGATATCTATTTCGCGGCGAACTGTCGGACATGACCAAGGATCCGCTGGCGGAGAACCTGGCGCAGATCCGGACGACTGACGCGCCGGCGCTGGGAGACCCCAAGGCGCCGGTCACCATCGTGGAATACTCCGACTTCCAGTGCCCGGTCTGCCGCAGCCTGCATGACACCCTCCGCGGCATCCTGCCCAACTACCCGGGAAAACTGCGGGTCATCTTTAAAGACTTTCCCCTCGAACAGCTCCATCCCTGGGCGAGAACCGCGGCCCTTGCCGGGCGCTGCGCCTACCAGCAAAAGCCCGAGGCCTTCTGGAAGATGTACGATCTCATCTACGACAACCAGGAGATCATCTCGGCGGAAAACGCCTGGAACAAAATGACCGAATACGCCGACCAGGCCGGCTTGGACGCGTCCTCCTTCAAGAGCTGTATGGCCAGCCCAGAAGCGGCGGCGGCCGTCAACGCGAGCCACGCCAACGGCGAAAAACTCGAGGTCAACAGCACGCCGACGGTTTTCGTGAACGGCCGGCGCATGGTCGGAGCCGACGCACATCTGCTCGAGCAATACATCCACTACGAACTCGCCAAGATGAACGCGAGCAGGTCCGCCGAGAAAAGATAACCCGCACCAAAAAGCGCGGTGGGGCAATAGGAGCAGGACCCTAGCGATTCCGGCGCTCCTGCTTAGGCCTCACGGCAAAAGGCTGCTGGGCGGCAGTCCTGCCCATTTCTTAGTTAACATAATATAACTTATCGGACGCTAGTTTCCGGGGCTTCCTTTGCTGCGTTTTTATGGATTTCCCCGGTTTTTAGCCACCAATCGTGGGCGGCTGGCCGACAGAAGGCCACACAAAGGGCGGTCGTCTCCAAGGGATGGACGCTACAAGGGCAAGGGACACGAAGCATCTGGCAAGAGGGATTTTAGCCCGTGAGTCGCAGGAGGCAATTCAGGCATTCGGACAACGCTGATTAGAGACCGATCTCATGTCCCAGTTCGCGGCCAGGAGGTGGTTACGGGCATCGGCAACCGGGTGGAGACTTTCGGGAGGGGCTACTTCCCTGCTGAGCCCGCTGGCTTGGCTTTGGCGGGGAAGCGACAACTGGCGACAAATCCGCCCATGCGCCAAGCCGTCGCTCCTTGTCGCTTGAAGCGAGTTTCAGGACATCGGATCCTCGAGGTGGCGCAGGCGGCCCAGAGCGGACGGGAGCTGGCGGGTGAGGGCGAGCCTAGTTTAGTTAAAACCGAAACGTCAGCCAGGAGAAAGGGGTAGGTGGATGGAAAGCCAAGCGAAAGCCTCAGAGTTCGGAACGCTTGCGAAAACCGGTTTTAGGAAGGCGATCCTGCAGTCGGTCCTTATTACACTGATTACCTGGTTTGGCGGTCCCACCCCGTCGGCGGCGCAAGGGCCTGAGGGCGATAACGATCGGCGGGTCAGCACCGTAAAGGATTTTCTGGCGCTGAGTGTGGCGCCGATTGCCATTGGGCATCACGGTGTCGGCCCGTACAATCCGGCCACCAATCCTGGCTTGCCCATTGAGAACACCGTCGACTCTGTGGAGCTGGCTTATAGCCTGGGCGCGCGCGTGGTTGAGATCGATGTACAGCTCACCGAGGACGGGAAGCTGGCCGTCTTCCATAATGATTTTCTAAGCGACTTCACTTGCATTCATTCGTTGACGCTAGATCAGCTTCAGGCGCGGCTGCCGTTCGTGCCGGAGCTGCGCCAAGTGCTAGACGTCGCGCACCATGTTAATCAAAAAGCGGGCGACGACCTGGGTGGCATCTTGATTGTGGAATTAAAGGCGTTCTCCCCGCATTGCGATCCTGGGGACGAGTTCGAGCAGCCGCTCGTGACTGCGACGGTGAGCGAAGTGCGTCAGGCGAAGATGACGAATCAAGTGATGTTCGACTCCTTTTCGCCAGCCCTGCTTTATCTGGCTTCGCAGCTGGCGCCGGAGATTCCGCGCGAGCTGGACCTGGACGGTCTGCAATTGCTGACGCCGGCGCAGGTCACCTCCGTGACGGGATTGCCTGTCACCATCATCAACAAGAAGATCTCGCTGGGGTTGACGTGGGCGGAGATTGGGTCGGTGTTTCGTTTGCCGGGCTACGCATCGCCGGAGCAATTTCTGATTGCGGGAATCGTCATCGGCGTACGTGTGGTTGGCACAGAGATGGACTTTCTCCGTTCCGCAGAGCAGCAACGGCCGGGCAGCGGCGCCGCGTTTGTGGGAGCGGCGCACTCGCTAGGCATGCGCGCGTTTGCCGATCCTGCGAACAGCGAGGCGGACTGGAACTTCTTCGCCTCGTTGGGCGTGGACGCCATCTACAGCACGATTCCCATGGGCGTAACCTTGCAGCCGACGATTCCTGGGACTTGAGCGCTGGCGCCGGGGACTTGATTTGCCAGGTCGGAAGGGGCCTTAGTGGAATTGCCGAGGGAATTGACTTCCCTGCCCTCCGCCGCTCCGCGAAAGGCCTCTTCCCTGTGCTGGAGCACATCGCGAAGCGGCGCAAGGCCACACTACCGGATGCCGATTTTGTGGAGGAGTTCGGTGAAGCGAGGCTCGGAGCGCAGCGGGTCGGCGATGGGATCCACGCCGAGGTATACGAGGCGGTCACTTCGTTCGCCGTAAGCCTTGTCAAGCCAATCAAGCGCTGTGGACTTCTCTCCCAAGCCCGTATAAATGGCGGCGAAGTATAGCGATGAAACGTAGCGCGACTGAACCAGGCGCTGGAGATCCGCGAGCGCTTTGTGGGCACCGGCGGCGTCGCCCGAGACCGCCAGCGCGTGGCCGTACAAGGCAATCATGGCAGGGTGGTCGCCGGAGAGTTTGCGTCCCTGGGAAAAAGAATCCAACGCCTCGGGATACATGCTCTTCTGTCGATAAGCCGAACCAAGCCAGATATAGGCTAAAGGGTAGTTTGGGTATTGGTCGATCGTTCGGCGCACCTGTTCGATGGCGGCATCATAATCCCTCATGTTGTAGCGGATTTCGGCGCGTACCGTGTTGAACAGCGGCAGAACCGGATCCAGTTCGAGCGTGCGTGAGTTCTCCTCAAGCGCCTGCGACAGGCGGTTGCGCACAATGCAAAAGTGGCCGTACCAGAGATGCGGCGTGGGATCATTGGGGCCAAGGGTTATAGCGCGCTGAAACTCGCGCTCCGCCAAATCGAAGTTCCAGTCGTAACTGAACGCCACGTTGGCGAGGACGGCGTGGGCTTCGGCAAGCTCCGGGTCAAGCTGGAGGGCGCGCTCCGCGGCCTTGCGCGCCTTGGGCTTCGCTTCGCGTGGAGGTATATCGTCGTACGGCACTTGCCCCAGCAAGGCGTACGCACTGGCCAAACCAGCGTACGCGAGGGCGTATTGGGGATCTTTTTGGATGGCTTGCTGATAGGCTTCGATGCTCTTGTGAAGGTCGCCGCGATTGGTCCAATAAAAGCGTCCGCGGAGATAGGCGTCGTAGGCGTCCGGATTAACGGACGGATTCAGCGCGAGGCGAATCTGCTGTGCTACAGCGGTGGCAACCTCGTCCTGAACGCTCAAGATGTCGTTGAGATCGCGGTCATAGGAGTGGGCCCAGAGGTGCGTTTGGTCGCTCACTTGGATGAGTTGGGCATCAATGCGCACGCGGTTGCCCTCGCGGCGCACGCTTCCTTCAAGGGCATACTGAACCTCTAGAAGACGGCCAATCTCTGGAATGGACTTCCCCGCCACCGCATTCGAGGAAGCGGCTGCGATCACGCCGAGACGGTGTGGGTCAAGGCTGCCAAGCCGAGTGATCATCGCGTCAGTTAGACCGGCGCTGAAGTAGTCCTGTCTGGCGTCGTTGCTGAGATTCGTGAAGGGAATGACCACGAGACGAACTTTTCTCGCAAGGAAGGCACTGGGTTGGATCGATCTAAATATTGCGTATCCGGTGATGAGAATCACGGCGAGGGCTGCGAATGCCGTTGCAAGCTGTTTCCGTTTTGAACCCGCCGCGACTTGGGCGCCCGAGCCAGCCAAATCGTCGGCGGTGGCAAAGGATGGCTGAGCCGAAAGGCTTGCGTTGCCATTGTCCGAGTCTGTAGAAACGTCAGCGACATCGGGGTCAGGCTCGAATGCCGCATCGGCTTCGGGATCGTCCGCGGGCTGGCGCTTCTTAAACCACTCGTCGAGCTCGCTCGCGTAAGCGTAGACCGTAGATCTCTTCTGGTGCTCGTGGCGACGGACCGGAAGGCCTTCGGTTTTCTCCCAGCGCTGTACAGTGCGAATTTCCCGGCCGAGGTGGACCGCAATCTCTTTCCAGGAAACGAGTTTCTTGTCGTGGAGGCGCGACCCTGCAGACCCGTGTGGATCGATAGGTACTTCGTTAGCAGACATGAGGAGTGAACGACCTGAGCATTTCCGTGGCCCAATTATAACTCAAATGTATACACAAGCGGCAAGATGAAAGGCCACGAGCAGTCTAGCG
>Ga0182039_10000919_pt1 | contig 15490 bp, 15 predicted proteins | sample sta12Can44000111_FD_125975 | JGI IMG/M metagenome (GOLD analysis project Ga0182039, IMG submission 125975) | Lab enrichment of tropical soil microbial communities from Luquillo Experimental Forest, Puerto Rico - statanox.12C.anox.44.000.111 | ecosystem: Environmental > Terrestrial > Soil >...
CATCACCGAGCCGTCGGCGGCCAGCAGCATGCTGACCCGCACCACCCCTTGCTCGTGCCGACGCAGGGCTTGGGGCGGATAGATCAGATGATCCTTGACCGTCCGCTCGATGCTGGACAGATAAGCCCCGGGCATGATCGCCGGAGCCGGGGCAGGGGCTGCGGGCGGTGCCGCTACGGCAGGTGCTTGCGTCGCTTCGGTCGGAGCCGGCGCGGGGGTGGGGGCGTCCTGTGTCGCAGCAAAAGCGGGGCGTTGGGGAACGGCTGCCGGCTTATGCGGCTTCACCACAGGCTTGGAAACAGCAGCCGGTGCTTCCGCCTGAACCGCTGGGGCGGGTTGCGGCGGAGTGGCCTCCGGTTCTGGCTGGGCGGCTTGGGGTGGTGCAAAGCTCAGGCTGACAGTAATGGCGGGGGGGGGGTCGCTGGCCGGTGGCGGGCTGCTGCGCCCGGCCTGCCAAAGCAGTACGGCTCCCAGGGCCAGCAGATGCAGGGCAGCCGAGCCGGCCAAGCCGCCTTTCGGCCAGGTCTGCACCGCCGCCGCCATCAGAAATGAACCCGCGTCCCCGCCCACAGGCTGAAGGGCGCGCCGGGTGACAGGAAGCGGTTGTCGGTATAGCCGGGAAACACGCCGGTGGGATCGCCCAGGGTGCCGGCGGTGGCGTAATGGCGGTTGAACAGATTGGTCGCCCGCAGATAGACCTCCCAGGCTTCGGTGATCTGATAGCTGCTGCCGGCATTGAACAGGGCATAGCCGCCGATGCGCTTCATGTCGTTGGCCTCGTCGCCGCGCAGAACGCGATCCGAGGTGATGTTGGCGTCGGTCTCGACTTGCCACTTGGGCGTCAGGGCATAGCCGGCTTCGATCTTCAGATTATGCAGCGGCACGCCGGGCATGCGGTCGCCCGACTTGACCTGGGTATTGCCGTTGCTATCCGCGCCGCTGTTATGCGGGCTGTAGAGCGTCATGGCGCTGTCGAACACCGCCCGCGTCAGGCCGTAGCTGGCCGAGAAACGCCAGGGTCCGGTCTCGACCTCGCCATCCGCTTCGATGCCCTGGCGCAGGGTCGCACCGGCATTGGCGAAATAGCCGCCGCCCTGGGTCGGGCCGCTGCTGACGAAGATGATGTCGTCGGTATTGCGGGTGTTGTAGGCCGCCAGCGACCAGCCGGTCTTGGTGCCGCTTTGAGTGTCCGCAGTGCCGCGCGCGCCGACTTCGACGCTGCGGGCCACCACCTGGCGCAGGCCGGGATCGGAGATGAAGGCATTCGGCACCCGACAAGGCTGCGTCGAATCGGCGCAGGCCAGTTCGGCGGCGGTAGGCACGCGGTTGGCCTCGGAATAGCTGGCATAGGTGGTCACGCCCGGAGCCGCCTTCCAAGTCGCGCCGATGGCCGGGTTCAGCCGTCCATAGGAATGATGGCCGTTCAGGCTGCTGCCTTGCTCGTCATGCAAAACGATGGTGGCGGTGTTGAAGCGCCCGGCGGCGGTCAGCGCCCAGCGATCCGACAGGTCCAGGGTGTCGCTGAGATAGCTGCCCCAGTAAGCATTCCGCGCCCCCAACCCGACATTATAGCCGGTGCCGCCGATATAAAGCCCGTTGCCTTGGGCCACCGCCTGACTGTCCAGATTGGCCAGTTCGGTATCGACGCCATAGCGGGTATAGCCCTGGTCGGTGGACAGGCCGGCGATCAGGTTGTTCTTCAAGCCGAGAACATGGCCGTCGCGGGTGAACTGCAGTCCGGCCCCGGCGCTGTCGCTGGTGGTCTGGGTATTGTTGATCACCGCATTGCCGCCCAATGACGAGGCGATGGTGCCGCCGGAACGGTTGGTCAGAGTATTGTCGTCATTGTCGCAAAGGATGGTGTTGTCGGCGGTACAGCTGGTGAAGCCGCTGGCATCGCCGTTATGGGTGACGCTGCGCAGATGGCGATAATAGGCATTGCCCTGAATGGCGTCGTTGTCGGACAGCTGATAGCTGCCGCGCAGATCGATGGCCCCAAGGCTGTTTTCGGTCTGGTCGGGGGCGGTGAAGACCGCCGCCTGGCTTTGATTGAGCAATTGCACCGGGCTGGTGCCCAGCCCCGACAGCGAGGAATCCGTCATGGTGATGCCGACGCCGAAATCGAAATCGCCCTTGCGCATGGCAAGGTCGGTATAGCTCTGCGCCAGTTTCGAAGGCGAATGCGCCCGCCAGCCATCGTCGTTCTGAAGGGAAAGGCCGGAATAGACGGCGTAATTGCCCCATTGCTGGCCGCTTTCCAGCACGGTGCGGGCCCGGCCGAACGAACCGCCGCCCAGTTCGAAGCCGGTGCCCTGGTTGTTGAAGCCGTCCTTCATGCGCATGGCCACCGCGCCGCCCAGGGCGTTCAGGCCGAACACCGGGTTCGAGCCCGGCAGCACCTGTAGTGAGGCGACGGCGAAGCCGGGGCTCATGTCCCAGTTGACCAGATCGCCAAAGGCCTCGTTGATGCGCATGCCGTTCTGATAGACCGCCAGCCCCTGGGGTTCGCCCAGGATCGGCGAGGCGGTGAAGCCACGGAAGCTGAGCGAGGGTTGCAGGCTGTTGCCCAGGTAATCCTGGGTCGAGACCGAGCCCAGGCTTCCCTGCATCAGGTCGGCGGCGGATTGCGGGGCCTTGTCCGCCTGCTTTTGCGGATCGACGATCCTGACATTGGCGGGAACCTTCGACAGATCCTGTCCGGCCCCCAGCACCGGCGTCGTGCCGACCACGGTCACCGCGCCGGTCTGGTAGGTTGTCTGGTCATCCTCCGCCGCCCAGGCCAGCCGCGGCAAAGCGGCCAGCAGGACGAACGGAGAAACGGCGATAAGACGGCGAGCCCCCCCGGACATCAACGCGCTCTATTGATCGAGATAATAGCCGACGCCGACGATATGGCCATCGACGCGCTGGATCAGCGAACGCTTCTTTTCCACATGATTGTCGGCCCGGTTCAGCCAGACATAATCGACGCGGCCCGAGCCCTTGCTCTTGGCCAGGGCGATCATTTCCTGAACCAGATATTTGCCTTCGGCGTCATGCAGGTCGTGGGCGTCGGTGCCGACCAGCTTGGAATTGCCGCCCGAAGCCTCGTACTTGCCCTTCATGTCGAAGACGAAGACATACAGCTCGCCGATGGTATAACCGCTCTTGGGGTCGTTGAACTGGGCGAAGGCCTTTTCCGGGCCGTCCATCTTCAGTTCCGCCACGGCCTTGTCCAGCAGCGCCTTGGCCTGGGCCGGGGTAGCCTTGGGTTCCTGAGCCAGGGCCGAGCCCGCCCAGAGAATGGCCGCACCGGCCATCAAAACACGCGCAACTTTCAGCATTTGCAGCATCCTCCTTTGCTGAGGAGGAAACAGTAGCTTGGAAAAGTCCCCGCTCTCCTTACGACTTTGGTGCAAACAACAGAGCTGAACGAGGGAATTGCGCGGTTTTAATGGTCTTGTACTTTGGTCTTACGAGGTTTCATTCGCCGATGGGCCTGGGTTCCACATCCGCCAGCGGCAGGCCGGCGCGGTCCCAGCCGTCGGTGCCGGCGGGATACCACAGAATCGGGCCATAACCCCAGGACAGAGCCCGCTTGGCGGCGTTCCAAGACATCCAGCAATCGGTCAGGCAATAGAACAGCAAGGGCTTGCCCTTGGGCTGGCGGTCCAAGGCTTTGCGGAAATAGGCCTCCATCCGGCCATCCAGCTGGCCCATGCCGACATTGGGAAGCCAGAGGCTGCCGGGAATGTCGCGCCGGGGCGAGCCGGGCAGCCATTTGCCCTCATGCACGCCCTGTCCCAGGGTGGCCGGCAGCACGTCGAGGAATTGAGCGCCGCCCTTTTCCCAGATTGCCTTGGCTTCGTCGGTTGAAATGGTACGGGCGCCAGTCAGTCCGGCAGGAGTGGGGGCGCGATAAGCCTCCATGCGGAAACCTTGCGGTTCCTCGATTTCGGCGGCGAAGGCTCCAGCCAGGGCCAGGACATAGATCGCCGCCATCAGCAGTAATCCGCGCATGGATATGTCTCCGCAAAGGGTCAAGCGTTTATGACGGAAAGCCGGGCTTGAGGGGAATTCTCCTAAAGTCGCATTTCTGGCGGTGACGGGCGGGCCTTACAGTCTTTGCGGACTTTCACCAAGGGGTGCCCCATGGCCATGCGGCTGCGCGTTCTCGTCTGGATTTGCTGTCTGGCTTTGCTGTTGCCCGCCATGGGGCGGGCCGAAGAACCGGCTCGCCTGCGCCTCGGGCTGATGGCTTTCGGCTCAGGGGCCTGGCTGGTGGATGTGATGAAGCGCCACGATCTGCCGGCCGCCCATGGCCTTGATCTTCAGACGACCAGCCTCGCCAATCCCGCCGCCGGCGAGGTGGCGCTGGGAGCCGGGGGCGTCGATGCCATTCTGTCGGACTGGCTGTGGGTGGCCCGCCAGCGGGCAGCCGGGGCCAAGCTGGTGTTCATTCCCGATTCCAATGCGCTGGGCGAGGTGCTGGTGCCCGCCGGCAAGGGCATCGAGAATTTCGCCGATCTGACCGGCAAGCGGCTGGGGGTGGCAGGCGGGCCGTCGGATAAGTCGTGGCTGCTGCTGCGGGCCTATGGCCTGCGCAAATACGGCTATGACATTGCCGCCAAGGTCGAGCCGGTCTACGGCGCGCCGCCGGTTCTGTCGCAGGAACTGGCCCAGGGACGCATCGATGCGGTGCTGACCTTCTGGCCCTTCGCCGCCAGGCTTCAGGCTGCCGGCATGAAAAGCCTGTTGGGCATGGACGAGGTGCTGCGGGGCTTGGGCTTCGACCAGCCGCCGCCGATGATGGGCTTTGCGGTGCGCGAGGACTGGCTGGCGGCTCATCCCGGAGCCCTGGCCCGTTTCATCGCCGCCAAGGCCGAGGCCGAGGCGCGGATGGCCTCGGACGATGGCGAGTGGGAAGCCCTGCGCCCGCTGACCAAGGCGGACAATGATGCCGAGCTGGCCGGTCTGCGCCAACGCTATCGGGCCGGATTGCTGAAGGGCGACGATCCCGCCATTCCCCAACGGGCCGCCGAACTGTTCAAGCTGCTGGCCGGCATCGGCGGTTCCGACCTGACCGGCGGAGCGACCGAACTGCCCGCCGGCACCTTCTGGCCGGGATCGCCGTGAAGGGGTTCGAGCGCCTTGTCTCTCTGATCCTGGCCTTGCTGGCTTGGCAGGTGGCGGCGATGGCCGCCGCTTCGCATCTGTTGCCGCCGCCGGCCTCGGTGCTGCGCTGCCTGCTGGACGAAGCGGCGTCCGGGGCATTGTGGATTCATCTGGGGGCTACCTTGCGGCGGGTGGCGATTGCCTTTCCCTTGGCCTTGGGCTTCGGCGGCTTGCTGGGTTGGGCGATGGGGCGCAGGCCCGGCCTGGATCGCTGGCTCGATCCCTGGCTGCAACTGCTGCTGGGGGTGCCGGCGATGGTGGTGGCGATCCTCTGCTATGTCTGGCTGGGATTGGGCGAGACGGCGGCGGTACTGGCGGTGGCGCTCTCGAAACTGCCGGCCATGGCGGTGATCTTCCGCCAGGGAGCCCGCGACCATGACCGCGAATTGGACCAGATGGCCCGGCTGTTCCGCTTCAATGGCTGGAACCGTTTTTGGCATCTGATCCTGCCGGAGCTGGCGCCGTTCCTGCTGGCGGCCATGCGCAGCGGCCTGTCGCTGGTCTGGAAGATCGTGCTGCTGGTGGAAATGCTGGGCCGTTCGGACGGCGTCGGCTTCCAGCTCAGCGTCTATTTCCAACTGTTCGACATCCGTCATCTGTTGGCCTATTCGATCGCCTTCATGGCGGTGCTGCTGCTGATCGAAACCACCTTGCTGCGTTGGATGGACCGCCATGTCGCCCGCCGCCTTGCTTGATCTGCATCTGCGAAGCAAGTCCTGGCCCGGCCAGCCGCCGCTGCTGGGGCCGCTCGATCTTTCTGTGAACAAGGGCGAGGTGGTGGCGCTGTGCGGGCCGTCGGGCTGTGGCAAATCGACGCTACTGACCATCGCCGCCGGGCTGGATCCGGCCTTCGAGGGCGAGGTCAGACTGGCCGAGGGGGCAAAATTGTCGATGGTGTTCCAGACTCCGCGCCTGCTGCCCTGGCGCACGGCGGCGGAGAATGTCGCCCTGGCGCTGGGCGGTCTTGGTCGCGCAGATATGCAAGCCGCCATCGAGGCTCTGGTCGCTCTGGGGTTGGAGCCCGACAGCCGCCCGGCTCGTCTCTCATTGGGCATGGCGCGGCGGGTGGCATTGGCGCGGGCCTTGGTGGTGCGGCCCGACATCCTGCTGCTGGACGAGGCTTTCGTCTCGCTGGATCAGGCCTCGGCCAGTCTCTGTCGCGACCGGGTCAAGGCCGAGATCGAGGGGCGCGGCATGGCGGTGCTGATGGTCAGCCACGATGGAGCCGATCTCGACGATCTGGAGGCGCGACGGCTGGTTCTGTAACCGGGCATGCGACTTATTGGCAATTGCCGCTGCCGGGCGCGGCGGTAAGGATGTTGGGCAAAGACAGATCAAGGAAACTTCCATGCCCAAAAGCGGAAACACGGTCACGGTCGACGGTCTGGGACTGCCTTTGTGGCTGGTGCTGGAGCTGACCTATCGCTGTCCCTTGCGCTGTTCCTGGTGCAACAATCCGCTGGATTTCGATCAGGTCCGCAACGAGTTGACCACCGAGGAATGGAAGCAGGTACTGCGCGACGCCCGCAAGGTCGGCTCGGTGCAGCTGGGCTTCTCGGGTGGCGAGCCTCTGCTGCGCAAGGACCTGGAGGAACTGGTGGCCGAGGCCGAGACCCTGGGCTTCTACACCAATCTGATCACCTCGGGCATCGGTCTGACCGACGAGCGCATGGCGCGGCTGAAGGCCGCTGGCCTCAAGCATGTGCAGCTCAGCATGCAGGCCACCGACAGCCAGCTTTGCGACAGCATGGTCGGGCTGAAGGATGCCTATGAGATGAAGATGGCGGCGGCCCGCATCATCAAGTCTCACGGCCTGCCGATGGTGATGAATGTGCCGGTCAGCCGGGGAAATATCGCCTATATCGACGACTTCATCGCCATGGCCGAGGAATTGGGGATCGAATATATCGAATTCGCCAATATCCAATATTACAACTGGGCGCTGCTGAACCGTTCCGAGCTGTTGCCCACCCGCGCCCAGCTGGAAGAGGCCGAGGCCAAGGTGAACGCCGCCCGTCAGCGGTTGGGGAAGAAGCTGACGTTGTTCTTCGTCATTCCCGATTACTACAACGACCGCCCCAAGGCCTGCATGAACGGCTGGGGCGCCATTCATCTGACCATCGCCCCGGATGGCACCGCCATGCCCTGCCAGGAAGCCCGCATCCTGAAGGGCATCGATTTCCCGAACGTGCGGGATGGCGATCTGCGCTGGATCTGGCATGAGTCGCCCGGCTTTCGCCATTTCCGCGGCGATGACTGGATGAAGGAGCCTTGTCGTTCCTGCGACGAGAAGCATAAGGATTTCGGCGGTTGCCGCTGTCAGGCCTTCATGCTGACCGGCGATGCCGCCAATGCCGATCCGGCCTGTTCAAAATCCCCGCATCATCATCTGATGCAAGAGGCAGTCGAGGCCGCCTTCGATCCCAACCGCCAGCCCGCGCCGCTGGTGATGCGGGAACGGCAAAAGGGCTGATCCGCCCTATTTTCCAGGATTGCGATATGTGAATGCGAAGCCGCTTGCGGCCTTGCTACCCTGCTGCCGTCCGCCACTCGTCATGAGCGGCGGTACAGCAGGGGAGAGAAGCATGCATATCGATCAAGACGCCTATATCGCCTTGGGCTTCCTGGCTTCGATCGTGGCGATCACGGTTGGCCTTTTCGCGTTTGTGCTGACCCGCAAGAAGGCGCGTTTCTGACATTGGTTCGGCAGGCCTGAAGGCCTGCGCGACATTGCCTCTTCGCCCTGGCTGGTTGACCTCCGGGGTCGGGGTGAAGACGCATAAGGCGCTGCCTCCACTCCCCCTGGAGAGCAGCGCCAACGCTTTTTTAAGCCCTCATTCCCCCATCCATCTTTCACCTGTCAGGCAATGGCCTTACGGGATATGCGGAAAATTTGCCTGACTGGCCCTGATTCCTATTGACCCGAGAGTGAAAATGCGGATGATTCGCAATTGTAACTCCTGTGGGTGATCTCAAATGAAGCTTAAGACCACGTTGATTGCTTCCGCTCTTCTGCTGGGCGCCGCCGTTTCCGCCGCTTCGGCGAAGGAATATCCCATCGGCAAGCCGCAGAACCAGGGCGGGCTGGATGTCGCCGCCGTCTATCTGCAGCCGATCGAGATGGAACCGGCCGGCATGATGCGCCCGGCCGCCGAAAGCGATGTCCACCTCGAGGCCGACATCAAGGCCACCAAGGACAACAAGAACGGTTTCGCCAAGGGCGACTGGGTGCCCTATCTGGTCATCGACTACAGCCTGACCAAGGATGGCGTCGAAGTGGCCAAGGGCCCCTTCATGCCGATGGTGGCCAATGACGGCCCGCATTACGGCGACAACGTCAAGATGGCCGGCAACGGCAAATATACCCTGACCCTGAAGATTCAGCCGCCTTCGGCCAACATGCATGCCCATTTCGGCCGTCATGTCGACAAGGAGACCGGCGTCGGTCCCTGGTTCGAGCCGTTCGAGGTGAAGTATGACTTCGTCTATGCCGGCACGGGTAAGAAGGGTGGCTACTAAGCCCGCCATGGGGCGCCGTTCCTGGCGCCGTCTCGGAGCGGTCCTGGCCTTTGCCGGGACCGTTGCCGGGCTTTCGGGTCAGGCCGTCGCGGACGATCTGGTGTTCACCATCACCTTCGAAGACGGCAAGATGACGCCCCAGCGCCTTGAGGTTCCCGCCGACAAGCGGTTCGAGCTGAAGCTGATCAATGCCGGCAAGACCCCCGCCGAATTCGAAAGCCTGCCCTTGCGCAAGGAAAAGGTGATCGCCCCCGGTGTCACCACCGACATGGTGATCAAGGGGCTGGATGCTGGGGAATATCCCTTCTTCGATGATTTCCATCCCGACGCCAAGCCGGCGATTCTGGTGGCGAAGTAAAAGGATGATGCGGTGACGGCAGCCTGTGCGAACACCGGGGGACGACAAAGCCGCCTGTTGGCGGCGGTCGGTCAATGGATGAGCCGGTCACGGCGCCTGATCATGGGCGTGCAGTGGGCGGTTATTGTGCTTTATGCCGGGCTGATCATCATCCCCACCCTGGTGCCGCTGCCGACCAATGTCGATCGCATCTGGAACCATGTGACCATCTTCGCTCAGTTCGTGTTCTGGGGCATCTGGTGGCCGGGCGTGCTGCTGTCGATGATTCTGTTCGGGCGCATCTGGTGCGGCGTCTTCTGCCCCGAAGGCGCTTTGTCGGAACGGGCCTCGGCCTTTTCCCTGGGTCGCGCCATGCCCCGCTGGATCACCTGGAAGGGTTGGCCCTTCGTTGGTTTTCTGGGCACTACCATCTATGGCCAGATGATCTCGGTCTATCAGTATCCCGCCGCCGTGCTGGTGATCTTGGGCGGATCGACCGCTGCCGCCATCGTGGTGGGGCTGATCTGGGGCCGCAACAAGCGGGTCTGGTGCCGCTATCTCTGTCCGGTGAACGGAGTATTCGCCCTGGTCTCGAAGCTGGCGCCGGTGCATTTCCGCCTGGACCGCGAGGCCTGGGAACGCTGGCAGAAGCCCACTGACGGCACCCATCTGCCGGCAGTCAACTGCGCGCCGCTGGTGTCGCTGAAGACGCTTGAGGGCAATTCCCAATGCCATATGTGCGGCCGTTGCAGCGGCTTCCGCGAGTCCATCAATCTGGATAGCCGTCCCTTTAATCACGAGATCGTGCAGGTGGCGGGCCGCGAGGCCAAGCCGTGGGAAACCGCTCTGATCCTGGTCGGCCTGCTGGGCGTGGCCGGCGGCGCTTTCCGCTGGACCGGCAGCAGCCTGTTCATCGATCTGAAGCTGTGGCTGGCCGAACAGCTGGTCAATCTGGGAGCCGACCGGCTGCTGGATTTGGTCGCCCCCTGGTGGGTTCTGACCAACTATCCCGAAAACAATGACGTGATGAGCGTTCTCGACGGCGTCACCCTGTTCAGCTTCGTTGGGATCGAGGCCTTGCTTTGCGCTCTGATCCTGGGCGGCGGCCTGATGCTGGCCAGCCTGTTGGCCGGCAGGCGTCGCTTGCTGCATCGCTTCCACCATCTGGCCCAGGCGCTGATCCCGTTGGCGGCGGTGGGGGTGATCCTGGGGCTGTCGATGACCACGGTGTCGCTGCTGCACACCAACGGCTTCGATCTCGCCTTCGTCGATGCGCTGCGGGCCATCATGCTGGGCGGAGCCGGGCTGTGGTCCCTGTGGCTGTCGCTGCGCATCGTCGGGCTGCATGCCGCGTCCTGGCCGCGCCGGCTGGCGGCGGGCAGCGTGATGCTGCTGGTCTGCCTGTTGGCGGCGGCCAATTGGGGCTCGTTGTTCTGGAAAATCTGAGGGCCACTGGTCAGAGCGCCTCAACCATGCTTCACTAACGCCCGCGTTAAAAGCAGCGGCGGAAGGTCATGGTCAGGATCGTTTGCACCATCGCGGATAAGGCCTATTTCCCCCTGGCGCTGGACTGTCTGGCCTCGGTGCGGCGCTTCGATCGGCAGCAAGAGCTGGCTCTGCTGGATGTCGGCCTGACCCAGGACCAGTCGGATTTCCTGACCTCGCGCGGGGTGCAGGTGGCGAAGGCGGGGTGGAACTTCCCCTTCGCGGCGCCGATGCCGGTGGATCAGCGGCTGCTGTCGATGCTGTCGCGGCCCTTTCTGCCCCACTATTTCCCCCAGGCGAGCGAGATCGTCTATCTGGATGCCGATAGCTGGGTGCAGCATGCCTCGGCTGTTTCCGACATGGCCGAGGCGGCAAGGCTGGCCGATCTGGCCCTGGTGCCCGAGCTTTATCATGGCTATGTCCAGGTCTATTATCCCACCACGCCCTTGAAGCGCATTCAGATCGACGCCTTCGAAGCCTATTACGGCCCGGCGGACTTCCTGAAGGCCGGCTGTCCGCAGTTCAATTCCGGGGTCTTCGCCGCCAAGGCTTCCTCGCCGGTCTGGCGGGCATGGCAGGAGGTGCTGGGCGAGGCGGTGCGGAAAAGCTTTCAGCGCATCGGAACCATCGGCGTGCTGACCTTTATCGATGCTCAGGAAAACCATTTCATCGAGCAGAACGCGCTGAATGTCTGTCTGCAACGGGGGCAGGCCAAGCCCTATCCGCTGGGGCCGGGCTATAACTTCGTCTGTTCGCTGGCGACGCCGCTGTTCGATCCGCGCAGCAGCCTGATCACCGAGCCGCTGGCCCCGTGGGAGCCCTTGCGCATCATCCATCTGACCGAGAAAGGGCGCGATGCCGCCGGCCTGATGGATCGGCAGGGCAATCGCCATGATCGCGGCTGGCGCTATCAGGGGCCGCCGCTGTGAGCGAGGCAGCCTCTTCAACTACGGTCATCGGGTGACGTCATGAAAGTGCTGGTGGTTGAAGACGATGCCCCGACGGCGGCCTTCCTGGCCCGAGGCTTGAGTGAAGCCGGCTATGGCGTCGATATTGCCGCCGACGGCATCGCCGGGCTGGATATGGTCACCGCCGGAGACTATGCCGCCATGATCGTCGATCGCATGCTGCCGCGCATGGACGGGTTGCTGCTGGTCGAGACCCTGCGCCGCATGGGACGTCGGCTGCCGGTGCTGTTCCTCTCGGCCTTGGGCGAGGTGGACGAGCGGGTCAAGGGATTGCAGGCGGGCGGCGACGACTATGTCTGCAAGCCCTTCGCCATCGCCGAAGTGCTGGCCCGTATCGAAGTGCTGATGCGGCGGGGCGAGGCTCCGGCGGCAGCGGCCAATCCGCTGCTGACGGTGGGGCCGCTGGAGATGAATCTGCTGGCCCATTCAGTGAAGCGCGACGGCGTTCTCATTGCCCTTCAGCCCCGCGAATATCGCCTGCTGGAATATCTGATGCGCCATCAGGGCCAAGTGGTCACGCGGGCCATGCTGCTGCAGGCGGTGTGGGATTATCACTTCGATCCGCAGACCAATGTCATCGACGTGCATGTCAGCCGCCTGCGCCAGAAGATCGAGAAAGAAGGCGAGCCCGCCCTGCTGCAGACCGTGCGCGGCGCCGGCTATATCCTGAAGGCCGAGCTATGAGCCGCTTTTCGCTGCGGCTTCTGCGCAGTTCCACCTTCCGTCTGGCCTTCCTGGGCGCCTTGCTGTTCGCCGTCACCGGGCTGGGCATGCTGGGCGTGGTGCGCTGGATGACCACGGCGGTGCTCGATCATCGGGTCGATCTCTCGGTGGAAACCGAGATGACGATGCTGCGAACCCTGCTGGATCAAGGCGGCATGGACGCCCTGGCCGAAGAGGTGAACGCCCGCGCCAATTCCTTGCAGGGACGCTATCGCGCCTATCTGATGCAGGACGGGCAGGGGCATGCGCTGGCCGGCAATCTGGCGGTCTGGCCCAAGGGCCATAGCGAGGAAAACGGCAAGCGTCTGCGCTTCCATGCCCCCGAAACCAGCGCCGATCCGGGAAGCCCGGTGCGCGCCACGGTGATCGAGCTGCCCGGCGGCGGAAAGCTGCTGATGGGGCGGCTGCAATCGGATCGTCAAGCCTTCGAAGAGGTGGTGGACCGCACCATGCTGGCCGGCGCCGCTCTTAGTCTGGTGCTGGGTTTCGGGGTCGGGCTGCTGCTGGCCCGGCGGGCCTTGCGGCGGCTGGACCAGATAAACCGCACCGCCCAGACTATTCTGGAAGGACAGCTGCGCGACCGGGTGCCGGTGGGTGGTGGCGGCGACGAGTTCGATCATCTGGCGGTCAATCTCAATGTCATGCTGGATCGCATCGAGCGGCTGGTCGAGGCCATGCGGGCGGTGACCCGCAACATCGCCCATGATCTGCGAACACCCTTGAACCGCCTGCGCAACCGGCTGGAGCTGGGGCTGATCGACCAAGCCGCCGAGCCGCGCCAAGTGTTGGCCGACGCCATCGGCGATGTGGACGGCGTGCTGGGCACCTTCAACGCCTTGCTCAGCATCGCCCGGCTGGAGGGGCGCAAGCCGCGCGAGAATTTCAGCGATATCGATCTGGACGAGCTGATCTCGGGGCTGGCCGAGCTTTATGCGCCGCTGGCGGAAGATGAGGGGCTGGCCTTCACCTCCGGCCCAGCCTGCGGCGTCTCGCTGTCTGGAGATCATCATCTGTTGTCGCAGGCGCTGGCGAACCTGTTGGACAATGCCATCAAATATACCCCGCCGGGCGGTCATCTCCACCTTTGGGCCGAGGCCAGTGACGGGCTGATGCGGCTTTGCGTCGCCGATGACGGGCCGGGCATTCCGCCTGATGCGCGGGCGAAAGTGGTGGAACCCTTTGTACGCCTGGACGAAGCCCGCCATCTTCCGGGGGCCGGGCTGGGCCTCAGTCTGGTCTCCGCCATCGCCGAAGCCCATGGGGGGCGGCTGCTGCTGGAGGATGCCGCACCAGGGCTGCGAGCCGTATTGCAACTGACATTACCAAAACATGGACATGTGGTTAATTCTATGTAATTCATTGATATGTCACGGTTATTCGGCAAGTGGCGATGGCAGGCTCCGGCCATCCTTTCTCTCTTCATCAAGGAAGACCCCATGAAGATCCGCATGCTCGCGCTTGCCGCCGTCGCCACCGTGGCGATGACCTCCGGCGCCCAGGCTGGCGACCAGATCCGTATCGTCGGTTCCTCGACCGTCTATCCCTTCGCCACCGCTGTGGCCGAGCAGTTCGGCAAGACCTCGGGCTTCAAGACCCCGGTGGTCGAGAGCACCGGCACCGGCGGCGGCATGAAGCTGTTCTGCGCCGGCAATGGTCCCGATACCCCCAGCATCAACGACGCTTCGCGCCGCATCACCCAGTCGGAAGTGGACTTCTGCGCCACCAACGGTGTGAAGAACATCACCGAGATGGTGATCGGCTATGACGGCATCGTGATGGCGAACGCCAAGGGCGGCCCGAAATATGCTCTGACCCGCGAGCAGATTTTCAAGGCCCTGGCCAAGACCGTTCCGGTGAACGGCAAGCTGGTGCCGAACCCCTATAAGAAGTGGTCGGACGTTGATCCCAGCCTGCCCAAGGAAGACATCGTGGTGTTCGGCCCGGCCTCCAACCACGGCACCCGCGACGCCCTGGTCGAGTTGGATATGGACGAGGCTTGCGAGAAGTTCCCCGAGATCAAGTCCCTGGACGCTGCCGCCAAGAAAGTGGCCTGCGATGCCGTGCGTGAAGACGGCGCTTATATCGAAGTGTCCGAGAACTACACCGTCACCCTGCAGAAGCTGCTGACCCAGCCCCATGCCGTGGGCGTGCTGACCTACAGCTATCTGGACCAGAACGGCGACAAGATCCAGGGCGCCACCGTCGACGGCAAGGTCGCCACTTACGACAACATCGCCAACGGCGTCTATCCGCTGTCGCGTCCGCTGTTCTTCTATGTGAAGAAGGATCATGTGGGCAAGATCCCCGGCATCAAGGAATATATCGCCGAGTTCACCTCGGAGAAGGCCTGGAGCAAGGACGGCTATCTGGCCGAGAAGGGCCTGATCGCCATGCCCGACGCCCAGCGTAAGGCCGAGGCTCAGAAGGGCAAGGAACTGCCCGACCTGAAGCTTTAATCAGTCAAGTGTCAGGAGGAAGGGAGAGGAAACTCTCCCTTCTTTCCGATTCTTAATGATGCCTTGGCGGATTTGCTCCTATTTCGCCGTGACTTTGTGTAAATTCCTGGGCCCATCCTTGCGCCTGGAATTGGAGCCCCGATGTCCGCCCCCCGTCCTCACCGCTTTCGACGCTGGCTGCTGGCGCGCGGGTTTTCGGTGCGGCTGAATCTTCGCAGCGACGAAAAAGCTCAGATCATCCTCTGCGCACCCCTGGGCTGGCTGGTTGGGCTGGTGGTGGTGGCTCTGCATGAACTGGTCACCTGGCTGCATCGGGTGGATTTCCGCCTGCCTCCCGACGGATTGCTGAGCGCCGGCATCGGCATCGATCATAGCCGACTGCTGTGGGTGCCGGCGGCGGGAGGATTGCTGGTGGGCGGGCTGTCGGTCCTGGCCAGGCGCTTCCGTCCGCGGGAAATCGTCGATCCCATCGAAGCCAATGCTATCTTGGGCGGGCGCATGTCGCTGCTGGATTCGGCGCGGCTGGCGGCTTCGACGGTGCTGTCCAATGCCGCCGGGGCCTCGTTGGGGATGGAGGCCGCCTATAGCCAGATGGGCGCCGGCATGCTCTCGTCAATCGGGCAGATCTTGCGGCTGCGGCGCACCGACTTGCGCATCTTTGTCGCTGCAGGAGCCGCCGCCGCTATCGCCGCCGCCTTCAATGCGCCGTTGGCCGGAGCCTTTTATGGCTTCGAGCTGATCCTGGGCAGCTATAGCCCGGCGGCGCTGGCTCAGGTGGCGATGGCGGTGCTGGGCGGCACGCTGGCTCTGCGCATGACCTTGGGCACCGCGCCGATCTTTCTTGATGC
>Ga0182039_10000938_pt1 | contig 15340 bp, 12 predicted proteins | sample sta12Can44000111_FD_125975 | JGI IMG/M metagenome (GOLD analysis project Ga0182039, IMG submission 125975) | Lab enrichment of tropical soil microbial communities from Luquillo Experimental Forest, Puerto Rico - statanox.12C.anox.44.000.111 | ecosystem: Environmental > Terrestrial > Soil >...
CCCGCGGGAAGCTCCAGCAGCGCCTCGGCGTCGTCCACGCCGCCGAGGTCGCGGAGCAGGGCCGCGAGGAGCAGGCGGTGCGGCCCCCTCTCCCAGGCCTCTCCCCCGGTGGGGGAGAGGGTCGATGACGGTGAGTCCTGGCTCCCTCGCCCCGCGACAGCGGGGAGAGGGCCGGGGAGATGGGCAGCGGACAACGCGATCCCCGCGTGCCACGCGAGTCTCCTCCGCCACACCGCCACCCCGTAGATCGCCTCCTTCACCGCCGCTCGCGCGTCGCTCTCGAGATCGCGGTGCGCCCGGAGCAGGCGGTCGACGACGCGCTCCGCCGGCTCGCTCGCGAGCACCGCCGCGAGCGCCGGATCGAGCGCGCCGACGAGGCCGCGCAGCGCGCGCCACGGCACGCCCGCGAGCCGCTCCTCGGACTGGAACGTCACAGGAGCTTGAGCCCCGCCGGCAAGCTCTCGCCGAAGATGCGCTGCTCGTCCGCGACCTCGAGCGCCACGGGCTCCTCGACGGTGCGCAGGAGCGCCGGCGACGCGCCGGCGCGGCGCAGCGCCGCGAGCGCGTCCTCGCGCGCCTCCGCCGCCAGGTCACGGGCGCGGTCGCCGGACATGCGCGCCAGCTGGGAGACCGGGAAGGCGAGATCGGCGGGCCGGGCGGGCAGGGCGAGGAGGCGCGCGAGCCACGCCTCCGCGACCTCGGGCGCGACGCAGGCGTGCCCGCTCCCGTGGAACGGGACGCGCGCCCCGAGCCGTCCCAGGGCCCAGAGCAGGTGGGGGGCCGCCCCCTCCCGTCCGAGCCGCTCCAGCACCGCCTCGCCGGCGGCGCGCTTCCGGCCCGGCGCGACGCGCTCGAGGCTCGCCGCGAGCCGGATCATCTCGTCGATCGCCTCGGGCTTCACGCCGGCGACCTTGGGCCGGGGGCGGCGCGGGTCGGGCGGCGGGAGGAAAGGCATGAGCGTCTCCAGGATCCGCTCCTGCGCCGCCTCGTCGAGCCCGCCCGCGATGCGCCGCCACAGCACCCACCACGCCTGCCAGTTGTGGGGCTCGGCCTGGAACTGGAGCCCCTCGCCCCAGGCGGCGAAGGTCTGCGCGGAGCGCCAGGCGTCGAGGGGCGCTCCGAAGCCGGGGCGGAGCGCGTAGCCGGTCAGCGCGAGCCACTGCCGCTCGTGGTCGGCGCTGCGCCGCCGCCGGGCCATCCCGGCGTGGAGCGCGGCCCACAGCTCGCGCAGCAGCGGCAACGTCCACTGCTCGCGAGGCCCGAGCGCCTTCTCCAGGGCGCGGCCCAGGCCCTTGACGTCGCGCTTGTCGACCGGCGCCGCCTTCTTCCCGTAGTAAAGCTCGACGAGCTGGCGCGCCTCCTCGAAGCGCCGCGGCAGCGCCGTGACCTCGGAGGGGGCCTCGTCGCCCGCGCCGCCCCGCAGCCCGAACTCGAGCTTCCAGCGCGCGTCGCGATCCTCCGCCACGCAGAACACCTCGAGCGTGCCGATCTCGGTCAGGGCGGCGCGCAGCTTGACCGGGACCTCGCTCTTCCCGCCGCTCGTCGCGCGCAGCACGGTCTCGACGGGCGGGAGCGCCTGGAACGAGGCCTCGTCCACGGTGACGACGTCCCCGGGCGCCTCGAAGCGGGCGCGCGTGGTGGCGTAGAGCGGGAACCGCACTGGCTGATCGAGCCGCAGCGCGAAGGTGCGCGGCACCTCGATGTCGGCGCCTTCCTCGGCGTGGCGCGGCACGAGGCAGAGCGCCTGCGCGCGCTCGCGCGGCGCCTCGACGCCGACGTAATACGCGCGCGGGGTGCCGCCGCCGATGCGCAGCCCGAGCCCGCGCCGCACGAGCGCGAACGCCGCCGCGCCGCGCGCCACCGCGAGGTCGAGCGCCTCGGCCTCCAGCAAGTCGACCGGAGGCGCCGCCGGGAACCAGCTCGACACGACGCTGCGCAGCCGCTCGCGGAGCGCGGGCGGGGTGAAGACGCCGCCGTTGAGGAGCAGCGCGTCCGGGCGGGGCAGCGCGGCGGGCTGGCCGGTCGCCTCGGCCACCTCGGCGGCGTGATCGCGCAGGAACGCCAGCGCGTGGCGCGTCACCGCCGGATCCGATTCGTACGGGAGGCCGAGCTCGAGGAGCCCGGCCCGCCCGCGGCGGCGCGGCAGCTCGTCCGGCGCGGCGTGCGGGAAGAAGCCGTCGAGCAGCACCGACTCCACCTCGCCAAGCGACAGCTCCGCGGTGAGCGTGCCGCCGACGAGTCGGCTCCCGCGCCCGGGGACGGTGATCGTGACCTTGTCCGCGCGCTCGGGCGGCAGGGCGGGGGCTTGTCCCCCGCCGCCGGGCGCCAGGAGCCTCTCCTTCGCCTCACGGCAAGCCTGCACGAGCAACGACCACTGCACCGCGTCGAGCCGGGCGCCGAGGCGCGCCTCCACCTGCCGCGCCAGCGTGACGTCGACGTTGTCGCCGCCGAGCAGGAGGTGGTCGCCCACCGCGAGGCGCGTCAGCCGGGGAGGAGCGCCGGCCGCCGCGGGCGGCGCGACGTGGATGAGGGTGAGGTCGGTCGTGCCGCCGCCGACGTCGCAGACGAGGACGAGCCGCCGCTCGCCGAGCGCGCCCGCCAGGTCGGCCCGGTGCCGGGTGGCGAAGTCGTAGAAGGCGGCCTGCGGCTCCTCCAGCAGCGTGACGCGCTCGAGCCCCGCCTCGCGCGCCGCGCGCAGCGTGAGCTCACGGGCGACCTCGTCGAAGGAGGCGGGCACCGTGAGGACGACCTGCTGATCCTGCAGCGGGTGCTCCGGGAACCGCGACGCCCAGGCGTCGCGCAGGTGGGCGAGGTAGAGGGCGGAGGCCGCGACCGGCGAGAGGCGCGGCACGCCCTCGGGCGCGCCCCACGGCAGGATGGCGGCGGTACGGTCCACGCGCGGGTGGCTGAGCCAGCTTTTGGCGGACGCCACGAGCCGGCCCGGCACGCGCGCCCCCTGCGCCCGCGCCAGCTCGCCCACGATGACGTCCGGCTCGCCCCAGGGCAGGCGGCGGGCGGCCGTCGGCAGCTCGTGCTCGCCGGGGACGTACGCGCTCGACGGGAGCAGCCGCCGCTCCCCGATCTCTCCCGGCGCGACGAGCTGCGGGATGTGGAACACGCGGAGCGCCTCGGCGGGATCTCCCTCCGCGGCGAGGTCCACGTAGGCGAGCGCCGTGTTGATCGTTCCGAGGTCGATGCCGACGAGGAACCGCGCGGCGGCGGGAGACGCGGTCACGCTGAGGGTTGCTCCGCGGCGCGCAGGTTGAACTCCACCTTCCAGGCGCGGCCCTTCTCGTCGGCCGCCTCCAGCTCGAGCGTGCCGATCTCGGTGACGTGGGCGCGCAGCGAGACCGGGACCACCTGCCCAGCCTCCCCGCTCGCCGCCGGGAGCGTCGTCTCGATCGGCGCCAGCTCCTCCAGCTCGGCCTCGCGCTCCACGACCGAGCCCACGCGATCGTCGTGGCGCAGCGACGAGGCGAAGAAGCGGAAGCGGGCCGGCTCGCCCACGACGAGCCCGAGCTCGCGCGAGGGCAGCTCGGCGCGCGTGCCCTCCTCCATGCCCATGGGCGCGACGCACAGCGCCTCGACCGGCGGCGCCATCCCGGGGACGGCCGGCGCGGCGGTCTCCACGCCCACGTAGTAGGCGCGCGCGGTGCCGCCCCGGATGCGGATGCCGCGCCCGCTGCGGACCCGGCCGTAGGTGGCGGCGCCCTTCGCGACCGCCAGGTCGAGGTCCACGCCGGGCAGCTCGCGCGGCGGCTCGCCGCCCTCCGCGGCCACCCAGCCCGCCACCACCTCGCGCACGCGCTCCTTCAGCTCCGCCGCCTTCATGACGCCGCCGTTGAAGAGCAACGCCGTCGGATGGAGGAACGCCTTCCCGGAGAGCTTGGGGACGGGCGCGGTGGAGGCGTCGAGCGCCTCGCGCTGGCGCGACAGGAACGCCGCCAGCTGGCGCGTGATGGCGGGGTCGGAGGCGTAGGGGAGCCCGAGCGTGGTGAGGGCGGCGCGGCGCTGCGCGGCCGGGCGGGCCGTCACCTCGACCCGCGGCAGGAACCCGTCCACCAGCGTGGAGCCGAGCTCGCCGCGGGTGAGCTCCACCCGCAGCGCTCCGCCCATGAGGCTCGAGCCGCGCCCGGGCACCGTCACCGGAATGCTCATCTTGGCGCGGTCCGCGAACAGCTGCTCCTTCGCCTGCCGCGCGCCGTGGGTGAGGGCGAGGAGCTGCCAGCGGTCGATCGTCTTGCCGGTGTCGGCGAGCTTCTGCTGGAGCCGGTGCGCGAGCGCGAGATCCATGTTGTCGCCCCCGAGCAGGATGTGGTCTCCCACCGCGACGCGCTCCAGGCCCAGCTCCCCGTCGCGGTCCACCACCGCGATGAGGCTGAAGTCGGTGGTGCCGCCGCCGACGTCCACGACGAGGATGAGGTCGCCCACCTGGACCAGCTTCCGCCAGCCGTCGCCCATCGCCTCGACCCACGCGTAGAGCGCCGCCTGCGGCTCCTCCAGCAGGACGGGGTCGTGCAGCCCCGCGTGCCGCGCCGCCTCGACCGTCAGCTCGCGCGCGACCGCGTCGAAGGAGGCGGGCACGGTGAGGGTCACCGCCTGCCGCTCGAGCACGAGCGCGGGGTCGCCCTTCGCCACCTCCGCGTTCCACGCCGCGCGCAGGTGGGCGAGGTACCGCGCCGAGGCGTCGAGGGGCGAGATGCGCGGCACCTCCGCCGGGCTCCCGACCGGGAGCGACGCCGCGCGGCGGTCGAGGGTCGGGTGGCACAGCCAGCTCTTCGCGGACGAGACGAGGCGGATGGGGGTGAGCGCGCCCTGCGCTCGGCCCAGCTCGCCGACGACCTCGCGCGGCACGTCGCCCGGGGGCGCCCACGGGAGCCGGAGCGCCTCGCCGGCCATCTCCGCCGGGTGGGGCAGGTACAGGTAGGACGGCAGGAGCAGGCGATCCGCCACCTCGCCCGCGTGGACGAGCTGCGGGATCGGCAACACCTCCGGCGCGGCGCGCTCCTCGCCGAGCGGGAGGTAGGCGAGGGCGGAGTTGGTGGTGCCGAGGTCGATGCCGATCGCGAAGGCAGCCCCTCCCGTCACAGCTCCACCTCCGCCGGGGCGAGGATGCGTGGGTCGTGAGCGGGGAGCGGCGGGAAGCTGGTGCGGGCGGCGCGCCAGCCGTGGTGGCGCAGCGCGCCCTTGAACGGCGGCTGTCCGACCACATTGCCGGTGAGTCGCACCGCGGCGGGGTCGAACCCGGAGGCGATGGTCACGCTGGCGCCCTCGGGCTCGTGCAGCACCGGTTCGAGCTGGAGGTAGGCGCCGAGGGCCTTCTTGCACCCGGCGTGAACGGTATGGGCGGCGGCCCCGATCTCGGAGTCGGAGAATCCTTCCAGCGACTCCTCCAGGAAGTCGAGCAGCCTGCCGTCGCGCTGGAGGAGCGCGATGATCTGCAATGACTCGGCGTGATCCGGGGGCTTGGGCGCCGCCGGCTTCGGGATGGGCGGCGGTGCCGCCGCGGCCGCCACGGCCGGCGGGACGGTCGAGGCGCCCTTCCCGGCGGGAGGGGCGGCGGGGACCGCGGGTGCCGTCCCCGCGGGTCGTGCCTGGTCCGCCGGGGACGGCGGCGCGGATTCCCGTTCGGAGGGCGGTCCGCCCGGCGGCAGGGCGGCGCGCTCGCGAGCGCGGAGCGCGTGCACCTCCTCCGCGAACCTGCGGTTGAACAGCACGGCGAAGAAAGCGACGAAGGCGAGGAAGAGCCGCTGCAGCGGCGTGAGGGTCTCGTCCATGGCGGGGAGAGTTAGTCGCTCCGCGTCATCCGCACAACGTGGGTCGCGAAGTCGACGTTCGCGCGAGCTGGTTCGTCGACCGTCTGGGGTTGGGCTTGCAGCCTCTCGCCCAGCCCCCAACCCGAAGCGGGAGCTCGCTTCAATGCATCGCTCGTCAAGCGAACGCCAGAGATCGGTATCCGGCGAAACTCGCCACGATGGTTCAGGGGCAGGCGCCACGCCCCCGCGCAGCCGCCGAGATGCGGGTCGAGGCGACCGCGCTTGCCGGTTGTCCTCGGGGCTGCGATGCACAACGTTGAAGTATGAGCTACCCCAGGTGCGCTTGCGGTCTCACCGCCCTCCTCATCCTGCTCGTCTCCTCCCCCGCTGCAGCAGAGGGGCGAGGCGGGGGGGCGGGCGGTGCGGACGACAGCGGCGCGACCGACGCGAGCTCCGGCCGCGATGCCGAGAACCGCCGCACTCGACCTCCCGCCGAAACGGCCGAGAAGGGCGGGACGGTGAACGAGGTGCCGGGCGTCCGTACCGACAGCGCACGACATGGGCGCCGCCCGCAGGGCAGCCCCTCCGAATCGACGGGCGCTGCCACTCCAGGCGCCGCGGCGGGCGCCGCCCCCGTGGAGATCGCCCCCGAGTCGACGGGCGGCGGCCAGTGACCACGCACGCTGCGGCCGCCGCCCCCGCGCGGCGACCGCGGTGTGGCATGGGCGGCTAGAGGTGGAGGGCCGCCTCGAGGAACACGGTGCTCTGCTTCGCGCCGAGGGAGCCGGGCGCGTTGCTGTCGTTTCCGAACTTGTTCAGCCAGTACTCCCAGCCGGCCCCGATCTGGTAGCCCTTCGAGCCCCAGAGATAGCCGAGGTCGATCATGGCCTTCGGGTGCAGCAGGACTTCCGTCTTCGTATCGGCCCCGAACCCGTCCTTGCCCTTCGGCAGGTTGGCGAGGGCGAAGCCCTCGAAGGAGAGGGGGCCGTACACCGGGATGCCCCATGCCGCGGTGAACATGGGCGTCACGTCAAACGTGACCTCCTTGCCGACGATCGCGTTCGTGTTCCACTCCTTGTCGAGCAGGACGCCGATGTTGAGGAACCCGGGGACGTTCAGCGACGCGCTCACGCCGGCGACCGGCATGATCTTGCGCGAGGCGAAGGCGTTGTTCTTCGTGTTGAGGTCGGTGCCGAGCTCGATCCCGACGTCGCGCAGGACGCCGGCGACCTCGAACGTCTTGCTGTTGGTGATCTTGTTGAGGCTGAGGGTGTGCCGGTAGACGATGTAGACCTCGGCGGCGCCGGCCGACTTGACCTCAGTGAGTCCCTGCACGTTGTCGCCGTGGAACGAGGCCGAGTACAGCAGGTCGATGTTGAGGTAGTTGCCTCCCCACTTGTACCCGTCGACGTGGGTGAAGCTGAGGATGTACTTCGGGACGTTGTTGGGGTTGCCCGGCTCCGCAAAGGCCGGACCCCACCAGAACCGCATCGCGTTGTCGCTCCACTCGAGGGCCCGCGCGGGCGACGCCCCGAGCGCGATGGTGAGGGACATCGCCAGGAGCAGCACGTTTCTCTTGAGCAAGTGTTTCTCCGATTGAAGGGTGTGTCGTGATGTGCGGCCAGCGACTTCTTGGTAAGCGGCGCACTCTACAATCGGGGGCTGACCCGGAGGGGAACGGATTGCGCACGGGGGCAATCGGCCGCTGGCGCGGCGAAGGGTTCCCGATGACCCGGGGTATTCGTGACTCGGGCAGATCCTGTCCCCCGCTCTACTCCAGCTTTCCAGGAAAACCCGGCAGGCTTTCGTGCCCGTCTGCGTCCACCGTCGCGATCGCGAAGACGAAGTTGTCGGGCACGACCCCCTTCAGGATGATCTCGGGCTGGCGCGGGTAGCGGATCGCGCGCCCCCAGCTCACGCCATCCGCCCGGCGACGATAGAGGACGAGGCCCGCTACGCGGCTATCCCGCGGGAGCGCCACCGTGAGCCGGGTCTCGGGGCTCGCCGCGCCACCGAGGCTCACGCCGATGGGTGGCGCGGGCGCGGCGGCGAGCTCCGCCACCGCGGCGAGGAGGGCGCGGCCTAGCTTCGCGGCATAGGCGAAGTCGACGTGCGCGAGCACGTCGCCGTACGCGCGCCCATCCTCCGTGCGCAGATCCTGGTGCTGGCGATCCCAGTGCTCGTGGGCCTCCACCAGGCGGATGGCGGGGAAGCCCTCCTTCGAGAAGGCGAGGTGGTCCGACCCGCGCCCGAGGCGGTCGCGCCGCAGCATGACCCACAGGTCCAGGTTCTCGACGTACCGCTCGCCGACGCGCTTCACGTAGCGCGCCCAGGCGCGCGCGGCGCCGTCGTTCTCGCCGCCCACCGCCTCGCGCAGCTTGCGCTCGGCCGGCGTCTCCGCCGCGGGGACGCCCTCGCTGAAGAGGCGCGCCGAGACGTCGTCGTGCACGCCGTCCTGGCCGTCGCTGTTGCCGATCATGTCGATGGCCGTCATGGCGAGGACGCGCACGCCCTCGCCCCTCAGGCGCTGCGCGAGGTGCGTCGAGCCGTTCAGCCCTTGCTCCTCACCCGCGACCGCGACGAAGTAGATCGAGACGGCAGGCTTCTCTCGCGCCATCACGCGCGCGAGCTCCAGCACGAGCGCCGTGCCGCTGCCGTCGTCGTCCGCGCCGGGCGCGTCGATGGTGGCGTTCATCACGTCCGAGGCGCGCGTGTCGTAGTGGCCGGTGAGCACGATCGCCTCCTTCCCGCGCGCCGGATCCGTCCCGGGCAGCACCGCTCCGACGTTCCAGATCTCGACCGGCCGCGGGATGCGCGGTGCGGCCGGTTGCGTGAACGGGTCCTCGAACGGCTGGAGCCGCGAGCCGGGCTGCGCCGCCAGCGAGGCGAGCTCCGCGGCGAGCCAGCGCCGCGCCGCACCGATGCCGCGCGACGGGGACTGCGCGTCGGAGAGCGTGTGGCGGGTCCCGAAGGAGACGAGCTTCGCCACCGTCGCCTGCATCCGGGCCGGGTCGACCGCGGACGTGAGCTGCGCGACGCGAGGATCCGGCGCGGAGGCGGAGAGCGCGGCGGCGAGCGCCAGCGAGGCGAAGGTCGTCATGGGCGACGTCATCCTATGCGAGAAGAAGGCCGTGCCGTGCGGCCCCCTCTCCCTGGCCCTCTCCCCCGTGGGGGGAGAGGGTCGATCACTCATGGTGATGGGCCGTTCCATCTCCTCGCGTTTCGTCTCCCTCGCCCCACCGCCAGGCGGGGCGAGGGGGAGAGGGGCCAGTCAACACAACCTCGCGCTGACGCGCCCGTGAGTCGCGGGTAGGATGCGCCGCATGGGCCACCCTCACGAACATGCACCCCGGGTCACGCTCGCCGCCGCGCTCGCGCTGCTGGCGCTCCCGGCTTCGGCCGCGCCCTCCTTCACCGGGGCCGAGCGGGCCGCCGCCGCCCGCGTCCGGGCCGACGAGATCTCCGGGCATCTCCGGTTCCTCGCGGACGACCTGCTGGAGGGTCGCGCCCCCGGCCAGCGCGGCGACGAGATCGCGGTGCGATACCTCGCCGCGCAGATGGAGGCCGCCGGGCTCGAGCCGGGCCTCCCGGGGCAGGGCGGCGCGCCCGCCTCCTGGTTCCAGAGCGTTCCGCTCGTGAAGCTCACGGCCCAGGTGCCGCCGCTCGTCGAGGTGCGGGGGGCGAGGGGCGCGCTGGCGCTCTCGACGCGGCAGTCGAAGGAGATGGATCTCGTCGTGGCGCCCGGTGCCGAGGTGGACCGGGTGAAGCTCGACCACGCCGAGCTCGTCTTCGTGGGCTACGGCGTCACCGCCCCCGAGTACGGCTGGGACGACTACCGCGGCGCCGACGTGCGCGGGAAGGTGGTGGTGGTCCTCAACTTCAACCCGCCCTTCGCCGGCGAGGGCGTGCGCCTCTGGTACGGCCGGTGGGACTACAAGTACGAGAACGCCGCCCGCCACGGCGCGGCCGGCGCGATCATCGTCCACACGACGCCCTCGGCCAGCTACCCGTGGCAGGTGCTCACCGCGTCGGCCGACGGCACCGAGACGGCGTTGCCGCAGCAGCCGGGCGAGGCGCGCCTGCTGGCGAAGATGTGGGTCAGCGAGCCGGCGGCGCGAAAGGTCTTCGCGCTGGCCGGCCAGGACCTCGACGAGCGCGCCCGCGCCGCCCAGGACCTGCGGCGGCGCGGCCTGGGAGCGGCGCCGCTCGGGGTCGGGCTCACGCTCGACATGGCCGTCGCGCGCGCGGTCACACCGAGCGCCAACGTGGTCGGGCTCGTGCGCGGGACCGACCCGAAGCTCGCGCAGGAGTACGTCCTCTACAGCGCGCACCACGATCACCTGGGGAGGGCGACGCCGATCCCCCCGGCGACCGACGCCATCTACAACGGCGCGCTCGACAACGCCTCCGGCTGCGCGACCGTGCTCGCCATCGCCCGCGCCGCCGCCGTCGCGCCGCCGAGGCGCTCGCTGCTGTTCGTCTTCTTCACCGCCGAGGAGAAGGGGCTGCTCGGCGCGCGCTGGTTCGCGCGGCACCCGCCGGCGCCGGTGGGGCGCTTCGCCGCCCTCATCAACCTCGACGCGGTGAACGTCTTCGGCCGGACGAGCGATCTGACCGTGCTCGGGCTCGGCAGGTCGTCCGCGTCCGACGTGGTTCGCGACGTGGCCGCGGCGCAAGGCCGGACGGTCCACGGCGACGCCTTCCCCGACCGCGGCTCGTACTACCGGTCGGATCACTTCGAGCTGGCGCGGGTCGGCGTGCCGGACGTCTCGGTCAAGGGCGGTCCGCACTACCTGGGACGTCCGGAAGACTGGGGGCGGGAGCAGCAGAAGGCGTTCGAGCAGCAGCGCTACCACCAGCCGTCGGACGAGTACCCGCCCGCGCCCGGGCGCTGGGACCTGTCGGGCGCGGTCGAGGACGCGCAGCTGCAGCTCGTGGTCGGGCTGCGGGTCGCCGACGCGCCGGAGCTGCCGCGCTGGAAGGCGGGCGACGAGTTCGAGGCGGCGCGGAGGGAGGCGCTGCGAGCCGCGAACGCACCGGGAGCGGTCGGAGGCCGGGCGGTCACTTCACCGTGAAGGGGATGGCGACGGTGCCGAAGACCTCTCCCGTGCTCGCGTCGACGAGTGCCATGTAGAAGGTCAGGGCCGTGCCGGGAGGCTGGTCCTTGAAGTAGAGGAATCCGTCCAGCTTGCCGCCGGGCTGCAGCACGGCCTCGGGGAGGGCGTGACGGAGGATCTCGTCGTTCGGCAGGTTGGTGGGCCACGCGCCATACCAGCGGTTGTAGTAGACGGGGTCGTACGGGAATTGCCCGTACCAGGGCAGCACGCCCCGGTAGTACCGGGCCGATCCGGGCTGGACGACGAACCCCTGTCCGATGCCGACGTAGCCGGGCGGAACCGTCGCTCCGCTGCCGGCGGCATCGGCGAGCACCACCTGGTACGGCGGCAGCGCCGCCAGCCGGAAGCCGGACGGGCCACCGAGCGTGAACTGTCCGTATGAGACGCGCAGCGCGCGCGAGCTGCCGTTCTCGATGTGGACCCTCGCCGGCGACAGGACGTCGCGCACGCTGCGGGAGCGCCACGCCTCCGGGTCCACCTGGACGCGCACGCCCTCGACCGCCTCCTCGGCGGTGCTGGGACGGCCGGGCGCGGTCTGCGCGCCGGGGCCGGGGACGAGCTCACGGGTGTGCGTGCACGCGATCGCGACGGCGGCGAGCGCAATCGGAAGGAAGCGCTCCACGATCCCAATCTGAGGATCGGTGGCGGCGGCGGCAAGCACGGGGCCGCCCGCTCGCCAGCTCAGGCGCGGCGGAGGGGCGGCAGCTCGGCGAAGTCGGAGGCGCGCGGCGCGGCGAGCAGCAGCTCGAGCAGGCTCGGCGGCGCGACCACCAGCCGCCGCGCCTCGAGGTCCATCCAGCCGCCCAGCACGAGCACCGCCGCGGCGACCTCTCCGTCGTCCTTCCGCACGGTGTGGCGGATCTTCCAGCGGCCGCCGTCCGGCGAGAGCCCGGCCGCCTCGAGGTCGATGACGACGGAGCCGTTCAGGCCCACCTCGCGCCGGTAGTCGATCTCCTCCCGCAGCAGCACCGGCCCGATGCGCTCCCGCTCGAAGCGCTTCCAGTCCCAGCCGCCCTCGGCGAGCCAGGCGAGCCGCACCTCGACGCTGAGCTCCGGGTAGACGGTGTGGCGGACGTGACCGTTGGCGTCGGCGTCGGACCAGCGCACGGCGAAGCGTCGGCTGATGGACATGGGGGCGGGGGATATCATGGCTCAGAGCCTGTGAGGGAATTCCCGGACCGAGCCAGGCGAGCGAGCCGCTACACCCACGCCGCGCAGGATCGAAGCGCGGCGCGGGTACCCGGCTCGGCGCGACGACCGAGCATCGCCGGAGGCTATGTGAGGGAGGAGCAACGAAGCGATGCGACGCGGATCGCTCGACTCGGCGACGGGAGGGGATTTCTTCATAGGCTCTCAGGCCCCAGCCACGCTGGATTGTGGAAGGTGCCGTCGAACTCACGCGCCGTCTTGTACCTCTCCCAGCGCCCGCCCCGGGCGGCGGGCGCTGTGCGGGCGAGGAGCGCGCTCCGCTCGGGGTCGCTCAGCGGCTGGAAGCCGCGCGCCAGCCTCAGGTCCTGGTCGAGCACCTGCAGCGAGTCGATGCCCGTGATCGTCACGCTCGCGCCTGGCACGCTCATGGCGTACCGCAGGCACTCCACCGCGGAGGCGGCCTTCGACTGGAGGATGAACCCGTCCCCCATCGGCTTCATCCCGAGGACACCCATCCCCTTTGCGACGGCCACCGGCACCACCTCCTTCTCGAAGCTGTCGTGGTGGGCGTCGAGGACGTTGAGCGGCAGCTGCACGGTGTCGAAAGCGAACCCGTGGCGATCCGCCGCGCGGAGCATGGCGAGGTGGATGCCGGGCGACTTGTGGCCGGTGAAGCCGATGAAGCGCACCTTCCCCGCCTTCCGGGCGGCTTCGAGCGCCTCGATCGCGCCGCCCTTCGCGAAGGCCCGGTCCGGATCCTCCGGATAGATGACCTCGTGCAGCTGCAGGAGATCGAGGTGGTCGGTCTGGAGCCGGCGCAGCGACTCGTCGATCTGCGTCGCCGCCGTGGCGCGATCTCGTCCGTCGATCTTGCTCATGAGGAAGACGCGCGAGCGATAACCGTCCCGGAGCGCCTTGCCCATGCGCACCTCGCTCTCGCCGCCGTTGTAGTCCCAGCAGTTGTCGAGGAAGGTGACGCCGCCGTCGATGGCCGCGCGGATGATGCGCACTCTCTCCCGCGCGTCCTCCTGCTTTCCGATGTGGAAGCCGCCCAGGCCGATGAGGGAGACCTCCGCTCCGGTCCGGCCGAGCCTCCGTCGCGGCAGGGTGGTCGTCGCTGCGCCGCCCGCGGCCGCAGTGGCGACCCCGGCCGGCAGCACGGGCGTCACGCTCGCCGCCATGGTCACCCGCAGGAACTCGCGCCTCGTCATGCCGCCGGCACCCACAGGTCCTGCATGTCGCGCGGGAGCTGGTCCGCTACGTCGGAGCCCTCCTTCTCCGAGAGGAGCTGGCGCGCGTGCTGCAGCACGGTGCGCACCGCGTGCTCGGCCTCGCCCGGCTCGAGGCCGAGCTCCTCTCGGACCCGCCGAAGGAGCTCCTCTCGCCTGAAGCGCTCGGGCCGGCCGCGCGGGTCGCGCTCGAACTTGCGGAGCTGGTCGCGGAGCGGCCAGGGCAGCTCCGCGTTGAGATCGCGCGCCTCGGCCCCGGAGAGCCGCTGCTCGAGCGCCCCCAGGATCGTCACCGCCAGCGACTCGACGCGGCGCGGCGCGCCGAGGCCGGCGCGCTGCAGGGCGGAGAGGAAGCGCTGATACCGGAGCTCCTCGTCCCGTGCCTGGTCGCCCGGGCGGGGCTCGTAGGTCGCTTCGTACGGACGATTGGACATGTTCTCCCCCGTGAAGGGAGACTGTCCACCTGCCGCGGGCGACGCCAGCCGCCCCGAGGTCGTGATCCTGGTGGGCTTGCAGGCCTCTGGGAAGAGCACCTACGGCCGGCAGCGCTACGGCGCGACGCACGTCCTCGTCTCGCGCGACCTCTTCCGCAACCACCCGCGGCCCGCGCGCCGGCAGCGCGAGCTCCTCGACCAGGCGCTCCGGGCCGGCCGCAGCGCCCTCGTCGACAACACGAGCCCCACCCTCGCCGACCGCGCCGCCGTAGTCGAGCTGGCGCGCGCCCTGGGCGCGCGCGTCACCTGCTGCTTCTTCCCGCCGGACGTCCGCGCGTCGATCGCCCGCAACGCCCGGCGCGAAGGAAAGGAGCGCATCCCCGTGGTGGGCATCCTCGCCACCGCCAAGCGGCTCGTCGCGCCGACGCTCGAGGAGGGGTTCGATCGGCTCGTCGAGGTGCGGCTCGATGGGCGAGGAGGCTTCGAGGAGCGTGAGGTCGGGCCGGCCGCCGGCAAGTCCGCCGGCGTTCGGGAGAGGCCTCCCGGTGGCACCGGTCCAGGCGCGGCCTAGCGCCGCCGGTGGCGCGTGCCCAGCGGTGCTCGTACGGCTGCCGCCCGCGCAGGAACTCGAGCTCGCGAGCGCCCTCCGCGATTGCCTCGGCGGCGGACGGGCGGGGGACTGCGGGGGCGGGGCGCGAGACGCAGCTTGGTGGATGGGAGGAGCGCGCGATGATGGCCGGCGTGCTGGCGGGTTTCGGCGTGGCGCTCCTGCTCGACGCGCGACTCCGCCGGCGCCGCGAGGCGCGTGTCGCGGGCGCACGTGCTGCAACCGGTGGGTCGATCGGCGGAGCAGCGGGGCAGGTGGCGCCGGACCCGGTGCTGGCGCCTCGCGCCGGGGACGACCTGTCGGACGAAGAGCTCGTCGCGCGCGTGCAGGCCATGGTGGACATCCCGCTGGGGGTCGAGGTGACGGCGGTGGAGGGCGCCATCGTCCTGTTCGGCCGCATCCCGCGCTTCGCGTTCGCGACGCTGCTGTCGCGCGTGGCGCGCGTGCCCGGCGTCGTGGACGTCGAGGACCGCCTCACGCCGGTCGACGACCTGGGGCCGCACGAGCGCGCCTGATCACCCGGCCCCATCCTCGGTGCCACCCTTCGGACCCTATTTCGGGAAGCCCGGAGGGTCGAGGACGTGCAAGGATCTTCCGCATGGTCCATCCGCTCGCGGGAAAGCCGGCTCCGGCCTCGTTGCTCGTCGACGTGGAGCGGCTCCTCGCCGCCTACTCCGACGAGCGACCCGATCCCGCGCGCCCGGAAGAGCGCGTCGCGTTCGGCACCTCCGGCCACCGGGGCTCCTCGCTGCGGCGCAGCTTCAACGAGGCGCACATCCTGGCGGTGGTGCAGGCGATCTGCGAGCGCCGCGCGGCGCAGGGGGTGTCGGGGCCGCTGTTCCTCGGCAAGGATACGCACGCGCTCTCGGAGCCGGCCCAGCGCACCGCGCTGGAGGTGCTGGCGGCGCACGGCGTCGACGTCTTCTTCGCCGCCGGGGGGGCGGCCACCCCCACGCCGGTCGTCTCGCACGCGATCCTCACCCACAACCGCGGCCGGACGACCGGGGTCGGGGACGGGATCGTCATCACCCCGTCGCACAATCCGCCC
>Ga0182039_10000947_pt1 | contig 15290 bp, 13 predicted proteins | sample sta12Can44000111_FD_125975 | JGI IMG/M metagenome (GOLD analysis project Ga0182039, IMG submission 125975) | Lab enrichment of tropical soil microbial communities from Luquillo Experimental Forest, Puerto Rico - statanox.12C.anox.44.000.111 | ecosystem: Environmental > Terrestrial > Soil >...
AACAGAAAGGTCTAAACTAAAACAGGTTGTCTGGAACGTTCGTCTTAAGAAATGGCTATTAAACGGACGCGTAGCGTCTGTTTAAGAGCTCACTAACCCGCAATGAGCGCGTTGCTGCTCAAGGGTGTGATTTTTGCGGGTTAGGCCCGCAATTCCTGGTTGTTGGTTCCGTCAAGAATTAGAAATTTTTCGTGGTGATAGGACGGATCCGATCGAAAAGTTAGTCGTCCTTCGTATTTGCGTTCAATTTCCACCAGCAGTTCTTCATCTTCAGTTCTGAGCCGATTCAAGACCTCCGGGTTGACAATCACTCGGATGTCGTGCACATCGGGACGCTGGCGCATCAAACTGTGAAGTGCCCGCTGAATCTCCACGCTCATCGTCATCGGGCTTTTCACAACAGCCCGTCCGCTGCAGTACGGACAGGTAACGAACATCGATCCGGTCAGGCTTTCCTGTGCCCGCTGGCGCGTCATTTCCATGAGTCCGAGTGGCGAAATAGCCAGGACGTGCGTCTTCGCCTTGTCCCTTTTCAAACGTTCCTTCATCCGGTTGTAGACCGATTGCTGATCCTTCCGGTTCTTCATATCGATGAAATCGCTGATGATAAGCCCTCCGATATTACGAAGGCGCAGCTGCCGAGCGATTTCATCTGCCGCTTCAAGGTTGGTCTGGAGAATGGTTTTTTCAACGTCTCTGGCTCCCTTGTTGCGTCCTGTGTTAACGTCGATCGCGATGAGCGCCTCCGTCTCGTCGATAACGATGTAGCCGCCGCATCGCAGCCATACCTGGCGATGAAACGCGTCATCGATTTGTTTCTGAACGTTGAATTTCTCAAAAATCGGGACCGACTCGTTGTAGAAGAAGATCCGTTTCTTCGAGCGCTTTGAAATTTGGCCGACGAGATTCTGCATTCGCTCGACCGCTGCCTCCTCGTCGCAATACACGACATTGATGTCTTCTGTGAGAAAGTCGCGCACGGTTCTGTCGACGAGATCCGGTTCTTGAAACAGAACGGTTGCCGCGGGCTTGCCCTTAAATGCTTCTTCAATCTGGCGCCACTGCTCAATCAACAAACTAAGGTCGCGCACAAAATAGCGCGCTCGCTGTCCTTCGCCGATGGTTCGAATAATGACGCCCATCCCTTCCGGGATATCAAGCCGTTGCAATATCGTGCGCAGCCGTTCGCGCTCTTTGGGATCTTCAATCTTGCGCGAGATGCCGCTCTGATCATTGTGCGGCATCAGAACAAGATAACGCCCCGCGAGGCTGATATTGGTGGTGATCCGCGGCCCTTTGTTACTGATGGGGCCCTTGGTTACTTGCACCATCACTTCAGAACCGACCGGGTAAATCTCGGGCACATCCTTCGCCGTGATCTTCTTTTTAGATTTGCGTTCGCTCGCCCGATTGACCTCTTCTACGCCGCTGTCCAAGCCGGGCAGCGCATCCCAGAAATGAAGAAACGCATTTTTTTCAAAGCCGATATCTACGAACATGGCTTTCAATCCATGTTCGATATTCTTTACTTTGCCCTTAAAGATGCTGCCGACAATGTTCCGGTCGGTGTCTCTTTCGATATTGTATTCTTCCAGTATGCCGTCCTCGAGCAGCGCGACGCGCCGCTCAAGCTTTTCACAACTGATTATAAGATGGTTACCGGTCTTTCGATTTGATAGGCCTAGAAATTGTTTAACTTTGTCGAGCATGATGAATTTAGAGGAAACTAGCCAACGTTTTAGAAAAACAGAAAGTGATGCTTTTTCTGCGGTTGCTGCGCTGGCTGCTGCCCCTGGGATTCATCCTTTGGCTTTCTCCTGAAAAAATCGAAAAAGCTGTGCCGTTTCTCTGGGGTTGGCTCAGCCCGCGAAGCAATGCGGTGATTGTCTGTGTCCGGACGAATGTCGGGTTCGGCCACTGAAGCGCGCTCCCTCCTGGAATGCTTTTTCTCTTCGTCTGCCGAAGGTCGGTCTTTCGTATCCGACGTTTCGTCATCTGTCGATGCGAGTTGTGCAGGTAGGGTGCTGTTCTTGAAGTCTACCCGATCCACTTCCTTAAAGTTACCGACTGCGGCGTCCATGGGCTTGATCTGCGGATCGTAGCCGCGCTCGAGAGCGAGACATTCCTCTATGATCTTGGCTGCAATCGGCGCGGCAACTTCACCACCGGCTTTACCGCCTTGAACAAGAACAGCCAAGGCAAGCTTAGGGTGCTCATACGGCGCAAATGCGATGAACCAGGCATTATCATCCTTTTTCCCCTCCGTCCACGCCTGTGCTGTACCAGTCTTGCCCGCTACAGTCACGCCGGGAACCTTGGCGCGAGTTCCAGTGCCTGAATCGTTAACAACGCGCCACATCCCCTTACGGACAATCTCAATCTGGTCGGACGAAAGCTTGTTCGCCTTGGTCAGATCGCCTCTGATTTTCTCAGGTCGTCTTACTGCGGTGCCGTCACCTTCCTGAATCTGGTAGACTAAACTTGGCTGGTAAGATATGCCGCCATTTGCCACTGTCGCGGCGATCATCGCCATTTGAAGTGGAGTTGCAAGGACGTATCCCTGACCGATGGAGGTGTTTGCTGTCTGACCCTGACTCCATCTTTGGTTGTGGCTCGATTTCAGCCACTCCGGAGAAGGAAGAATGCCGGGCGCTTCACTTGTCAGCTCAATGCCAGAAACTTCGCCCAGACCGAGCGTCTTTCCGACAGCATCAATTGCCTCAATTCCAGCAGCATTCCCGTATTGATAAAAGAATGCGTCGCATGAGTTCTTGATCGCCTCGGTAAGAGTTTGCGGACCATGAGTCCCTCCATGTTCCGCCTGTATCCAGCAGCGCATGTAAGTATTTCCATAGGTCACTCCGCCGTTGCAGGTGAATACAGACTTGGCCAACCCTCTCGTTATCCCGGCCAGCGCTGTCGCGATCTTGTAACTTGAGCCGGGCGCAAATGCGCTGATCGCGCGGTTCGTTAATGGATCGGCATCCGCGTCCTTTAGTTCAGCCCAATCCCGCGCGGAAATTGCCGGAATAAATTTGTTCGGGTCGAACGAAGGGACCGATGCCATCGCAAGAATCTGCCCTGTATTCGGATCAACTACGACCGCCGCCGCGCGTCCTACAGATCTCAACGCTCTCTCAGTTATGTATTGCATGCGAGCGTCAATTGTCAGATAGACGTTCGCGCCTGGCTTTGGCTGGATAACCTCCTTCTCACCCTCGAGCCTGTTTTTTGCGTTCTTCTTCAGTATCCGCTTCCCGGGTTTCCCACGGAGCGCATCATCCAGATATAATTCGATATTGGTTTTGCCCTGAATATCAGGTTCGTAAAAATTGAAATCCTTGATGTCCGGAAGCTCGTTAATATCCTTCGCGCTGCCTACGTAACCTAGCAAATGAGCAGCAAGAGCGTTATACACGTATTTGCGCACCGGTCTTACGTTCACCTGGACGCCCGGTAAACCGAGATCTTTTTCAGCAAACTTCGAGAATGTGGCAAAGTCGAGATCTTCCCGGTAAGCAAAAGGCACCAAAGTATTGTTCCTGTAGTGCGTCCGCAATCGCTGTGAATTGTACGGTTCGGCGACCTTCAGTTCCTCCAGCCGAGGGATGATCGTCTTATCGACGATTTGCACTATATCGGCTTCTTTCCGGTCATGAAGCATTCCATTGGAATCCTTTGCCCTAAACTCCACCATGGGCGGCTGACCGTACTGTTTCTGATAGCCGCTCACAAGGTCGGGCAGATAAAAGTCCACTTCGTAACTTGGGCGATTTGTCGCCAGAGGAATTCCATTTCGGTCTCGGATTTCACCCCGAACTGAGGGAATGCGGACGGTAACCTGCGAGCTCCCCTGAATACGGCCGCGATAATAGTCGACCATCTTCACCTGAACAAACCAGAGACGAACAGCGATGGCTCCGAGAGCGACCAGAATAAGCCCGGCCAGAAATAATATCCTAAAATCGAGGACAGACGATTTTTTGGGTCGAGCCATAGATCTCTAACTCATCTTGCCAGAGGTAAGCCTGGACGGTACCCCAGCGCGTGTGACAACGGCGTTAGAATAAAGAACACGCATGGCGCAATCAAAAGAGAAATCAATCCCGGACCGACGATCCGCCATACGATAACATCGCTTAAAAGGATTTCCCTGCGTTCAAAGCTCAACATAGCGTATTGGGCCAACAAAATAAACGGGGTCAAAATCGCACCAATCTCCGCAAGCAAACAGTGGGTTTCCCAGCGATGGCGAAGAAACAACGGTTTGAGACCATGCATGACCAGTCCCGGGACGAGATAAATCAGAATAGAAATTCCAGCGGGGAAATCGGAATGCGATCTTAGCTGTGGAATGGTCAAAAGGTCGTTGAGCATTCCGGTAAAAAATGTCAGAGCCAGCGTTAGCGAAAAAGGCAGACAGAGGCATCCATAAAAATAAACAGCAGGAACAAAAAGAATTACTGCTCCGTGCACCAACAGAACCGGAGGCAGAAACAGTTGAAAAACGAACGAACCGAAAATCAAGACGAGAAGCGCTAAGAAAAACAAAATCATTTTTGTCCCACGACCACAAACACATCTTGAACGGACGCCAGATCAACGGCCGGGGTTACAGACGCGACCCCCTCAAGTTCTTTCACAAGGAAGTCTTTGATTGTCCCCACAACCAGTCCCGAGGGAAAAACGCCGCCAGAGCCTGCTGTCAGAACTTTCATCCCCGGCTTGAGATTCGCTGTCTTGCTCAGAAAACGAATCTTTAAGTCGGGCACATAGTTTGAAGAGGCCCGCGTCCCACTTACGATTCCTTGTTCCTGCGTTCCCTCAATCGCAACGGACACTCGCAGGCTCTCGTCAGAAATCAGTAGAACGACTGCCACGTCTTTCGCCACGGTTGTGATCTTTCCGAAAACTCCGTCCTCGGTCACCACCGCCATATCTGTGGCGATTCCGTTCTTGCTCCCACGATCGATAGTGCAGAAGTTCCACCAGGTCGCGCTCTCGCGCGAAAGGATGTGCGCGGGTAAAAGTTTGAAGGCCGATTGTTCGCGGAAGCCAAGCGCGCGATTGAGTCGATTCACTTCGCTTTCCAAGTTTTTCAACAGAGAGTTGCTGGCACGCAACTGTTCATTATCGAACCTTAGTTTCTGGTTTTCACGCTCCAGTTCGTCCATTCGCTTCAGGCCGCCCCGAACACCGCCCAGTCCCTCTTGCACCGATGCTCCCGTCCTGAGAATCGGAGAGACCAATTGGAAGAGCACGCCTTGTAATTGGTGCTTCGTTTGTTGAGGTAACAGCAAGAATAACACGCCAAAAATTCCGAAGGCGCCCAAGGATGCTATGGTGATGCCCTTCATGAGAGCCGCCATGCCAGCAGGCCTCCTCAGCGCGTCGGCCGGTCCGTGGAGGCAACTTGTCGCAGGAATTTGAGTTCACTTAACGCTCTTCCTGTGCCTTCGGCAACTGCGCTCAGAGGATCTTCGGCGATGTGGACAGGCAGGCCGGTTTCTTCCTGCAGAAGCCTGTCGAGGCCTCGCAGCAGAGCTCCTCCCCCCGCCAGCACTAATCCACGATCCACGAGATCGGCAGACAGTTCAGGAGGACAGCGCTCCAAGGTCACTCGAACTGATTCGACGATAGTCGCAATCGGCTCCAGCAGAGCCTCCCTTACCTCCTGGGAACTGATTGCCAGCGTCTTTGGAAGACCCGCCACTAAATCGCGACCCTTTACCTCCATGCTCGTCTCTTTATCCATCGGGTAAGCGCTGCCGATTTTTATTTTGATTTCCTCTGCCGTCCGCTCTCCAATCATTAGGTTGTAAGCTCTTTTCATGTATCCGGCGATGGCATCGTCAAGTTCGTCGCCCGCTACCCGGACACTACGGCTGAACACAATGCCGGAAAGCGAAATTAAGGCCACCTCCGTCGTTCCGCCCCCGATGTCGACGATCATGTTGCCGGCTGCGTCCTGCACAGGCAACCCCACACCGATCGCGGCGGCCATGGGTTCCTCGATCAAATAAACCTCGCGCGCTCCGGCGTGTGCAGCTGACTCTTTGACCGCCCGCTTTTCTACCTCAGTGATTCCAGAAGGCACCGCTATGACAACTCGGGGCCGCACCCATTTTCGATTGTGCACCTTGGTAATGAAATGCCGGAGCATCGATTCGGTCATTTCAAAGTCGGCGATAACCCCGTCCTTCAAGGGCCGCACAGCCACAATATTGCCGGGCGTCCGCCCAAGCATCCTTTTGGCTTCGTCGCCAACTGCTAGCACCTGGCTCGTGCCGGATCGCACCGCTACCACCGATGGCTCACGAAGCACGATTCCCTCATCCTTAACGTATACCAGCGTGTTCGCTGTGCCTAAGTCAATTCCAATGTCGTTCGAAAAGAGTCCGAGGAGGCCGTTAAACATTAAAAATCTGCCTGTTTCTTCCATGAGTTTACTTCAGTCCCTGTTTGCCCGCGTGATCTCCCGTTCGAGGCTAATATGCTTGAGCTCGATGGCCGTTCACCTGCCGAGAGCCAGCCTTATCTAGAATCCTTGAAAAGCAAAACTGTTTGCAAATGAGTCAAAGTTTTTTCTGTATCCGCACATTAATCATTAGGTGGTTTTCCTTTTCAAGGATTCTATCAAGGAAACAATCTGCATAACTCGTGCATCGTCTCCTAAATCCCTTGGGTTTCGCCCGGCGGCTGCCGGGTCAGTTGGCAGGTTTTTCAAGGCGCGTGCGACGAGCATATCTCGATTGATACGTAAGGAGCGAGCAACGCGGAAAAACAGCCAACCGGCAGCGGCCCGGAGGGTTCCATCAGATCGATGGCGACGGCTGCTTCAACATGAAGTAGGAATCTTCTGAGCAATCTTAACGGCATGCGGAATAGCTCCCGCGACAAAGCCCAGGCAATCAACCGCACCTTGCGGTTTCCCAGGGAGAGCTATCACAAGAGAGCTTTCGACCACGGCCCCTAGGCAGCGAGACAGAATCGCATTTGGAGTAAGTTTCCTCGACTCAGCACGCATGACCTCGCCGAATCCTGGTAGCTCCACCCTCATGATCGCGCGTATAGCTTCGGGCGTTGTATCCCGCTCAGCCGCACCCGTGCCCCCCGTCGCCAGTATCAGCCCGCATCCTTGTCTCGAAAATGAACAAATCGATTCCTGAATGCGTGTGATCTCATCGGGGACAACGGCTTCCGCAAAAACCTGCCATCCGTACTTCGTTGCTGCCTCTTTGACAGCAGGTCCGCCCAAATCGTCATATTGTCCCTCGGATGCGCGATCGGAAACTGTGATGATGCCCACGACGATTGGATTCATAGAGGTTCTATAGAGGTTTTTTCGTTTTTGAAATCAAATGCAGGCCCGATATCGACATTGCTTTATCAATCGCTTTGCACATGTCGTAAATGGTGAGGGCTGCGATGCTTGCTCCGGTAAGCGCTTCCATTTCAACGCCCGTCTGTGCAGATGTCGTGACCTGGCACCTGATTCGGATGCAGTCTTTACCGGTTTGGAAGTCTACTTTGATATGTTGCACCGGAAGAGAGTGACAAAGAGGGATCAATTCATCGGTGCGTTTTACCGCCTGGATCGCCGCAATCCGCGCTGTCGCCAGGACGTTTCCTTTTGCAATCTGGTTCGCTCCAATCCTGGAGATGGTTTCCGGCTGAACCCTTATCGTCGCTTCGGCCGAGGCCACGCGCTTTGAGACCGGTTTACCGGACACGTCCACCATTTTTGCCGATCCATCCTCCGCAACGTGAGATAACAGATCACCCATCCGCTATCCTCCAATCGCGACCATTCGTCGTCCGGGCACGTAATTGTTGCGGAAATCGTGCTGCTGAGGTTTTCGCTCCACGACCTTGCGGAAGAAATCCTTTAGCTCTTCGTCGCTGGCTCCCTGGCGCAAAGGGGTTTTGATGTCGAACTCTAAGTGGCTGCCAAGGCATGGACGCAATTTACCGTCACAGGTGAGACGAAGTTTGTTACAGCTTTCACAGAAATGCAGATTAGTCATTGCTCCGATGAACCCAACCCGCTGCCTCGATTCCTTGAAACAAAAATACGATGCAGGGCCATTCGTTCTGAATTCGGGCTCCGGAATCAGCGGCCCGAACTCCCATTCCAGCCGTCTCTTTGCTTCTGCGATGGGCAAAAAATTTTCGTCAGTGAGAACGTCCGTCAAGGTTACAGGCATCAATTCGATAAAGCGTAGCAGTAAGTTCTCGGCAGCAGCGAAGCGCACCAGATCCGCAAGATCTTCTTCGTTTCGGCCGCGCATCAAAACCGTGTTAAGCTTGATCAAAGCAAAGCCGGCTGCTTTGGCCGCCGCGATCCCCTCAAGCGTTTGCGTCAAAAGGTCGCGCCCGGTGATTGCCCGGTATAGCTCCCGGTTCAGGGTGTCGAGCGAGATATTTGCCGTACGAACGCCAGATCGCACAAGGGATTTTGCGACCGTCTGGCCAGTACTGGCCGGCTTGCCAAGGAGGGAACCGTTGGTTGATACGCCAATATCGGTGATCTTCGGGAGCTCGCCCAGTTGCTGAAACAACGTCAAAACGTCTCGTCGAACGAGCGGTTCGCCACCAGTGACGCGAATCTTTTTGACGCCCAGTTCCGACGCAACGCGGACGAGTCGAGTGATTTCGTCATAGTTGAGTACCTCGGCGCGAGGCAACCATTCCTGGAGCTCCTGCGGCATGCAGTACAGGCACCGTTCATTGCAGCGGTCCGTGACGGAGACTCTCAGGTAACTGATCTGATGGCCGAACCGGTCCTCCATTAGCTAAGACTATCCACCGGGGCTATTTCTGCAACCACAAGACGTGACCCCAGCCGCGTGAGTCAAATTTTTCCGCATCGATGATAAAGGTTTTGCTTTTCAAGGATTCTACCGGAGTCCTTTATGAATTGAGAGACGTTATTATTTCCTATGGCTTACCGTTCATTTTTGCATTTCATCGAAGAACTGGAGCGGGCGAATGAACTCGTTCGTATTACCGAGCCGGTAGCCACTGAATTGGAAATCACTGAATTGGCTGATCGGCAGATGAAATCTCCGCGTGGCGGCAGAGCCCTTCTATTTGAGAAACCGACGATCGACGGCCGGGTGTCGCGGTTCCCGCTAGCCATTAACACGATGGGTTCCGAGCGGCGGATGGCTCTCGCGATCGGGGTCGAGTCGATCGATGAAATAACCCATCAAATGCAGCTCATCCTCAAAGCGAAGCCACCGACTTCAGTCCGTGAAGGGTGGTCGCTGTTAAAGCACGGAATCGATCTTCTCCACGCGCGGCCTAAGCGCGTTTCTGACGGTCCCTGCAAAGAGGTCGTCTATCGATTCGAAAATCGCGGAGGCCTTTCGCTACATGACCTGCCGATTCTCTTTTGCTGGCCGGGAGACGGGGGTCGATTTATCACGCTGCCAAACGTCCATACAAAGGATCCTGACACAGGGGAGCGCAATATCGGAATGTACAGAATGCAGGTCTTTGATGATCGGACGACCGGAATGCATTGGCAGGTTCATAAGGTCGGCGCGCGTCATGGTAAACGCTATTATGAGAAAAACGAAAGAATGCCCGTTGCCGTCTGTCTAGGGGGTGATCCAGCTTACACTTTTGCCGCGACTGCTCCGCTGCCTGACGGTCTCGATGAAATCCTTTTTGCCGGTTTCGTTCGAAAAAAATCGGTGGAACTTGTGAAGTGTGAAACGTGCGATCTTGAGGTTCCTGCCGATGTCGATTTTGTCTTGGAGGGGTACGTTCAACCAGGCGAATTGCAGGATGAAGGGCCCTTTGGCGACCACACCGGTTTTTATACGCCTGTCGACCGATACCCAGTTTTTCACCTGACCGCTATCACTTGCAGGAGGGAGGCGATCTATCCGGCAACCATCGTAGGAGTGCCTCCAATGGAGGATTTTTACATCGGTAGCGCGAGCGTCCGGATTTTTCTTCCGGTTTTTAAGATGAATTTCCCGGAGATCGTGGACATGGCGCTACCTGCAGAAGGCGTATTTCATAACCTCGTTTTTGTCAGCATTCGCAAGCAGTACCCCTATCAGGCTTACAAGATCATGCATGGCTTGTGGGGTATGGGTCAGATGATGTTTTCGAAGTACATCGTGGTTGTCGATGCGGACTGCGACGTTCACAACACCAGCGAGGTTCTTTTCCGCCTCTGCGCTAATACCGATCCCCATCGGGACACAACATTTATCAAGAACCCCAGCGACAGCCTCGATCATGCACCCGACACACCCAACGTCGGATCGCACATGGGTTTCGACGCAACAAGAAAGCTTCCCGCTGAGGGATATCGTCGCGAGTGGCCGGCTCTGGTTAAGATGCACGAAGGCGTTCAAGCAAAAATGGCAGGGGTGGCCAAAAGGCTCGGACTTGCCTAGCGTGCAATTTGCGCGCCGCTGCTTGCAATTTGTGATTTTTGCGGGCCGGGCTTGGGCTACGCTAGGTTGGGGTGATCTCCGAGCCGCCCGCTTGGGCCGCCATTTTTGTCGACGTTCGGTTTTAGGGAGGGACTTCCTCTGTGCCGTCCCATTTTTCTCCTCGTTACGGGGGCCGGAAATGATTCGTCGGACGGCACAGAGGCCATCCCTCCCTAAAATGATCCCTCAGCGAGTCGGCCGGGAGTCGTTTCTTATCTGCCATCCATCACGACAACGGTTTCGATTTCCGCGGTTTGGGGGAACATGTCGAATGGCTGAACCGATTTGACCTCAAAGTGCTCGCCAAGGCCTGATAGATCTCGAGCAAGGGTGGCCGGATTGCAGGAGACGTAAATCAGTCGCGCCGGCTTATTCGCTGCCAGTGCTTCAGCGACACGGTTCTGAATGCCGGCCGCCGGCGGGTCGAGGAGAACAGCTTGAGGATTGTGCTCTCCGAGGATAGGCGCGATCGCATCTGCCACATCCGCGCAGATGTATAGCTCGTTGGTTCCGGCGAACGCCTTGGCCCGGGAAATGGCGTGCTCGTTCCAATCGAGCCCCACTGTCTTTTGAAATCGGCCGGCAAGAGCGTGGGCAAAAAAACCCGAGCCGCAGTATGCATCGAGGAGGACTTTTCCTTTTAGCCGAGCCGAGAGGTATTCGAGCAGCTCAGATGCGATGAAGCTGTTGGTTTGCGTGAAAGTGAGCGGTACGCCCGTTGCGCGCAACGTTCTGTGGGAACCATCTCGGAGACCCTCTTTGCGCAATCGCTTCAATTTTTCATTTACTTCGGGAAGAGCGATCGCACAGCGCTTCACGTCCACGACCTTTCTACTGTTCTTTGCAAAAAAGCCGATACGACCTTGCTCGGCGTGCACGGTGATTCGATTTCGAAAAGCGTAGGGGTTTCGACATGGGATCGCGGGTGAGACCGACACGTCCGATAGGTGTCCGACTCGCTTCAGGAGTTCGCTCACTTGGCGTCGCTTGAGTTCGAGCTGATGCTTGTATGTGATGTGCTGGTAGTCGCATCCCCCGCAGCGGCCAAAGTAGGGACATGGCGGCTCAACACGCTCCGCTGAACTCCGGAGCACCTTCCGAAGTTCAGCACGGTCGAATTGATGCTTTTGCTCGATGATCTGGACTTCCACCTCTTCGCCGTCAATCGTCAAGGGTACGAAAACGATTTTTCCTCCTGCCCGCGCTACACCCGAACCCCCAAACGCGACGTCTTCAATGCGAAGTTCGGCGCGACGAGGGGTGCTAAAATGCCTTCGGATTTGGTTCTCTCGAATATCAGGTATCCTTCCAAATGTTATTGGCCGAGGCTGCAATAACTGTTTACGATTCGAAACTTAATCTCAAGAACCGTATGAGTGAAACAACGCTTGGAGCAAGGAATACAGATCACCCTGCGATCACCGCCTGGGTGGAAACAATGGCAAACCTGTGTGAGCCTGATCGAATTTTCTGGTGCTCCGGTTCGGAGGCGGAAAAGAAATTTCTGACAGCTGAGGCTGTTCGAATTGGGATCTTAACACCACTGAATCAGGAGCTATGGCCGGGATGCTACTACCATCGGTCAAACCCGAATGACGTGGCCAGGGTCGAGCAACTTACTTTTATTTGCACGCCGGCCGAAGAAGACGCCGGCCCGACAAATAATTGGGCGGATCCGACCCAGATGTATGCCAAGCTGCATTCTCTTGCCGCCGGGGCAATGAAAGGGCGAACGATGTACGTCATCCCCTATCTGATGGGGCCGCCGGGTTCGCCGCTGACAAAAGTTGGCGTGGAGTTGACTGACTCCATCTACGTTGTCTTGAGCATGAGAGTCATGACCCGCATGGGTGAAGTAGCGTTCCAGGGACTCGGCAAGAGCGATGATTTTAACCGTGGACTCCATTGCATGCTCGATATTAATCCCGAGCGGCGGTATATCGCGCATTTTCCAGAGGACAACACGATTATCTCGCTCGGCTCAAATTACGGCGGAAACGTATTGCTCGGCAAAAAATGCCTGGCGCTCCGCATCGGTTCTTATCTCGGACAGAGAGAAGGCTGGATGGCGGAGCATATGCTGATCATGGGCGTAGAAGATCCGCAGGGGGAAAAGACCTATGTCGCAGCAGCCTTTCCAAGTGCCTGCGGCAAGACAAATTTTGCGATGCTCATTCCGCCGACCCGATTCAATGGCTGGAAAGTCTGGACGGTGGGCGACGATATCGCCTGGATGAAACCTGGCATCGATGGCAGGCTCTATGCCATCAACCCCGAATCCGGATATTTTGGCGTCGTTCCCGGAACCAACTTCGAATCAAACCCGAACGCTATGCGTTCCATGGAGAAGGATACCATTTTCACCAATGTTGCGCTCGCTCCCGGGGGCGATATCTGGTGGGAGGGAAAAGATGATAAACCGCCGGAGGGCCTCATCGACTGGCAAGGCAGGCCATGGCGAAGTGGGGAGAAGGCGGCCCATCCGAACAGCAGGTTTTGTGCGCCAATGAAGAATAATCCGGCCCTGGATCCGAATGTGGATCATCCTGCAGGGGTGCCAATCAGCGCGATCATTTTCGGCGGTCGCCGCGCAACGACGATGCCGCTGGTCTTTGAGGCATTCGACTGGATCCATGGCGTTTACGTCGGCGCGACGATGGGATCTGAAATGACCGCGGCGGCGTTCGGGACGGTTGGTCAGGTCCGCCGAGATCCGATGGCCATGCTGCCGTTCTGCGGCTACAACATGGGAGACTACTTTGGCCATTGGTTGAAGATACGCAAAAAACTGAGAAAACCTCCAAAGATCTTTCACGTAAACTGGTTCAGGAAAGGTGGATCGAATGAGTTTCTGTGGCCCGGATTTGGCGAGAACATGAGGGTCCTCAAATGGATTGTCGACCGATGCAGAGATAAAGTCGGAGCAAAGGAAACTCCACTCGGCTGGATGCCGTCCGCCGATGATATCGATCTTGAGGGCATGAAATATGATCGCTCAAAACTTGCAGAGGCACTTCGAATTGATGCCGAAGACTGGAAAAAGGAAGTGATTGCCCAGGATGAGCTCTTTATCAAGCTTCACGAGCATCTGCCGATCGAACTTCATCTTCAGCGTGAACTCCTGATCTCCCGGTTTTAGCCTGCATTGATCACAAATTTTAGCGAGAACCTTGGGGTTGGACGAACTTGTTGTGATCAATTCAGGCTCGCAACGTCTGATTTTTGCGGGTTAGAGGCCTGTCTTCGCATCGCCTTTTGAAGCTGTCGACCATGGGTGGACGTTGCCTGGAGGGCTACGCTCCGTCGTAGCCGCGAAAACTACTGTTGACAGGGGCGCACCGGCGGCTGCGAGGGACCGGAGCCCTCCACGCCCCCGCCGATCATCTTTGCCACGGCCGGACGCCAGTACTTGCCGATGCCCTGAAGCAAGCGGCGCCAGCGCATCGGACGTCTCATAATTGCTTTCCGCAAGATTTTGCGAGGCCGCTGTTGGTAGGCCTTGAAAAAGTTTGGCTTCGTGCGAAACGGAAAGTTCAAATATGATCGAAACGACCCTCGTACTACTCAAGCCGGATTGCCTTGCAGGGCGACTTTGTGGCGAAGTGATCATGCGATTTGAGGCGGCCGGTTTAGAGATTGCTGGCTGTAAGATGATGTTGCTTGCGGATGACCTCCTTGCTGAGCATTACGCCCATGTATCGGACAGACCTTTCTACCCGGAATTGAAATCGTTCATGCAATCAAGTCCGGTTGTTATAATCGCGTTTTCCGGTGAAAACGCTGTGGCCCGAGTTCGTGACCTCATCGGACCCACCGATTCTCGCAAAGCCCCAAAGGGAACAATCCGCGGCGATTTTGGAAAAGACACCATGTTCAATTTGGTCCATGGCTCTGATAGTCCTGAGAACGCGCTTATAGAGCTGAAGCGTTTTTTTAACCCGGACGAGCTATTCGAAGTCAGTCTTAAGCGCTGACTTGGGCTGGGCGCTAGCCGGTTTGCGCTTTGGGGACTCCGACTGACATGACAATGCTTGGCGCGATCGTATTTGATTTCGATGGATTGATCGTAGATACCGAAGGCCCTGGCTTTATCAGTTGGCTGGAAGTATACCAGCGCTTTGGCGCCGAGCTGAATCTCAACGACTGGAGTCACGCCACCGGATATATCGGCGGATTTGACCCCGCCGTGCATCTCGAAAAGTTGCTAGGTAGAAGACTCGACTGGTCGCAGATCAGTCCGGAGCGGGAAGCTCGCAATTGGGCGTTAACGTTGCAAGCCAGAACTTTACCAGGCATCGAACCCCTGTTGCAAGCCGCAAGGGAGCGCGGTTTCCGGATCGGGGTAGCCAGCAATTCCGGTAACGGATGGGTAGAGGAGGGGCTGAAAAGGCTTGGTTTGCGAACGTTGGTCGACGCTGTCGTTACGCGTGAGATGGTCTTGAATCCCAAACCGGCTCCGGATGTTTACCTGAAAACTGCACAAGTTTTGGGAATGGAGCCGAATCGGACCGTTGCGCTTGAGGATTCCGAGCCGGGTTGCCGCGCGGCCAAGCAGGCCGGAATGAAAGTGGTCGCTATTCCCAATCGATTCAGCGATCGCCAGGACTTCGAGGTAGCGGACTTGATCGTCAGAAGTGCTGAGGACTTGGATCTGAAACGTTTGGAGGAATTGTTTTAGAAATGAAACTGCCTGAGCTTCGCGGCATTCTTCAATACGTTACGCGCTTCAGGGACAAGATTTTCGTGATCGCAATCGATGGGGAAATTCTCGGTTCAGAGAATTTCGCGAATATCTTGCTCGATATTGCTGTTTTGCGTTCGCTAAACATTAAA
>Ga0182039_10000948_pt1 | contig 15276 bp, 13 predicted proteins | sample sta12Can44000111_FD_125975 | JGI IMG/M metagenome (GOLD analysis project Ga0182039, IMG submission 125975) | Lab enrichment of tropical soil microbial communities from Luquillo Experimental Forest, Puerto Rico - statanox.12C.anox.44.000.111 | ecosystem: Environmental > Terrestrial > Soil >...
CCCGTGGCGGCGTCTATTCCACCTCCGAGATCGGCCGCTCGCTGGATCATCAGGAATCTTATCTGCGCACCGTGCTGGCCTTCATCGGCATCACCGATGTCAGCTTCGTCCGCGCCGAGGGTGTCTCGATGGGCCCCGAGGCCAAGGACAAGGCTCTGGCCGCCGCTGCCGAAGAGATCGCCAAGCTGACCGCCGCCTGATCGGCAGCAGCGCGTCTTTTACAACAGGCCAGCTTGGATGCCGCCAAGCTGGCCTGTTTGCTTTTTCGGTGCGATCATTGCTTCCCTGTTTTTGCCCATGGGAGAGGCGCGTTGGACAAGCACCGTATTTCCGGCCCCGGACTGACTGCCGAGATCACTGCGCTGGGGGCCGAGCTTTGTTCGCTGAAAGGCGCCGACGGCGTCGAGCGTCTGTGGCAAGCCGGGCCGGAATGGCCGCGCCATGCGCCGCTTCTGTTTCCCATCGTCGGCAAGGTCAAGGATGACCGCTATCATCTGAACGGCCAGAGCTATTCTCTGGGTCAGCATGGCTTCGCCCGTGACAGCCAGTTCCAATGGGTCGAGGCGGATGAAAGCCATTGCCGCCTGCGCCTGGAAGACAGCGCCGAGAGCCGGGCGGTCTATCCCTTCGCCTTCCGCTTCGATGTGATCTATGCCATCACCGGCGACCGGCTGGAGATTGCCTTCGAGATCACCAATCGCGGCGAGACGGTGCTGCCGACTTCGGCGGGCGCTCATCCCGGTTTCCGCTGGCCCTTGCAGGAGGGCATCGCGCGGGAAGCCCATCGGCTGGAGTTTTCCCATCCCGAGCCCCATCCCATCCGCCGCCTGGGCGAGGGAGCGTTGCTGGACCCGCAGCCTTTCCCCTGTCCGGTCGAGGGAACGCGGCTTGATCTGCGCGACGATCTGTTCCGCATCAGCGCGATGATCTTCGATCAGCCGGTCAGCAGCTCTGTGCGCTACGTCGCCGAGGGAGGGCCGGCCATCGAGGTCAGCTGGCAGGGCTTTCCGCATCTGGGCATCTGGACCAAGCTGGGGGCGGATTTCATCTGTATCGAGCCCTGGCACGGGATGACCAGTCCCGCCGAATTCGATGGCGATTTCATGGACAAGCCGGGCCTGATGCTGATCCCGCCGGGGGATTGCCGCCGGCTGGTTCATTCGATCCGGGTGGTGGTTTAACCACTGACCGTCCTAAGCCATGGTTGTCCGGTTTCGGATGGCGGCATTCCCCCTCGCCCGAAATCGGGAGAGGGGGCTAGGGGGTGAGGGAAAGCCGCCCTAGGAAGCGGACCATCATTCGATATTCGTCATGGCCGGACTTGATCCGGCCATCCACGTCTATCCGCATAAAATATATTGAAAACAATTGGATAGAGGCTTGTTCGTGGATGCCCGTGTCAAGCACGGGCATGACGGGAAGAGACGGTCAACGCACTGGTTGGCATCGTTCCCTTATCCCCTCACCCCAAACCCCTCTCCCGATTTCGGGCGAGGGGCTTTCGCAGTGTCGGTCGACGAAACCAATAGCTGATTGGCCCACGTTTCCGTGCTTTTCAGGACCATTGCTAAAATTAAGCCGGACAGTCGCTGGCTCAAGCCCGGCGATGACGACGGACGGAAAATAGGCCTTTTCACCTTCATCGCCTGTCAGTACATCAACACCCGATCCGGGGGCAGGTGGATCTTGACGATGGTGCCCTTGGCCGGGGCGCTGATCAGTTCCAGCCGGCCGCCATGCAGCTCGGCGAAGGCCTTGGTCAGCGGCAGGCCGAGGCCGGTGCCGTCGTAACGCCGGGCCAGGCTGCTTTCCACCTGTCCAAAGGGCGACAGCGCCTTGGTCATGCCGTCGGCATCCATGCCGATGCCGTCGTCAGACACGGCCACCAGCATGCCGCCGTCATCCTCCACCTCGGCCCACAGATGCACGGTGCCGCCGGGCGGAGTGAACTTTACGGCGTTCGACAGCAGGTTCAGCATGATCTGCTTGAAGCGCCGCTCGTCCACCAGCACGCCGGGCAACTGGTCGGAAACGCCGTTATCGATGGTGATCTTGCCGTATTCGGCGCGTTCCCGCACCAGGCGCAGGGTGATGCGCACCAGCTCGGCCAGATGGACTTCCTGCGGATGCAGGTCGATATGGCCGGCTTCGATCTTCGACATATCGAGGATTTCGTTGATGACTTCCAACAGATGCCGCGCCGAGCCCAGAATGTCCGAGACATAGCCGCTATAGACCGGGTTTTCCACCGGCCCCATGATGCCGGTATGCATGATATCGGAAAAGCCGATGATGGCGTTCAAGGGCGTGCGCAGCTCGTGGCTCATATTGGCCAGGAATTCCGATTTGGCGCGGTCGGCCAGTTCGGCGGTTTCCTTGGCGGCGCGCAATTGCTGCTCGGCCATGCGGCTGGCGGTGACGTCCAGGATCAGGCTGAAATAGCCGTTCACCTGTCCCTCGGGCGAGATGTCGGGCAGATAGGTCGCCTGGAAGGCTCGCTGATCGCCGTTGTTGCGGTTCGGCATCCAGCCGTTGTGCGAGACTTCCGAACCCGACAGCACCACCTCGATGAAGGGCTCCATCTCGGCATAGAGCTCGGCCCCCATAACGTCGCTGACCTTGCGGCCGATCAGTTGCTCGTTGGGGATGCCCAGCCATTCCTCGTGGCGGCGGTTGGCGAACTGGAAACGCCGGTTGGTGTCGATATAGGCGATCAGGCCGGGCAGGGCGTCGGTGATGGTGCGGATACGCTGTTCGCTTTCCCGCAGAATCGTCTGAGCCCGCTGGCGTTGGGCGATTTCCTGCAGCAGAGCGCGGGTACGTTCGCGCACACGGCGTTCCAGATGATCCTGGGCGGCGTTCAGAGCCTCTTCCACCTGCCGGCGGCGGGTGGTGTCGAGCAGGGTGCCGACCATGCGCGATGGCCGGCCGGCCTCGTCCACCGCCACCTCGCCCTCTTGGCGGATGAAGCGGATCGAGCCGTCACGCCAGCAGACGCGATGCTCCAGCTGATAGCCGGTCAGAGTAGTCAGGCTGAGATCCAGGGCGGCTTCGACCCGCACCCGGTCTTCGTCATGGACGGCGTCCAGGAATTGCTGATAGCTGACTGCCTTGCCCTTGTCCGGCAGATCGAGAATGCGGTGGGCTTCGTCCGAGAACCATAGCTCGCCGCTGACGATGTCCCATTCCCAGATGCCGACATGGCCGACACGCTGGGCCTGATCCAGATTGACCCGCACGGCTTCCAGGGCGGCGTCGGATTGGCGGCGGGTCTCGATGGCGCGGCGGCGGCGCAGATTCGAGCGGCGCAGACAGCGCGTCAGCTGATAGCCGTCAAGGCCGCTCAGACCCAGGCATTCGGCGGCGCCCGACAGGATCAGCTCGGACTCGGCCTGCTCATCCAGGCGCGACAGCACCACCAGCACCGGCAGTTCGGGATGCGATAAAGCAATGCCGTCCACCAGCGACAGCAGCATCGGCCCCAATTCGTCGGCGGCCATGACGATGCCGCCAAAGCGGTCGTCGACCGGCAGGTCGGACGGTTTGTCGGGGGCCGAGACGCGCTCGACCAGCAATCCGGGTTCATGCTTCAGCATGCGCGAGACAATGGTGGCGCAGGCCGGAGCATAGTCCACCAGCAGAACCCCTTGACCCACCGAGGCAACCGGGGGCAAGGCTTCATTAAGGGCGTTGAGAAGTCGCTTCATCAGACGCGCAGACTAGCCCATTGGAAATGCATCCGGAAACCTATCACGAAGGATAGCCTAGGCGATAAACTATCGTCATAAAGTTTAAGTGCCTTGCATGCTGGTTTAATCGCTGGTCATCCGTCGTGGTTGAAAATGGGTTCCGTGGTGGCTCTATATGACTCTCGCAGGCGGATGATCGGAATGGGGGGCATGATGAGGGGCAGCGTGAAGACTGCGAAGCTGGAGATCGGCTATCAGGAATTTGGCCCGGCGGACGGGGTTCCGGTGATCCTGTGCCATGGCTGGCCGTCCGATGTGCATGACTGGTATCAGGTGGCAGAAAGCCTGTCCCATCGCGGCTGGCGGGTGCTGGTGCCCTGGCTGCGCGGCTTCGGTCCGACCCGCTTTCTAAGAGATGAGACGGTGCGCTCGGGCCAGCAGGCGGCTTTGGGCGCCGATCTGCGGGACTTCATGGATGGCTTAGGGCTGCAGCGGGCTATGCTGGCCGGCTATGACTGGGGCGGGCGCGCCGCCTGCATCGTCTCGGCCCTGTGGCCCGAGCGGGTGCGGGGGCTGGTTTCCATCACCGGCTATAATATCCAGAACATCCCTGAATCGGGGCGTCCCGACGATCCGGCGCAAGAGTTCCGCTATTGGTATCAATGGTACTTTCACACCGAGCGTGGCCTCCAAGCGCTGGAACAGGACCGGGATGCCGTCTGCCGGTTGCTGTGGAGGCTGTGGTCTCCTCACTGGGCTTTCTCCGAGGCGGAGTTTGCCGCCACCGCCGCCAGTTTCGCCAATCCCGATTTCGTGGCGGTGACGGTGCAGTCCTATCGCCACCGCTATCAGAATGCCGAGGGCGATCCCGATTACGAGGCCATCGAGACGGCGCTGGCCAATCAGCCCGATATCACCGTTCCCGCCATCGTGTTGCATGGCGTGGCCGACGGCGTGACGCCGCCCCATCTGTCGGATCAGGCCTGGCGGCATTTCACCGGCGGCTATGAACGCCGGCTGGTCGAGGTGGCGGGGCATTTCCTGTCGCGGGAAAACCCGCAAGCGGTAGTGCGGGCCATCCTCGATCTGGCCGACAAATCTCCTTGAAGCGACAGGAAACCTGTCGCAAGCCCGACAAAGCTCGTGATTGTCGCATCTGCGACAAATGTCAAGTCATTGAAATGTAACGATTTCAGAGTTGGCACGGGCTTTGCTTTTCCTCTTTGCGTGGGCTAGTCCTGCAAGGAGGACCGACGAATGATCGCTCTTACTGAAACCGCCATCGACGCCGTCCGGCGTGTGTTGGCTGAAGCTGACGAAAATATCTCCGGCTTGCGCATCGGCGTCGAGACCGGGGGCTGTTCCGGGCTCCAATACAAGCTGGAGCTGGAGGTCGAAGCTCAGGAAGGCGACGAGGTTCTCGATTATAGCGAGTTCAAGCTGTTCATCGGCGCGTCCAGCCAGGTGCATCTTGCGGGCACCAGCATGGATTTCGTCGAGAGCGTCGAGGGCTCAGGTTTCGTGTTCGACAATCCCAACGCCGCCAATAAGTGCGGCTGCGGCAAGTCGTTCTGCTGAGGGGGCAAATCCGATGTGGAACTATTCCGAAAAGACCAAGAAGTACTTTTTCGAGCCCGTGAACGCCGGCTCGCTGGATGATGCCAACGGCATCGGCGAGGTGGGCTCCATCTCTTGCGGCGACGCCTTGAAGCTGTTCCTGAAGGTGGACCCGGCGACAGAGATCATCGCCGATGCCAAGTTCCAGACCTTCGGCTGCGGCTCGGCCATCGCCTCGTCCTCCGCTCTGACCGAGATGGTCATCGGCAAGAGCGTCGAGGACGCGCTGAAGATCACCAATCAGGACATCGCCGACTTCCTGGACGGCCTGCCTCCTGAAAAGATGCATTGTTCCGTGATGGGCGCCGAAGCCTTGCGCGCCGCCATCGCCAATTTCCGCGGCGAAGCCTGGGAAGAAGACGACCACGAAGAAGGCGCTCTGATCTGCAAATGCTTCGGCATCGATGCCGGCATGATCGAGCGCGCCGTGCGCGTCAACAAGCTCGCCACGCTTGAAGAGGTCACCAACTACACAAAAGCCGGAGGCGCCTGCAAGACCTGCCACGAGGCCATCGAGGAGGTTCTTGACACGGTGCTGAAGGCTATGGTGGCCGAGGGTGTCATTGACACGAAACCTGCCCCCTCCTGTCCGGTGGCACCCTCGGCCCCTGTCCATAAGCCGATGACCAATCTGCAAAAGATCCAGGTCATCACCGCAGCCATCGAAGAGATGCGCCCGGCCCTGCAGCGGGACGGCGGCGACATCGATCTGGTGGATGTGGACGGCGATACCGTCATGGTCAACCTGCGCGGCTCCTGCGTCGGCTGCCAGATGTCTGCTGTCACCCTGTCGGGTGTGCAGGAACGTCTGATGCTGGCGCTGGGTAAGCCGGTGCGGGTCATTCCCGCCAAGGCCGCTTGATTTCGCGCTTCGATCTGATCCGATCAGATCGAAGCGCGATAAGCCTGCGCGGCGTCTGAGCGGGCCCGGAACGGGCCGCTTGATAGAAAATGAGTGCCGATCCCGATTGATCGGAATCGGCGCTCTGGAAGTAGGGAGGGTTCCCATGACTGCCGATACCCCCGTCGTCACGCGACCGGTCTATTTCGACAATAACGCCACCACCCCTTGCGATCCGCAGGTGGTGGCCGAGATGCTGCCTTATTTCACCGAGCAGTTCGGCAATCCTTCGTCGATCCATTCCATCGGCGCCGGCGTCGGCCCTTCGATCATGAAGGCGCGGAGCCGGGTGCAGGCCCTTTTGGGCGCCGCCTACGATACCGAGATCGTCTTCACCTCGGGCGGCACCGAAAGCGACACCACCGCCATCTATTCGGCGCTGCGGGCGTTGCCGGATCGCAAGGAGATCATCACCTCGGCGGTCGAGCATCATGCCGTGCTGACGGTCTGCGAATATCTGGAAAAGAACGAGGGCTACAAGGTCCATGTGATCGGCGTCGACGGCCAGGGCCGCCTTGATATGGAAGCCTATGAGAACGCTCTGTCCGAGCGGGTGGCGCTGGCCACCTTCATGTGGGCGAACAATGAGACGGGAACCATCTTCCCCATCGAGACCTTGGCCCAGATGGCCAAGCCCTATGGCATCCTATTCCATACCGACGGCGTGCAGGCGGTGGGCAAGATCCCCATGCGGCTGTCGAATTCGGCGGTGGATATGCTGTCGCTGTCGGGCCACAAGCTGCACGGCCCCAAGGGCGTCGGCGCTTTGTATCTGAAGCGCGGCATCAAGTTCCGTCCGCTGTTCCGCGGCGGCCATCAGGAGCGCGGCCGTCGCGCCGGCACCGAGAACACCCCGGGCATCGTTGGTTTGGGCAAGGCCGCCGATCTGGCCCTGGCCGCCATGGCCGACGAGAACACCCGCGTGCGGGCTCTGCGCGATCGGCTGGAGCGCGAGATCGTGGCGGCCATTCCCAACTCGATCGTCACCGGCGATCCGGCCCAGCGGCTGCCGAACACCACCACCATCGCCTTCGAGTTCGTCGAGGGCGAGGCGATCCTGCTGCTGCTGTCCCGCGCCGGCATCGCCGCTTCGTCGGGTTCGGCCTGCACCTCGGGGTCGCTGGAGCCGTCGCATGTGATGCGGGCGATGAACATTCCCTTCACCGCCGCTCATGGCGCCACCCGCTTCTCGCTGTCGCGTGAAAGCACCGACGCCGATGTGGATCGGGTGCTGGAGGTGATGCCCGGCATCATCCAGAAGCTGCGGGCGATGTCGCCTTATTGGAACGCCAAGGAAAACGCGCCCGCTCAGTTCCAGCCGGCCTATTCCTGAGCCTGAAGGGGAGGGGAGCATGGCCAACGCCAATCCCGGTCCGGTGATCATCAACGACACCACCCTGCGCGACGGCGAGCAGACGGCGGGCGTGGCCTTCACGCCCGAGGAACGCATCGCCATCGCCAAGGCCCTGGACGCCGCCGGCGTGCCGGAACTGGAAGTCGGCATCCCCGCCATGGGCGAGCAGGAGCAGGAAGAAATCCGCTCGATCGTCGGGCTGGGGCTGAATGCTCGTTCGATCGCCTGGTGCCGCATGCGCGAAGACGATCTGTTCGCCGCCATCGGCACCGGCGTATCGATGGTCAATCTGTCCATTTCCGTCTCGGATCAGCAGATCGAGCATAAGCTTGAGCGCAGCCGCGCCTGGGTGCTGGAGCAGGTGGCCTGGCTGGTGGCCATGGCCCGCTCGGAAGGGCTTGAAGTGGCGGTGGGCGGCGAAGACAGCTCGCGCGCCGATCCCGACTTCCTGCTGCGGGTGGTGGAAACCGCCGAAAAGGCCGGAGCCCGGCGGTTCCGTTTCGCCGACACCCTTGGCATCCTTGATCCCTTCGCCACCCACGACGCCTTTGCCCGCCTGCGGGCCAATACGTCGATGGAGCTGGAAATTCATGCCCATGACGACCTCGGCCTGGCGACCGCCAACTCGCTGGCTGCGGTGCGAGGCGGGGCGACCCATGTGAACACCACCGTTAATGGGCTCGGAGAGCGGGCAGGCAATGCACCGCTCGAAGAGGTGGTAGTCGCATTGCTCCACATCCATGGCCGTCCGACCGGAGTTGCTCCCCGACTGCTGCCGGATATCTCAGCCTTGGTTGCTGGAGCTTCGGGTCGCCCCGTTCCCGTGAACAAATCCATCGTCGGCTCGGGCATCTTCACCCATGAATCCGGCATTCATGTCAGCGGCTTGCTGCGCGATCCCGCCAATTATCAGGCGCTGGACCCGCAGGAACTGGGCCGCCAGCATCGTCTGGTGCTGGGCAAGCATTCCGGCGTGGCGGCGGTGATCTGGGCCTATCGCGAGATGGGCATGAGCATTTCCGACGTGCAGGCCCGCGCGGTGCTGGCGCGGCTGCGCAGCTTCTCGGCTCAAACCAAACGCTCGCCGGGCAGCGACGAATTGCGTCGCTTCTATCGGGAAACTCTGGCGATTGTCGAAGCCGTGCGCGAGAATACCGGCCTCGACGGTGCGCCCGGATTGCCCTCTTAGAGGAAAAGGAGGCGCTGATGACCGTCGCAACGGAGAGTATCGGCGTGATCGATTTGAGCGGCAAGGCCATGGGCTTGGTGGCCCATATCAGGGAAGATATCGACTGCGTTTTTGAACGCGACCCGGCGGCGCGCACCCGCTTCGAGGTGCTGCTGACCTATCCCGGTCTGCATGCGGTGCTGTCCCATCGCGTCAGCCATCGGCTGTGGGGCCGGGGCTGGAAATTCTCGGCCCGCCTGCTGTCCTTCCTGTCGCGCATGATGACCAATGTCGACATCCATCCCGGCGCGACCATCGGCCGGCGGCTGTTCATCGACCATGGCGCCGGCGTGGTGATCGGCGAAACCGCCGAGATCGGCGATGATGTCACCCTCTATCACGGCGTTACCCTGGGCGGCACCTCGCTGTCGAAGGGCAAGCGCCATCCCACCCTGGAAGACCGGGTGCTGGTGGGCGCGGGCGCCAAGATCCTGGGGCCGGTGCGGGTTGGTGAGGGGGCCAATATCGGCGCCAATTCGGTGGTGATCTCGGATGTTCCCCCTGAGATGACGGTGGTGGGCATTCCCGGCCGCGTGGTCCTGCCGATGGAGGCGCGCCGCATCACCAAGCATGGCATCGACCTCGACCATCACCTGATGCCCGATCCGGTGGGCAAGGCCCTGCATTGCATGGCCGAGCGCATCGCCCATCTGGAAGCCCGCCTTGCCGAGCTGGAACATCAACCGGCCGACCTGGAATGCAACCATTGCAACGACCCCTGCGGCTCTGGCGCGCAGGAAGTCGTGAACCGATTGGAGGCCATCAATGAGTGAGTTTCTGAAGATGATGGAAAAGCTGTCGTCCGCCGAAGAGTTCCTCGACTATCTGAAGGTGCCTTACGATCCCCAAGTGGTGCGGGTGAATCGCCTGCATATCCTGAAGCGCTTCCACGACTATATCGGCAAGTCGGGCCTGCCCGGCGATATGGACGACGCCTCGCTGGGGCCGGCCTATGCCGAGATGCTGCAGCAGGCCTATCTGGATTTCACCGTCTCGGACGGCAAGACCGAGAAGCTGTTCAAGGTCTTCAAAAATGCCGAAGCAGCGCAAAAGGCTAAGTTCGTCGGTGTCGATAGCATATCCCGCCGCGCACCCTAAAAGGGAAAAGGAATAAATCCCTTACAAAAGTGCGGTTTAGACTTGTTCGCAAGAAGCCCGTGGATTATTGTTGAAATTCTACGGGCGAGGGTTGGTATGAGCGAACAAAAAGTGCCAGCTTCGGGTAATCAATCGATTGATCTTGGTCACGATGAACTGAGTCGTGATATCGAGGACATCGTGCGGCATTGGAAGTTAGGCAGCGGCGATACTGTATTAGAGGCCTGTGTTCGCAAGTTTCGCGAGACCGCTGCGCGGCATTTCGACAATGAAATCGCTATTCTGGATGAGATGGGGGCCGAAACCGACCATCATCGCCAGGCCCATGATAGTTTTCTGAGTGAAATCGAAGGCTTGTTGGATAATACGCTGCTGCATAACGGCAATCGGCGCTGGTTTTCCTTGGTGGAAACTCTTGAGCGCATGTTGTTCGATCACGAGATCATCGAGGACAGCCGATATTACAGCCTGTTCCACGGCAAGGCGGAGCCTCAGCCGGGCTGATCCTGGCGAAAGGGCGACAGCTCTGCCAAATCCTGCATCGATTTACTGACGGCGATCCGTTCCCGTTCCAGGAAATGCGACACGGCAGCACGTAACGGCGCTTCGCGCACCCAATGCAGGCTGTAGGTCTGGCTGGGCAGATAGCCGCGGCTGATCTTATGCTCGCCCTGAGCCCCGGCCTCGACGGTCTTCAGCCCATGTTCGATGGCGAAATCGATGGCGCGGTAATAGCACATCTCGAAATGCAGAAAGCGGAAGTCGCCTTCCGATCCCCAATTGCGCCCGAACAGAGTGTCGCTGCCCAGCAGGTTCAGGGCTCCGGCTACCGGGGCGCCGTCCATCTCGGCCATCATCAGCACCACCTTGTCGCCCATCTTCTGTCCCAGCAGATGGAAGAAATCGTGGGTCAGATAGGCATGGGCCCATTTCTTTTCGACCGTGTCGAGATAGAAGCGATAGAAGGCCTGCCAGTGATGCGGCTTGATGTCGTCGCCCCGCAATGGCCGCACGGAAAGCCCCAGGCGCGAGGCCTGTTCCCGTTCCTTGCGGATGCTCTTGCGCTTGCGTGACGAAAGCTCGCCCAGGAAGTCGTCGAAGCTGCCATAGCCGCGATTATGCCAGTGATATTGCATGCCGGTGCGCAGTAACCAATCTTCGCCGGCCAGGGCCATTGCCTGGGATTCCGGCAGGAAGGTGATATGGGCCGAAGACAATCCCGCCCGGCTGCCCAAGGCGGCCATGGCTCCGGCCAGTGCTCTCAGCAAAGCCGGGGCATCCGGGGCATCGGGATGGATCAGCAGGCGCGGCCCGGTGGCCGGGGTGAAGGGCACGGCGCATTGCAGCTTGGGGTAATAGGCTTTGCCGGCCCGCTGCCAGGCCTCGGCCCAGCCCCAGTCGAAGACATATTCGCCGTAGGAATGGGTCTTCAGATAAAGCGGCGCGCAGGCCAGCAGGCGGCCTTCGCCATCCTCGGCCAGCAGATGATGTGGCGACCAGCCGCTGTCAGGACAGGCCGAGCCAGACTCCTCCATGGCCGACAGGAAGGCATGACTGACGAAGGGATTGTCCGAACCGGCGCAGGCATCCCAGGCGACGGTCGGCACCGTCTTCAGGCTGTCGGTGACGCGGATGGAAAAGGCGGCGGTTCCGTCTGGCATACCCCTAAGATAGGGTCGGAACCGCCAAAAAAAAGGGGAGCCGGATCAACCGGCTCCCCATAAAGTGGACGGGCGCGGAGGGCGCGCCTTCGTCAGGAGATGATGAAGAAAGTCTTCAGAGCGGCCACCCCCTCGGACAAGGGGCCAACCACACGAGGCGCAGTGTACAGAGAATCTTCGCCATATCAAGATATAGTGGTTTGAAGATTTGTGAATGGCAGATATGGGTTTTGCGCGGGGCGGTGGGGCTGGCGAGGTTGCGCCACCGCCGGGGAATGCGTACTGTTGTCTGTACCGCTCTGGCCAGGGCGGTACGCTGGGGGAATTTGGGGACCAGATGATCAGGGCGGCCATCTCTTGGGGCTTTTGCGCCTGTGCGCTTTGGCTGTTGACGGCTTTGCCGGCGCGGGCGCTTGACCTGACGGCGGACGAGCAGGCTTATGTTGCCAGCCATCCGCATATTCCTTTCTGCGTCGATCCCGATTGGGAGCCGTTCGAAATCGTCAATGACAAGGGTGAGCATCAAGGTATCGCTGCCGATCTTCTCAGACTGGCGGCCCAGCGGGCAGGGCTGTCGCTTGAGCTTTTGCGCACCAAGGATTGGGATGAAAGCATCGCCGCTTCGAAGGCGGGGCGCTGCAAGATCCTGAGCTTCCTCAATCAGACGCCGAAGCGGGACGATTGGCTGCTGTTCACTCAGCCGCTGTTCGTCGATGCCAATGTGCTGATCACCCGCGAGGAGCATCCCTTCGTGGTCGATCCCGGCAGTCTGACGGATGAGACGCTGGCGCTGCCCTCGGGCACCTCGATCGAGGAACGGGTGCGCCACGATTACCCTAATCTGCGCATCATCGTCACCGAGACCGAGGCTCAGGCCATCGATATGGTGTCGCGGCGCAAGGCCGATATGACCCTGCGCTCGCTGATCATCGCCGCCTATACCATCAAGAAGCAGGGGCTGTTCAATCTGAAGGTCGCCGGCCAATTGCCGGGATACGACAATCACCTGCGCATCGGCGTCGTCAAGTCCGAGCCGATGCTGCGGGGGATTCTCGACAAGGCGGTGGCCAGTATCACCCCGACCGAGCGCGGGCAGATCGTCAATCAGCATGTCTCGATCAATGTTCAGACGGCGGTGGATTATTGGCTGCTGGCCAAGATCGCCAGCGGCTTCACCCTGGCCTTGGGGCTGGTGCTCTATTGGAGCCTGAAACTGCGCCGGTTGAACCGCGAGTTGAAGCGGCTCTATCACACCGACCCGTTGACCGGGCTGCATAACCGCGGCCATCTGAATGCCCGCTTCGAGCAGGAAATCGAGCGCGCCCGCCGCCATGGCAGGCCGCTGTCGTTGTTGATGATCGATCTCGACCATTTCAAGTCGGTGAATGATCTGTTCGGCCATCCGACCGGCGATAAGGTGCTGGTGGATTTCGCCGCTATCGCCCGCGACACCGTGCGCAGCCTGGATTGCCTGGGCCGCTGGGGCGGCGAGGAGTTTCTGGTGATCTGTCCGGAAACCGATATCGAACAGGCTCGCCAACTGGCCGAACGCTTGCGCAACAATGTGCGGAACTACAGCTTCGCCACCGGGCGGACCGAAACCATCAGCGTCGGCGTCGCCAGCTTCAAAGAGATCGACGACGCGCAAAGCCTGACCCATCGGGCGGATACGGCGCTTTATCGTTCCAAGAAGACCGGGCGGGACCGGGTGACCCTGGCCGACAGCGTGAAAGATCAACCGGGGTTGGTGTAAACCTGCGGTTTATTGGTGACAGCCTCTCTCAGAGATACAGAATGAAGCCCTGATCAGTTTTGCGGGCTTGGGATGCGATTTTCTGTTTTAGCCATGATATTGCCGCGCCGACCATATATTTTGATGGTGGCTGGGGGCTTGCTTTTGTTGGTCGGTGGGCTGCTGATGTTGGGGCATGGCAGTCAACAGGCCGTGGGGGCTTCGCCTCCGCAGGCCGTCGCCCGTCAGATCGTCGCCCGAGGCCGCATCGAGCCGTTGGAGCGGGTCATCGCCTTGCATGGCGCCGCCGAAGGCTCGGTGATCGACAAGCTGCTGGTGGACCAGGGCGACAAGGTCGAGGCCGGACAGGTGCTGGCGGTTTTGAACGGTTATGACCTTCGCCAGGCCGATGTCGCCACCGCCGAGGCCAGTCTGAAGCTATCCGAACTGGAACTGGCCCAGACCAAGGCGGGGGCGAAACATTCCGAACTGGCGGCCCAGAAAAGCGCGGTGCTGGCCAAGGACGCCCAGCGCCAAAGGCTGCTGCGCGACTGGGACCGGCGCAAGGCGCTGTATCAAAGCGGCTATGCATCCGAGCAATCGCTGGAAGGGCTGAAGGCTGATCTGGCTCAGGCCGAGAACGAGGCGGCGCAGGCCAATCATACTCTGAAAGCATTGGGCGAAACCCGCGATGTCGATGCCGCCGTCGCCTCGGCCCGCATCGAGGTGGAGCGCCGCGCCCTGGAGCGCGCCCGCGCCGATGCCGAACATATGCTGGTGCGGGCCCCCACCGCCGGTACCATTCTGTCGATTCAGGCCCGTGCCGGCGAGGTGATCAGCAGCGACGGTCTGCTGCGCATGGCGCCGCTCAGCCATATCATCGTGGTGGCCGAGGTGAACGAGGCCGACGCGCCTCGACTGCAATCCGGCATGACCGCCGAGGTCGAGGGGCTGATGCTGCCTGCGCCGCTGCATGGCTCGGTGACGCGCATCGCCAAGGAAGTGTTCCGCCAGAAGCGCCCGTCGTCCGATGTGCTGATCGGGCGCGACGCCAAGATCGTCGAGGCCGAGATCACCACCGAGCAACCCTTGCCCGAGGTGCTGGGCGGCGAGGTGCTGGTGCGATTGACGGCGCCGGGGGCCTGATGTTCGCCGTCGCCACGCAATTGGCCTTCCGGCAATTGACCCACCGGGGGGCGAAACTGGCCGGGGCCTTGCTGGGCGTCTGTGTCGCCATCGTGCTGATTTTCACCCAGGTGGGATTTCAGAACGCTCTGTATGACAGCGCGGTGGGCATTCCCAACGCCTTGAACGCCGATGTTTTTATCGCCGGTCCCACCTTCCATTCCTGGGCGGATTCGCCGCCTTGGATGCCGCGCGGCACTCTGTATGAGGCCGAGGGAGTGCCGGGTGTGGCGGGGATCACGCCGCTTTATACCAGCGCTATGGCCGTCGCCAGTCCCGCCGACGGCCATAGCCTGAGCGCCTATCTGATGGCCTTTCCCTCTGGTCAGCCGGCCTTCCTGCGCGACGATATCAACCGCCAAATCGGCGATGCCGCCATGGCTGATCGGGTGCTGATGGATGGCGAGTCCCGCGACGATTTCGAACTGATCCGCGATGCCTTCCTAAAGAACGGACCAACGGAAGTGGTGGTGCTGAACCCAAGTGAATCCTTGCAGAAGGTCGTCGAGGTGTCGGGGCTGTTTGGCATCGGGCCATCCTTTTCCATCGATGGCAGCATCATCACCTCGGACCTGAACTTCTATCGCATGACGCAAATCCCGCTGGACCGGGTCGGGCTGGGGCTGGTACGGGTTCGCCCCGGCAGCGATGCGAAGGATGTGCGGACGGCCATTCAGCAGAAGCTGGGGGACCGCGCCCATGTCTTCACCAAACCGGAATTCGCCGCCAACGAAGTGCGCTATTACGCCGAGGAGACGCCCATCGGCTACATCTTCCGCATGGGGCTGGTGGTCGGCGTGCTGGTGGGAAC
>Ga0182039_10000955_pt1 | contig 15237 bp, 13 predicted proteins | sample sta12Can44000111_FD_125975 | JGI IMG/M metagenome (GOLD analysis project Ga0182039, IMG submission 125975) | Lab enrichment of tropical soil microbial communities from Luquillo Experimental Forest, Puerto Rico - statanox.12C.anox.44.000.111 | ecosystem: Environmental > Terrestrial > Soil >...
CGGCGACGTCGTTCGAAAGATCGCGACCGAAGGACCTCCACCGCCTGATCGGGATTGTCCGTGATGACCGCCACGGCGTCACGCGGAGTCCCGCCTGGTGCGCTCGCGCGACGAGGTTGGGCCGGCCATCGAGGCTCTATTTCTCGGGGCCGATGCCGTCGGCGAAGCTCGCGATGTCAGCAAGCCGTTCGTGGCTTGCACACTTCTGAGCATCGGCGCTCTGCTGCAGCGCACGTTCGTGGTCCGCTCGAGGGTGGAATCGTGAATGCAGACCAAGACGTTGTCTCTCGACGGGTGCAGGTCGATCTCGATGCAGTCGGCGCCCTGGAGGACAGCCAGGTCGTACGAGGGCAGCGTGTTCTCGGGCGCGTACGCGGACGCGCCCCGATGCGCGATGACGATCTGGGTGGTCATGGGCTGGCGGCATCAGTGATTTCCGGGGCGAGTGACGCGCGTGTTGGCATCGTGTTGAGCGGCGGGGGGCTCCGCGGCGCGGCCCATCTGGGCGTGCTCAGGCGGATCGTCCGCCATCGTATCCCGATCGAGGTGATGGTCGGCGTCAGCGCCGGCGCGATCATCGCTGCCTACTACGCGGCAGTCGGTTTGACCGTCCATGAAATGATCGGGGAGGCCCCTGTCTTCCGGGGGCGTCACCTCGTCATGCACGGCCTGACGTTGAGGGTCCACGCGGCCCTTCGGCCGTATCTCCGGCGATTCTGCGGCATTATCCCCGAGCGGTTGGGCCAGCTCGAGCGGGCTAGCTTCGAGAGCCTTCACCACGGCGTGGAGCGGCTCGGGATCGTCTGTCACGATCTCATCAGCAACAAACCACGGTATTTCTCCACTGCCGAGCACATGGGTCTGCCCCTCGCGGACGTCGCGAGGGCGAGCGCCGCCGTTCCGGGCGTGTTTCCGGCGAAGACGGTCACCGTTGCCGGCGAGAGGGTCCGGCTGGTGGACGGTGGGGTCGGTGACTCGCTGCCGATTGGCTTCGCGCGATCGCCGGCTCTCGGAGCCACCCATCTCATCGTGTCGGATTGCCGATTCATCGTCGCTTCGCCGCCGGACGGCAGCGAGTCGCTGGTGTATCTCCGCCCTGACCTGGACGGCATTCAACCGCTTCGCGCGCCGCGGACGGCGCTCATGAAGGCGATATGGCGCGGAGAGGCCGCGGTGACGCCCGAGGTGGTCGAGCATCTCCGGAGCTGGTGCGCCGAACCTTCCCCCATGGTGGCGCCCTCCCACATGACCGGTGCACCTGCATGACCGGATCAAGCCGACCGTTTTTCTCGATTTCGACGGCACCATCACGATTCGCGACTCGACCGACGCCATTCTGAGGCAGGGCCTCGTTAGAACCGATAGGCGAGGGAATAGATCAACCCGCCGATACGAACAGCCGGCGACGTGGTCACGGTTTCGCCGTTCAAGAGGTTGCGCAGCGTGATGTTGTTGGCCGTGCCGCTCTGGTGGTTGAACCCTGCGGAAAACTGGAACTTGTTCCATGTTCCGCTGACGCCGAGCGTCCAGGTCAGAAGGTCGACCTTGCTGAAGATCGTGTCCGCGTCCCCAACCGGCGAGAGATTCGAGCCAATCCCGCCGTGGATGCGAAAGTCGCGGTTTTGCAGGGGGCGGACGTGCCCGCCGACGCCGACGTTCACCAGGCCGTTCGACGCGGACGTCAAGGCAGGGAATGGCTGCGGGATGACGCTCGGTGGGATGTTGGGTCCAGCGCTTCCGTATACGAGCGTGGAAGCGTTAGTGGAGATCAGTGAATAGGCGCTCACCGGCGTATACGCCAGGAGGTCCGCTTCGAGCTCGAATCGGTCACCTACGAACGCGACGCCACCCTGAAACTCCCACGGCAGGTGAAATTCGAAACGGGGATTGGTATCGAAAAGCGAGGCGCCGAGCGAGCCTGCGTGCGCGGCGAGGACGCCGTCCAACGTGATCGTCCCCGAGCGATACACCGTCAGGCCCGGCGTGCGAATCGCTCCGCCAAAGCGCCACTCTTGCTTGTCATACTGAACGCCGACCTGTGACCGCAGCTGCAGCGCCGAGCCCGAGACGCGCGACGAGACCAGCAGCGATTGCACGCCGGTCGCGTCGCCGATCCGATCGCTGGCGGTCTGGACGAGCCGGAGATCCACCAACGAGAACGTCAATCCGCCGCCGAACCTCCAGCTCCCCGCTCCTCGATACCCGGCGCTCATGGCCAAGATGCGCTGCGAGAAGGACGAGTCTGCCGAGTAGGCAAACCGCTCCTGGCCGGTGGGGAGCGTCGTGAGCAGCTGCGAGTCGGTTTCCTGGTTCCAGGAGGCGGTCGTGACCAGCGCGGCCCCAACGGTGATGGCCCCACGGGGTTTGAACGAGAAGCCGACGTAATTTGGCACCTGCTGAATCGACCCGCCTTGATTCGGCAGCGACCGCGGCGTCACCAACGTAAACTCGTACACGCCTGCACTGCCGCTGATCTGGGCGGTGTCCAGCCGTGCCAGGCCGGCAGGATTGAACCAGGCAGCGGACGGATCGTCGACGCGTGCCGCGTAGGCCGTGCCTTCCAGGCCGCCGAACGGGCCGACCGGCACGCTGTTGTAGTTCGGCACGATCAGATTGGGCGGGGGTGTGGTCACTTCAGCGACTTGCGCGGCCGCCGGACGCGCTGCCAGGCAGGCAAGGGTTAGAGTCGCGACGAGAAGCGCGGTACGTTGCATGGCGGGCATCATTTGCGCGAAGGTGACTGCAGGCTATGCAGATCCGGCAGTCCGGCACGACTTGATGAAAGGCGCCCTGAAATCGTAAGCGCCCGGCTGTTTCCACTTCTTCTATTACGTTGAGCTGCGCACCTTGTCGCTGCGGAACGCCTGCGAGACTTCCGCGCCGCTCGCGTCAGGATCGTTGCCGCTGTTACAAGTGCCAGTAGGATTCGCGAGGGTCGCAGCAGTACGATGCCGCGCAGTGGTCGTTCGAGTCGTGGCGCGGCCACCGATTGGCGATCACAACGCAACCTTAGAGGAGGAAGTATGAGGATTCCGTGCGTCACGCTCATCGCGCTGGCATCGTGCGCGGTGCCAGCGATTGCGGACATCTCGTCCGCGGAGGCGGACCGGCTGAACGCGGCGGCGGCAGTTGTGCGCGAGATGCGCGCGTCGCCCGACAAAGGTATTCCAGAAGATGTGTTTAACCGCGCCGAGTGTGTCGGAGTGATTCCCGGATTGAAGAAGGGGGCATTCCTCATCGGCGGCGAATTTGGGAAGGGTGTCGTCAGCTGTCGGACCGGCAAGACGTGGACCGCGCCGGTGTTTCTCGAGATGGAAAAGGGCAGCGCCGGCCTCCAGATCGGTGGGTCGGAAATTGATGTCGTGCTGATGATGATGAATCGATCGGCGCTCGACAAACTCCTGAGCGACAAAGTGAATTTGGGCGCGGATGCCTCTGTCGCCGCGGGACCGACCGGGGCGGCCGCGGTAGCCAGTCCGGCCCAGATCCTGACCTACTCACGCTCTCAGGGCGCTTTTGCCGGCGTTGATATCTCCGGCGGCTCCCTCAGAGCGGACAAGGGCGCCAACACGGACGTCTACGGCTCGGGGGTGGCAGTGCGGGATGTGCTGAATACGCAGAAGGTCGCGGCGCCGCCTGCCGCAGCGGCATTCTTACAAGCGTTGGGTGCGCAGAGTCGGGCAACGACTGGCCGAAAATGACCGTGTCCGAAGCAACGACGAACCCGCGGCCGCCATAAGCGTCTAAGTGAGCTCCCGCGACGCTGTCCCCTCCGGCCTGCGGATCCGACGTCGCTGCCACAGGACATACGGAATGCAAAGCGTGACGTTCATGACGACGTAGAGCAGCACCGTTGTGCCAAATCGCTCGTCGCGGAAGTTCGCCGACGCAATCGAGACGGCGACCGCGGGATGCCGGCAGGCATTTGACAGGGCCAAAACGACCGCATGATCGGGATCGGGTCCGCCCAGGACATGGCCGACGACGAGAGCGGCCCCGATGAACAGCGTCATCGCTGCCAGCGTGCCGTTGCCGACGAGCGCCCAAAACGCCGACAGATTGGCAGCAAGCAGAACGACGATCCCCAGCGCCAAGAGCACCCATGCGACGCGCATGACGAAGGCTCCGATACGCGGGGAGGCCGCGGGTAGCAGTGTTCGCACGAGCCACCCGGCCGCGAGTGGCACAAGGGCGGTTGTCAAGACGGCTCGGGCCACCGCGATGGTCGCCATCTCGAGCGGACGATGGGCGAATAGCTTGAGAACCTCTACTGCACCGGGAACGATCACGACTGAGAGAAGGGCCAACAAGGCCATGAGTCCGAGCGCATAAGGCTGGCGCCCACCGGCCTCTCCTTCGCGTTTCGGCAGCAGTGGTGGAACGGGGGATATCGAGAGCGCGACGAGCGCAATTCCCACGACATGCCTGAAATTGAACAGGCTCACGAGCGTGACCGCGACGGCCGGCATGATGACGAACATCGCGATGAGCGATCGCGCAAACAAGCCCGGCCGGCGAATCACGTAGAGCATGTCCCCGAGCGTGGTGTCCAGCCCGAACCCGAAGACCATGCAGAAGACGCTCAGCTGGAGGACCAGCAGGATCAGTTCTTTGAATCCCGATGCTCCAGCGACATCCACCCGCGATTAGCCTCTTCTCCCGAAGGTTATCGCCGCTCAGTCAGCATGAAACCGCCGGCGCGCGGCACGATTCGTGGGAGCCTGAACGCTATTTCGGCGATTCGGCGGCGACCACGAGCGCCTGCGTATAGGTGATGTCGATCCGATCGCCGGGGCTGATGCCTTCCAGGTTTTTCTTGTCTTCTACCTTCCGCGTCATCGTCCGACCGTCCTGCGCAACGACCGTGATGGTCCCCGCGTTCATGTCAACTGCCTTGACGATCACCGTTCGCGTTTGCTGCGCGCCGGCGGCGGCGCCCGGTACTTCCTTGATCCGCCCGCCCGCCACCGCATCACTGGACGGGGTGCTGGCAGCGCCCGGCTTGCGCACCTGGAACACGAGCGATTCGTAGTAGGTTGCCGAGATCTTGTCGCCGACCTTGAGCTGATTGAAGCGCGTGACGTCAGGGTCAACCGTGAAGGTATCCTCGTCGCCGTTTTCCGCGCGCAGCGTCAGCGAGCGCGTCGCTTGATCGATCGCCGCGATCGTGGCGGTGACCGTCACCTTGTTCTGTTTCGTGATCGGCTTGTCTCCCTGGGCGTGGGTGTGCGCACCGGCCGCCGCTAGCAGGACTGCGAGCAACGTCGCGACCGACGGCGTTTTCAGCATGGATGTCACAGTCTCCTCCTTGTCGATCAATCGTCTGATACAACGAATGATGAGTTCCGGGTCCGCGTGGAAGTTCAAACGTTCTTGCTGCAGGAATGGTGTCGTGCGGCTTGGGTTGACGAGCGACATGATCTCAGTGTCAACGTCGCCTCCTCGCTCATGAAACTGTTTACGAGCTTCGTCCGGAACGGAGCTGAGATGCAACTGGCAGAAAGTGCATCTGGTGCATCGAAGGCCATGCTGATCAATTCCATCAATCTCAGCGGACCGCTCTCATGAATGACCCTCCAGAACCGAACGAACGCGTTTCTTATCGCTGAGATCGAGAGCAGCGACAGCGCCTCGCGCGCGTGGTTCCTGAGAACTGAAGGGTCTCGGAGTTCTGACAGGCGGAGCCCCGCTAGATGTGACAGCCCCGTGCTCATGGAGTGCTGGCCGCGAGCGCAGCGCGAGCTCGGTGATCTTGCCGAATTCGCATAGCTGGGCGGACGTTCGGCGTCTATTTTTGCTTTCTGGTCATGGAAGTGGAGTGGAAGGGAGATCGCGCCATGATGACAAGGATGAAAACCGTTGTTTGGACGGTAGTGGGTCTGGCGGCGTCCGTGGGGATCTTCGCGCAGACCGAGGGCGTCAAGGAGACCGAGCGGTTCGTCAAGGCGGGTGGAGCGACAGCACACGAAGTGGAGCAGAGTCGTCTCAAGACCAAGAGCGCGCTGGATGCCTACAACGCATTGGTACAGGGCAAATCGAAGGACATGAAGGACGACTACAAGAAGCTGTTGAGCGCTCAGGAAGACATGAACAACCAGGTGGCGGATGCGCGGAAGAAAGTGGACGAGATGGACAAGGAGGCCGGTGTCTACTTCGCCGCCCGCACGCAGGCCATTGGCCAGATTCAGGACACGACGATGCGCGCCAAGGCCCAGTCGAGGCTCGATGCGAGCAAGGCGGCGTACGCCAACGTGAAGACGTCGCTCAGGAGCGCCGGAGACGCGCTCCCGCCGTTCACAAAGGACCTCTCCGACCAGATTAAGTATCTCGGCGCGGACCTCACGCCCTCGGCTGCGGCGTCATTGAAGTCGCAGGCCGAGACGCTGAACAAGCAGGGGGCGACCCTCTTCGCCCAGTTAGATGCGGCGGTGACGACGGCGAACAAGTATTTCGGCACGCTCAAGGCCGATTCGGCCGCGTGAGCTGAAACACGACGAGTCACGGCCATCGCCCACTCGAGGCACGACCGCCGCCGTCGCGGGTCGCTCATGCACTCGGCCAGGACTCGCGTATGAGCGTCGAGATGCGGGCGGACCTCGAGGGGGAGCACGCGCGCCTCGTCCCAATCGGACCCTTCGACCTGGCCCACGCGCTGGGCGTGGTGCGGGCGGTCGAGAAAGCTGAGCGGCATCTGGATGGGTGCCGATCGGTTGATATCGACCTTGCCGAGCTCGAGAAAATCGACGGCGCGGGTGCCGTGCTCCTAGCCCGACTCCTCGATCGGTTCGAGGCGGAGGGGCGCCGCTCGCGCGTCGTTGAGGGCCGGGGTCCCGAAGCCGCGCGCTTGATTGCCCTGTATCGTGGTCGTGGAGTAGGGCGCCCGGCGGCGCGCATCCGGACCATGAGCGCCCTCGAGCAAATCGGCGCGACCGCCGCGCGGCTGCCCGCCACGGTTACCCACGCGCTCGACTTCGTCGGCCGCTTCGCGATCGCGCTGCCGAGGGCGGCGGTCCACCCGCAGTCGGTTGACTGGCCCTCGCTTCCGAGGCTCGCACAGGAGATTGGTGCGGACGCGCTTCCGGTCATGAGCGCTGCCAGCCTGCTCGTCGGCATCATCATCGGGCTCCTGGGCGTCTCGCAGCTCGGGCGTTTCGGAGCCGTCGTCTACATCCCGGAACTCGTGGTGGTCGCACACTTCAGGGAACTTGGCCCGCTGGTCACCGCCATGGTCGTGGCCGGCCGATCGGGCGCGGGTCTCGCCTCAGAAATCGCCACCATGAAAGTGTCGGACGAAATCGACGCTTTGCGGGCCATGGGATTCGACCCGATGAGATGGCTGGTCGTCCCGCGCTGTCTCGCCCTGGTCGTCATGGTGGCACTCTTGACATGGGTCGGCAACGTACTGGCCCTGATTGGCGGGTTTGTGGCTACGATAACCATGGCCGACATGACGCCGCGCGCCTATCTTATCGGCACCGAAAAAGCGATTACCGCGAGCCTCCTGGCCGGAGGCCTCATCAAGAGCCCGTTTCTGGGGCTCGCGATCGGATTGATCGCGTGCGGTCAAGGGTTGGCCACACAAGGTGGCGCCGCAGCGGTGGGCGCGAGGACGACGACCGCCGTGGTGTTGGCCATCTCCGGCGTGCTGGTGATCGACGCCCTGTTTACATTCTTCTATGCGCTCATCGGGATTTGACGATGCCCGCAACACGCCCGCACATCCTCGTCCACGATTTGCGAATCGGCTGGGGCTCGAAAGTGCTCATGGAGCATGTCAGCTTTGAAGTCGAGCGCGGAACAGCCTTCGCGATCCTCGGCGGCTCAGGCGCCGGCAAGAGCACACTGCTGCGGTATTTAATCGGCCTCGAACGGCCGACGGCCGGCCGGATCGATATCGACCGCATTGGAGAGCCGCATCTCCATCAGGGCACGCCGCCCTTCGGCGTTCTTTTTCAATCCGGCGCGCTCTTCAGTTCCTTGACGCTCGCTGAGAACCTGGCGCTGCCCCTGACCGCGTGGACACCGATCCGTGGTGCCACCATGCGGGAACTCGTGCAGGCCAAGCTCGATCTCGTTGGCCTCGCTTCGTTCGGTGATCATCTGCCGGGCGAGATCTCGGGCGGGATGAAGAAGCGGGCCGGCATCGCCCGCGCCATGATGCTCGAGCCCGATCTTCTGTTCTTCGACGAGCCATCCGCCGGCCTTGATCCAATCTCTGCGGTCGAACTCGATCAGCTGATCCTCACCCTCAAACAGGATCTTGGCATCACCGTCGTTATCGTGACGCACGAGCTTCCGAGCATCTTTCTCGTGGCTGACCAATGCATCGTTCTGAACAGGGCCGCGAACGGGATCGTGGCGCGCGGCGACCCGCGCAAGCTCCGCGACGAATCGGAGATTCCGTTCGTACGCGGTTTCTTCACGCGGTCGTCGTCAGGCGCGTCCTCCACCCAAGGAGCGTGACCCATGGCTGTCGAGAAAAGCTATGCCCGGCTTGGCCTCTTTTTGGTCGTGGTCATGATTGTGATCCTAGCGACGGCGGTACTCTTCATCGAGCGGATGCGAAGCCGCGACGTCATTGCGATGGTGACCTACACCACCGAGAACGTCAGCGGTTTGGATGTGTCCAACCCCGTTCGCTACAGAGGCGTGTCTATCGGTCGCGTCACGGCCGTGCGAGTGGACCCGCGCGGCGTCACTGTCGAGGTCGACTTTGAGATGTTCCTGGACCGCCTCAACACGATCGGCATGAGCGCCACACGAATCCGAGAGATTGCCGACATGCGGGGCGTGTTCCCTAACCTGCGGGCCCAGGTGGTGGGCAACCCGGTCACAGGGGAAGCGTACCTTCTCCTGGTGGTGCCGGAGAATCCCCCTCCACCGCCCCCACTCGGATTCACCCCGACACGTGCCTACGTTGCGTCAATGCCCACGCCCCTGGCAACGGTGCAAGATCGGTTGCCGGCGCTCCTGGACCGTGCGCAAAGCTCACTTCGTACCCTGGAAGCCATCGTCGCCAGAATTCCTGACAGCCTCGATCGGAGCGACCGATTCTTCGCCAACGTCGAACGGATCTTCCGGGAGAGCGAGCTGCCGGCGCTCAGCGCCGATTCACGGAAGTTCTTTACCACGACGAGTATGCAGATCGATCACATGACCTCAGAAATGAACCGGCTCATGGGCGACGAGGGGACGTTGGTCAAGCTCATTGACGAAGCGCGCACCGCGATTGAGACGGCGGACCTGCAGGGGACAACGCAATCGGCGCGCGACGCGTTCAACAAGACCAGCCTTGCAGCGGACGACCTTCGCCGCTCGCTGCCGTCCATTCGGCATTCCCTCGATGAGATTCGCAGTCTTGCGAGACAGCTCGAAGACCAGCCCGAGTCGGTGGTCTATGGGCAGCGGCCTCCGGAGAAGAAATCGCGGTGATCCGATCGTTCCGAGCACGTGCTGGTCTCCTCGTGACCATCGCCTGCGTGGCTGGAGCGGCCTGCCGGCTGCGGCGCCCCGACACGATACCAGTCCGCATGATCGAGCCGCAACTCGTCGAGCCGCCACAGCGCGAGACCGACGCCGTCAATGCGACTCCCGTTCGGCTGCTCGAGACGCAGGCGCGCGAGCACATCGGTCGCAGGCTCCTTGTCCGACAGCCGAGCGGTGAGCTCACCGAGGACCCGATCTGGAGGTGGTCGTCCCCGCCCGAGCGGTATCTCGACACCGCGCTGCGCCTCGAGCTCGCCTCGAGTCCCTTGGTGCGACTCGTCGAGGCGAGCAGTGCGTCTGTGCTGGCCGCGACGCTCCTGGTCTGGGATCTCGAATCTTCGGGGACGCAACTTGTGGGGTCAGTCGAGTTTCAATTCATCGGGGCTGACCGCGTCGTCCATACACACGTTGTGCGGACGATCGAGCCGGTGTCAGCGGAGCTGCCCGGCGACTTGGCCGCCGCAGCAGGTCGCCTCCTTGGCCGTCTCGCCTCTGAGGGCCTCAGGCGCGCACTCGGCGCACAATAAGAAGACGTCGTATCGATTGGGTTGTGCCACGGAATTCCGTCGCTGAACGAAGACGCAGGCGTTGTTTTTTCGTATCGACCCCCAAATCAGTGAGTTCCGCTGCTGCCTGCGGGTGCCACAGTCCGCGTTGACCGCGGCTCCATGAATTCTTCCTCATCTTCTCGTTGCACGAACGTTGCGCGTGCGTGCGTTGAACGACACACGGCCCTCATAGGCTGCAGTCCGCTGCGAACACAGGCGTAGCTTCACTCAGGGGTCCGGGACAGCGACTCGAAAGCGATCTCCAAGGAGCGACCTATGCTACGAGCAGGATGCGTGTGTCTTCTGGCGGCCGTCGCGGGTGTGGCGTGCGTGCCAGCACGACTCTCCGCGCAGGAGCGCGCGGGGTCAATCTCGGGAACCGCCACCGACGCAGGTCAGTACGTGTTGTCAGGAGCGCGCATCGAGCTCGAGCCTCGAGGGCCGTCCGCGGCGTCCGACGAGCGGGGCCGGTTCTCGATCCAGAACGTTCCGAGTGGTGATTACACGTTGACGGTGTCCTACGTGGGCCTGCGCCCATACACGGAGAAACTCACCGTCCTGGCCGGCCAGAACACGCGCGTGGATGCAGTGCTGCAAGTGGGGAGCGTCAAGGAGGAAGTGACGGTGACCGCCGCTCGCCCGAGAGGCGAGGCGCAGGCGCTCAATCGCGAGCGCACCGCCGACAACATCGTCCAGATCCTGCCCGCCGAGGTCATCACGAGCCTGCCGAACACGAACATCGCGGACGCGGTGGGCCGCTTGCCGAGCGTGTCGCTCGAACGCGACGAGGGCGAAGGCAAGTACGTGCAGATCCGCGGGACCGACCCGCGGCTCAGCAACGTCACCATCAACGGCGTCAGCGTGCCGCCGCCCGAGGGCGGCGTGCGCATCGTGAAGCTCGACGTCATCCCGTCGGATCTCGTCGGCTCCATCGAAGTCAACAAGACACTGTCGGCCAATCAGGACGGCGACGCCATCGGCGGTTCCGTGAACCTGGTGACCAAGACGGCGCAAGATCTGCCGTACACGGCGGTGTCGGCGATGGGCGGCTACACCAACATCGTCGGCGGCCGAGGGCTCACCCAGCTCACCGGAACCAGTGCGCGGCGATTCGGGCCCGACAAGCGAGCCGGACTGCTCATCGGCGGCAGCTACGACTGGAACGGGCGCGGCATCAACGACATCGAGCCGTCACCCGGCACCGCCGATGTCGGCAACGGGCCGTTCGCTACTCAGACGGGGACCGATATCCGGGAGTACGTGTATCGGCGCGCGCGATTCGGCGCCGCCGGCGGCTTCGACTACCGCCTCGGCCAGGGGTCGTCGGCGCACGTGCGCGGCCTCTTCTCGCAATTCAACAACTACGGCACCACATGGCTGTACTCTCCGGGCGTGGGCGACTACATTACCCAGACGGTGACCGCGGACAACGGGAGTATGGGGTACAGAAACTACGATCGGCAGGTGAACCAGCAGATCTTCAGCATGGACGGCGGCGCCAACCACATCAGCGGAAAGACGCTCATCGACTACCAGCTCTCGTTCTCACGCTCTCGGCAGCACGGCAATTTCCCGACGGCGAACTTCAACGGTCCGCAAAACGTGGCGTTCGGTGTGGACCTGAGCGATCCGTACCGCCCGCAGTTCCCGGTGCTGAACGGTGTGAACATCTACGACCCGGCCACCTACACGCTCTCGACATGGCAGGCGCCCGCCGATGATCCGACCTCACAACGAAACGTGCAGGGCGCGTTCAACGTCACGCGGCCGTACGCGGGCCGAGCCAACGGCCTCTTCGAGGTCGGCGCCAAGGTGCGCGGGGCGAGCAAGTCACGCGTCGTGACGGACCAGTACTACGGCGCCACGGGTGCGCCGGTCCTGACGCTGTCAAGCATCCTCGGCGGTCCAACCGATCCGAACTACTATTTCGGGGCTTACCAGCTCGGTCCCCTCAACGACTACAACAAGCTCGTCAGCTTCCTCGCTGCGAACCCGTCAGCGATCGCCCTGAACGCCGACATGAGCCATCAGCGCAGCGACCCCAACAACTACGACGTAACCGAGCGCGTCTACGCCGGCTACGCCATGAACACGCTCGACTTCAGATCGAGCCGCCTTCAGACCGGTGTCCGAGTCGAGGTCACACAATCGTCGTACACCGGCTATCACGTGACGCTCGACAGCAAAGGGCACTGGGTGTCGACGCAGCCGGTCGACGGCAGCTCGACCTACACCAACGTCCTGCCGAGCGTGCAATATCGCTATGCGTTCGACGAGAACACGAACCTGCGCGCGGTGTACGGGATGGGGATCGCGCGGCCCAACTTTGGCGACCTTCCGCCGTATATCATCGAGCAGGACCGCCGTCAGTCCGTCAGCGTCGGCAACCCGGACCTGAAGCCCACGCACGCGAACAACGTGGACCTCCTGTTCGAGCGCTTCTTCGAGCCGGTGGGCATCGTGCAGGTTGGCTACTTCTACAAATGGCTGGCCAATCCCATCTACAGGGTGCAGACGACGGTGACGAGCGGGACCTACGTCGGGTATTCACAGACGCAGCCGGTCAACGGGCCGGACGCCCACGTCGGCGGCATCGAGATGTCGTGGCAGCAGCATCTGTCGTTTCTGCCGGGGGCGTGGGCCGGTCTGGGTGCCCGCGCGAACTACAGCTACACGACCTCTCAGGCGACTGTCCCAGGGCGCACCGACAACCCGGCGCTCATCAGGCAGGCGCCGAACAACTGGAACCTGGACGCAACCTACGATCGCGGTCCGCTCTCGGCTCGTGTCGGCGTGACGCACAACGACGCGAATATCTACTCTTACAACTATCAACAGGGGGCGGACCTGGGCGTCACCGGACCGAACGGCGACGTCTATCTGTATCCGCACACGCAGCTCGACGCGCAGGCGAGTTACACGATCCAGCGGCAGATGCAGATCGTCGTCTCGCTCCTGAACATCAATAATGAGGTCTTTGGCTTCTACCAGGGGAGCCCGCAGTACCCGATTCAACGGGAGTACTACAACCGGACGTTCTCATTCGGCATTCGCATGACACGTTGAGCGCGCCCACGCTCGCAGGGACCCGCCGGCGGCGACATCGTTTTGAGCGGGTCCCTATTTCTTCTTCTTCGCGTAGGCCTTGGCCTGCTGGGCGACGATGTCCACGAGATTCCCCATTGCCAGGTTGACGTCGATCAGGTGCAGGCCCCAGTTGGCCAGCGGTTGGCCGGGTGGGCCGATGTCGCCTGTGATGTCGTCCACTCGTGGGTCGGACGGATCGCCGTGGACAGTAATTTCAAGATACGTTGCGTTCTCGTTTTTCGTGCACCTGGCCGTCAGCAGTCCAGGGACGCTGACCCACGGCGTGTCGATCGGCGGTCCGGACGCGACCCACGGTTTCGGCGGCGCCGTGGACGTGATGGTGTGACCGGTCGCATCCAGATAGGCGTGAAGCTCGCCGTTCCCGCCGCCGAGCGCTGCCGGGTTAACGCACGCCGCTTCGAGGTTGGGGTCGGGCACTTTGCCGAACAGTGTGTTGGCGGGCGGCGGCACGGTCGAACGAAACGATGAGTAGTTGATCACGCAGCCTGTCTGGGTGGCGGCGTGACAAAGCGGAATCGTCTTGAACGCACCGCCGACATCCTTGCCTTTCGCGACGGGCAGCGTCGCGCCGAGGAGGAGGGCGGAGACCATCCGCGCCTGCGCAGGCTTGCCTTCGATCTCCTCGCGAATCAGTCTCATGAGCACGAACGTGCCCTGCGAGTGGCTGACGAGCAGGTACCCGCGGCCCTTGTTGTCGTGTTCCAGGTAGTATTTCCACGCGTCGCGCACATCGTCGTACCCGACGCCAGAGGTGAGCGCCATACCGTCGCCCCCACCCGCCAGAACCTTTCGCAGCCCTGCGAGCGTGACCTGGCGATACATCGGCGCATAGAGGCGGCACACCGATCCGAACCTGGCGAACTGCTGTTTGACGACGTTCAGCTCCGCCGGGTCGGCGTTCATATCGCTGTGGTCGGTCGGGTCAGTGGACACCGTGGGGTACACGTAGAAACAGTCCACCGGCGCATTGGGGTTCGACTTCCAGGGTTCCTTCGTCAGCGTGCCGTTGGCTGCCACGACGGTCGCCGATTCGTCGACGTCGCAGGCGTCCTTCTCTCCGGTCGGTCGCCCCGGATGGCACAACCATGATTTCGTGCTGCCGTAGTCGTTCGGTTTGGTGTCTTCGGAGGCTTGCGAGGGCGGAGCAGGGGGTTGCTGCGCCCCGGCGATCCCGGCCGCCAGCGAGCATGCCACGAGCGTAACCGCGAAGACTCGACCCACCTGTCCGCGACCACCACCCACCTGACCAAATTTTCTCACCGGGCCCTCCCGCTCAGTTGGCGGATGCTAGCATAGTGCATGGCCGCGCGGCGCGTCCGGGGAGCTGTGCGCTGGTGCTTGATGGGCGTCTGCCTGGCGGGACTGTGCCAGGCGCAGAGCGCGGACGGTCAGACACGGAGCGCCGGCCAGACGCAAAGCGCCGGCGGCCAGACACAGAGTCTTCTTCCCCCGGCACCCAGTCTCCGCGGGACGGTCAAAGACCAGACCGAGCTGCCGCTGGTCGGCGTCACGGTCGAGCTCATCGACGGCGGCGAGGTCGTCGCCTCGACGGTCACCGATGGGTCCGGCGAATTCTCCTTCGAGCCCGCCCCGGACGGCGACACGGTGGTGGCGTCTCTCGATGGCTTCGAAACGGCGCGCGTCCCACGCGCCGACGCGGAGCGCATCACGCTCAAGATCGCGCATGCGACCGAAACCACCACCGTCGTGGCGCAAGCGCTGTCGCCTGAGTCTCCGATGACGGCCCTGCTGGGAAGCACGTTGGCGGCCTCAACTGTCTCGCGGCTGCCTTCTACTCGGCTGAAGGCTCGCGAGTCGCTTCCCCTCCTGCCTTCGGTTGTTCGCGGCGCGGACGGCCTCATGCAGGTCGGCGGGGCGCGGGCTTACGATACGCCGCTCCTCCTCGACGGCTTCAACGTGACCGATCCGGCAACAGGGATCTCGTCGCTCAATCTGCCCTTCGAAGCGGTGCGTGGCGTCGAGGTGCTCCGTGATCCGATGTCGACGACGTATGGGTCGCTCATTGGCGGCGTCGTCAAGATGGAGAGCCTGCGGGGCACCGATCATCTGACGGCCGGGGTCCAGGGGTTCGTCC
>Ga0182039_10000963_pt1 | contig 15173 bp, 14 predicted proteins | sample sta12Can44000111_FD_125975 | JGI IMG/M metagenome (GOLD analysis project Ga0182039, IMG submission 125975) | Lab enrichment of tropical soil microbial communities from Luquillo Experimental Forest, Puerto Rico - statanox.12C.anox.44.000.111 | ecosystem: Environmental > Terrestrial > Soil >...
ACCCGCGCCGGTGACGCCAAGATCGTTCCCATGGCTCTGGCCGAGCGCGCCGCCACCGAGAATCTGAAGATCACCCTGATGACTGGCGCCAGCCTGGGCAGCGACATCGACAAGACCCTGACCGAGGCCAAGGTCCTGTCGCGCCGCATTCCCTTCCAGGCCGACCCCGTCCTGCGCGGCGCCATCAACAAGGGCGAAGTGATGTTCGTCGACCAGCATCTGTCGGAAACCGTCGAGATGCTGCGCACCCGCCAGATGGCTCCCATCGATATCGCGGTGGTCGAAGCCGTGGCGATCACCGAAGACGGCGGCATCATTCCCACCACTTCGGTCGGCAACTCCGCCAGCTTCGCCATCCTGGCCGACAAGATCATCGTCGAGCTGAACATCAGCCAGACCGAGAATCTGGTGGGCATGCACGACATCTACATCCCCACCCGCCGCCCGTACCGCGAGCCGATCCCGGTGGTGCAGCCCTCCAGCCGCTGCGGCCTGCCTTATATCCCGATCGATCCTTCGAAGATCGCCGCCATCGTGGTGTCGCAGAAGAAGGACAGCTGGGCCAATGTGGTGCCGCCGGACGCCGAGACCGGCATGATTGCCGGCAATCTGGTCGACTTCCTGAAGAACGAGGTCAAGCAGGGCCGTCTGGGCAACAGCCTGACCCCGCTGCAGGCCGGCATCGGCTCGATCGCCAACGCCGTGCTGCATGGGTTCATCGACAGCCCGTTCCATGACATGACCATGTATTCGGAAGTGCTGCAGGACAGCACCTTCGAGCTGTTCGACAGCGGCAAGCTGACCTTTGCTTCGGGCTCCTCGATCACCCTCTCCAAGCCCTGCGCCGAGAAGGTGTTCCCGAACATCCTGAAGTACAAGGATCGCCTGATCCTGCGCCCGCAGGAAATCAGCAACCATCCGGAAGTGGTCCGCCGTCTGGGCATCATGGCCATCAACACTGCCCTGGAATTCGACATTTTCGGCAATGTCAATTCCACCCACGTCAGCGGCACCCATATGATGAACGGCATCGGCGGCTCGGGCGACTTTGCCCGCAACGCCTATATGTCGATCTTCGTCACCAAGTCCATCGCCAAGGACGGCAAGATTTCGTCGGTGGTTCCCATGGTCAGCCATGTGGATCACACCGAGCATGACGTCGACATCCTGGTGACCGAGCAGGGTCTGGCCGATCTGCGCGGACTGGCTCCGCGTGAACGCGCGCCGCTGATCATCGAGAACTGCGTGCATCCGATGTACAAGGACGCCATGCGCGACTACTACAAGGACGCCCTGACCCGTGGCGGTCATACCCCGCATGTGCTCGAGAAGGCCTTCTCGTGGCATGAGAACTACCGCAACAGCGGCAGCATGCTGCCGGGTCTGAAGAAGGCGGCGGAGTAAAAACTTCCCTTACCAAGGGGAAAGACAGGGGCCGGGCGGCGACGTCCGGCCCCTTTTTTCTTGCCTGGGCTGTCGCCATATGGGAAGCAGAGGGGAACAAGGATTTCCAGTCAATGGAGTAGGGGGACCGATTGTCTGAAACTGGCGGTTGGCGGCATGACATGGCTCTGGCGACGCTGCTGGAGGGCGACGGTTTCCTGACCTTCGACTCTCAGCTAGCCCTGCGCGCCCTGGTCGAGACCGGCGCCGAGGGGCTGGAAGCCGCCCGTTGCAGTTTCTGGCGCCGCTCGCTCAATCCCGCCATGCTGCGCTGCCAGCATCTTTATGACGAGGAAAGCGGCGGCCATTGCCAGGGCCCGGCGATGCTGGAGGCCGATGATCCCGACCTGTTCGAACAGCTGGACCGTGCCGCCCCGCAAATTTTCCTGTCGAGCGATGACGACCTGCCGCCGGCTTTGACCGGCTTCATGGCATCCCATGGCTTTTCCGCTCTGCTGCAATGGCCGGTGGTGCTGGACGGCCGGCTGGAAGCCATACTGGTCTTCGCCGACCGCCGTCCGGGCCGCGATTGGAGCGAGGACGACCGGGGCTTCGCCCGCCTGCTGGCCGGGCTGGCGGCGATGCTGCTGAAGGGCGAGGTTCTGCGGTCGCAAGCATTGCCGGTCTGCGCGCCGATGCCGGTGCCCTCGCTATTGCCCGAGCCGATGGAAAATCGGACGGTTCGCAGCAATCGCACCATTCTGCTGGTGGATGCCGACACCGCCGCCCACGAGTTGCTGGGCGAGGCGCTGAACCGCGATGCCTATCGCCTGATCCATGCCTTCGACCAGCAACAGGGCTTCAGCCTGGCCGCCGACATCATGCCTGACGTAGTGGTGCTGAATGTGCTGTCGCCCAGCCTGGACGGCTGGGGGCTGCTGGCGCAGTTGAAGAATCACGAAACCCTGCGCCATATTCCGGTGGTGCTGCTGACCTTGAGCGGCGAAGAGGATGCCGGCGGACTGTTGCGGGCGTCGGACTTCATCACCAAGCCCTTCCGCTTCGAACTGCTGCTGGAAAGCATCAACCGCCATCGTCCCCCCGCTGCTCAGCCGAAGGTGCTGGTGGTCGAGGACGAGGATGTCACCCGTTCGGTGATCACCCGGCTTTTGGAGCGCGACGGCTGGGAGGTGGCGGCGGTTCCCAACGGCTTCGACGCCTTGCGCCGGCTGGAGAGTTTCAAGCCCTCGGTGGCGCTGCTGGACCTGATGATGCCGGGGATGGACGGGTTCGAATTCATCCGCCTGCTGCGTCTGACCGAACAGCCGGGGCGGCATCTGCCGCTGGTGGTGGTGACGGCCAAGGATCTGTCGGACGAAGAGCGGGAATGGCTGCTGGGCACCACTCGCAGTTTCGCCAGCAAGGAAGCGGTCAGCCGCGCCGAACTGGTGGACACCATCCGCGACTGGGTCGGCCATGCCACCGCCCGCCGGACGGTGGTGTTCTAGGTTGAATTCCCCCTCGCCCGAAATCGGGAGAGGGGGTTAGGGGGTGAGGGAAAACTCACGAGAATCTGCGTGAGGCCCCATCCTCAAAGACGCCGAACTGCTTGAAATAACTCCTTATTCCCTCACCCCAACCCCTCTCCCGCCTGCGGGCGAGGGGCTGCAAGTTCCTCTTCCGTCTTCGGCTTGCGGTTCTTATCCTCGTTGGCGAAGCGGAAGCGGCCATGCAGGATGCAGCCCCGCATGCCGGGGTCGCAGGCTCGCCCCGACAGGCGGCTGCAGGCACCATTGCTTTCGTGGGGGCAGCCCCAGCCACTCATACTGTTGAACTCCTGATCGGTCGGAGCAATCATAGCAGGTCTTCTGGCCGATGGGCGAGGGGGCCGCATAATCCCATGGGAGGAACCATAAATGTCCGAATCCGCCGACATCCTCTTGCGTAGCGACGAGGACGCTATCGCTACTCTGACCCTGAACCGGGTCGAGGCGCGCAATGCCCTGTCCATGGACCTGATGGCGGCCTTGATCGACGAGCTGAACGCGGTCGCCCGCGATCCGGCGGTCAAGGTGGTGGTGCTGGCCGCCAATGGCCCGGCCTTCTGCGCCGGCCATGATCTGCGCGAGCTGAAATCCAACCCGACGGCGGAAGCCTATGAAGCGGTGTTCCAGCGCTGCGCCCAGCTGATGTTGACCATTACCCGCTGTCCCAAGCCGGTGATCGCCAAGGTGCATGCCATGGCCACCGCCGCCGGCTGCCAGCTGGTGGCGACCTGCGATCTGGCGATTGCCTCGGAATCCGCCAAGTTCGCCACGCCGGGCGTCAATATCGGCCTGTTCTGCTCGACCCCGATGGTGGCGCTGACCCGCGCGGTGGGGCGCAAGGCGGCGATGGAGATGCTGCTGACCGGCGGCGCCATCCATTCCGACGAGGCCGCCCGTATCGGTCTGGTCAACCGGGTGGTCAACCCGACGCAGTTGGACAAGGCGGTCGAAGATCTGGCCTCCACCATCGCCTCGAAGTCGCCTTATACCCTGGCGGTCGGCAAGGAAGCCTTTTATCGTCAGGCCGAGATGGGGCTGGACGAGGCTTATTCCTATGCTTCGGCGGTGATGGTCAAGAATATGCTGTCCCAAGACGCCCAGGAAGGCATCGACGCCTTCATCTCCAAGCGTCATCCCGTCTGGAAGGGTTGCTGAGGGAGATGAGCGATCTTTGGGTGTTCGGTTACGGCTCGCTGATGTGGCGTCCGGGGTTCCGGTTTCTGGAAAGCACATTGGCTCTGCTGGAGGGCTATCACCGCAGCTTCTGCGTCTATTCCCGTTATTGGCGCGGCACGCCGGAACGTCCTGGTCTGGTGCTGGGACTGACCGGCGGCGGCGAATGCCGGGGCACCGCCTTCCGCGTCGCCGCCCGTGACCGCGAAGAGGTGATGGATTACCTGAACGAGCGGGAGCTGGGCGGTTATGCTTATAAAGCCCATTACCTGCCGATCATTCTTGAGGATGAGCGGGTGATCGAGGCCTTGTGCTTCGTCGCCGACTGCGATCATTGCCATTATGCCGGCGCGTTGCCGATCGATGAGGCGGCCGGGATCATCATGGATGCCGAGGGCGTGGCGGGGCTGAACCGCGACTATCTGATCAACACCGTGCGCGAACTGGAAAGCCAGGGCTTCGGCGATGCCGAGCTGCTGACCCTGTTGCGGCGGGTCGAGCGGCTGACCGGCGAGATCGAAAGCGGCAGCGGCATCTGACGCCAACTGTTTGCCTCTCTCGGCTATCTGCCGCATAGTCTGGGCATATCTGGGTTCTGAGGGGAAATCATGGGTCTGATCCACCGCGCCATCATCGCCGCCGCTTTGCTGGCGGGCCTGGGCTCTTGCTCGACGGTGATCGAAGGCAAGAGCCAGGAATTGACCATCAACTCGATTCCCGCCGGCGCCGATTGCGCGGTGATCCGCAAGGGAGAGGTTCTGGCCCGCGTGCCAATGACGCCCGGCAGCGTGACCATCGAGAAGAACCGCCACGATATCAATGTGATCTGCCACAAAGACGGCTTCGAGACCGCCAGCGCCTATGATTCGGCTGACATTGCCGCCGCCACCTTCGGCAATGTGGTGGTCGGCGGCGTGGTCGGGGTAGGCGTCGATGCCGCCACCGGCTCGGCCGACAAATATGAGTCCGAGATCACCGTGGTGCTGCCGCCGAAAAAGGTGAAGGGGCCTTAGACCTTATAGCCCAGCCGCAGTCCGCCCCAATGGCGACCCTTGATGGTGATCGGGGCCGACAGATCCTTCATCAGCAGGAAATTCCCGCCGCCCATGTCGCGGCGATAGGTCTGCAGAATGAACGGCTCGGTATTGCGCCCGGCCCGCAGGCCGGTGCGGTCGGCGAAGATGCGCCGGTTGCGGCAGTTGGCGTTGTTCCAGACCGGGTCCTTGCCCTGGGGCTGGCTGTATTTGCGGTTATGGGTCGGCAGATAGGCATTGCGGTCGACGGCGACGCAGAAGGTGATGCGGCCATCCACCTCCAGCATCGGTTCCTGAATGCCCGGCAGGATGGAATCGCACAGGCTGAGGAAGCGGGTGGTATGCTGCTGGGGATTGGTGCCGGGGATCGGCTGATAGCTCTCGTCGAACAGATCGGCCATGCTGATGCGGCCCTGGTCCAGCGCCGCCTCGAATTCCTTTGATGCGCGGGCGGCGGCCTGGATTACCGCTTCGATGAAGGGGGTGTCGTCGGTACGCAGGCCCGAGCGGGCGATGAAGTTCATCACGCTCTCGCCATGTTCCAGCACCGCCAGGATGCGTTCGTCGGCCTTGGTCAGATTGTCCGAGGTCTGCTTGACGCCGTCCGAGAATTTATCGATCTCGACCAGCACTTCCTGGCAATGTTCCAGGCTGGAGGAGGCGGCGCCCGAGATGGTGTGAACCCGGTCGCTGACCGTGCTCATGGCGCCGTGGAAACCCTCCAGCGCGCCGTTGATGACGCCGACGCCGCTATTGACCGAGCTGGCCACCGTCAGGGTCTGGCCGCTGGCTGCGATCAGCTGGCCGATATTGCCCGACAGCAGCGACACCGTCTGGTCGATGCCGGATGTGGTGTCGTCGGTCTGGCGGGCCAGATGCTTGACCTCCGAAGCGACCACGGCAAAGCCCTTGCCGGCTTCTCCGGCGCGGGCCGCCTCGATGGTGGCGTTCAAGGCCAACAGATTGGTCTGGCGGGCGATGATCTGGATGTTCTTCGACATGCCGCGTACATTGCTGAGGGACTGCCCCAGATTCTGCAGCTTGCCCTCGATCTCTTGGACCGCGCCGGCCAGCTGGCGGATTTCCCCCAAGGCCGAGGCGGCGGCGGTCAGCGAGCGGGTGGACTGGTCGGCGGCGGCGTTGGTGACATTGCTGGTTTCGCGACCGGCGGCATCGATGCTGCTGATGGCGTCGCGCAGGCCGTTGGTCAGGTCCCGCAGGTGATTGAACAAATCTTCCTGATGACGGACAAAGCGTGCCATGCTTTCGATATTGCCGGCGATTTCGGCAACGTCGATACTCAAGGCATCGACCATTTTCACCACGCCGGTGGCGAATTCATCCATAGCCTGATTATTGGTGCGGTCATTTCGCAGATCGCCGTCCACCATCTGTCTCTCCCGATAACTTTTCATTCTTTACTGTATTTGTAACCCTTCAAACGTCAGAGGTGAATATATTGATAGGGGGTATCGACATATATTTTCGTATAGGTGGCGCAACAAGAAAGAATCTTGCTTATCGCCTGATCGCCAATTGTGCGGCGCGGCGGCCTGACAGAATGGCGCCCTCGATGCAGCAAGGCAGGCCGGTGGCGGTCCAGTCGCCGGCCAGAATCAGGCTGTCATGGCAATCGGGCCGAGGCCGCAAGGCTTCCGTCGCATGATCATGCCGGATGGTTGCTCGCCGTTCGGTGATCAGCCGGTGCGGCGGGATAGGTCCCTGCAATTTCAAACTGTTAGCGATATCTATCCACAGGCATTCGACCGATCGTTCGGCTGCCGAAGTGGTGATGGAAAGGATGTTTCCCCGCCGGAACAGCCAGGGTTCCGTGCCGCCGATGCAGCCCAGAATGCCGTCGGCCAGTCCATCCAGCTGATCCGCTGCCAGCTTCAAATGCAGATTGGTGATGGGGCTGGTGGGCAGGTCAGGCAGGCTGGGCAGCAGCTTGGACGCCGCCCAAGGCGGCAGGGCCAGCACCAGCCGGTCGTGGCGGGACAGGCGGCGCTGATGGTCGTCGAAGCCCAGTTCCACGCCGCCGCCGGCTTCTCGCGTGATCTGACGCAAGGGGTGGCTCAGATGAATCTGCATGCCCGCCCGGCGCAGGAAAGCCAAGGCCGGCTCGACATAGCTGGCGCTCAAGGATTGGCGCGGCTGATAGAGCCGGCAGGCCTTGCGGCCTTTCCACAGGCTGCGCTGCGCCACCGCTTTGAGCAGACAGGCCGGAGCCGTCTCGGGCGGGCTGTTCAGCACTGCCAGGGTCAAAGGACGCCAGAAGCTGTGATATTGCCGCGAGTGACCCAGCGCCTCGGCCACCGTCTTCTCGCCGCAGAATCCCAAACGCGGCCAGGAGGCCAGCAGGGTCGGCAACAGTTCCGTCCCGCCGCTCTGCCAGCGCCGGCCGGTCTCCAGGTTCAGCATGGGCAGGCGGTCGGGCAGGGGGCTCAGGCTGTCTTTGGATCCGATGGCGCGCAGATAGGCCCAGGCGGCGTCATTGCCGCCGGCCAGCAGATGGGTGCCGTTGTCGATCTCGGCTCCCAGGACCGGGTCCAGCCAGGAGCGGCAGCGCCCGCCGGCATGGGGCGAGGCTTCATGCAGCTCGACCTCGACCCCGGCCTCGACCAGCGAGACGGCGCAGGACAGGCCGGCCAGTCCGGCGCCGGCGATGATCACGGTCATGGAGCGGGCTCGATTTGAAACATTCAGCGAGAACTTATATAAGCTTGTGCAGCCGCTGATAAGGACTCTTCATGCCCACCCCCGCTCCGTTGTCACCATTTGCCGACGATCTGCGCCGAATGGACCGCGATCGCTTCGTGCTGTCGCTGTTCGCGCCCGAGGCGGCGCGGCCCGACTGGCATGCGCTGTTCGCCTTCAATCTGGAGATCGCTCGGGTGCGCGAACTGGTGCGGGAGCCTATGCTGGGACGCATCCGCCTGCAATGGTGGCGCGACATCATCGCCGGTCTTTACGACGGCGCATCGGGTTCAGAACATCCGGCGGCGGCGGCGCTGGGCGGAGCGATCCGCCGGCATGGATTGTCGCGCGCGCTGTTCGACGGCTTGCTGGATGCCCGCGAGCAGGACCTTGATCCGGCCCCCCCCGATGATGTGGCGACGCTGGAGGATTATGCCGCCGGCACCTCGGCCAACCTGCAATTGCTGGCGCTGGAGATGCTGGGGCAGGGCGGGTCCGAACCGGCCCGCCAAGCCGCCCGGCATGTGGGCATCGCCTGGGCGCTGGTGGGGCTGCTGCGGGCCTTTCCTTATCACGCCGCCACCGGACGCATCGCCTTGCCGTTCGATCTTCTGGATGCGCATCAGGTCGAGGTCGAGCCGATCCTGAGCGGCAAGCCCCCGCGCGAGCCTTTGGCCAAGCTGGGCCGCGAACTGGCCGAACTTGCGGCCGGTCATCTGGCCCAAGCCCGCGCCCTGCGCCGCCAGGTTCCGAGACCGGCGGTTGTGGCCTTGCTGCCGGCCAGTCTGGCGGAACTCTATCTGCGCCGCTTGCGCGCGGTGGGTTGGGACATCACCGACCAGCGCTGGTCCCGCACCGCTCCGCGCCCGGCCTTGCTGGCCTGGAAGGCCCTGTGGGGGCGCTATTAATCGAATGGGTTAGGCTTTCGGCGTCTATATCGAAAGTACTCATCCTTGCTGATCTCTTTCCCCGAACCCCGTTCATCTCTATTTTTTAATATATTGAAGACGCGGGGGTGTCTTCTGCAGCTTGGGGAACAGAATGCATTCGGTCCTGGCCGCCGCCAGCATGATCAGCGACGACGCCATGGTGTTGATTTCCCAAGATGGTCGCATTTTGGACGGCAACCCCAGGTTTCTGACGCAATATGGTTATCAGGACGCCGAAGTCGCCGGCCTGACGGTCGCCGATCTGCGCTCGGAACTGGATGAAGAGCTGTGGTTCGAGGAATGGGCCGGTCTCGCCACTGGCGGTCCCGCCACCTACGAGGCCGAGCATCGCACCAAGGATGGCCGTGTCTTCCCGGTCGAAGTCAGCCTGAAGCCGATCGAGATCGATGGCCAGTCACTGTTGGCCGCCGTGCTGCATGACATCGGCGAGCGGGCCGAATCCCGCGTCCGGCTGGAGCGTATGACCCGGCTGTATGAAGCGGTCAGCGCCTCGAACCGCGCCGTGATCTTCTCCAAGGACGAACAGGAGATGTTCGCCCGCATCTGCGGCGCCTGTACCGACTATGGTATGCGCATGGCCTGGATCGGGCTTCGCGACGGCGACAAGATTTTGCCGGCGCATTTCTCGGGGGCCGGCGGTGAATATCTGGGCGGCATCGTCATCACCGTGGGCGGCGACGATACCAGCGCAAAGGGGCCCACCGGCATGGCGGCTCTGACCGGGCAGCATATGCTGTGCAACGATTTCCAGAACGATCCCCGCACCCAGGCCTGGCATGATCGCGGCCGGACCTTCGGCTGGCGGGCCTCGGCGGCTTTCCCCTTGTTCCGTGGCGGGCAGGTGCTGGGCACGCTGACCATGTATAGCGAACATCGGGACTATTTCGGCGAGGAAGAGACCCGGCTGATCGACGAACTGGCCAAGGATGTCTCCTTCGCCCTCGACCGCTTCGAGGCCGACCGTGAACGCAAGCGGCTGGAATCGGAACTGAAACTGTCACGGCTGAACATCGTGCATTCCCTGGGCCGGGCGGGCGAGTACCGGGACAACGAAACCGGGGCGCATATCCTGCGCATGAGCCATTTCTGCCGCATCCTGGCCGAGGCGGCGGGCCATCCCGGCGAATTCGCCGAGATGCTGCTGCATGCCAGCCCGATGCATGACGTGGGCAAGATCGGCATTCCCGACTCGATCCTGCTGAAGCCCGGCAAGCTGGACGTCGCCGAGTTCGAGGTCATGAAGACCCATGTGCTGATCGGCGCGGAAATCCTGTCGATCTCGACCGATCCCCTGGTGGCGATGGCCAAATCCATCGCCCTGACCCATCACGAGAAATGGGACGGCAGCGGCTATCCCCACGGCCTGACCGGCGACGCCATCCCGCTGGAGGGCCGCATCGCCGCCATCTGCGACGTTTATGACGCCCTGACCTCGCACCGGCCCTATAAGCAGGCCTGGAGCCAGGAGGATGCCACGAACTATATCCGCACCGGCGCCGGCAGCCACTTCGATCCCGACCTCGCCCAATGCTTCCTGGGACAGATGGAGGTGATCGGCGATGTGCAGAAGAGGTTTATGGATCGGGGGTAGGGGGATCGCTGTGGCGATGGGACTGGGAAGGCGCTATCCTCTCGCTCTGAGATCGCAACCGCTTGTTCAGGCGCTTCTGCCCATGCCGCCGCTCGTTATTCTGGCCATCGCCATCCTTGCCGAGACCATCGCCACCACCGCCATGAAGGCCGCCGAGGGATTCACCCGGCTGGTTCCTTCGATCATCGTGGTGATCGGCTATGCTACCAGCTTCTATTGCCTGTCGCTGACCCTGAAGGTGTTTCCGGTCGGCATCGTCTATGCCATCTGGTCCGGGGTGGGGATCGTGCTGATCACGCTGATGGGCTGGCTGATCTATGGGCAAAAGATGGACCTGCCGGCGCTGGCCGGCATGGGGCTGATCGTCGCCGGGGTGCTGGTCATCAATCTGTTGTCCGCCACCACTGCCGGAGGATCATCGTGAGCAATCCCGACCATGCCCTGCGCTCCATCCGCTTCGATCCCGCCGCCGCTCTGACCGGCAAGGACGGCGAGGCGACCACCCATCTGTGGTACACCGATCCTTCCAACAAGCTTTGCGCCGGCTTTTGGGCGTCGGAAGATTTCTCAGGCGCAGTCAGCTATACCGAGGACGAGTTCTGCACCCTGATCGCCGGGGTGGTGAAGCTGACCGACGCCGACGGCAATGTGGAAACCTATCGCGCCGGCGACAGTTTCCTGATTCCCTCGGGCTTTTCCGGCAGTTGGGAGACTATCGAGCCGGTGCGGAAATTCTTCGTGATCTATGAGAAAAACGGCCTGTAAGGGTTGGACTGGCCTTATACCCACGGTCTTTTTAACAGATTTTTGTCAAGACGGGTTTCCAAGCGGGTCCGTCTCCCTTAAATAGAGAGCAAGGGCAGCGCAACCGGGGGCCATCCGCCTCGCGGCGGCAAGGACGCCAACAACATGGGCAAGGATAAATGATGAGAGAACGCGACCCCATCGATCTGTACATGAACACCCTGGTGCCCATGGTCGTCGAACAGACCAACCGTGGCGAGCGGTCCTATGACATCTATTCGCGCCTGCTGAAGGAGCGCATCATCTTCCTGACCGGTCAGGTCGAGGATTATGGCGCCGCCCTGATCTGCGCCCAGCTGCTGTTCCTGGAATCCGAGAATCCGTCGAAGGACATTTCCTTCTACATCAACTCGCCGGGCGGCGTGGTGACCTCGGGCATGGCCATCTATGACACCATGCAGTATATCCGCCCCAATGTCTCGACGGTCTGTATCGGCCAGGCGGCCTCGATGGGCTCGCTGCTGCTGACCGCCGGCGCCAAGGGCAAGCGTTTCGCTCTGCCGAATGCGCGGGTGATGATCCATCAGCCCTCGGGCGGCGCCCAGGGTCAGGCCACCGACATCGAAATCCAGGCCCGCGAAATCCTGGCGATGCGCGCCCGCCTGAACAGCATCTATGTCGAACATACCGGCCAGCCGCTCGAAGTGATCGAACGCTCGATGGAGCGCGACAACTTCATGACCGCCGAACAGGCCAAGGAATTCGGCCTGATCGACGAAGTGGTGACCAGCCGTCCCTCGAACGAGGACGAGAAGAAGAGCGAAAGCTAAGACGAAAGCCCCGGAATAACGGACCTTTCGGAACATTTCCGGTGACAATGCCGGTCATATCATCCGAAAGGTCATGTTTTCCGGGCCTTCCCACCCTTCTGAACAGACTTTTGGCATTGTACGGCGGCGCTTTAAGGGTCTAACATAATTCCAATGCAGCCGCTTTGCCCCATGGAGAACCGATGACCAAGTCCACCAGCGGCGATTCCAAGAACACTCTCTACTGCTCCTTCTGCGGAAAGAGCCAGCATGAAGTGCGCAAGCTGATCGCCGGCCCGACCGTCTTCATCTGCGATGAATGTGTCGAACTGTGCATGGACATCATCCGCGAAGAGCACAAGACTCATCTGGTGCGCTCGCGCGATGGCGTGCCGACCCCCCGCGACATTTGCGCCGTTCTTGACGATTACGTCATCGGCCAGATGCATGCCAAGCGCGTGCTTTCGGTCGCGGTGCATAACCACTACAAGCGCCTGTCGCATGGCGGCAAGGGCTCGGATATCGAGATCGCCAAGAGCAACATCCTCTTGATCGGTCCGACCGGCTGCGGCAAGACCCTGCTGGCCCAGACCCTGGCCCGCATCCTTGACGTGCCCTTCACCATGGCCGACGCTACCACCCTGACCGAAGCCGGTTACGTGGGCGAGGATGTGGAAAACATCATCCTCAAGCTGTTGCAGGCCGCCGATTACAATGTCGAACGCGCCCAGCGCGGCATCGTCTATATCGACGAGGTCGACAAGATCAGCCGCAAGTCCGACAACCCCTCGATCACCCGCGACGTCTCGGGCGAGGGCGTGCAGCAGGCCCTGCTGAAGATCATGGAAGGCACGGTGGCTTCGGTTCCGCCCCAGGGTGGCCGCAAGCATCCGCAGCAGGAATTCCTGCAGGTGGATACCACCAACATCCTGTTCATCTGCGGCGGCGCTTTCGCCGGCCTGGAAAAGGTGATCAGCAGCCGCGGCAAGGGCACCTCGATCGGCTTCGGCGCCGATGTGCGCGGCCCTGACGAGCGGACCACCGGCGACATCCTGCGCGAAGTCGAGCCCGAGGATCTGCTGAAGTTCGGCCTGATCCCCGAATTCGTCGGTCGTCTGCCGGTGCTGGCCACCCTGAACGATCTGGACGAGGCGGCTCTGGTCGACATTCTGTCGAAGCCGAAGAACGCTCTGGTCAAGCAGTATCAGCGCCTGTTCGAGATGGAGGACGTGCGTCTCTCCTTCGCCGAGGACGCTCTGAAGACCATCGCCAACAAGGCGATCGCCCGCAAGACCGGCGCCCGCGGCCTGCGTTCCATCATGGAAGGCATCCTGCTGGACACCATGTTCGACCTGCCCGGCCTGGACGGTGTCGAGGAAGTGGCGATCAATGGCGAAGTCGTCGAAGGCAACGCCAAGCCGCTCTACATCTACTCCGACCGCCGCGAGGATGTGGGCACCAGCGCCTGATCCTGATCGTCGGTGACAAACAAAGAGGGCCTTCCCATCGGGAGGGCCCTTTTGCTTTGTCCGGGATGTTGGCGGGAACCTTTGTCCCCGCACCCCTGCGCGAGAGGCTGGGCCTCTCGCACTCTCCATTCGATTTGATAAAATCAAAAGCGGTCTGGAGATTTCTCTCCAGCGGGTGCGGGCTGGCCCGCCTGGCCGTCAGGCCAATATTTTACCCAACCGCCCCGCGACATCCTGAATGAACTGCCAGGCGACGCGGCCCGAGCGGGAACCGCGGGTGACCGACCATTCCACCGCCTCGGCCCGCAATTGCTCGATGGGAATGTCGAGGCCGTAAGCCTGGGCATAGCCCTCGATGATGGCGAAATAGGTGGCCTGATCCAGATTATGGAAGCCCAGCCACAGGCCGAAGCGATCCGACAGGCTGACCTTTTCCTCGGTGGCTTCGGAAGGGTTGATGGCGGTGGAGCGCTCGTTCTCGATCATGTCGCGCGACAGCAGATGCCGGCGGTTCGAGGTGGCGTAGAACAGCACATTCTCGGGCCGACCCTCGATGCCGCCCTCCAGCACCGCCTTCAGCGACTTGTAGCTTTCGTCGGCGCCCTCGAACGACAGATCGTCGCAGAACAGCAGGCAGCGGCGGCCGGATTCGCGCAGGAAGCCCAGCAGGCGGGGCAGGGTGACGATGTCTTCGCGGTGGATTTCCACCAAAGCGAGGCGACCGGGCGTCTCGGCATTGATGGCGGCATGCACGGCTTTGACCAGCGAGGATTTGCCGGTGCCGCGCGCGCCCCACAGCAGGGCGTTGTTGGCCGGCAGACCGTTGGCGAAGCGCCGGGTATTGTCCATCAGGGTTTCGCGCTGAAGGGCGATGCCCTGAAGCAAGGTGACGTCGACGCGGTTGACATTATGCACCGGCTCCAGCCCTTCGGGGCGGGCATGCCAGAGGAAGGCGTCGGCAGCGGCCAGATCGGTGGCCCGAGGCGGCGGCGGGGCGAGACGCTCCAGCGCATCGGCAATGCGGACGAGCTGGGCGAAAAGGGGATGATCGCTGGTCATGATGGCAAGAGCCTAGCAGGCTGGGCGGAGGGGTCAAGCTGGGGTGAAGAGCTGAATGTCAACACTCATATATTGTTACATCAATTGTTATAATTCGGCAGCGAAATCAATGTGATGCCCTGCTGCGGTTTTTGGCGGAATTCTGTGCCAGATCATTATTGCGCAGAATTGATCAGGATTGATCTGTTGTCGCTTTCGTTGGGTTTAGCTCAATTTTCCTATGCCGTTTATTCCGCTGCCGACGGGGGGTAGGGCCGTCGAGCCAGCTGGCGTAATTGGGGGGATGGGATTTGAGCCGCAAGCATTTTGTCGCGATCGTTGACAGCAACGACCGCCACCGCCAGCAGATCGGCGAGGCCTTGCTGTCGTTCTATGGCATCGATGGTCACGCCGATGTCACCAACGCCTTGTCATCGCTCAGTCTGACGGTGCCCAGCCTGGTGATCGTCGGCGATCATGTCGGCGCTCAGCATGGCGCGCGCTTCATCCAGCGCATGCGCGAAGTCAGCGTACTGAACCAGATTCCAGTGCTGTTCATCAGCGACCGCCAGGATAGCGACGTCATCAATTCCGCCCTGCATGCCGGGGCCAACAGCCATCTGGTCAAGCCCTATCGCCGCAGCGCGTTGATCAAGCAGATCTCATCGCTGCTGAATGCCTCGGTGGAAAAGAAGTGGGAGGCCCTGCCCGAGACCCAGCGTCTGGCGCTGAAGGGCA
>Ga0182039_10000968_pt1 | contig 15138 bp, 12 predicted proteins | sample sta12Can44000111_FD_125975 | JGI IMG/M metagenome (GOLD analysis project Ga0182039, IMG submission 125975) | Lab enrichment of tropical soil microbial communities from Luquillo Experimental Forest, Puerto Rico - statanox.12C.anox.44.000.111 | ecosystem: Environmental > Terrestrial > Soil >...
CGTCCACGTGGTCGCGCGCTGGATGATCGCGGCAGGGCCGCGCATTCGCGACGTGACCTCACCATGGTTCCTTGAGCCGAACTACTACATGCGGCCGAACGTAGCGGTTGCGCCGCCGATAGGCGAGGTCGAGCCGGTGCCGACTAGCTCGCTCGGCCAGAAGGAGGGCCAGCCGCTCTACATCCCCACCCCTCGCGGGTCGTGCGGCTGATCGGCCTGGATTATCCAGACGAGGAGATGGGCCCTGATCCATGGGGTGATAGCTGCTTGCAGCCGGTCCATCGGGCCATCCGTCGCGCCGATATCGTCGACGCCTCGGTGGCTCAAATGATCAGCGAGGCCAAGGTCGACGTCATCAAGGTCAAGGACCTAAGCGAGCATCTGGCAACCGATGCCGGCACCAATGAGCTGCGCAACCGCTGGCAGAACGCCAACACGGTCAAGTCGGTCGTCAATGCGCTTCTGCTCAACCTCGATGAGGAATTCGAGACCCGGCAGTTGCAATTGAGCGGACTGCAAGAGGTCATGAACGTCTTCATGCTGCTGGTCGCCGGCGGCGCGCTGGAATACACCGACCAGGGCGGCTTTGCGGCAGCGGCCGGGCGAGCGGGCGAACTGATGGCGTGCAATGGGCACCTGGGTGCCCTTTGATTGCTAGGACCCCGGGTGCCCAAGCACTCGGGACCTCGGGGACCCCTGGTGCTCTAAAGTGACCCGTTCGCAATCGAGCCCGTGGGGAGCCCCAGGACGCATCGCCCGCGCTTAGGGCCACCCCCACTACCCGGAGCCGAGAATAACGCGTCCTAACCCGGTTTCTGTAGAAGGGACGACGCAGATACGAAGGTAGGTACCCTGGAATATGGGCCGAAAGCCAAATGATCTCAACGGCGGTGTTTGCCACCTCAGGCAGCCGTCATCGGATTTCAACTGCATTTCAATACGCTGGCTCGGGCAGCGATTATGGGCCTTTACAAGCGCTGACCTAGCGCTCCGCGGCGGAATTTTTCGAAGTTTGGGAGTCGTAGTCGGGCTTGAACCTCAGCCTCAAGGCCGGAGCCATTGTTGACCTTGTTCCAAACCGAAGAGCAAAAAATACCGAAAGATCCGCCAGGCGCCAATCAAGCGCTTGTAATATCCGGCAAGCTGTTTTGGATCAAGCAACATGAAACTCATGGTGCGATCAACCATGTCTCGTGCTCGGAGAGGGCGCGCGTGAGCCAGCCAGCTTGGCGCCCTCCCGCCAGATTGCCACAACAGCGGTCATAATCGCTGGTCCAACGAACAGCCCAATCAGGCCGAACGTCTCCAGACCCCCGACGATGCCGAGGAGAATCCAAAGGAAGGGCAGGCGAGTTGACGCGCCGATCAAACTCGGTCGGACAAAATGATCGGCGATGAAGACCACGGCTCCCGCGAACAAGAAAAGTAACACGGCAGCGGTAATGAGGGACTGAACGATGAGAGTGAAGCTGGCGATCACGAAGATGAGCGGCGCTCCGAAAGGAACCGTTGCGAGCAGCCCTGTCGCGAATCCGAACAGAATAGGATGAGGCACGCCCGCCAGCACGTAGGCCGCGCCAAGTACCGCTCCCTCGGCCAAGCCGACCAGAACCAGGCCGTTGACGGTTGCACGAATCGCAACGATGGCCTCTTCGCCGAGACGCTCTGCGGATCGGCCGAAAAGACGATCGGCGACGATTTGGCTTTGCTCGATGATCGTTGGACCATCTCGATATGCAAAAAAAAGCGTCAGCAACGTAAATGCCAAGGTCACTAGACGGCTGACTGCCTCGCTCCCCAGGCTTCGCGTCCAGTGCAGGATGTCCAGGGATTCGGCTCGTCCCAGGAGCTCTTTGGCCGCATCCGGGTCGGCGAGGTGATCCTGCCACCACGATGCTACGTATATCCCTACGAAAGGAATTTGTGGCACCCACTCCGGGGTGCCGAGTCCAGCTTCGCTCAGTTCGCGTACTATTTGGATGACGCCGCCGGCTTCTCTCGCCATCTGCACAGCCAGGATGATGAGCGGGCCGATAATCAAGATGCCGACGACAAGGGTGAGCAGAATCGCTGTGATCGATGGCATGATGCCTTTGCGGACCAGCCATTGGCGGACAGGCCATGTCGCCACCGCGAGGACACCAGCCCACGCGAGGGCCGGCAAAAAGCGCCGCAGAATCCAAACCGCCGAAAAAATCAATATCGTGACGAGAATGACCCGGCCGAACGACTGCAGAGATGATGACTGCTGCTCCATAAAGCGACCCCCGCTTCAATCGTTGACATCCCGTCAAGAGAGTTCTCAAGCGTACCTTGTTCGCCACCGTTTTCATCGGCATGGCGACCGAGTTCTGAACCTCAATGGCGGGCTACGAGCAAAGACTCCACATTTCTACCCCCCGCCATTTGCGGCTGCGACGGCTCAAATCCCTGGCGTAGCTCTCGCTTCGAGACGAGCGAGCGCGCGAGAAGGAAAGCGTCTTTCAAATTGTTTGCCTGGCGCAGCGCAATATTAAAAAAGGCATCGCCAAAATACGTCCACTTGGCCTTATCTTCGCAGCCAAACGATGTATGGTCGGCATCGGCTGCGGTGATCACCAGTGTATCGGGATTGGCGATGCCCGGTATGAACACGCCGGAATAGCAAGCCGAAATGATCACGACCTTATACCTGATGCCCGTTCGCTCCAGCATCTCGGCGAGACTGGACGGTTTGAGCGTTTCAGTCATTCGCCCCGCGGTGACGGCGAGGCCGTCGCGGGAACCATGCGACGTAAGAATGAGGAACAGAATGTCGCTGTCGCGATTCATCCTTTTTGCTTGGGCCTGCAATGTTGCATTGAGCGTTTCGACGGTCGCGGCTCCGCCCGTCTTGGTATTAAATCGCACCATAACCGGATCGGCTCCGAATCGGTTCGCGACGATTTGAGCTGCGCCGGTCGCCTCCCTGCGAAAAACGGCTTGACCGCCATACAAACCGAATGACACCACGGCCACCTTGCGATGGTCTTCGGCCCCCTGGCCTGCCGCAAATGTCGGGGCGAAAATTAGAAGGACGGCGATCAACGCCGCATTGAGCTGGCGGATGGAGGGCCGCAGACTCATCGCGCAGCTCCGTTCATGAACTTCTTTCCCCGAAACTCGTCCGCAAAGGAGGCCTTTTCAGCGGTTCAATCGCGGCAACATGACTGCATATTATCTAGATATGGGAGAAAATTTCTGATTCGCCGCAATGTGATCTGCCATGTCGTTTGAGTCACGATTGAGGCTAGTGCATCGTCTCGAAGACATCCGTGATGATGGTCTCATCAGCAATCCCTCCGCCCGCTGCATTTGGCTTCTGTGCGCCGGAGTTGGAAAGTCCATACATCGCTTCAATCGTACGCAGGATGTTCACGTGTGTGATGCCTTTACCTTCGGCGTATGAGCCGGGTTTTATACGGGCTCCCGCGAAGATCGTGACGATCCGATTCTGAATATTGCGGAGCAGGCGGTTATATCTAGGTGAATATCGTGGGTTTGGGCCAATAAGTGGATTGGTAAGCCCATGATAATCGGCCCGGTCGTCGTTCTCGTCGAAGGTGACGATGAGAAGGCTGTTGTGAGTCTTTGCCCATTGGTAATAGCCGTCAAGGTTCTGCTGAAGCCAAGTGTCGCCAGCAGGGATGCTTTGAATGGGTTTGCCGTTATGCATGTCGTGATTCAAATTCGGGATGACGAAGGCGACAGTCGGTAGCGCAGTATAGTCCTTCGGGAAATCCGCAGATCGTAGGTTGGACGATGTGTTGACCGTCGTGCCGTTGGGAACGTTCGCGAAGCTTATCCAGGGGACATGCTTGCGGGCATACACGCATTGGTCCGCGCGGCAGTTCGGGGGGTCCAGATCAGCCGTCGAGCCGATATTCGGCAGACTCTCCGAATAGCCCTTGAAAGAGAACCCCTTCCCGATGAGTTGCTCGCCAAGATTGCTGGCCTGGAACGGATAGTTGGGATGGGTAGCTTTGCTGGGTACCTGATCGAGAAAGCCGACGTTCTGGTTACTGCCAGAGAACAGCCAGAAATAATTACCTTGACTAAAATGTTCCTCGGCAAACATGCGCTCGAAGACGGCCCCTTCCGCCGCCAATTTCCTAATGTAGGTTGCGTCAAACTTGCCGCCGAGGATTTGCTCAAAATCCTTGTTCTCCTCGACCACAATGACGATGTGGTCATACACCGGCAGCGTCGAAGGCCCAGGAAGTCTATCGGCCGCCGCCGCGATGCCGGCCGTACACGACACGAGAGCAATGATGCATAGGTGCAACGGTTTCGTCATCTGTCCCCCAAGCGCCATCGATCCAAACTGGGCGGGTTCGAGGCACGTCTCATTGCATGACGATATCGGCTCTGCAACGACTGTGCTATTACTGGATGACGCGGGGGCTTTCCGATAGGCGATGGTGCAAAACCGTAGAGTCGTGGCGAAGTGTCTGGTCGCAATGCTCGCCATCGGCCAGCATACTCGTGCCCGGGTTTCTGGGGTGGCTAGCTCCTCGAGGTTGATGCAGGGACGTCGATACTTTTATGAGGCACACCAAAGCTTTCTTCTTGCGCATTCGTGCCGCTGTGCCTGTCACTGCATCACGCGCTACCAACTAATCGCGCAGGAAGGGTAATCCCTGCAGACGACGGCCGAAAACGTTCCGATTACTAGAACGGACGGGCTGAGTCTGCGCGAGGCCCTGAGCGTTTGGCCGCGAATTGCCATACTGAGCTTCGGAAGCCCTGCCGTTCAACTCGCTGCCATGTACCGCACCCTCGTCGAGGAGCGGCACTGGATCTCCCGAGAAAGGTTTCTCAACGCTTTCAACTATTGCCTGGCGTTGCCGGGGCCTGACGCGCAACTGCTCGCTGCTTATGTCGGTTGGCTTAGGCATGGCACCCTCGGCGGGATGCTCGCAGGCGGTCTTGTCGTCCTGCCGGGCATGATCTGTATGTTGGCGCTGAGCTACGGATATGTGACGGGTAGCGATTCCAGCATTGGCGAGGTGCTGTTTTACGGCCTGAAGCCGGCGATCTTGGTCATCGTGCTCGAGGCGACAATTCGCATCGGAAGGCAGGTGTTGCGAACCCGACTGATGGTTGCGCTCGCCGGTTTGGCATTCGTCGTGACCTTCTTCTTCAATCTGTCCTTTGTATTCGTCGTCGTCGGTGCCGCGCTGCTCGGCTTTTTTGCTGGGCTCCTCGACGTCTCGGCAGTTCTAGGCGAACGGCAGCCACCAGCAATCGCAGGATCGCTTGCCGGAGGCTTCCCCACGGACGAATTGCCGGATCATGTGCGCCCCACTGTGACGCGGCTTGTTCGCATTGCAACGCTATGGCTCGCACTTTGGTTCGTTCCTGTTGGGGTGCTGATTGCCGCGCTGGGCCTGGGCAATGTCTTCAGCCAGATTGCAGTGTTGCTCAGCAAGATGGCAGCGCTGTCCCTGGGGGGGCCCTACGCCGTCAATAGCTATGTCGCCCTCCATGCTGTGGAATCATACGGTTGGCTCACCCGCAGTGAGGCACTAGACGGCCTTGCGCTCGCGGAACTTGCTCCAGGGCCCGTCATCCTGTTTCAGGAATTCGTTGGGTTCCTGGCGGCCTATCGTAATCCTGGCATCTTGCCGCCTCTCGCAGCCGGCATCTTGGGTGGCCTCCTCAGCATTTGGATCATTTCCATCCCGCCTTTCTTATGGATTTTTCTTGTTGGGCCCTTCATCGAGAGGTTTCGCGACAGCAAGGTTATCAATGCGACATTGAGTGCCGTCACCGGTGGTGTGCTTGGCGTCGTTTTTACCTTTGCGATTAGGCTCGGTACGCGCACAATATTTTTAGACTCCGATCCCATCAACGCCTTTGGACTCGATTTCAGTCTTCCGAATTTTGCCAGCGTCGATCCGTGGGCGCTGACGATAGCCGTTGTTGCCGCTATTGCGATGTTCTGCTTCGGACTTGGAATGGCTGCAACGCTAGCTGCGGCCTGCGCGCTCGGAATCATTCCTTATTTAGTAAACACAATCGGGCTAGGTAGCCTGCATAACGGCCTGTTGGGGTTTGTCGCCGGTGCGGCCATTGGCTTCCCAGCGGGTCCAGTTGCCGTTTGGTGTCTGCACCTTCGCATTCAGCAACGGCGAGCGATGGTGTTTGCGATCGTTGCAGGGAGCGCGATTGGTGACCTGATTGTCGCAGCGGTGTTTTTCGTCGTCACCGATCTTCTCGGGGGCATCATCGCTTCGCTGCAGATGCTGAAGAATCCGCTCTTTCAGGGTCCGATGTTGATCCTGGGCGGAGTCGTACTGCTGCTTGTCGTGAGCCGGAGCGCACTCTTGGGATTGCCACGGGAAGAGCAGGCGCAAGCCGAGAAATGGACATATGTGGGCACTGGGCTTGCAGCCTTGATTGCGGTAACCGCGAGCGTGACTCACCCAGAGAATCTTCTCGCGATCGGGGGCGTCTTTGCCATTCTTGGCGTCGGATCCGACAGCGGCACCACCCTTCTCATCGGGTTCTTTATCGGCAGCGCGCTCACATGGTTCAGCACGATCGAATTACTATGCCATCTGGGCGAGAAACAGGGACGACAAATCATGCTGCGAGTGATGCAGGGTTTGTGCGTGCTGTGCATTGTAGTTGGATTTATCCAGCTTGCGCGGGCAGCAAACTTCTTCAGCAGTTGAAACTGTGCCTTTTCGTGCGTCGACTGTCGCAGATGACGAAGTCGTTTAGGCACCCGCGGCGGGAGTGCCGACCACCGCCTGGCGGAACCGCGACTTTAGTAGCGCTCCGTCCCACGGTGGTAACACAAGCGGGTCGCGAGCAGATGACACCTTCAAGACAAGAACGACCGGGCCCTCGGCCGTGTACAAAAGCGGCACCGCGTCGTCGAGTTCGTCCGTCTGCCTCACGGTCGCGGTTTGGCGGAAACCGCATGTGAGCGCGACGCCTGCAAGGTCGACCCCAGCACTGGTGTGGGTCCGTTGCATTCCCGTTTCGCCGTAACGCTCATTATCGATGACGACGATAGCTAAATTGTTCGGCCTTTTCACAGCGACGGTGGCCAGCGCTCCCAAGCCCATCAGCATTTCGCCGTCGCCGGTAATGACCAATACCCGACGCTTGGGTTGTGCCAGGGCCAGTCCCAATCCGACTGTCACCGCGCTGCCCATCGCACCCCAGAGATAAAAATTGAGCGGATGATCACCCGCCGCCGCGCAATCATAGGTTGGTGATCCGAGACCCGTCACCACGAGCGTATCGCCACGCTTCGCTAGTATTCGGGCGATCGTGCTGCGGCGCGGAAGCGTGCTCTGTTCCTTCATCGACCTTCCTGGAAAAGCTTGGCGCCGAGCATGCGTTGCGAGAGCAGAACCGCGACCATCTGGCCGCCGTTGAAGGCAATGCGTGCCGCCGCTTCCACCGTCGGGGCTGCCGCGTCCGCGTCGGTCACTTCGTAGACGATAACACCGGCGAGGCGCAGGTTACTGGCGGCAGTCTGGCCCATCGGGACCTGCCAAGGATTGGCTTCCCCCCACTCGCCACGCATGGTGACGATCATCAGCAAGGGGAAGCCGCACACCTTGGCGAGCGACAGCGTGTTAATGCAATTTCCGACGCCGCTGCTTTGCATCAGCAGGACGCCGCGCTCGCCGCCGAGCCAGGCACCAGCCAAAATGCCAATACCTTCCTCTTCGGTGGTAAGTACGGTTGACTCCATGTCCGCGGCCGCTTGGCACAACTCTATCAAACGCGCATGTCCCGAGTCGGGGACGTACGTGACATGGCGGATGCCGAACTCGCGGAGCTTTTGGAAGACCAGGTTCGGCCAATTCCGTACATCCGGGGCTACAACGGCGCTGTTCCCGGCGTCGTCTGAACGACTATGTTCCGGATTTGGCCGAGTCATCGATGTCCTTTCAAAAGGCTTTAACCGGCTTGCTACTATCGGCCTTCACGTGCATGCGCGTATTATTCTCATCACATGACATCTCATCACATAACAAAGACAGCTGACAGTAGCCGCGAGTTGGTGCTTTGCCCAAGTAATAACGCGCTAGGTGTGATCGTTAGGACGCCCGCATTCACGTGCCAGTGAAATTGGCCTTACGCTTCTCAGTGAATGCCGCGATTCCTTCTTTGTAGTCGTTACTTTCGCGAAGTTTCTCGTAAGCTTGCCCCTCGACCTCGAGCCCGACGCTGAGGCTCGTATCGTAGGACGCAGTCAGCACGCGCTTGATCGTTTTGAGCGCAAGCGACGACATGTTGGTGAGCGTGATGATGACATCGTCAAGAATGCGCTCGAGCGCCGCCGCGTCATCGGCAACGCGTGTGAGCAGACCCCAACTATGCGCCTCCGGCGCGGAAATTCGACGGCCGAGCATCATCATATCCACCGCTCGGGTTAGCCCGGCGATCCGCGCGACGCGCTGACTGCCACCGCTACCCGGGATTTGGCCGAGAGTGACTTCAGGAAGTGCTAGAACGGTGTCCTTGGTTGCGATGCGAATATCACAAGCCATCGCTAGTTCGAGTCCGACCCCCATGGCATATTTTTCGAGCACGCACACGACCGGTTTTGGGCACCGCTCTGGTGCGGCGATATTCCATGCGAGGTGGGACATGCCGTCACGCTCGATCTGCGGAAATGCCTTGACGTCCCCGCCCGATGTGTACACGCCATTCTTTCCACGAATCACGACGACGCGCACGTCGGGATCCTGGCCGAATGCCTCAAAGATCGCGGCAATTTGACTGCGACCACGATAGGACACAATATTCAACGGCGGCCGATCCAGCCAAAGAAGGCCGACCTTCTTCTTCGGATCGACTTCGTAGTGCAGACCATCGAGATTGCGTAGGATTGCGGCACGCTGTTCAGCGTAGTCCTTGCTCATGAACCTTCCTCGTCGTGACCTTCTCGCCTGCGAATGCCTGATACTCACCTTATGCCAAATACGAAGCAAACGTTGGTCGATAACTAACGGATACGTGATGCCGAAATCCGACGGCAATCCGCAATCGATGGGGGATGGTTATTTGGCGGTTGCTTTTGGGAGCGACGAATGCGCTCTTCAACCGCCGCCGTCACGACTTTTGGCTAAGCACGGCTGCGGCTACAAGGATCGCGGTCACGATCGACGCGTAACCCGTGCACCGGCAGATATGGCCGGAAAGCATATCGCGGACCTGCTGCTCGTCCGGCTTGGGAGTGTCCCTCAAAAAATGCGTCACGGAACATAATATGCCGGGAGTACAGAATCCGCATTGCAGGGCATGATGCTTTGCGAAGGCGCGCTGTACCTCGTTGAGGGTATCGGGTTCGGCGAGTCCCTCCACCGTCACGATGTCCACACCGTCTGCCTGGGCCACATATTGGGTGCAGCTGCGCACCGCGCGTCCATCGACCAGAATTGTACACGCTCCGCACACGCCGTGCTCACAACCGACATGAACCCCGAAGGCCTGCAGTTCATGACGCAGAAAATCACACAGCAGCATGCGAGGCTCAGCCTCGCCGGATCGGCGTTGCCCGTTCAAGGTCAACTCGATCGAAACACGCTCGTGGGCTGCACGATATAGTCATTGGAGGCGGTTCCTTCGTTGCCAGGCTAGCCCGACCGCCGCATTGACGGCGCGCTCCACCAGCACCTTCGTCAGCGCTATCCGATAATCGGCACTTGCGGAGTGATCCTCCAGAGGGTTCACAATGGCGGCGGCATGCTCGGACAGGTCGACCGCCATTTTTGCAGCCGGGCGACCGAGAAAGCCGTTCACATCGATCGCGACGGGGCGGTCTTCCACTCCCCCGATAGCGAGCAATAGCTCCTCGACTTGATCCTCCTTTCCCAGGCGAACGCCGCACGCAGCGGCGGCAATCGCGAAATCTCCGTGGCGCTGGGCGATTTCCGTAAAAGCGTGGCCGGTATCGGGCGGCGAGCGTGGCCACTCGAGGGCCGTTAGGATCTCGTCCGGCTGGCGCTGGGTTACTAGCGCGCCAACAAAGAACTCCCGCGCAGCGACGCGCCGCTGGCCTCGACGCGACTGCAGCACGATGGTTCCGCCGGATGCGACGAGAGCAAGTGGTATTTCGGCGCTCGGATCTGCATGAGCGACCGAGCCTCCAAGTGTTCCACGATTGCGCGTCTGAAAATGCCCCACCCACGGCAATGCCATTGCAAGTAGCGGGACCTCCCGCACAATTATATCGGAGTTCAGTGCGTCGCTCTGTGTCACTCCGGCGCCAGTCACCACCACGTTGGCGCGTACCGAAATGGTTTTCAGGGCCGCGATGCGTGAGATGTCGATCACCGCGCGCGGACGAACCACTCGCAGGTTCAACATCGGCCCGAGCGTCATGCCGCCTGCGAGGATGGCCGCTTCATCGCCTTTATCCGACAGAAGAGCGACCGCCTCTGCGATCCCTTGCGGCCGATAATAATCGAACGCGACGGGCTTCACGCCTCGCCCCCGCTTTGTCCATGTCGTCGTAGTCTCGACCACCAGTTCCACCACCGAGGGCGATCTGCTGGTCCAATCCGACGTTCGAGCGAGTGAAAGAATTGAGCGATGAGGTATCGGATCACACTGCCGAGCATGCGCTGGCCGACGGCCGCGACCTTACCGCCGATCTCGGCTTCGTAGCGGTACTCCAGCTGGGTGTGACCGCCCGCCTCCGGTCTCAGGATTACGAAGCCAGATCCCGATCCGAAGCCTAATGGTCCGAAGGCTTTCCCCACGAGCCGAAGCGAGGTTTTTTCCATCTTGTCGCGCAGATTGATTTGTACGCGATAGGTGCCGCGAATGCCCGCAACGCCGATCACGACCTCGGCTGAGTAGCGATCTGGACCATCCTGGGTGAGGTTGCGGCATCCGGGGATAATGGCGGCAAGCTCCCGCGGATCCAGCAGACGCCGCCATACCTCTTCCACCGGTGCAGAGAGCGTAACCTCTCCTCTCCCAGTCAGCGCGTCGCTACGCGCCGATCCTGCTGTTCGCGTCGGCGAGACTGTCGAACGAGCTTTTGCAATCGGATCATGGCCGTTTGCAAATGCCCACAGGCGCCGCAGATTCAGCGGCAATGAAATATCGTCACGCCCGAGCGCATCCGCGACGGCATTGGTGATGGCCGCGGGAGTCAGCATGGAGCTGCCGTCGCCCATTCCCTTCGCGCCGAGTACATTGACCGGGGAGGGCGTTTCGACATGTCCGATCTCGATATGCGGAACCTCAACGGCCGTCGGACAAAGATAATCGGCAAGAGTCCCGGACAGGAAATTGCCCTGATCGTCGTATGCCAACTCTTCGAACAAGGTCGCACCCAGGCCGTGAGCGAAGCCACCGTGAATCTGCCCTTCTACGACTTTGGGGTTGAGCTGGGTTCCGACATCATGAACCGAAGCATATTTATCAATACGTATGGCGCCGGTCTTGGGATCGATTTCGACCGCGGCCAAGTCGATCACGAAGCCGAACGTGACGGCGGAGGCAATCCGATCGTCGTCATCGGGCGAGCCCAAGACCGGAGGCGATACCACGGCCGTCGCATGAATTCCGGGATTGACACCGTCTGGCAGGCCAGCCGGATCCCAGTGTGCGCGCGCCGCCGCCTTCCGGAACGGCAGTCCCTTATTGGATTGACCGCGCACCCGGGCATAGCCTTCGTGCAATTCGATCTCCTCAGCGGATGCATCGAGAGCGTCGGCGGCGAGTAATTTGATTTTTTGTGCGACTTGCTCTGCGCATTTCGCAACGGCATCGACGACGATCGCCGAGAAACGGTTCGAATAGTTTCCCGAAGCAATCGACCAGGCGCTCGTCAGCGTGTCGATGTCGGTTGTCACATCGATGTCATCCGGGTGAAGCCCGAGCGCGTCGCCTACAATCTGTGCCGCAACAGTCGCGTGGCCTTGGCCGTTCGGACAGCTGCACAAGCGCAACGTAACTTGTCCGCTTGGATCGATGGCGATTATGGCGCTGGCATTTGCGCCCGATTTGCGGTCCGCCTGGCGACGGTCTTCGGCGGTCTGCGCGAGCGAAACATAGGCCATATTCGAGCCAGATGGCTCTACACCGGCCGCCAGGCCGATCCCGAAGAGCCGTCCCGCTCGACGTGCTTCCTCGCGCCGCCGTCTGAGTTCGTCATAGTCAACGATTCGCAACAGTTCAGATAGCGCAGCGTCGTAATCGCCGGCATCGAACACGGCGCCTGCCGGCGCCCTGTAAGGAAAGGCGCCGGCGGGAATGAAATTGCGACGGCGCAGCTCCACGGGGTCTATTCCGAGCCCGCGTGCCGCGATTTCCATGATCCGCTCGAGGGCAAAATAGAATTGTGGCCCCCCGTACCCTCGATTGAGGCCAACGGGCGTGCAATTGGTGACGACCAGCTCATTATCGATGGAAATATTCTTCACCCTGTAACAGCCGTTCGATGCGGCGTGCATGCGATAGAGTGAGGCCGGTTCAGGGGGGCGGACATGGGCGCCCATGTTCGCGATGTTCCTGAATCGCAACCCGGTCAGCTCGCCGTCTTTTGTGAACGCCGCAATGATCGTTCCCAAACGGTCGCTCGAGGCCGACGCGGCCGTAAGGTGCTCGGCGCGGTCTTCGACCCATTTGACTGGCGCGCCTGCCTTGCGGCTGACCGCTGCCAGAAGCACGATGCAGGAAAGGACGGCCTGCTTGATGCCGAAACTTCCGCCGCTGCTTGGGGCGGTGATAAGACGAAGGCGATGTCCGGGCACGCGCAATGCGTTGGCCATGAGCGGCTGGACGACGAAGGGTCCCTGGAAGTTCGACCATACCGTGTAACGGTCGGGGGCGCGTTCAAAGTGCGCAATAACGCCGAATGTCTCCATGGGCGTGGAGGCATAGCGCGGAAACGAATACGAGAACTCGAAGATTCGATCGGCCGCAGCAAAGGCGGCATCCGGGTTGCCGTAACTAAAGCTGCGCCGGCTTATGACGTTGGATCCGACGTTCTCATGAATGAGTGGAGCATCGCGCATGCTCGCGCGTCGCAGGTCTGTTACTGCCGGAAGGACTTCGTACTCAACGTCGATCAGATCGCAGGCGTCCTCCGCGATATAGCGCGTATCCGCAACAACCACGGCAACAGGCTCGCCGACATATCGCGTCTTCTCGATGGCGATTGGGTAGTAAGCCAAAGGGCCCTTGACGACGCTCGGCATCGGCCCGATCAGATCCCTGACATCCGTTCCAGTGATGATGCTCCGAACGCCCGGCAGTTCCCGCGCCCGCGCGAAATCAATTCGCCGGATGCGCGCATGCGGATGGGGCGAACGTAAGATTGCTGCAAACCGTATTCCGGCAATTGGGGAGAGATCGTCGATGAAACGTGCCTGACCAGTCAGGAGCGCTTGGTCCTCTTTGCGCGGAGTAGCCGCGCCTACCCATCGCTTCGACATGTCCTGACCGTTTCCCGCAAGACGCGGCTCCATTCGGAAAGGATTAGCCTCACCCTTTCGGAGCTTCGCCTCCGTTGGATGATCTATAGGACCAGCCCCGTCCTCACGACAAGATTGACAATGGGCAAAATCATTCGACGTTATTGAAGAGGCGCTAACGCGCAGGATATGCGAGCGTCGGAGCTGGGCTAGCCATCGAGGCTGCGGACAGTTGATGATGCCCTGCGGTAGTTTGGTGGAGTAGCTGAAGAACCCCTGCTGAGAATTGATTGTGACCTTTGATCCACTACTTCAGTCGGCAATCGATGGCCTCTCGATTCCGGGCATCATGATCGGCCATCGTCTGATCTGCCCTGGTGATGAAGATGCATTATGGTCGGAGGAAACTCCTGCCTTCGCTTCGAGCGTCGCCAAGGTAAGGCGTGCAAGTGGCGCGGCTCGTATCATCGCGCGCCAACTGTTGAAGAGACTTGGACAAGCGGAGTGCGCGATACCGAGAGCTTCCGGAGGGGCGCCGGCCTTTCCCGCAGGTGTTATCGGTTCGCTTGCCCACGATGCTCAGGTTGCAGTGGCGGCAGTGGGAATGCGTCGCGACGTTGATGCCATCGGCATCGACGTTGAGCCGGCCGATCCGTTGCCGTCTGAATTATTGGAACTGATTGCAACGCCGCAAGAGCGGCTGAGAATAAGTGATGATCCTTACAGTGGACGGCTGCTCTTCGTCGCCAAGGAGGCCGTGTACAAAGCGGTCTATCCACTCGATCAAACCTTCCTGGACCATCATGATGTGCAAATCAGTTTTGCTGAGAGCAAGGCGGTTGTGCGCAACGGTCGGGTGGTCCAATTGCGATTTTGCGTCGCGGCGCACCTGATAGCGCTGGCGTTCTTGCCCGGCCATCACTGAAGATTCAACTAGGCTTCAGTTCGCTTCGCGCCAGTTAGGATGCTCGATGGCAACGCTACCGCCCTGTTCTGCGACCGGGTTTTCGGATGGCTGTCTCGTTGCAGCTCCGTCCTCGCGTCAGACCGCCGATTCCTAGTTGCATAAGCACTTTTTCATAATTTGCCCCGATCGCTTGGCGGGTTTCATCGCCTCGCTGTCGTCTGCTCCGCAGCGAAGCGGCCCTCTTCCATCGGCAATCTTCGCGCAGGCAAGTCCATTTCATCGAGATAGCGGTCGTCGTGCGTTATCGCGACTACGGTCTTACCCGATCGCTTCAATTCCGGCAAAACATCAAAGTAGAACTTGCGCCGAAATTCTGGGTCTTGATCGGCGGCCCATTCGTCCAGCAGCAGAATCGGCCGCTTCTCCAGCAAGCTTACGATGAGCGCGAGGCGTTTGCGCTGACCGGCGGATAGATCGAGAGTGCTAAACTGGTGGTCAGTGAGGTGCGTCTTGTCGTGCAATCGAAATTGAGTCAGCAGACGCTCGACCTCGCCCGGAGCTGGATCGGGGACCCCATAAAGTTTTTCGAAGAGATGATAATCAGGAAAGATGGCCGCGATGAGCTCGCGATAAGTCTGACGCGTCCGATCATTGAGAAATATCCCGTCGAAGATAATTTCGCCCGCATCGGGCTTGTACAGACCCGCGAGTAATTTCATGAAGGTTGATTTGCCCGAACCGTTTCCGCCGGTGATGAATACCAACTCTCCAGCCCGCAAAGTGAAGTTGATGGGGCCGACCTGAAAAACC
>Ga0182039_10000982_pt1 | contig 15026 bp, 8 predicted proteins | sample sta12Can44000111_FD_125975 | JGI IMG/M metagenome (GOLD analysis project Ga0182039, IMG submission 125975) | Lab enrichment of tropical soil microbial communities from Luquillo Experimental Forest, Puerto Rico - statanox.12C.anox.44.000.111 | ecosystem: Environmental > Terrestrial > Soil >...
ATCTTCCTCGGTCACCAGCCTGGCGCGGCGCAGCGCCTCGACCTGCTCGGCAACATTAGCGCCCGCCGCGAGTTCCAGGCGATGCCGGAGCCGAAGATAGGACACACAGAAGTCCACATCATAATAGCCGCCTGGGGCGGTCTTGGTATTGCCGGTTGAAACGGCCACTTCCCTCTCCAGCCGCCGCCGCATACGGTGCAGCTCACCTTCCAGGTCCGGCTCCGAGCCAAAACGAGTCATCAGCCTCTCGGTCACCCGCGAAGCCACTTGGCGGCTCAAGGCGGCGTTGCCCGCCGCGGGCGACGCTTTAAGATAGGTCAGGCCCTCCCAGACCATCGCCGCTTCGGAGATATAGCGGAGTAAAGCATCTTCCGTCACCACCAGTTCGCCCTCGTGGCCGCCCGGCCTCAAACGGGTGTCGACCGCGAACAGGGTGCCGTCGCTGGTGTAGCTGGAGAGCACCTCGATGGTCTTTTCAGCCAGGTGAGTCCAAAAGGCGATCTCGTCTTGTGGTGTTTCGGAAGCGACCACAAAGATGAGATCCGCGTCAGAGGCCAGATCAAACTCGTTCAGGCCCAAACGGCCCAGCCCTAGCACCAAGAGGGGCAGCTGGTCTGGCGCGCTTACCCTGCCCCGCGCGTCTTTCTCCTGCCCTTCAACAGCTTCAGTAGCCACCTGGAGCGCGGTTGCAATCGACCGAATAGCCAGCAGCGACCACCTGCGAAGGGAGCCAAAGATCGAAGGCAAGCCAGCGCAGTCGCTGGCGCCAAGTTGGAGCGCCTCAGTCCGGTAGTGGCGCCTGAGCAGGGCCATCTTCTCTCGCAGGCCCAAGCCAACCGCTGAGGCCCAGGAGAAAGCCGCTGGCATCCCGACTGGCGTCGGGACGGCACCGAGGCCCATCTCGATCTGTTCAGGTTCGCCCTCATCGAACAAGCCGCTCGCCGCAGCATGCTGGGGGCGTTCCAGCACCGCTAGGTCTTCCGGATGGCGGATCAGCAATTCCCCGAGATAGTCGCTGACACCGAGAAGCTCCAAGGCTCTCCGGACTTGCTCAGGCTCCCGCCGCGCCAGCGCAAAGCGCTCGGATGAGCCACACAGGTTCGCGAAAAGCCGTGTCACATTCTTGCGGGCGCGATCCGGGATTGATACGTCTTTCACCACGCCCGCCAACTCCGGCGCCAGGGTCTCCAAGAAGGCTAGTGTGGATTCGTAGCTGTGCAGTCCTTGATCGGTCAGCACCCCGGTCACCGGCTTGAGTTCAAACGTGGCTCCGCGGCGATGCCCGGAGCGCGGATGGATCACTCTCTGGTAGATTTCGTCCACCCGCGCAAAGGCCTGCTGAACCTGCTCCTGGAGAGTTGCGCCGGGTGAGACTCCCGGTGGCGCTTCAGCCCCAACTCGGCGGGCCAATCGGTCCAGCGCCTCACGCTCAGCAGGGAGACGATGCGTTTGCTGGCCCATTTCGAGTTGAACGCGGTGTTCCACCCTGCGCAGGAATTCGTAAGAGTTGGTCAGGACAGCGTAATCCCGGTCGTTGATCCAGCCTTTGTCATTAAGCTTGCGCAAGGCCAATAGCGTTCCTCCCGACCGCACCCAGTGGTCCGTACCGCCGTGCAGCCGCTGAAGGCACTGGGTGAGAAACTCGATGTCGCGGATCCCACCCCGATGTAACTTGACATCGACCGTATCGGAACCGCTTTCCCGCATTCTCTTGGAGATCCTCTCGCGAGTCCACAAAACGCTCTCCACGGCCTCGAAGTCCGTTGGCGACCCATAGATGTAAGGCTCCACTCCGTGCAAGAATTCTCGCGTCAGCTTTGGGTCGCCGGCCGAATGGCGCGCCTTAATCAGCATCTGTAGCTCCCAATCGCGGGCTCGGTGTTCGTAATACTCCAGCGCAGAGCGCAGGGCGATGGTCAGATCGCCCTGGTCCCCTTCCGGCCTCAACCGCAGGTCCACGCGAAAGACCTGGCCGTTGGGCGTGGTTTGGGTAATGGTGCGCGTGATGGCGTGAGCCAGTCGAACGAAGTACTCTTTGTTGGAAATGACCGAATGGCGTTCGCTGCCGCCGGCGGTCTCTCCGTCGTGGGAGTAGAGAAAGAGAAGATCGATATCTGAACTGTAATTCAGCTCGTTACCACCCAGCTTGCCGAGGGAAACGATGCTGAGGCCGCTACGCACGATTCGTCCCTGCACATCCCGATACTGTGGCTGTCCGTAGCGCTTCTCCAGCTCCTGATCGCAATAGATCAGAGCATTCGTCAAGATGACGTCAGCCAAGGCCGAGAGCTCCAGGGTTACGTCCCCCAGGGTCGATAACCGCAATACATCTTTAAGGACGATCCGCAAGTAGTTCCGCCGCTTGAACCGCGCCAACTGAGCAGAAAGCCAGACGTCGGGATTCGTGGTGGAAAAACGCGCATAGTCCTGCATCAGGTCTTCTTTCGATTTCAGCTTGGTGAAGTTGCGGTCCCGCGCAAACTGAATGACCAGGCTGGGTTCGGCAAGCAAGCTTTCGGCCAGCGACCCGCTATGGCCGAAGATCGCCACCAGGTACGTGAGAGACGTGGGATGGCAAGCCAGGTCCTCCAACACTCCCCTTGACGCCCGCTGGGTGTGGCGCTCCAGTAGATTTAGGGCCCCGTCCGGATCAGGGGAGTGAGCGAGCAGCGAAGCCAGGGGGGCCTCCAACGTGGGGGAAATCCGCTGGCTCAGACGTTCCAGATTGGCTTCCGCCTTCGGACGGTCGAGGAAAGGTATGTCTGCGAACTCGGGTCGCATTCACTGCATTATAACCTTACAAGGCCAATAATGCTTACCAGACAGCGGACTGCCTTATACTGGATCATTACCAGGAGGGCCGTTAGCGCTTGCCCGGGCGCGGCCCGCCAGAGTCTATCGAGGTCCGCATGTCAGGAGTACAGCTCAAGGGTTCAGCTCTGGTGTTGATGTTGTACGATGTGTGTGAGGAGATCCGCCTCGAAGAGTTGCGGCGCATCCTCGGCGCGCAACCGGCGGAACGCAGCCCTAGCTTCAAACACCCGGCCCCCGAGTATGTACGATTTGAACGCCCGCCGGTGGTCGAGCCGCTGGAACGAGTCACTCTCGAGACAGGCGAGCAATTAGAGGGACGGCTCAAGTATTACGACTACGGCGTGGTCTGCGTCGAGTTTGAGCTTCCCTTTGAAGGGGGATGGGACATGCTCGTCGACCTATCCTGCCGATATATCGCTGCGCCGGAAGTCGAGAGGCACGCGCTACAGATCGCCCGAGAAGAGTCGAAACGGGCTGCGCCAGCTCTGATCAAGCTCTATGACAACTGGCTGTTCGAGGACTACTATATCTTCCGCGTGGGAGAGGTGGCTGGTGCCACGGCCGGCGACCTCTGCCAGACCTATGGAGACCAAATCGCTGAGATCGTCCGGGGCGAGAGAGTCCCACTCGCTGAAGAGGAGCGACGCGATATCCTCCAGTCCAGCATGTCCTACTATTCCTCTGATCTTGCCGTTGTCGGCTGGAATGCGGCCTTCCTTTACGATAGCCCGGCGGGGGCTGAAACCACGATTCAGCTCCTGGAATACGCCAATTCCCAACTGCTGGAGTTCCGCCACTACGATGAAGTGCTGACGCGTGAGCTTCGCTGGGTTTACAAGTCTCTAGAAGGCGGGACCGGCATACTGGCACGCTGGCGCCTCGCCCGGGCTTCGGCACGGCTCCATACGCTGTTGCTGGACGTCACCGAGTTGACGGAGCGGGCGGATAACTCCATCAAGTTTCTGAGTGATATGTTCTCCGCCCGCCTCTACCGCCTGGCGGCCAAAAAGGTTGGCGTCCTCGACTATAAGAAGTTGGTGCGGCAGAAACTGGACACCGCCGAAGACCTTTACAAGTTCATGGTGGAACAGTTCCACCAGGGTCGGGCGTTCATCCTGGAGTTGATGGTGGTTATTATCCTGATCATCGATCTTGTCTTCCTGTTCCGCGGCAAATCGTAGGCATCGGCTCGGCGTTTTAACGTGAGGTGGACATGAGAATCTGCATCATAGGGTGCGGCGGTATGGGAAGTATATTTGCGGCGCATCTCGCCCGCGTCCACACCCTTGAAGTATTTGCCTACGACGTTTGGAAGGAACACGTAAAAGCTATCAACGAGAGCGGCCTGCGAGTCACCGGTGAGGCCAACTTCACGGTGGAGATCGAGGCGACTACCGACCCGAAGAGAATCCCTCGTTGTGACTATGGCATTGTCGCTGCCAGAGGCATGGACACCCGCAATGCCATTGCCGGCGCTGCTCATCTGTTCGACGAGAAAAGTGCGGTCTGCTCCATTCAAAACGGAGTTGGAAACGAGGAAATACTCGCTGAATATGTTCCCAACGTGATTCGGGGCACAACCTTTGCCGCCGGGCGGGTCACAGAGCCTGGTCAAGTGACCTATGAGATCACCGGAGAGACGTGGTTGGGCCCTTTTGAGCCTGCGCACACCCCGATGAAGAAGGTCGACGAGCTTGCAGCCGCGCTGGACCGAGCTGGGATGGAAACGATAGCTGTTGAGGACGCCCGAGGCGTGCAGTGGACCAAACTGATTTTCACATCCTCAACCTTTCCGGTTGAGGCTCTGACGCTTCTGCACCACCGGGCCGCGACCTCGTTCCGACCTACCGGAGAACTGCTGAACTCACTCCTTGAAGAGGGCGGCGCTGTGGCCCGGGCCCTGGGGATTCAGCTGCATCACGATCCGAAAGACGCAGTCCGAGCGCGCGCCCAGGCACCGGGCAAGCATCAGGCCAGCATGATGCAGGATGTTCTCGCCGGTCGAGCCACGGAAGTCGACTTCATGAATGGTGCGATCGTTCGCTCCGGGGAACAAGCGGGAATACCAACGCCGCTCAACCGAACGCTCTGGGCCTTAATCAAGGGGATCGAGCACTCGTGGACTCACCCGTAGCCTCCGCAGTTAGCTCAGATTGAGAACCCTCCTTGGTGATAGACTACCTCAAAATGGCCGAGCCGAACCACGTCACCCGGCTCTCCCGCGAACACGTGAACCACCACCCTTATCCCCAACGAGCGGGGATAGCGTCCGTTTGTCCCGTGAAGCGGCACCTTTGCGTCGTTCCCCACATCTGGTGAGATGCAAGGACGATGACGTTCCGCGTGATTAATTTAACGTCGCTCCCTCCCCCACCGCAGCCCTTTCCGTTACCCGAGGGGTAAGACGTGGTTGGTTCCCTACGGCCGCCAGTGGAGTGGAAGCTTAAGGCGTCGTCCATTAGAGAGCTAGCTGAACCGTTCGCCGGCGCACGACAGTCGGCCTGTATTCCGACCGTCGGCTCGTTGTAAATAGAGAGCATAACTTTCAGCCGGTCTCGATGCAATCCGTCGTTTGGCCCCGCCGTTCCCTCGAACTGGTCTTCGTAAGCGCCTGCAGGCGGGCGCTCACCGCTGAAAGGCGCCCGTTTCGTGCGCTTCTGCGACGCCTGCAACATCCCCCTTATCGCCTTGGATGGCAGGGAGCCCGCCCTACTTTCTGTTCGCAAGCCCTAAAGGGCGTGACGAAGACCGCCCAACAGTCGTCAGCGCAGTCCATTTCACCCTCTAGGGCTTGCAGGCAAACGAGAAGGGGGTTCTCGGACCCAGGCCGCTACCTGGGCTAAGGTAATTCCTTTCGTGTTGTAAGATAACGCGGGTTTGTGCTCAAATTGCCGAGTCAGCCGACTAATGTATCCACAGCCTGGGAGAGTATGATGCGGCAACAGCTGTTTTCATCTGCGATCTGCCTACTGTTCTGTGTCGTACCGAGCCAGGCTGCCAAGCGTCGTTTCACCATCGAAGACTTGTATCGGCTCCGCACGATAGAAGGCGTTCACCTATCTCCTGACGGCCGCATGGTGGCTTTCACAGTGATCACCTCCGAGTTGGCAAAAGCGAAACGCACCAAACACATCTGGATGATGGACACGGACGGAGGGAACGCCCGCCAGTTTACCCATAGCGAGAAAGACGAGTCTGCGGCGGTCTTCTCGGCCGACGGTAAGTGGATGGCCTTTATCAGTTCGAGGGATGGCGACGAAAACCTTTACGTCATGCCGACAACCGGTGGCGAAGCGCAGCAACTGACGCATATCTCGACTGGAGTTTCCGATCCTTTGTGGTCGCCGGACGGCAAATGGATCGCCTTTTCGAGCGACGTTTATCCGGAATGCGGCGCCGACGACGCCTGCAACAAGAAGATCGCGCAGCGCTGGAGCAAGGGACCGCTCCAAGCACACATGGCCGACGGGTTGCTCTACCGCCACTGGACTGAATGGAAGGATGGAAAGCGCACGCACATTCTATTGGCCGAGGTTTCCACGGGTGCGGTGCGCGACTTGACACTCGGAGACTTTGACTCGCCACCATTCCAAGTTGGAGGTGCCTTGCAATACGACTTTGCGCCGGACAGCACCGAATTGGTCTTCGCTTCCAATCGTGACAGTACCCCGGCCTCTTCAACGAACAGTGACCTGTGGACTGTTCCGCTCGCCAGCGTCCGGCCGACGGCGCGGGACATTACGGGTTCTAATCCTGCTTTCGACGGCAACCCCAGATACTCCCCGGATGGGAAATACATCGCTTACCGCCTGCAGAAGCAGCCGGGCTACGAGTCTGACCTCTTCCGCCTAGCGATCTATGATCGCTCCACCGGCACCTCTCAAGTGCTCACGGAATCCTTCCGGAATTGGGTGCAAGACCTCCAGTGGGCCCCGGATTCAAAGTCCCTTTACTTTACTGCGCCCCTGGAAGGGGACAACCCTGTTTTTCAGGTGACGCTCGGGTCCGGCGGGATTGGGCAAGTGCTCGTGGACAAGACTATAGATTCGTTCGCGATCTCCTTTGACAGCCGCCGGATAATTTACGCGCGGCGCTCCGTGGGCGAGCCGGCTGAGCTCTTCGCGGTGGAGCTGAGGGACGGCAAGGCTTCTCTCCCACGACAACTGTCGCACTTCAACGATCAGGTAACCGATGAGGTAGACATCCGCCCGGCGGAAAGGATGTGGGTGGCGGGAGCGGCGGGGGCGAGGGTGGAAGTTTTCATCGTCAAGCCGCACGACTTCGACCCGGTCAGGAAATATCCCTTGATTCTCAATGTTCACGGCGGGCCGCAGCAACAGTGGCAGGATTCATTCCGCGGCGACTGGCAGGTTTATCCTGGCGCCGGGTATGTCGTCGCCTTCGCCAATCCGCATGGCTCCACCGGCTACGGGCAGGACTTCACGGCGGAAATTTCGGGCGATTGGGGAGGTGAGGCTTTCGAAGACTTGATGAAAGTTACCGACGCACTAGCCAAACTGCCCTATGTCGATGCGGACCGTATGGGAGCTATGGGCTGGTCTTACGGTGGCTACATGATGGATTGGTTCGAGGGCCACACGGATCGCTTCAAGGCTATCGCTTCCATGATGGGCGTTTTTGACCTGCGCTCGATGTACGGTGCTACTGAGGAGTTATGGTTTCCCGAGTGGGACCTCAAAGGACAGCCTTGGAATTCGGCGGATTATGAAAAATTCTCGCCCTCTTACTATGTAAAGAACTTCAAAACGCCCTGCCTGGTTATTTCCGGCGAGCGCGACTTTCGGGTTCCTTACACCCAGTCGCTTCAGTTGTTTACCTCACTGCAGAAAATGAATGTGCCCTCGCGTCTGATCGTCTTTTCCAACGCCGGGCATTGGCCAAGCTGGTATGAGATGGCGCTCTACTACACGGCGCATTTGGAGTGGTTCCACAAGTATCTTGGGGGGGAGGGAGCGCCGTGGACAACCGAACAGTTCCTGCGTAATGCCGTCTTTAACGCTACAGCGAGCAGCGAACCCACGCAGGTTAGCTCCGCTGATGCTGCGGAGCCTCTCTCGTGGGTTTCGGTCCCGGGCTCTCACTAGCCTAGCAGGCGATGAAGAAACACCCCTGTTATGCCGAGCGTAGCGAGGCATCTGCTTTTTCCTGTCGAAAACAACAAAAAGCAGATCCGTCGCTTCGCTCGGGATGACATCGGGTGGAGCCACAACTTGCTCCGCGAGCGATCCACCGGTGGCAACAACGCTCGATGCGCGCTGCCGGCGAGCCACGGCCGGTCGATTAGGCAAAGGGGAAAAGAGACGGCCGCGGTCTGTTTGTTGAAATAGGAATTGAGGGTCGGATGCGGCCAGCCCCTTCGAGACCGCTGTGCGCAGCCGGCCAGACACCGGCGCTACGGCGGGGCGCCACGTGTTGCCTTTTGCAGTCGTCGATATATCAAGGTACCCAGAGTGACGGCTACAGCGAGACCCAGCGATACCCGCCCGACGTGGTGCTGGATGTAAGTCTCGGCCTGCGCGCCATAGCGGGCCCCAAGCCACGCTTCGGCCACAAACCTGGAGCCGCGGCCGATGGCGAGCGCCGCCCCGAAGCGCAGGGGATTCATTTGGAGGGCGCCAGCCGTGAAGACGAAAACCTTGAAGGGTGCTGGCGGCGGCAGCAGCGACATGACGAGGACGGAGACAAAGTCGTTGCGTTGCAGCCAGCGTTGCGCGGTGCCCGTTTTGTCCGGGGTTGACCCAGCGGCCGCCCCGGCACCCCCTTCAGAGGTGAGTTTGCCGGCGCGACCACGCCAGAAAAGGCTGCCGCCACCCCTTCCCAGCCCATACACAACGTAGCATCCCAGCAAGGATCCCAGCGTGCACTGCAAGCCGTACACAAGTGCCAAAGCTGGCCTGCGGCTGGACAAATGGAGCAGAAGCAGGTCATTGAATCCGGGCATGGGTACGAAAGTTGAGTCCAGAAACGAAGTGGCGAGAATTCCCCAGGCCCCGTAGGCGGCCAGCAATTGCTCGAGCTTGGCAGCGAAAGATTTCATGATAGGCTTGCCGAGTTAACGATTGTCGACTGATTCTGGACCTTTGTCACTTACACTTCTTACTTCTTATCCGCCATAAGCGAAGGTCGGAGGCATCGAGGGTCATCTCGGTCAGCAGCGAGTTTCGACCACGCAAGTAAGTAGCCCAGGCTGGGGTCTTGGGTTGTCCCCGGTATGCTAATTACAGACGTGATGCTGGTTTGAATATGGCCCTCCAAAAGCGACTCGACAAAAAGCCACTCGACAGTAACAGTACTCGACAGTTGCACTCCTTGCCGCCCGGGTGTATCTTGGCAGTCAATCAAGAGTTTGAAAACGAAGATCTTGCGTAAGGAACGGCCTGCTATCGGCCCGAAGCGGGGGCAAATCATGGAAGACCTTAGCCTATTCTCGCGACGCGACTTCCTGAAGGAGCTGGGAGCCTTCAGCGCTGCCAACCTCGCTTTGTGGGCTGGTGGTTGTGAATCCTGCTCGCAACAGATTCAGAACCGGCCGACGCGCAAAAACATCCAGAACCTGTGGGCCGCGAACCCTTCCGACCCCGTCATTACCACTTACAAGAATGCGGTGACGGCCATGAAGGCGCTGCCTTCGAGCGACCCGCGAAGTTGGGAGGGCCAGGCGCAGATTCATTTCAACAAGTGCATCCACCGCAACTGGCTTTGGCTGCCGTGGCATCGCGTGTACCTGCTTTACCTCGAGCGCATCTGTCGCAAGCTGACGGGTGACAACAGCTTTGCGTTGCCGTACTGGAACTGGACTACTCATCCTGCCGTGCCGGATCCGTTCTGGGATACCTCGAGCCCGCTTTACGACACCAATCGCGCCATCACCCAAGCGGACCAGGCGGACCCGTCTTATATCGGCGCCTCTGTGGTTCAGAACATCCTCAACGAGACTAACTTCAATCTGTTTGCAAGCGGCCCGCCCCCAACCTCCGACCTGCATGCCGGACCTGATGCGACGGGCATGCTCGAAGGAACGCCTCACAACAACATTCATGGTTTTGTCGGTGGCGATATGTCCACCTTCCTTTCGCCGCGCGATCCGGTGTTCTACACCCACCACAACATGCTCGACTGCCTGTGGGCTCACTGGAACAACGATCTAAACAATGCGAACACGAACGACCCGAGCTGGACCAACTTCTCTATTACGGACTTCGTGGATGAGAACGGAAACCCGGTGACGGTCAATGCGGCCGTTACGGTGTTGTATCCTATTTTCTCCTACCAGTTCGAACCTTGCTCGTTGACCGCGGTTACGGGCGGGGCCAAGAAGCTGCAGGGGAAACAGCTCGAGGCATTCTTACGAGCCGGCGCGCCATCGAAGCTCGAGTTTGTCCAGCGTTTCGAACTGCGCCAGTCGGTCACGGCGGAGGTGGGCAAGCCCGCGACAAATGCCATTACGGTTGAGCCCGGCCCCCTCGCGACCGCTTTGCAAGGTGGTCCGCACACCCGCCTCGTCCTGACCGTCGGGGACGTGGCGATGCCCCCCCATAGGGACTTTTTCGTCCGTGTTTTCCTCAACAAGCCCGACGTCTCAGGAGACACTCCGATTGACGATCCGCATTACGCTGGCAGCTTTGGGTTCTTCTTCGACGAGTCTGCGATGAAGGGCCACGACACGGCAGCCGGAACGCCGGCCGCGCCGCTGACCGGCTTCTTGGTCGATGTGTCGGAGACGTTGCAGAAGCTGAACCAGGCGGGCTCGCTCTCCTCAAATCATGTGCAAGTAAGCATGGTGCCTGTACCGTATGCCCGCCGGCAGGCAGCCGGGGAGCAGTTGACGCTCGGACGACTGGAGTTGGCGGTAGTCCGGTTCTGACCGGCAACCATTGGGCGTCCCTTCAGCCCCGTTGAGCATCGAACTGAAGGAGGAGCTGGAGCCATGGCGCTGGCCGTTCATGGACTATTGATCTGGGCTCTGTTCCTTGGCGGGTACGCCCGAGGGCAAGGCCCGGAGGGCGGAGTGCAGGGGCAGACCCCGACGCCGGTGACGCTTACCAACGACCATCCTGAGGGGTCGTTCCTGATTGCACCGGAGGTCCTCACTAGCCCGCCCCCAGTGCTGGCGCTGGCAATTACGCAGGTCATCAATCCGAACAATACAGCGTTTCAACTCTTTGTTTATCTGTCCTACCACGCCGGCGCGGAAGAAAAGCGCAGTGCCGTGCCAGCGAAGATTTTAGTGGGCAACGTCGGCCTCTATCCGCCCGACCACCCCGGCGGTTTCCTCCTACGTTCCTCCACCGCCTTTCGCAAGCTCAGAGCGGCGAACTCGAACCCAGCCGATGTGCGCTTGCTGCTGGAAATGAAGAGAATCCACGAGGGGACTCCGTGGACGCCCGTCGAGGTAACTGTGGCGCCGCCTGAGTGGCGGACCGAGGTGGGCAAGTAAGCTCCGATCCAGCGGCGCGTCAAGCCATTGTGGAACCAAGTCTTGGTTTCCGATTCTCCTCAACGTTCTTTTCTTGACCTGTCTCACTGTGGCTCCTAGAATCGTTACCGTGGCCATTTGACGGTATGTCGATTCGCTTTCACAACACGCTAACAGGCGAGGTTGAAGAGTTCGAGCCCCTGGAACCGGGTGTCGTCCGGATTTACACCTGCGGCCCCACGGTCTACGATTACCCTCACATCGGCAACTACCGGACCTTTGTCTTCCAAGACATCCTCCGCCGGCATTTCGAGTATCGCGGCTACAGGATGCTTCAGGTGATGAACCTTACGGACGTGGATGACAACACCATTCGCAATTCCCGGACCGCAGGCGTGGCGCTTCGTGACTATGCGGAGCAGTTCATCCAGGCTTTTCAGGTGGACCGCCAACTCCTCAACCTGGAGAACCCCTAAATTGTCGTGCGCGCCACGGATTGCGTCGACGACATGGTGAAACTGATCCAGACTCTGCTCGAAAAGGGTTATGCTTACGCGAGCGAAGGCTCCGTTTACTTTAAAGTGGCAGCCTTCAAGGATTACGGGAAGCTCGCGAAGATAGACTTCTCGGGGATTCGCGACGGCGCCCGCGTCGATACTGACAAGTACGACAAGGCAAATGCCCGCGACTTCGCGCTGTGGAAGGCCGCGAAGGAAGGCGAGCCCTTCTGGGAGACTCCAATCGGTCCCGGACGACCGGGGTGGCATATCGAGTGCTCGGCGATGGCGATGAAATACCTGGGCGAGACCCTCGACATCCACTCCGGGGGCAGCGACCTGGTTTTCCCGCATCACGAGAACGAGATCGCGCAGAGTGAGGCCGCCACTGGCAAGCCCTTCGCGCGCTACTGGATTCACTGCGAGCACCTCGTGGTGAATGGCGAAAAGATGTCAAAGTCACTGGGCAATTTCTTCACCCTGCGCGACCTGATTGCCAAGGGCTACAAGCCGACGGCGATGCGCTATCTGCTGGCGTCTGTCCACTTTCGCAAGCCACTGAACTTCACTCTCGAGGGCCTGCACCACGCGCACCAGGCCATCGACCGGCTGCGAAACTTCCGCTACCGGCTGCAGGAGGAAGCCTTCCCGAAAGGTGGGAACGAGGAGCTGCAGAAGCGCGCCAAATTCGCGCTCGAGGCCTTCGAGCAGGCGCTTGACGATAACCTAAACACTGCCGAGGCGCTGGGCGCTGTGTTCAGCATGGTCCACGATGGCAACACGGCGATGGACAGTGGCCAGTTCCGCGATGGGGATCGCGCCGCTTTCCACGAAACACTGGACCGCTGGGACCGTATATTCGCCGTACTCGAAGACACCGACTACGAAAAGCTCCGACGATTCGGTCTTCTGGCACCAGTGGATAGGCGAGCTCAGCCGTCCTCGCAGACTGTCTTGCCACGAGAGGCGGCGATCGCGGCCGGTGGAAGCACTCCTATCGAACTGCCTAATGCCGAAGCGGTGGTGGTAAGCGCGGACGAGGGCGGAGCATCGAAAGGCGCAGCCTCCGCCGTACTCGTGGCGACATTGAGTGATGACGAAATAGAAAACCGCATTCAGGAACGTGAGGCGGCGCGCCACGCCCGCGACTTTGCGCGCGCCGATAGAATCCGCAACCAGCTTCTTGAGAGCGGTGTTATACTGGAAGACATGAAGGCCGGGACGCGCTGGAAGAGGAAGTGAGGGGTCCCGGCTGTGGCAAGCTGTGAAAAATTCAGCTGGCGCTGACCTTAAAGGTCTGCGAAGGTCCTACTAACCGTGAGGAACGCACCCGCCGCGGCGGGAAGGTGTGCGCCAGCCCAGTGAGGATAGACTTTTTCACGCCTTCTGGCACTCGGTCTCGCAAGGCGGGACAGTCGAAAGCCGAGGAAGCACCCATGTCTCATACTATTTCACGCCACACCCTTCCCCATTTGGCACGTCCCAATCTCTTTGGCGGCGATTGACTCTCTTCTCCTTCATCTGCATTCGCGTAGGGGCAGTCCCGAAAGGTCTTCGCCCGCCCTGGTCGATTCGACCGTGGGACGGGCAGTTTGCCCCTGGCTACCGGTCGCACCGTGAACGTTGACCGTCAGAGCCTGCCTGATCCCGCAGCCGCGGGAGGAGGGATGGCCATAAAACGAATAGACGAGCCTGCCGATCTATACAGGCGAGAGGAGAGTCATTATGGAAACCAACGTGTCCGTCATGGAGAGCAAGCTTCCCATCATCAAAACGGCGCTCCCAGGTCCTGAGGCCCAGCGCATTCTGGCCCTCGACCATCAGTATGTTTCGCCATCCTATACGCGTGACTACCCGATGGTTGCCCAGCGCGCAGAAGGCGCAATAGTGGAGGATGTGGATGGCAACACCTTCCTCGATTTCAGTGCCGGTATCGCCGTGGTCTCCACCGGCCATTGCCATCCGGACGTTGTGCGGGCGATTCAGCATCAAAGCCAAACGCTCATTCACATGTCGGGAACGGATTTTTACTACCCCTTGCTTGCCGAGACCGCGGAGAAACTGGCGCAGATAGCCCCGGGAGTCTTTCCCAAGCGGGTCTTCTTCGGCAACTCCGGAACGGAAGCGATGGAAGCGGCGCTTAAGATGGCACGCTTCCACACCCCGCGCCATCGCTTCATCGCTTTCTACAACTGCTTTCACGGGCGCACTTTCGGTTCTCTTTCCCTGACAGCCAGCAAAGCGGCGCAACGCAGGGGTTTTGGTCCCTTGCTCGAGGGCGTATCGCACGTTCCCTATCCCAATCCTTACCGCTGTCCCATGGGCAAAGCCGCTTCAGCTTGCTACTCGGATTGCACCTGCACTGACCATGTCGAGCGGCTGTTCCAGACCCTGGCGCCGCCCGAAGACGTGGCTGCGATCATCATTGAGCCGGTGCAGGGCGAAGGCGGCTACGTGATTGCTCCGCCCAGCTTCCTTGAGCGTTTGAGGAAGCTTGCCGATCGTCACGGGATTCTGTTGATCTTTGACGAGGTGCAATGCGGCATGGGCCGGACGGGAAAGATGTGGGCCTGTGAGCACTCCGGCGTCGTGCCCGACATTCTGATTACCGCCAAGGGCATCGCGTCGGGTATGCCTTTGGGCGTCACCATCGCTCGCGCCGAGGTGATGAATTGGGGGCCGGGCGCTCACGCTTCCACGTTCGGTGGTAACCCGGTGTCGTGTGCTGCGGCACTCGAAACCATCCGCCTTCTGGAAGAGAAATATATCTCGAACGCCGCCCGGATGGGCGAATGCGTCATGTCTCGGATCGCTGACTGGCCGAACAAACATTCCATTGTTGGCGACGTCCGCGGCCTTGGGCTGATGATTGGCATCGAGTTGGTGAAAGACAAGCACACTCGCGAACCTCACATTGGGGCGAAAGGTGAGGTCATTCGTCGCGCTTTTGAACAAGGATTACTTGTTCTCGGTTGCGGCGAAAGTACGATCCGATTGATGCCGCCACTGATGATTGAGCAAGAGCAGGTCGACTTCGCCCTGGATGTGCTGGGGCGGTGCATTGCGGAGGTGGAAAGTTCACAATGACCGTGATTTGGGGTTAAAAATGCGTCGCCATCGGTGACTCGGGTCGGACCGGACCTTCACGCCCGGTTCCACACCCACGGATCTCGGTTCGCGGACCCCGAGTCCCACGTTTTCACATATCTGAATATAGTGCGAAGACGATTAGTCCTACTCTGGAAGGCCAATGCGTCGCGCCAAGTCCGCGAAACGCC
>Ga0182039_10000995_pt1 | contig 14947 bp, 11 predicted proteins | sample sta12Can44000111_FD_125975 | JGI IMG/M metagenome (GOLD analysis project Ga0182039, IMG submission 125975) | Lab enrichment of tropical soil microbial communities from Luquillo Experimental Forest, Puerto Rico - statanox.12C.anox.44.000.111 | ecosystem: Environmental > Terrestrial > Soil >...
ACGGTCGGTGCGACGTTTGCTTCCGGCAATTGTGTGCAAGTCGACGCCAACGGCAATTTGACGACCATAGCGACATCGTGCAGTGCTTCTGGCAGTGGCGTGACCAGCGTCGGTCTGTCGATGCCAGGCGGCATTTTTTCTGTTGGCGGCAGCCCGGTCACGAGCTCAGGCGTAATAAGCGTGAGCATACGTGGTACGTCAGGCGGCATCGTTTATTTTGATACGGCGACGACGATCGCTTCGTCGAATACGCTCGCGCTGAGTGCACCGGTGGTCGGTGGTGGTGCCGGTAGCGGGCCGACGACCGGCACGCGTACGGGTAACACGACTTTATTTGCGACAGCAAACACGACGACATTTGTAGCCAGTCGTTGCGTGCAGACTGACGCTAGCAGCAATTTGATAACGACCGGTGGTGTGTGCGTGCTCGGCACGCCTACCACACTGACGGCTGTCGCCTCCCTGCCAACGTGCAACGCGGTCTCTGAAGGCACGCGCGGCTATGTGACCGACAACGCGACTGCTTTTGCCTGGCGCGGGGCGGTGACCAGTGGCGGCACGAACCGTGGTCCGGTGATCTGCGGTGATGTTGCCGGCGTCAAACAATGGTTGCAGGATTGATGAGCGACATCGGTGATCGGATCCAACGCGGGCTCAAGGTTACCTCGACGTCGACGCCGGGGCTTAATGGCACTTACGCCATCGATGACAAAACTCGCGCCGGGATCAAAGTGGTTGCCAAGTTCATTCTGTCCTACGGCGAGTTTCCAGCCATGCTGCCTACTTTTCACTGGGCTGACATCGACGGCGGGATCCGCATCTTTACCTCGCCAGGTCAATTCATGGCGTTTGCCACCGCGGTGGCCGATACGGTCGCAGCCATCATGTCCGGAAATAATCCGGCGCAGGAAGCGACCATTCCGTGAGTTGGCCGCGGACGCATATGTGCTCGAACTGCAACCAGTATGACTGGTCACGCGTATCCGGCGGTGCGCTCGGGGTCGTACAAATCTCGGTCGGCAACCCGGCCATCGTCACGGCGCCGAACCAGTTGGTTGCTGGATCTCCTGTCGTGTTCAGCGCAGTGGGTGGCAGTCTGCCGGTGCCGATGCAGACAACCCAGGTTTTTTACGTCATCCCCATCGATGCCTCGCATTTTTCGATCTCGGCAACCCTAGGCGGGCCGCCGGTCGCAACGACCACGCCGGCGACCGGGCAAGTCTATTGCGATCCGGTCGTGCTTGGTTGCCACTATCCAGCCCCTGACGAGCAGCCTTCGACCGGCATCACTGCGATTCAGGCCAGGTGGCGTCCGGTCGACGCCGACAATTGGTGCTCGTACTGGGCACCCTGGACGCCGGACGGTACGACCCCATCGCAGCTGCCGGCGGTGAGCGGCGTCGCCGCGGCGCAGCCCAACATCGCTGTGACGGCTGACACGATGCTAGGCCTGGGGCTCGTTACCGGCTTCTCCATAACTCCTGTTCTCACCGGCCGCATCGCTGCGGTCATTTCCGGCACGCTGACCAGCAGCACGGCCAACGCGCAGGTCAACGTCACCGGTCGGCATGGGACCGGCCCCGCACCGGCTAACGGTGCGGGGGCAGTTGGCGCCTTGTGGGCGGCGACCCAGCATTACGTGATAAAAACCTCTGCCGATGTTCATAGCTTTACCGTCATTGGCGGCAATCCTGGCCTGGCTATTGGCGTCCCTGTTTGGTTTGATGTTTCCATCGCCTCTCCAGCCGGCGGCATATCGACGATCGCCGATGCGCAATCGTTACTGTTCGAGCTCTAATGACACAGCGAAACACCCAACCACTGCCGTGGCGAGCGCGCGGGATCAGTGACACCATTGATGGGTCGACCTCATTCAACGGAGCGATGACCTCGCTGTCGAACCTGATCCCGGATCCGACCACGGCGCAGCTGTGGCAGTGCCGGCCGGCCGCGGTGCCGTTGGTTACTTTTGGGCAAATTACTGCGGGGCCGTTTAGCTCGGGTTTCAGTCCAGGGTTTCAGCAGCAGGGATTGATACCCAGTCAAGGGACGGTTTCGGTTTTCAAGAATATCGGCAGTCTCATTTACGGCATGGTCGGATCGGTTGCCGGCGGCGACGGGTTTGATCATCCGTTTTGTTTCAACATCGCGACTAATTCGTTCATCACTGTGACCGGCTCGATGACCGGCACCTTGCCGGCGGCGCAACCGACGACCGGCCCGTGGATCCCGCCGATCATGGATCTGATCGGCTCACGGTTGATGGTGGCGCATTTTGGTTTCGATGCAACCCCGTTCATGCTGGGTTGGTTCGACCTTTCGAACCCGCTGGCGCCGGTGTGGCATGCCGGCACGCTGACCGGGCTTGTCCCGCTCCAGCAACCGCCAATCGCGGTCGCGCAGTTCGCTGGCCGAGCCTACTATATCGTCAATTTAGCCTCGCAGCCGGCGGTGATTTTCTCCGACGTGCTCAACGCGCTCAATTGCACGAACGCGAACCAGGTGCTGACATTTGGTGACAACACACCGTTAACCGCCTTCGGTCAGCTGCGGTTGTTCAATCAATTAGGCGGCATCATTCAAGCACTAATCGTATTCAAAGGCACGCAGAACATTTATCAGATCACCGGCGATGCAGCGCTCGGCAACCTGGCGCTCAACGCGATGAACTTTGCGACCGGCACGCTCGCGCCGAACAGCATCTGCTCGACGCCCAAAGGCCTGGTGTTCGTGGCGCCGGACGGCATGCGGTTGATCGATTTTTCAGCGAACATCAGCGATCCAATAGGGTACGATGGTAAGGGGATCGCGGCCCCGTTTATTTACTCGAACGTGCCCTCGAGGATCTGCGCTGCTTGCAACGGCAACGTGATCCGCATCAGCACTCAAAATCAGCTGCAGGTAAATACTGCGTTTCAGGAGTACTGGTACGACATCCCGCGGCAGATCTGGTCCGGCCCGCACACGTTCCCCGCCAATTACATCCAACCGTATGGCAATTCTTTTATCATGGCGGCGCAGGGTGTGCCTTCGCTCCTGTGGCAGAGTGATAGCGTGCAGAATGTCAATAGCTCGTTCGTGGAGAATGGTCAGCAGCTGAACTGGACTTACTCGACTGTTCTTCTCCCTGACACTGACCAGATGGGCAACATCCACCTCTCGCAGTCGCTGCTCGACTGTGCGCTGACGTCGTTCGCCCCGCCGATCAATATTGTTGCGCAGGATCAAAATCAGTCGGTGATCGACAACGTCAGTCTCGCTGGCGGTTCGGGCGGTGCGGTTTGGGGCGGTTTCAAATGGGGCGAGACTAAATGGGGCGTTAGTGGTAACGCGCTCACGCCGCGCATCGTGCCGTGGCATTTCCCGCTGGTTTTCTCGAAAGCGCAGTTTATAGTGAGCGGCCAAAGCGCGGCGCCGGTGCGGTTGGGCGCTTGGCACTTCCGCTACAAGCAGCTGCGCGCTCTCACTGACGTATCGGCGGCAGCATGACCAGACTGCTCGCATACGCGATTGCGTTTTACCTGGTGCTCTGCACGCGCGTGTTTGCGGGCGTTTCCTGCACGCTTCCGTTCAACTTGCAGAACGGGATCACCGCGGACGCCAGCCAGGTGATGGCAAATTACAACGCTCTTGTGGCGTGCTTGGGCAACGCCGCGGCGGCCGGCCAGAACGGCGACATCACCGCAATCAACGGCTTGACGACTGCGATCCTGCCGGCGCATGGCGGCACCTCGCGTTTTTACGCTAGCATACCCTCGAGCGGCTCGGCCAATGCGCAAGTTGTGCAGACGACGGTTCCGCCGTTTATCCTCGTCAACAATTACAGCGTCGTGTTTGTATCTGGTTTCACCAACACCGGGCCGACGACGCTCAACGTCAATAATACCGGCGCGCTCAACGTCTTCAAGCTAACGCCGAACGGTCCTGCGCCGCTCACCGGCAATGAGATCAGCACTGGCAGTATCGCCGAGGTGGTTTTCGACGGGACCGAGTGGCAGCTGATTACACCGGGCAATGAGAACGGTGGCCATGGTCCCTGGTTCCCGCTGCAAGCCGCGACAACGAGCGATTTCGGCACTGCGCCATCGCACAATATCGCGATCCTGGGCGGATCCTCGACGATCTCGTCTTTTGGCAATTCGGCGAGCACGACCTATCCGCTCTATCGATTTACGATGGACGGTGCAGGGCCGACGCTGATCAATTCCGCGAACCTCATCCTGCCTGGCAACGCCAACATTCAGTCGAGCAACGGTGACAGTGGTACCGCGCTTTTCCTCGGCGGCGGTGTCTGGCGCGTTCTCGATTATACGTTTGCTGCGGTCGGTCCTTATCCTGGCCCGCCGACTGTCATCGCTCTGCCGTTCCGCACGCGCCAGGTGTTTACAACCGGCGCCGGCGCAACCTACACCACTCCGACATCACCCGCAGTGCCGCGGCAGCTGTTTATTCGCGAAGTCGGTGGCGGCGGTGGCGGTGGTGGCTCAAACACCAGTGGCGGTAATGGCGCCAATGGTACTGCTTCTGTCTTTAGTGGTATCTCGGCTTCTTTCGGTAATGGCGGCAGCGGCGGTGGAGGCCCCGGCGCCGGTGGCGCCGGCGGTGCTGGTGGCGCGGCGCCGTTGGTGACGCGATTTACGGGGCAGAACGGTGGGAGCGGTGGAAATGCTAACTCGCCCTCAGTGGCAACAAGCGGAGGCATCGCTGGTGGCAATGGTGGGGCCTCGCCGTTAGGGAGTTTTGGCAATGGTGGCGCAGGTTGTAGCGGCAGTTGGACGAGCGTCGTAAACGGTCAATCGGGCGGCGGCGGTGGTTCTGGCGAGATGGTTGAGCTCATCATCAGCAACCCGAACCCAACTTACACTTACACAGTCGGCACCGGCGGCAACGGTGGTGGTTGCGGGTCCGGCGGGCAGAACGGTATCGTCATCGTGGACGAGTATTATTAGGAGGTGTAGATGGCTGAATACAAAGCGACCAGAAATCATTCGCCGAGCGGTCACGCCGGCGGTGGGCACTCAACCAACATCCACCAAAAGGGGATGCACAACAAATCGCCGAGCGCCAAGGAACCGCATCCCAAGGGTCCGAGCGTCAACGTGGGTGATCGGCCGAGCGCCGAGTATGTGCCGAATGTAGGAGCAGGGCCCGGTCCACGGGTTGCGTAATGGCTTCGTTTTTAGACAGCCTGTTTGGAACGCCGCCGGCGGGGCAAGTCGCGTCGCCGCAGCAGGTCAACTATTCGTCGGTCCCGACGCTTCAGTACGACGCCAGTCAGATCAATCCCACGCAGACCTCGATGCTGGGTGGGATCTCGAACCTCGGGCAATACAACATCTTTGGTCAAAACATGCCGCTCGCCGAGAATATCGGCGCCGGCATGATCAACGATCCGAACGCGATGCTGATGACGGGTGCTGCGCCAACCGCGGCCGGCATGGGCATGGGTGCCGGGGTGGGTGCCTACGGCGCCGGGTCGAACCTGCTCAACTATATGAACCCGATCATGCAGCAAGCGATGGATCCGCAGTCGCAGCTGTACAACTATCTTTTTAACCAAAACCAGCAGCAGGCGCAGGCAGTCAATCAGATGTCCGGGGTCGGCGGCACGCCGTACGGCGCCGGCGTGGTCGACCAGGCGAACCAGCTGTTCAACATGAATTGGCAAAATCAGCAGCTAAATCGGCTGCTGTCAGGTGCCCAGGGGGCCGGCGCTGTGGGCCAGACCGGAGCGGCACTGCAAGCCGGTGCCCCTGGCACTTTCATGGGTGGTGCGAGCATCCCCTATATGACGTCCCAAGGCATCGGTGCCGGACAACTCGGTACCCTCGCCAATCTCGGGCAGTACGGGATCAACGCTGCGCAAATACCGGGACAGCAGATCGCCGGCTGGCAACAATCGTTGCCGATCATGCTCGGCGCCCAGCAGCAGGCCTTCAATCAACCGTTCTCCGAGCTCGGGGCGACCTGGCAGGAGAACATGGGACTTGCGAACTTCCAACTCCAACAGGCACAGGCCGCGGCACAGGAGAGCGCCGCGGCCTGGGGAGGCATCGGCTCGCTGGTCGGCGCCGGCCTCGGCGCTTTCGGCGGCCCTGCCGGCATGGCGCTCGGCTCGCAGATCGGCTCGAGGATCGGTGGCGGTGGAGGTTCCGGGGTCAGCACCGGAGTTGGCGGGCAGGCCGGCATAGGGTCGACCTCCCTCCCGTGGGGATGGAACTTCCCGGGGTCACCGTTTGGGAGCAAGTAAGTGGCAATCGGTTATGGCCTCACCGGTCTAGGCGGCCTGGCCGGCGGGATTACCAAGGGCCTGGGGACTGGTCTTGATTGGGCGCAGGCCCAGGACGAGGCCGCCGGCCAGGCCGCCATGGCGCAGATCGCCTCGAGCCTCCAGCCGCTTGGGCAGTGGGGATCCCAGGTGCCGGGGACGCCCCATGTAGCACCTCCGTCGTTCGGGCCCGGACCAGGGGCCGCCCCGCCGGGAACACCTCCCATCCCAGGTGCCGGCGGCCCCATGCCGGGGTTCGCCGGGACGATCCCCGGCGCACCAGGCATAGGAGGACCGACGCAGCCGCAGCAGTCGCCGGACGCCCCGCAGATGGACATCCCGGCGATGCCGCAGCAGCCGGTACGTACGGCCATGGCCGACACCGGCACGGCGACCGATGCCGATCCTGATCCGAGCGCAAGCACGAAGACGGCCGCGGCCGGGTTTGAGGGCTACGATCCCAACGCGAAATGGGACTACCGCCAGTACTCGGTCGGTTTCGGCACCAGGGGGGAACGTGGTCAGCATATGAGCCGGGAGGAGGCAAGCGGCAGGCTGCAAGACGACCTGTGGAAGGCGAAGAAGGCGGTGCTCGCTTTCGCCCCCAACACTCCACAAGGCGGCCCCCTCGAGAGCTTGACCACTTTCACCATGAACCTGGGCACCGGCTGGCAACATGGGCCGCTAGGACGGGCCGTACAGGCTCAGAATTGGTCACAGGCTGCGCAGATGATGCAAGACTACACCCATGCAGGGGGACGGGTAATTCCTGGCCTCCAGAGCCGCCGTAGGGAAGAGGGCAACATGATGCTGACTGGGCAGTGGTCCCCGCAGGCGCTCGCCGCCGGCGAGGCGGCCTTATCCGGTCAGCCCGAGCGGGGTGGCCCCGGCAGCATGCGGCCTCCCATGGGGATGCCCCCCGGCGGGCTCGATGTAGGGCAGCTGTCGCGGTTGCTCGACGAGCGGGTGCCTGGTCTTTCGCAGCGGGCCAAGTTCTTTGCGCTCAAGTCTGGCATGGGTCTGCTTAATGCCGAGAGCAAGCAGATGATGCAGGCGATGAGCATCGAGCAGCGACAGCAGGGGCTCGAGCTCTCGCGCGCACGTTTGGGCGAGCAGGAGGTGAGGGACGCAGATCGCCGCCGGCAGCAGCAATTTGGCCAGATGACCAAGCTCGCCGAGTACGGGTTATTCGGCCCCGAGGTCATGGCGCGGGTCGCTGCCGGCGAGGATGCCCGCGACATCATCGAAGACGAGATGCGTAAGGGGAACACGAACACCAACGCGCCAACGGCTGAAGCAACCGAAAAGCCTAACCCGAAATGGGGTGGTCTGACGCAAAGCCAAGTCGACTGGGGTGCGGTCGATTGGATCACCAACGGTAAGCTGTCGAAGGATCTGCTTGCCCCGGGTGGAGGACAAAAACGGTTACAGCAGAACGCTTACCGCGACCGCATGGAAGAGCTTGCTCGTATGGCCGGCCTGACCCCGCAAGAGCTGCAAGGCAATTCGGCCAAGGCAATGGCTTGGAGGGCCGGCTTGCGCATGCTCTCGACGCGGTCGGAAAACATCAACCTGCTTTCCAACGAGCTCGAGAAAATGCTGCCGCTAATGAACGAGCTCGCCGGCAAGCTCGACACCACTAAGTACCCGACGTTTAACAAGTTCATCCAAGCCTATCTGGAAGGCAGCGGCGATGAGGACGTCGTCAAGTACGGCAACGCCGTGAACAGTCTGCGCTACCTCTATGCGCGCCTTATCCAAGGTAGTGGCACGATCTCGGTCAGTGCGGTCGACGATGCCGATAAGGCGATGAACCGCTACTGGAGCAAGGGCCAGGTCAAAGCGATGACCGAGATGGTGACCAACGAGCTCCAGCGCATGCGCGCCGGCACCGAGAAGACCATGCGGGAGAGCAAGCCAGGCCTGACCACGGTGCCGTTACCGGGAGCAACCCCTGCGCCAGCGGGACCAACAGGAGGGAGTGATCCGCTTGGATTGTTTCAATAATGCCGCTTTCACTCGACCAGGTTCGCGAAAAATATCCTGAGTATAAGGAGCGCTCGGACGATGAGCTCGCCGGCGCGCTCTATAAGAAATTTTATTCCGGCCGGATGACCCGCGAAGAGTTCGACGCCAAGCTGGGCGCGAAGAAGACCGAGCGGGTCGAGCCGCCGGCCGAGGGCCCCTACTACAAGGGCCACACTTCCATCAGCGGTGCTGCCGGCGAGATGGTTGGAGATGTCGTCAAGGAAGGCGCAAAGGCGCTCGGCAATATCCCGACCGACCTCGCCAGCGTTGCCGGCAATATTTACCGCATGCGCAATGCGCCGACGCAGATCGCCAAGGCGGCCGAGGATCCCGGCGAAGTCGTGCGCACCTTGCAGGAGCTTGGCTGGAGCGGCATCGGGCATGCGTTCTGGGATCCGATTGCTGAAAAGTACGGTGGCCTCGACAAGCTGAAAAAGACGTTCGAGGAGCACCCGGTTGAGCTCGCCACCGATCTGCTTGCGGTTTATGGCGGCGGGGTAGGCCTGGTGAAGGCGCTCACTGGCGCCACCCGCGGGCCGCTCGGGGCGATCCTGGGCCGCGCGGCGCCGAACCTATCTCGAGCTTTTCAGGAGGGTCGGGTCGGTGGTCCGTCCGCCCAGGCCTTCCGAACCGGCATCGGCGGCGGCCAGGTGCCGCAGCCGGTGCCGCCGGCTATGGGAGCTCCTGCCGGCACGGGGCCCTCGAGCTACGTGCCGTGGGGACCACGGGGGCCAGGGGCGTTCCAGGCCGGCCAGGCCTTGCGCCGGCTGCCGGCCGGACCTGGCGGCATGCCCAGTCACCTGGGCGGGATGGCCGGACACGCCGCGGGACAGTCCCTCGGCGGGCCGGTTGGCGCCTATATCGGACGATCTATAGGCGAGGGGGCGTTCTCGGGGCTGCCGCGGCGCATGCTGCCCGAGATGGCCGGCCGTGCGGCCTACCGCGCCGGCCAGGTCAGTCCGTGGCCGACGCGGGCTGCGATCACCGCGGCGGCGAGCAAGGAGCTCAAAGAGGCCAAGAAGGATTACAGCACTGCCGACGCGAAGGTATTGCGCGCGGTGCAAAAAGAGAACGCGACCTCTGACCAATTGATCGCGGCGCGCGATCTCATGAAACGCAAGGAGCTCGAGCGCGCCGGCCGTGCGACCCTGACCACGGATCCGATGAGCGGCGCGGCGATGCCAGGGCCGGCGCAGCAGCCAACACAGGCACAGACACCCTCACCGGGACAGTCGAGCTATGGCGGGCCGACGTGAAAGTATTAGTTCTCGATAGCAAGCATGCGCACGGCCTAGACCTTGTCCTGCGTGCTCAGCGAGATGGGCATAATGTGCGTTGGTTTTTCCCGGCTAATGAGAAGAATAAATTTATCGGCGAGGGGATGACCACTAAAGTGTCCGATTTCTTCCCATCCCTGCGTTGGGCCGATCTCGTTATCCTTACAGACAATACGACTTACCTCCACAATATGGATGCCGCGCGTAAGGAGGGCGTGGCCGTTTGTGGTGCTACGGTGGAAAGCAGCGAATGGGAGCTTGATCGCACCACGGGCATGCAGATGCTCGAAGAAAACGGCATTGAGGTACCCGCTTATAAGGAGTTCAACAACTACAACGACGCGATCCGCTTCGTAAAAATGCATGCGCGGCCATTCGTCAGTAAACCGTCGGGCGACGCTGACAAGGCTTTGAGCTACGTCGCGCAGACTGACACTGACTTGCTGTTCATGCTTGAGCGTTGGCAAGCGAACTCCAAATTAAAGGGGCCGTTTATCCTACAGGAGAAAATTGAAGGCATCGAGATGGCTGTCGGGGGTTGGATGAGCCCGGAAGGTTGGATCGGGCCCTGGTGCGAGAATTGGGAGTTCAAGAAACTTTGCGCGGGCAACCTCGGGTGCAGCACTGGTGAACAGGGCACCGTTTTGAGGTATACTCGGAAATCGAAACTGGCAAAGGAGGTGCTTGTACCTTTGACGGAAGACATCCGCCGCACGGGCCATACCGGCTACGTGGATGTCAACTGCATTATCGCTGACGGGAAGCCCTGGCCGCTCGAGTTCACGATGCGGCCAGGGTGGCCTACGATGCAAATTATGCAGAGATTACACAAAGGAGATTGCTGCGAATGGATGCTGGATCTGATCGACGGAAAGGACAGCCTTGGGATCGACTACGAGAACATCGCGCTGGGCGCGGTGCTATCGATCCCGGACTACCCCTACTCGCACCTGACGAGGAAGGAGGTGGTGGGGATCCCGATCTACGGAGCGGACGAGGTGACCGAGCATTTGCACCCCTGCGAGATGATGCTGTGCGAGGCGCCACTGCCGAACGGCGGGCGCGGAAAGATGTTGGGGACCGCGGGGGACTATGTGCTGGTGATGAGCGCGACCGGGCCGAGCGTGAAAGACGCGCAAAAGCAGGTTTACAAACACTTGCGGACCTTGAACGTGCCGAACTCCCCGATGTGGCGCGTGGATATTGGGGACAGGTTACGGAAGGAACTACCGCAATTGCAGAAGTGGGGATACGCGACGGGGATGTCATATCAACCAGCAAGTTCGACAAAATCGCCGACCGAGCGCTCGACGTCCTCGCCGAATGCCTCGATGCAGATCGGCTCGACCCTGATAATCTACGTCTGATGAACTTGCGCCTGGCCGCGGCGCAGACCGTGATAAACTCGCGGATCAAAGTGGACGATACGATCTACCGCCGGCAGCAGTTTGATATGATGCCCAAGCTCATTCAGATGATGGAGGAGGAGAAGGAAAAGCTGAAGGTTTTGGCCGGCGAAATTTTAGAATATCCGCCAGCGGCTTCTCCTCGATGACGGCGCGCGGGAGCATATCCTCCTGCGCCAGCAACGCGTCCATCATATTGGCGTGGTGCATGTCGATTTCGTAGGTGAGGATCTGGCCTCCTACGTTGTGCGGGGTGCCGGCGCCGAGCGTGACGAACTTGCTGTCGTTCTTGATAATGCCGCGCTTGATCAGATCCTGCCGAAACGATGTGCGGTTGATGGCATGCTCGACGAGCCATTTGTTCAGCCAGGTACGCGAGACCCACAAACGACCGTTCTCGCGCACGCGCCGAGCGAAAAAGCCCTTGGTCGGCACCGGCGCGACCAGCACCTGGCAGGCTGCTTGTGGTTTCCACTCGCTGTCGGTAACCAGGATCGCGCCGTAGAGCGCATAGATTGCTTCGTTGAGCACGTGGGCATAGTCGCGGCGCCCAGTGTGCTCGTCAGCCGCACGCGCTTTGCAGTGCTCGGCGGCCCAATTGATTACGCGGGTCGCGCTAAATGCCAGAATGCCAAGCTTATTAACAATACGACCAGCAACATGAGCGCAAGCCAGGGCCCGCACCCAGTATCGGTGTTGTCGGTGGAACCCGTATTTGGGATCCGTCCGGAATGACGTAGTTGCATCCTCGAGCTCTTTCTTGACGGTCTTGAGCATGCCGGGTTGTAAGAGGTACTTGAGATAAGCGTCGCCGGCGTGGCCGGCGTTGACCTTGAGCTCGCGTCGCAGCTTGTCGCCATCGGCGCCGCCGAAATTTTGCTCGCAGCCGAACTCGAGAACGCGAAAGGCCTGCGCCTCTTCCTCGTTCTTGGCGTGCATGATGTCTACAATAGATTGGTTGGATCCCAGAACGAGTATGGTCTGCCAATCACCGGCAGGCGCGCGCAGTGTCCCCTCGCCAGTGGCTCGTAGTTTATCTCGTCCGTTCGTAAAAGTAATAACGAATTGTCGAATGACATCCGGGTCGCGCTTATACAACTCGTCAAAGACGCAAGGGAGGTTCCCCAACGTGCCGAGTAGAATGCCTCGCGAGACGCGCGTGTCTTCATCCGTAAGCCTGACGCCATCGAGCTCTCCCCATACGCTTGCTACCGCCTCGAGCGCGGTGCTCTTGCCGGTCGAGCTCGCCTCCGAGACGAGATTAACGATGGCACCGCCTTCGCTCTCACTATGAAATCGCATAAGGGGCGCCCCAAACGCACAGCATAGAGCAAAGCTATGCGGCTCGCATCCCTCTGCAAATAAACTATTAGCCGCGGCACTCCAGGCCTGAAGAGATCCGCCGCGTGGGCCCAGCATGCGACTGCGTCGGTTGATTTCCGGATTGCCGGCGGCCGTGATGATCGCACCCTCTTTGTAGAGATGGTTGCCGAAAAGAAAGCTGGTGTCGTCATCTTTCCATCCGAACTGATCGAACCGCACTGCCGCTTGCTGTTGTTTGTTGTAGGTGTCCATTGCCGTGCGTACGTATTTGCGCATCAAGTCGTAGTCGTGGATGACGGCCCCATGCCGGTGCATCTCGGGCATGCCGCGCGGCGAGAAGAACACACCGGTGGGGATCTCGACTTGCAGCGTATCGAACTTGCGTTTGATAGAAAAGTTTAGAGAGAAATCGCGCTCGCCGCGCTCGCCGCGGTTGATGTTGACGAGATGGATCGGCGAGCTCGAGATCAGTATGGATTGTGGCTCGCCTTTCTTGTTTTCTGTCCGGAAGCAAAGCCCGTGCGCGTCGTTGATAAAGGACGAGGCGCTTTCGACGCCGTTGAGCTCCTCGGTTTCGGAGTGTGGATCGGCTTCGCCGGCGTCCCCGGCTTCTCCATGGCGCGGCGCTTCTTGGGCATGGGTCATTCTCCCTATCTGGAGCGGTGTGGTTATCTTGCCTCGCCAGGGGCAGGCCTGGCAACGGGCAGCACACTCGGGGCTCAGGCCGGCGAAGGTTTCACACTTGATCGGCGAGGTTGCCTGGTCGAGCTTGCCCTGCGTTTCCTCGAACGAGTAACGTAGATGCCCGATTGACCACGCGTGTCCAACATTATCACCATCGGTGCAAAAATGAAGCGTCCAAAGCGCGTACAGCCAGAAATCATATGGGACGTCGCCTTTAACGTCACGGACATGACCGATCTGAGCACACCCGGCAGCGACCTTGTCTGCGTCACTGGGAATTTCCGAATAAGCCGCCGCGCCATCAATCAACCGGCTATGCTCCACTTGCTTGAGTACGGTCTTCCCTGGCCGATGCAGATCCAGGTTGATCTTTTTGAGGGATTTGAACGGGAGGTCGATGAGCGCCGCCGGCGCCGCCCAGCGAAGGACCGTCACGGGCCGGACTAGGCCATGCTTGTAATTGATCGTTCCCGGCGGGCGCAGTACGCTGGAACTGTCGGCGGTACGGGTCGGGTCCGGCTTGAACCCGAGCTCGATGCACAAGGCCTTGTAGGCCATGGCGCGCGGTTTCCAGACCTCGGGCGAAACCGCATCCTCGAGCACGATGTAAGCGTGGATCCCGCCGGAACCCGAACCGATCTCGAGCATCTCGGGCAATCCCGCGGCGGCGATAAAATCGGTCAGTGCTGCTGACGCTTCCGCGGTGGTGTGATAAGGCTTGCTATTTCCGACATCCACATCGAGCGGAAAGCATTTCAACGCGAGGACGTTTCCCTGCTTGCGGTTCGCTGTCGTCTTGAATGTCGCAATAGCGTGGTAGGCATGCTGCCCAGGCTTGCTCTGCGCGACGCAGAAAGCAGCGAGCTCTTCGTTGGTTTTGAAAAATCGTTGGGACCTTTTGCCGTCATCCTTGAGAACCACACCGCATCGCCATCCTTCCTCGGGAAGAATGTGGCGTAGGAACTCGACGGTGCTGGTCATCACCGCGGCCTCGCAGTAAAGTTGGGAAGCGAACCGCCACGGTTGACCCGTGGCGGGATGTTGTCAAGAGTGCAAGGCTCGAAACTATTTCTTCAGTGGAAGATTAAAAGCGGCGTCGAGCCGAGAGTTCATCTCCGCTGACGGCTGCGCCGGTGCCTGCATGCCAAAAGCAGACGGCGCGTTCTGTTGCGCCTGCTGCGTCGTCGGCGCCTGCTGCGGTGCCGGCGTTGTCTTCTTAGGACGACCAGGCGAGCGCTTCTGCGTTTGTCCAAACGCATCACCACCGTTCTGCTTCGCTTGCTGCTGCGGTGCCGGTTGCGGCTGCGGTGCCGGCGCCGGTTGCGGCGCAGGCAACGGCTGCGCCGGCATCTGCTGCGCCGGTGCGCCGATCAAGGCCGTGATCGGTTGATCGAACTTGCCGACCATAAGGCCGGTCAAATCGCTCTGCTTGTTCTTCTCCCAAACCTCGACCACGCGATTGGCCATCTCGTCATCGATCAGCTGATGCGCTTCGAAATCCATCAGGCCTTGCCCGACGAACGTCACGCGGGTGACCACGTGGCAGAGATCCGGCTTGCCGCCATCCGGCAATTTCTGCATCTGCAGATAGGACAAATAGTTGTTCCAGGCTTTGAACGATCCAGGCTTGATCTGGAACAGATAAACGCCGGGATGATCGACCACCAGGACCGCAAACTTTTTGAGATCCTGACAGGATTTTATCCGTGCGCCCGAGATCTTCGATATGCTCGAGCCGATGACGTTGTGCGGACACGTGTCGCAGGTTGCCGATTGCGGGGTCTGTGCGCCGGTCGACGGCGCTTTGCCGTTGTCCGACCAGCACAGCGGGGGCACGATCTCGCTGCGATTGAAATCCTTGCCCCAGTAGATTTTGCACGTGATCGGGTTGCGGTCGATCACGATCATATCGAGTGCAGGGCCGCTCGGCAGATGGTCGAGCGGGGTCACCTCGCCCGAGG
>Ga0182039_10000999_pt1 | contig 14920 bp, 12 predicted proteins | sample sta12Can44000111_FD_125975 | JGI IMG/M metagenome (GOLD analysis project Ga0182039, IMG submission 125975) | Lab enrichment of tropical soil microbial communities from Luquillo Experimental Forest, Puerto Rico - statanox.12C.anox.44.000.111 | ecosystem: Environmental > Terrestrial > Soil >...
ACGATGCTAGCAGGAGGCCGGTGTTCACGAAGCCGGCTCGGTGAAGGTCTCCAGGAAACCGGAAGCGCGCCCCAGATGCATTCTAATCTTATAACTCTGAGAAAGTAAGTGGTAGCATAGCCCACGCCAGGCACGCCAGTGTGCCGTCTTCGGAAATCATGTTCCACCGCCGTTCTTCGGTATGTGGATAACCTGTCTCAAGGGGTGAGTCAGTGAAACGTGCCGGAACGGTATTGGCTTACGGCGCGTTGGGTCTGGTTTCGGTTCTGGTGGTCGGCATCAGCCTGACGATTGGTTGGAGACCATTCATTGGGCCGCGCGCGCGCCCCTTGACGGGCCGAAAGTTCGACGCGACTCCCGAGCGTCTGGCGCGTGGCAAATATCTGGTTGAAGCGGTAGGCGGTTGCATGGTGTGTCATTCCCCGCGCGAATGGACAAAACACGACGCGCCCATTGTTTCCGGCATGGAGGGTGCGGGACAGTTCATAGACCTGAAGGGCTTGCCGGGCCGTGTTTATGCTAACAACTTGACGCCTGACCCCGAAGCCGGCATCGGCAACTGGAGCGACGATGCGCTGGCGCGCGGTATTCGCGAAGGCATCGGACATGACGGGCGCGCGCTCTTCCCGATGATGCCTTACCAACTCTTCAGCCAGCTTTCCGACGAGGACCTGTCGTCCATCATTGTTTTCTTGCGTTCCTTGGCCCCAGTACACCATCCTATGCCTCGCACGGAGATCAATTTCCCGGTCAACTACCTGATTCGGAGCGTACCCAAGCCCATCACGCAACCTGTGCCGTCGCCTGATCTGTCTGATCCGGTAAAACGCGGGCGCTACCTGGCTACCATCGCAGGTTGCTCGGACTGCCATACCCCGCAGAGACAAGGCCGGCCCCTGCCAGGCCTTCGTTACGGGGGCGGTCAGATCTTCGAGGGGCCGTGGGGTAGGGTGGCCAGCGCGAACCTTACGCCGGACCCGTCCGGCATCTCCTACTACGACGCAAAAATGTTTGTCGAGGTGATCCGCACCGGCTATGTGAAGGCGCGGGTGATCAGTCCGATCATGCCTTGGCCAGACTATCGCAAGATGACCGATGAAGACTTGAAGGCACTTTTCGCCTACCTGCAGACGCTGCCGCCAGTGCGACACCACGTGGACAACACGGACCCCCCCACGCCGTGCGAGTTGTGTGGGGCTAATCACGGAGCGGGCAATACAAACTGAGCAGCACTGTCCACATCCCTTCGCATAATCAGAAAAGCATCAGCCTTTAATCCGGTTTGTTGTGAGCCTGAGGCGGATCAGTCCCCGGCGTAGTGTTTACCCTCGGCTTGAATCCACATACCAACCACCCTTAGGTGAAGGCCACCGGCCGCTAATTCGACTAGGTCGCCAAGGTCTCGGGATAGGATTTTTTACCAAATTCTGAGACGAAATTTCATTAATTCTAAGAACCTACAAGAGACGACGAGGAGGAGGAGGAGTGTAGGATGTCACGATAGCTGACGGGGGCGCGTCTGGTTCTAAAGGACATACAGAACTCCGTGCCATAATTCACGAGAATTTCGTGTCGCGATTCCTGGCAAAATCCTATCTGTTTGCCACAGTTCTTGTCACGATCCTACAGCAGCGGTCGGCCCAGCCAAAGCACATGAGGATTGGGCGACTCAGACAGAACCTTAGGCGACAAGGCAGGTGTTTCGTCGAAGGCCGTTTGGGGACGGCGTCACGCACATCTCACGTGAGCCGACTATTATGCTCGACTGAGTTCTCAGATCCTGTCCGAGTGGCCGACAATTCGTTGCCTATGATACTTTGATGAGCATGTCCATTTCGTATTACCACATCGATTCCTTCGCGAGCGAACTGTTCGCAGGCAATCCCGCCGGTGTATGCCTCCTTCCCGCGTTTCCCGCCCATGCTGTCATGCAGAAAATCGCAGCGGAGAACCGTCACAGCGAAACCGCTTTTGTAGTTGCTCGCGCTGATGGCGATTTCGACCTGCGTTGGTTCACTCCGGTAGTGGAAGATGACCTGTGCGGCCATGCAACCTTGGCTGCTGCGTATGCACTTTCATTGCGTGGACATGACACCTGGCCGGTTCGCTTCCATACAGTCAGTGGCTTATTGACGGTCAATCGTGATCGCGAGCGCTTCGAAATGGATTTCCCCTCTAGGCCGGCGGTGTCATGCGAAATCCCAACGGGGCTGCTGCCCGCCCTGGGTCTGGAGATGGCAGAGGTAATGCGTGACCCTCGCGACTTCCTCATTGTCGCCAAGCACGCCGAGATAGTGGAAAGCCTCAAGCCCGATATAGCGGCCTTGGCCCAAATTGATATGGGCCTCGGTGGAGTAATTGTTACCGCTGCCGGCGAGAATGATGTCGATTACGTATGCAGGTTTTTCGCTCCATCCGAGGGGATCGACGAAGATCCTGCCACCGGATCAATCCATTGCACACTGGTCCCATACTGGGCCAGACGCACTGGCAAGCAAACATTTCGGGTGCAGCAACTCAGTTCTCGTGGCGCCCGAATCTGGTGCTCGCTAGTTGGCGACCGCGTAAAGATCGCTGGTGAAGCGAAGCTTTATTTACAAGGGACCATCAACATCTGACCTGAGATCTCTCGTACTTGAACGTAGCCCGTTGATCGGCCAGGGTTGGTCGATCGGCAACTGCCTGCGTGGGTGGGACGGAAGTCATCTGAGTGATTGCCGCGCAGCAGATTGCTGCCTACATTTGGGTGCTCGGCTGGTTGTGCGACGTCATGGCCGCCGGCCCGGTGAAATGATCCAGTTCTGGGGCAGTAAGGAGTGCTGCATGAATATCAAACGATTCTTCGCGGCCTTGACGGTTTTAGCCTTGCTGGGATGCATCCGGGCTGCGCATGCCACCCCGCCTATTCGGGCGATGATTCTCGACGGCGAGTCGGGTGGACCTTATCATGCGTGGCAGGAGACGACTCCGTATCTGAAGCGGATGCTCGAGGAATCGGGCCTTTTTCAGGTGGACGTGGTTACGGCACCTCCAGCCGGCGGCGATTTCACCACCTTCAAGCCGGACTGGGGCAAGTACCAGGTTGTTGTGCTCAATTACGATGCGCCCGACGAGCGCTGGCCGAGCGATCTGAAGCCCTCGTTTGCCGACTATGTGAAGGGCGGAGGAGGCTTGGTGGTGGTGCATGCCGCGGATAATGCCTTCCCGAAGTGGCGGGAGTACAACCTGATGACTGGCATCGGAGGCTGGCGTGGGCGGGACGAGAAGTCGGGTCCTCACTGGTATTTCAAAGACGGCACGCTGGTGTCCGATACCTCGCCGGGACCCGCCGGCCAGCACGGGGCGCGGCTGCCTTACAAGGTGGAGGACCGGGTGATGGATCATCCCATCACCCAAGGGCTACCAGAAGTGTGGATGCACGTCGGAGACGAGCTGTACGCAGGTCTCCGTGGCCCGGGCGAGAACATGACCGTCCTGGCAACAGCTTACTCGGACCAGGCCAACCGCGGCACCGGCCGCAATGAAGCCATCCTCATGACGATTGCGTACGGCAAAGGACGAGTTTTCCACACCGTCATGGGGCACGACCTGGCGGCCTTAAGTTGCGTGGGGTTTATCACGACTTATCAGCGCGGAGCAGAATGGGCCGCGACGGGCAAGGTGACCCAGAAAGTGCCCGCAGACTTCCCGACTGCAGACCAGATCAGTACGCGTGCGGGGTACCAGCCGCCTCCCGGGTGGAGTTCACCAGGAACGTCCCCACACAAGTAGACGGCCAATTCATGTGGCCGAGGCAGCCATCAGCGACATTCGAATAGAACCTGACGCGTTACAACGTTGCTGCGGTGCCTGGGGTGTCAGCGACTTGTCTTCTTTTGGCGCTTGTGCCAGCCTTCCTCGAATAAGATTGAAGAACACCTGCTCACGGGGATGATTGCCGACAAAGTCTTCGCGCAAGGTCACACCGAGACCGGGTCTCTCCGGCAGAGCGAAGTAGCCATCAACCACCTCGGGATAGTGATCCATCGCTCCCTTAATCCAGGTATCGGCGAAGTCAATGAAGTGCTCCTGGCATCTTGCTTCGGCTCTGGCGCGATTGACCTCTGACAACAACTTCGAACGCATCTGTTTGTACCTGAATCGCCTCCCGACCGAGTTCCGAGTGCTGTGTGCGCGCGACCCATCCATTTCCTGTCCCGAGATTCGTTGCTCAGCCGCTCAGACGAAGTAGGCCGTGGAGAACCACCACGCATCGCTTAGCGCGATTTCGGCATTTCGCGCACGAACTTCCAGTGATCACCGCGACCTTCCCTTGACTGGGGAGGGGGTCAAAGATATATTCCGGTCGAAGAGGACGATTGTTTCGGTAATTCCGGTTCTAGGCTGACCTATCTTCGTCCCGGCCTCGTCGGGATGCCTTCCAACGGGAGGAACCAATGGCTAACTTGACGGCAGAGGATTTGTCGGATCCCTTTCGGCGCTCGCCGCCGCAGCGTCGTTTCCGGCTCCGCCGGGCGGCAGTATGTTGCTCCCGGAAACGCGGACGGGACATGTCTCCATCAAGATCACCGACCTTAAGTGCGCCATCATCGGGCAGAACCCGGTGGTTCGAGTCGTTACCGACCAGGGTATTTCCGGATACGGTGAGGCTGAATCCGTCAAGAACTATCTCAAGCCGATGGTGCTGTTCTATAAGCAGTATCTTCTGGGCGAGGACCCGACGGACGTCCAGCGCGTGATGCTCAAGATCCGCCGCATGGGCGACTTACGCCAAAAGAAAGCTATGACGTTCGCCTTCGATGAAGTGTCCTATGGGAATACAACAGAGACAACGCAATAGTTTCGCCACTATGGCGCTCGAACAGGCCGAAATGGATTTCTGCGCCCCAACCTCTTAAGTAGTACCTGCCACGAACCCGACCAAGAACGGGACTTGCTCTGGCCCCTGATTTCTACAAAAGAGTTTTGCGGCGACAACTACCACGAACCTCACGACGGGAATCTCTTGACTTTGCCGCCCGATTCCAACGTGCTAACCTGCCCTGCATGAGGCTCAGGCCGAGGGAACGGCCCATTCTTGATTACGCTCAAGACATCAGATCGGCTGCGCTCATCATGAACGGCTCAAACCATGATAGGACCGAGCCGTGTCGGGCCCGCGATCCGTCCGAAGCCACTAGAAGTGATTTTTACCCATTTCTGACGTAGGAGGCGGATTCAGGCGCATGACGCGTGACAACATGTTCGAAATAAAACCCAACTTCGCCAAAACCTTAATCATTCTTTTCATCGTGGCCCTGGTTGCCATCGCTCCGCTGAAAGCGGACCAGTTCGACCCGACTTTGTACGCCGGCATGCGATGGCGGCTGGTAGGTCCCTTTCGCGCGGGTCGCGTTTCCGCGGTGGCCGGCGTCACCGAGCAGCCGGGTGTCTACTACATGGCGACTCCCGGGGGTGGCGTTTGGAAAACCACGGACGCTGGGGAGGTCTGGGGACCGATCTTCGACCAGGTACCTGTGGCCTCGATCGGTGCGCTCGCCGTCGCACCGTCGAATGGCAGGATCATTTATGTCGGTACCGGCGATTTCGGCATCGCCAGCACCTCCTGGGGGGCGGCGAACCTGGGGAACGGAGTCTGGCGCTCGGATGACGGCGGGGACACCTGGCGTCATATTGGCCTTTCCGATACCGCACACATCGGGGCGATACTTGTGGACCCGAACAACCCCGATGTGGCGCTCGTAGCGGCGCTCGGGAACGCCTATGCACCCGATCCTCATCGCGGCGTCTATTTGACGCGCGACGGCGGCCGAACTTGGACCAGGACTCTTTACAAGGATGACACGACGGGCGCCATCGCCGTGACGTACGACACCGCTCACCCTGAGGTGGTGTATGCGGCTCTCTGGCACCATCAAGCCGCTCTTCCGCCTGCGCCGGCCGATATTGATCAAGCCGGCGGGGCCATCTATAAGTCCACCGACGGAGGACAAACCTGGCAACCTTTATCCGGCCACGGACTTCCCACTTGGCCCATGGGGCGCATTGGGTTGGCAGCTGATGACGGGCGCGTCTTCGCAATTATTTCCAGGGACCAGGGACATATCGACCACCTTCAAGGCGGGTTCTTTCGCTCCGATGATGGCGGAGCAAATTGGCGGAGCATTGAAGATCCACGGTTGGAACCCGGAGGGCGCTCCGGATATTTCGATAATGTCTGGATGGATCCCCAAAACCGCAATGTCGTTTATGTGGTTCACACATCGTTTTATCGCTCGATTGATGGCGGGGAGACGTTCGAGGTCTTAAAAGGGTCGCCGGGCGGCGATGACTATCACAACCTCTGGATAAACCCCAAAAGCCCCTGTCTGCCCATCGGCGGCGACAAGGGCTGTCTTAGCAGCGAGATGATCCTGGGTGCGGATCAAGGGGCGAGCGTAAGTGTGAATGCAGGCCGAACCTGGAGCAGTTGGTACAACCAACCGACCGGGCAGATGTACCACCTTTCAACGGACAGCCAGTTTCCCTTCCATATTTACGGCCCCCAACAGGACAACGGCTCGGTCGAGGTGAGCAGCCAGGGAGCATTCGGTGACATCAGTTTCATGGACTGGCGGCTCTCGATGGGCGCCTGCGAATACGGGTATGTCGAATCGGATCCGGCGCATCCGGAATGGATATTTTCGAGCGACTGTGGACCCGGCATTCACCGCAGGGTTCGAGGCACCTGGCAAACCCTCGACGTAGCGCCGTACATCGGTTCCGGAGGGCCGTACCGTTACAATTTCGGCCCTTGGTGGGGTGCGGTAGAGCCGCCGTTCGTATTCTCGCCCGAAAACGGTAACACCCTGTATGAGGGCACGCAATTCGTCCTCGAAACCTCCGACGCCGGCCGCAATTGGCGGCGCATCAGTCCCGACCTTACGCTTCGAGACAATTTGCCGATGCGCCCTCTCCCGAACGGCAAAACAAGCCGCGATTGGGCTGCAATCTCGGCGCTTGCTCCCTCGCCTTTGAACGCCGGCCTGATTTGGGTGGGCACCGACGACGGTCTCGTACAGGTTACGCGCGACGGTGGCAAGAATTGGCAGCAAGCGGTGATCCCGGCTTTGGAGCCGTTGGATACCGTCAGCATGATTGAAGCCTCGCCCTCCAACCCTGCCGCGGCGTATGTGGTGATGGACCGGCACGTGTGGGGTGATTTTCATCCTTACATCTACCGCACTGACGACTACGGGCGCACCTGGACCGGGATCACTGCCGGCATTCCGGACGGCAGCTTCGTTCGGGTAGTTCGAGCGGACCCGAAACGGCAGTGGCTGCGTTACGCCGGCACGGAAAATGGCGTCTTTGTGTCCTTCGATGACGGCCAGGAGTGGCAGTCGCTGCAGCTCAATCTGCCAACCTGTTCCGTCCGCGATTTGGCGATTCGGGATGGCGACTTGGTGGCGGCGACGTTCGGCCGGGCGTTCTGGATTTTGGACGACCTGAGCCCGCTTCGTCAACTCAATGCCCGGGTGGCCGGCGCCCGCGCTCACCTCTTCCAGCCGGCGGAGGCGGTTCGAGTGCGCAGAGATACCAACTCCGACACCCCCTTGCCGCCTGAAGTTCCGGTCGGAACGAATCCGCCCGCAGGCGCGCTTCTGGACTACACTCTGCGGTCCGAGCCGTCCCAGCCGATCGAGCTCGCGATTTATGACGCGAGCGGGAATTTGGTGCGCCAGTTCAGCAGTGCCCCAATACCAGAGAGTGTCAGAAGACCGGAGAAGTGGCCGACGATTTCAGATTACTGGATGGCGAATCCGGAGCCTTTGCCCACTCATATCGGAATGAACCGCTTCACCTGGGATCTCCGCTTTTCGCCGCCGCCGTCGGTAGGCCACTCCTATCCCATGTCAGCAATCCCACACGAGACTCCAGCTGGTCCGGAGGGACCGCTTGTCGTCCCTGGAAAGTACGTCGTCAAGCTAACCGTGGCCGCTCAGACCTATACGCAGCCGCTGACGGTCCGGCCCGACCCGCGCGAGGCTGCGCCCTCGTCTGCTTTCGCCGCCCAATTGTCTCTCGAGCAGAAGATCATGGCCGGAATGCGCGAAAGTTACCAGGCCTACCAGGCGGCAAAACAGCATGGCGACGCCGAGGCTGCCGGGAAATTTGCTGGATTGAACGAATCGTTGAGTGGCTTAGCAACCGTCGTCGAAGGGGCCGACGCCGCACCCACGCCTGCAATGTCTGATGCGGCGCGACGCGAGCTGGAACAGTTAACCGCACGATTGCATGCTTCGAAGTGAGTCCAAAACTGGTGACTGGTGATCGGCTCTCTCCGATTCTCACCCACCGGTGCGCGGTCCGCTTCAGGGCGAGCCCCCTCTCCCAAAGGGAGCGGGCTGTTTTCCTTGGTTTTTTCTGCCCTCTCCCACCGGGAGAGGGTGGCCCGCTAGCGGCGCTGTTATCAGCCGCAGCGGGCCGGGTGAGGGGATTTCCCGTCCCGGAGCCAATGTCCTCATCTACTCTGTACATCACTGCAAATCTCTATCGTCCGAACCAGCCGGCCGGTACCCGGGTCGTCCTTCTGCAGGCCGGACACACACAGGAGGGCAAGCCGGAGGACCAGAGAATCGCTGCTAATTTGGCCTTAAAGGGCTTCGTAGCGCTGGCGTTGACCCCATCGGTCAAGGTGAAAGAGAGCAGACGTATAGCCGGCAGCTCCAAGGGCCGCTGGCAGGCTGGTCCGTCCCTGAGCACATCCAGTTGGGAGCCCAGGCGCTTCTCAATGGCGAGAGCTCAGCGCGGTACTTTATCTGGGACGCTATGCGATCCCTGGATTATCTTGCGAGCAGGCCCGATGTGGACGCCACACGTATGGGCGCCGCAGGTTGCTCTGGAGGCGGGGCCCTGACGACGTTCCTGGGCGCTCTGGACCCGAGGCTAAGAGCCGCCGTCCCCGCCTGTTTTCCCAATTCCTATCGAGTGCTATTCAGAGGCCCTGATCCCGATCCTGACATGAGTTTCCCTCGATTTTTGGCAAGTGGATTGGACACCGCAGATTTCGTCGAATTGTCCGCTCCCACGCCATGGCTGATCGAGGCGACAGAAGGCGATTACTTTACGCCCGCTGCAGCCCGGCTCGTCTACGAGGAAGCTGAAAAATGGTACGCGTTGTACGGCGCTCACGACCAAATTGCTTTCTTTGTGGGACCAGGGCCGCACGGCGTGCCTCTGGAAAGCCGGGAAGCGATCTACAAGTGGATGATTCGCTGGCTCAAAAACGGCCAGGGCGATTTCCACGAGCAGCCAGTGAAACTCCACACCAATTCCGAGCTGCAGGTGACCGCCAGCGGCAACGTCGAGGACGAGCCAGGAAGCCGGAAGGTCTATCAACTCCTCCGCGATGACTTCCGGGCAAAAAGGGTGCAACGGACCATACCGGATTTGCTCACGGAATTGCCTCGCCTCAAGATCCCAACCGATGGCTCCGCACCGGAGGTGCAGAGTTTTGGTGAGCCGAACGAACCCGCGGGTCGAGAGCACATACAGTTTGAGAGCGAGCCTGGCATTCAAATTAATGCCACACTATACGTCCCGTCCTCTGCAGGGCGAAAGCCGGGAGTACTGCTCGTGCGGGACAACAGGCGGCTGATGACATCCACAGCCGTATTGGCAGCGTGGATGGCACGGCAAGGAAGAGTGGTGCTCGAGGCGGAGCCACGCGACTGTCCGATCGAGGACGATCATGGACCATTCGTCGGAAACTGGCTGGTCAACTCACGGGCCAACCAGATCGGACTTGACTTGCCGACGCTGCGAACGCATGACATCCTGCGGGCGGTCGATTTGCTTGTTACTCGGTCCGATGTAGACGGGAGCTCCGTCCGGGCGTTTGCTCGGGGAGTCGAGGGCATATGGCTCCTGATGGCCGCCGCGGCCGACCCGCGCGTCGGAAAGATCTGGTTGGACCGGACTCCATACAGTCTGCGGCTCGCCCTTGAGGGCTCCATGAGCGCGGACTTGTTTGACGCTGTAATACCCGGGTTTGCTCTTCACTGGGATCTCGACGATCTCGTGAAGGCCATGGGAGCGCGGCCGGTTCTGTGGACGGATCCGACGAACTGGATGCGCCGTGTTGTCGCGCTCGGGCCCCCATTTCGATATCGCTATGTGCTCGGCGACGCTACGGATTTCAGCGATGCGCAGGATCGGGAGTTCGCGGATGAACTGCTGCGATAAGGCCCGATGCAGTCATCGCTATTGATCCATGATTCTCCAGTCTAAGAACGAATACGCCTCCTTTCGCGGCTGCGTTCTCCAGGCGATCAAGAGCGTGACCATCGGGCTACTCGCCTTTAGTTCCGTATGGAGTTCGGCACAAGGCCTAGCCGGAGTAGCATCGGAGGCGCAGGAAAAGGCAACGAGAGTATTCGCGGTGCAATGTGCGGGCTGTCACGGGTTTGACGCGCATGGGACCGACAAAGGCCCGGCTCTGGCCGGTGATCCTGCGCTCCGCGCACGATCCGTAGCTTCCTTACGAAGTCTGATCCACAACGGGATTCCGGCGTCAGGCATGCCGGCGTTCAATCTGCCCGACGATGAACTTAACGCACTCGCAATCGGGCGCAGACTTATCAAACTCTTCTTCCTCAGTCCCCCGCTCCCCGCCGCCGAGCCAGCGGTTAAACCATTGGTAGTTTCTCGACGATTGAAAAAGTCGTACGCGTGCGGTAGAGGGGAACCGAACAGGCCCACCTTGTCGGAGGCGCCCTAGAGCTTGTACGCGGCCTGGACCTCTCTATAAACCTCCTTAAGTTCCCTCTTCATAGGTCGGCGAGTAGGTGAGACCCGAGTCGGTGCGCGAATACAAAATGAGGAGTGGCTTGGGAGCAAACGCTAAGAGTAGATCCCCGCGATCGAGGCCTTCCGGAAGGCTACCTGCTAAGTTCTGTTCAGCATCATCGACCGCTCCCGGAGGTGCATAGGACGGGCCCGCTACGTTCTCAGAGTTTCCATCGGATTCGACCGCCACCTTTATCCGCGGCTCCAGGGGCGCCAGGTACATCGTCATGGTTCCGCCGCCCGATTGTCCCATGCAGCCTATTCGCTCGGGATCAACCTCTGGACGAGAGAGAAGATAATCGAGGGCTCGGATGCCATCCCAGACTCGATACTCCGCAAAGTGCGATCCCAAGAGTAGCATCGGGCGCCCGGCTTGATCGTGTTCACCGGTTGGTCCGTAGAGACTCTTCCCGCTGCGAGCGTCGAGATACTGCAGCCGCTCACCTTGGCCGAAGGGATCGAAGGGCAAGACCATGTACCCCTTTCTGGCCAGGGTTTGAGATACGTATTGATAGGTATAGCTCGCTTTACCATTTTCGGCATGGCCGAGCGGATGAATAATTCCCGGATAGGGCGGTCGTTGACGGTTGGGTGCGTAAAGATTGGCTGTGACAAAGACCTCGGGACGGCTTTCGAAAATGACCTTCTCTATTCGATAGGCGCCTCTGTCGATTGTTCCTATGATTTGCGGTTTCAGGGGAGTTTTCTCGAACGGGCCGCCGATGAGTCTCCAAACCGTGGATCGTATCTTTTCGATGCGCGCTCGAACTGCCGTCTCCGTCTGCATGGCGCTCAGCTCAGCGAGGCGACGCGAGCGAGCCTCGTTCATTTTAGCGGTGAGATAGCGCGGCCAGTCGTTCCAGTAGTCGCGTTCGTTTTCCTCTCTCGGCGGAATGGTTTCAGCGGCGGGTGAGAACGCGGCCGGAAGTGCAGTTCGACCTGCAAACGCCAACCCCAAACCAAGGATGTTTGTCTGAATAAAGCGACGACGTGAAGGCATCACGTGTCTCCCGCTATGGAAGGCTGCGCTATTGAGTCTCGCCTAATATGGAGACCAGGCAGACTTTCGTAAATCACCTTTTCGATCGTGTAGTAATCATTCTGTAGCCGCCCCGTGACTCTGGCATTCAATGGCCCTTTGTAGTCGGGCAGCCCGCTCAGGAGTTCCATGAGTATCTTACGGACAGTTTGTTTCCGGCGGTCAGCATCGGCGACCGAGTGAATCTGATCGATCACCGCTTTCCGTTCGCGCAGCTCCTGCTGGGCAATATGATCCATCCATTGAAGCAGAGGGTTCCGGGCTGGTTCCTGCCCAGATAGCAACAATGGGCGGCAGAACCAGGCAATTACGAGGACGCAGCGAGCAAAAGCAGTCGCTTTGGTCTTGATCATTGGAGGCGCTATCGTCGCGGAGACCAGATTTGATTCAGTAGGCGATGTTGTGGCAAACGCCGCAGAAGGTCGAGGCATTGCGAAGCGTGTGACAGTTGGTACAGCAACCATGGAGATATCCTTCTCCTGCCGGAGGACCGCCTGCGCGCTGGCAACTCCATGGCAGACCTCGCAATCGATTCCTGCACTGATATGCTTCAGATGGAATACAACATACTGGGTTCACTCCCGCTCGATCAACTGAGTTCGAGTGAATCCGAACCAGGGGCTTGATTTTTTGCCCATCGAGTGAATAGAGTCGGAAGTCGCCGGGCGGGCCGGGCTGCTCTGGCGTTTCCGTCGGCTCAGCCGGTAGGAGGATGCCGTTGAGAACTATGAGGATTTATGTGGTGACGACTCTTCTTGTGTCGGCAATGATTGCCACGGCGAAGCTTTCATCCGTTCTTATCGCAGGTCAAGGAGCCCAGCCGGCCGCCAGTGACGAGAGCACCCTGCTTGAGGCCTTTGCTGAAGTCCAACCCATCGACGCGCACATTCACGTTTACAAGAACGATCCGCAACTCGATGCCCTAATCGAGCGCCTGAACCTGCGGGCACTCAACATTTGCGTGATTGACGATCGCGATCCCGACTACAAGGGGCTGGAGCCGCAGCGCACCCAAGTCCTCGAGTTCCGGCAGGGCACCCATGGCCGCGCCGCCTTCTGCACCACATTCAGCCCGTACGACTTCGAACAGCCTGGATTCAGCGGTCGCGTGATTCGCCAGCTCAACGAGGACTTCGTCAATGGCGCCGTGGCAGTCAAAATCTACAAGGTCATGGGCATGGAGATGAAGAATAAATCGGGCCAGTGGGTGATGGCTGACGACCCTGCGTTCCAGCCCATCTATCGGGAGATCGCGGCGCGCAATCGCACTGTCGTGGCTCACCTGGCCGAGCCGGATTCCTGCTGGCAGACTCCCAATCCCTCCAGTCCCGACTACGCGTACTACAAGGAACATCCGGGCGAATACGCCTACGCTCATCCGGATTGGCCGTCGAAGGCCATCATTCTCGCTGCGCGCGACAAGTTGGTGGCCGAGAATCCCACACTGCGCGTGGTAGGGGCGCACCTGGGCAGCATGGAGACCAACGTCGATGACATTGCGCGGCGCTTCGACCGCTATCCGAATTTCGCGGTCGACACTGCGGCGCGCATTCCCTACTTCATGCTGCAGCCGCGCGAAAAGGTACGCGCTTTCTTAGTGAAATACCAGGACCGCGTGCTCTACGCGACGGACCTCGTCGTGCTGCCGCGATCGAAGACCGAGGATACGCTCGCCGAGTTCCGCCACACCTATGCGCGTGACTGGAAATTCTTCTCCACCGACCAAAGCGTCGAGTACATGGGTCACAGTTACCAAGGTTTGGCACTGCCTCGGCCGGTCCTGCGCAAGATCTTTCACGATAACGCCGCCCACTGGCTGCCGGGAATTCTTGGGGGAAATAATTCCCTCGGATCGGCAGGTAAGACAGGAAACGGTGATTAAGGCCCCCGGGGTGCTCGCAGCCGTTCCGGAATCAGTCTTCCTCCTCATCCGCAGTCCTTGCGGCCGAAGTCCCGGTCTTGGTGTCGGACCAGTCCAGCTTGGCATCGCGCGCCGGCAAATGGTGGTCTTGCGCGTATTCATTCCGAACTGCACTCAACTGAGTGGCCCAAGATCCCATCGGAAAAAGCAATTCACGGTACACCAGGTAGCTCAAATCCACGGTGCGGACGGGTTGGTGATCCTTCACGTCGTCCACCCGGTCGAGGAATTTGCGCCCATTGGCTTCCGGCACGCGCGGGAACCACGACTTGCACCAAGTGGCCGTCGCGTCGAGGAGGACTTGGTTCCGTTGCTGGCGGATATTCTCGGCGATGCCGAGCGCCCGGTCGAGTGCGGCCACCGCCCGTTTCGCGTCGTTATGGCCTGCGTAGGTTTGAGCTGAGGTCAACGCGTCAGAGATACGGCCTAACTCGCGAAGCATAATCAAGTTCTGGCGGCACAGCTGAGCAATCGACAGGTAGACCTCGAGGTTATAGCGGTTGAACTGAACTTTATTAAGGCTCGTATTCAGCAGATCGATGAGTTCGTCATTCTGGGCCAGAAACCTCCCCGCGAGTTCGAGCCGTTTCTCGTTCTCGATATTCCAGTTGTAGGGCAGGCGGAGGTCCGGCAAAGGCACGGGCAGGAGAGGCAAGTATTGGTCGCGGGCGGAATGCGGGGGATTGAAAACTCCACGGGAGTTTCCAAAGATGGGGGTGCGCGCGGTGGATGGGCCCGTTTCCCAGCTATCTTCCCAGAAGCGGGCTTGTTGGCTCATCAGTTGATACAGCCGCCCTATTTCCTTGGCCCCCCGGCCGTAAAACAAGCGATAGAAGCTGCTCATCAACTCCCCTGCACCTGTCGAATCACGGCGCCAACCTCGAGCCGGCCCTGTGGCATAGCCCAGCCAGAAGGTTTCCGGATGCAGTCCGGGGTCTGCCCAACCCGCGATAAAAACCCCCATCAAGTCTGCTTGATTCTGCTTCGGCGCGTCCGGCCGCACCGAGGAAAGGGACGCCAGCGAGGTGAACGAGATCAGGTCTACCATCTCCTGGACGCGCCTGCCGTCGGAGGGCCCGGGATGAAGCCGCTCAGACGAAGGCAGCGGATAGTACTCCGGGAAGAGTTGC
>Ga0182039_10001001_pt1 | contig 14913 bp, 16 predicted proteins | sample sta12Can44000111_FD_125975 | JGI IMG/M metagenome (GOLD analysis project Ga0182039, IMG submission 125975) | Lab enrichment of tropical soil microbial communities from Luquillo Experimental Forest, Puerto Rico - statanox.12C.anox.44.000.111 | ecosystem: Environmental > Terrestrial > Soil >...
ACAAGCGCGCCAAGGCGAAGCGGCGGGGGAAGAGCGGCAAAGCGCCCGGCTCGCGGCTGACCGAGGCGCAGATTTCCCAGGTGTTCCGCCGGTTCGACGCAATCGACCCGTACCCCAAGACCGAGCTTCATTATGCCGATCCCTTCACTCTTCTCGTCGCCGTTGTGCTTTCGGCACAAGCGACTGACGCTTCGGTGAACAAAGCGACGCCAGAGCTGTTCAAGCTTGCCGATACGCCGGAGAGGCTGATCAAGCTCGGCGAGGAAGAGCTCGCCGACAGGATCAAGACCATCGGCCTCTATCGCAACAAGGCCAAGAACCTCATCGCCCTGTCCCTTAAGCTCGTCGAGGATTTTCATAGCAAGGTGCCGGGTACGCGCGAGGCGCTGGTCACGCTTCCCGGCGTCGGCCGCAAGACCGCCAATGTCGTGCTCAACGTCGCCTTCGGCCAGGGTACCATTGCTGTCGACACTCATCTTTTCAGGGTAGCGAACCGCTCCGGGCTCGCTCCCGGCAAGAACCCGCTCGAGGTTGAGCTTACGCTCGATCTCGTGGTGCCTGAACGCTATAAGCATAACTGCCACCATTGGTTGATCCTGCATGGCCGTTACGTGTGTAAGGCGCGGAAGCCCGCATGCTGGCGCTGCCTGATTAACGACATCTGCCTGTACGAGCCGAAGACGGCTGCGCCAAGCTGACCGCCTATGCAAAGCTGACTTATCGGCTAATCTGGCGCGACCTGAATGGTGGAGATGGAGATCCGCGTATGTCTGCACAACAAGAACCGCTGGCAATGGCGTCGATCCTCGACAGCTGCGCCGGTGCCAAGCGGCAGGCTCACCCTGGACCTTGTCGCCAGGCATTGACTCGGGTCAAGGTCAGGCGAAACAATCTGCGTTGGAGACGGCCATGACGAGAGCCTGGTTAGCGGTGGGAGGGCTCATCGCGGCCCTGACGGCAAGCTCAGGGTCGCACGCGCAGGTCACGCTCGACGTTACCAAGATAACCTGCCGGCAATTTGCGGCCTACAAAATCACTAATCCCCAGCTTATCGCCGCGTGGATAAGCGGTTATTATCACGGCACCCGTGGCGAAATGGTTGTCGATACTCAACAGCTCGTGACGAATGCGGATAAACTGGAGACCTATTGTTTGAAGAATCCGGATGTCACGTTGATGCAGGCCGTCGAAACTCTTGGAAAGAGCAATTAGGTCCAGACCAACGCCGCTGGATTGCGGAAAAATATGAGTAGCGACGTGGCGGTGCCGCTCTTCATCACGCGGTCCGAAGCGGCTCAGCCCGGCGCGTCGGGCGAGCGATTTGTAGACATGAACCATGAAGGCCGTGGCGAACAGCGGCGTCAGCAGGTTCAGGATTGGCACCGACGCAAGCCCGGCAATGATCAGGCCGCAAAGCGTCACATAGCCCATATTTGCCATGCGTAAGCCTCGCGCCTCTTCAGGCGGCATATGCCGCATGGCGACCATTTCGAAATATTCGCGACCGAGCAGATAGCCGTTGCCGATGTAGAAGGCGATGAGGTTGATGCCTGGCACGAGCAGCAGGAACAGCGCGACCAGGTTCACCAGCAAGACCACGAGACAGAATTTCAAGCCAACGCCGATCGCGGCGAGCGTCGGTAGCTCTTTTCCCGGCGGGTCAGATGGGTAGTAGACGCGTTCGACCTCTTTGGCGATGTCATCGAGATAGAGGCCCGCCATCAGTGAGGTCGCGGGCGGGATGAGAAAGATCGAGCCGACCACCAACGCAAGGCCACCAAGCCATTCGACGGTGGTCTCGATCCAAGCTGGCCAATCGACAAAATGACCGAACAGCCCCTCAAGCAAGATGATGAGAAGCGCGAGGAGGCCGATGGTGAAGCCGACGCATTTCAGAAGCACGGCCCGGAACGGCGGCGTGAACAGGTCCTTGAAGGCTTGAATTGCAGCGGCGAGCATGACGTGGTTCAACTCCAGCGGCGTCGATATAGTGAGCGGTGCGGTCATTACCAGATCGGTGGGCAATAGAGGTTACAATCCATGGCTGACCGCACCTACGACGTGGTGGGCATCGGCAACTCCATCGTCGACATCATCGCTCGCTGCGATGACGCCTTCCTGTCCAAAAACGATCTCACCAAAGGCTTTATGCGGCTCATTCCAGCGGGAGAAGCCGGCAGGCTTTATGAGGCCATGGGACCTGCGATAGAGCGCTCCGGGGGATCTGCTGCCAACACCGTCGCCGGGCTCGCCTCGTTTGGCGCGAAGTGCGGCTTCATCGGCAGGGTGGCGACCGATCAGTTCGGCGGCATCTTCCGCCATGACATTCGCTCGCTCGGCGTGGCCTACAATACGCGGCCGGTCGACGATGGCGAACCTACCGCACGCTGCCTCATACTCGTGACGCCCGACGGGGAGCGCACCATGAATACGTTTCTCGGCGTGAGTGTGGGGTTCACGACAGTCGATCTCGACGCGTCACTTATCGAGGCAGCCAAGATCGTCTACCTTGAAGGCTATCTATTCGATCGCGATGAGGCCAAGGAGGCATTCAAGGAGGCAGCGCGGATCGCGAGGGGATCAGGCGCCAAGGTGGCGCTGACCTTGTCCGACGCCTTCTGCGTCGACCGGCATCGCGCCGATTTCCGCACCTTTATAAACGAGGGCACCGACATCATTTTTGCCAATGAAAAGGAGATCACCAGCCTCTACGAGGTGAACAGTTTTGAAGAGGCGGCCGACGCGGTGCTCTCCGAATGCGAGCTCGCGGTGCTGACCCGCTCGGCAGAGGGCTCGGTGATCGTGTCAGGCGGCGAGACCATCACCATCGAGCCAGAACCGGTGCACGCGGTGGTGGACGTCACCGGCGCGGGCGATCTTTACGCCGCAGGATTTCTCTATGGTCTTACTCAGGGTTTAGCGCTTCAGACTTGCGGTCAGCTCGGAAGTCTCGCCGCCGCGGAAGTAATCTCCCATTTCGGCGCGCGTCCGGAAGTTTCGTTACTTAATCTTGCCCAGAGCCGCGGTCTGCTCGGTTGAGCGGGTTTATAACTCGCTACGGAAGCTCAAGAATTTGCTCTTGCTACAGCTTGGTTGACCCTCGCCCCGGCGTTGCGGCTGCTATGGTGCCGATCAACACGTCGAGTCGGTCGGTCTCGGCCCCATGGCGCCCTACTCTGCGGCGGCGCCAGTTTATAGAGAGCCGATCAATAGAGCCTGCCGGTCACAGCTTCCGCAGCGCCACCGTCTCGACCGCGTGATCGGCCCCCTTGCGGAGGATCAGGTCAGCGCGCTGCCGTGTCGGCAGGATATTCTCCCGAAGGTTGACAAGATTGATCGAGCGCCACAGTGACAGCGCGACGGCGCGGGCCTCATCCTCCGACAGTGTGGCGTAGCGATGGAAATAGGACGCTGGGTCACGGAATGCGGTTTGCCGCAGGCGCAGGAAGCGCTCGACATACCAGCTCTCGATCAGCTCATCGGTGGCGTCGATATAGATCGAGAAATCGAAGAAATCCGACACGAACGGAACGGCCGCCCCGTCCCTCGGCAACTTTGCTGGTTGCAGCACGTTCAGGCCCTCGACGATGACGATGTCGGGACGTTCGAGCAGGATGGCCTGGTCCTGCAGCACGTCATAGACGAGATGGGAGTAGACCGGTGCTTCAATGCGCTCACGGCCCGATTTCACCTCGGCGAGGAAATTAAGCAGGCGAGTCAGGTTGTAGCTTTCCGGAAATCCCTTACGGGTCATTAGCTCTCGCTCTTTGAGCATGGCGTTCGGGAATAGAAATCCGTCGGTCGGTACAAGCTCGACGCGCGGATGACTAGACCAGCGGGCGAGCAGCGCTTGCAGCACGCGGCCAGTGGTGCTTTTGCCCACGGCAACGCTGCCACCAAGCCCGACGATGAAGGGCATCTTGCCGTCGCCCTTGCGTAGGAACCTGGTCGTGGCGCTATGCAGCTCTTGCAGCGCCTCGACATGGAAATTGAGCAGCCGACTGAGCGGCAAATAGACCTCGACCACCTCCTGGGTGGAGACACGCTCGGTGAGGCCGCTCAAATTTTCGAGCTCTGCCTCGGTAAGCGGATTCGGCGTGTCGGCTCTGAGCGCCGCCCAATCGTCCCGACTATAGGTGATATAGGGTGAGAACGCGACGGTAGGGCGCGGATTCATGGACGCGAGCGCAGGCGTCTCAGCGCCACGCCGCTTTCCGCTTCTGCGCGAGGTCGGTGGCGCCCATGCGACGCTTAAGCTCCGCTAGCACATCGTCAAAGGCTATGTGCCGAGACTCGAGCACGACCATCAGGTGATAGAGCAGATCGGCCGCCTCGTGGATCAGAGCCGCGTCGTCCTGAGCGATTGCCGCGATAACGACCTCCACGGCCTCCTCGCCAAGTTTCTTGGCAGGCTTGAGTGGCGCGTCGTCGAGTAGGCGCCGCGTGTGGGAGTCCTCTGACCTTGCGGTCCGCCGCGCCTTGATATTGGCGGCGAGGCGACCGAGCACGTCATTCTCGCTCATATCTTGGCTCATACACTGCCACGGCCCAGAGGGAAATAGCGGCTTGCGCCTCATCCCTAGGAAAGCAAGCCATTGCCCAATTGACGGGCAAGATTGGGCCAGCCTGCCTCGCTGTGACGGCTATCCATCGAGCCGCATCGGCAAACCAGCTTCAGCCATGAAGAGCTTGGCCTCGCTGATCGACCATTCACCATAGTGGAAGATCGAGGCGGCGAGCACAGCCGAGGCGTGACCTTCGCGCACGCCCTCAACCAGGTGTTCGAGCCTGCCGACCCCGCCACTCGCAATCACCGGGACTGAGACGGCATCGGCCACGGCCCTGGTCAATTCAAGGTCGAAGCCCCTCTTCGTCCCGTCGCGGTCCATCGAGGTCAGCAGGATTTCTCCCGCGCCGTGCGCCACAACCTCGCGCGCATAGCCGACCGCCTCGATGCCCGTCGGCTCACGGCCACCATGGGTGAAGATCTCGAAGCGCGAGCCTGCGCCATTGCCGCCCACGCGCTTGGCGTCGATCGCCACGACAATGCATTGCGCACCGAATTTCTCCGCCGCCGCGCGCACGAAATCGCGGTCGTTTACCGCCGCGGTGTTAACCGACACCTTGTCGGCACCGGCCTCGAGCAGGCGCCGCACATCTTCGAGCTTGCGCACGCCACCGCCAACGGTAAGCGGCATGAAGCAACGCTCGGCCGTGCGTTCCACCACATCGAAGATGGTGTCGCGGTTCTCGTGGCTTGCGGTGATATCGAGGAAGCAAATCTCGTCGGCGCCAGTCTTGTCATAAGCGCTCGCCGCCTCAACGGGATCACCGGCATCCCGCAGATTGACGAAGTTGACACCTTTGACGACACGGCCGCCCTTCACGTCGAGACAGGGAATGACCCGGACTTTGAGCATAAGCCGGATTTAAGCCGCCGTGGCGGCTCTGTCCACTTTCGCGTGTCGCGCCCTTACCACGCGTACGATCCACACAACGAACAGGACAATCAGCACCAGTGACCTACCATCACAATGATGCGATGAACCCGCCGGTGTAGGTGACGGCGATCGGCGAGAAGCAGTTGCCCTGCGCAAAAAGGAGAACCTTCCGTTCGCCGCGATGATAACAACCAACACCACCACGACCCCGATGCGGCGAGCACAAAAGCCTCTGCTTCTCCCGACTCCCCACTACAAGCAGTGCCGCCCCAAACCCAGTCAGCAGTACCAGGAGAGCAGGATAGTGAACACTGTGCGTATTCGGGCTCAAGAGTGCGGTTTCTTCCGGCTCGCGGCGATGAGCGCGAGCGCCTCCCCCGGATCGAGCCTGCCGTCATAGAGTGCGCGGCCGGCAATAGCGCCTTCGAGCCTCGCATGTTCGGGACGCAGCAGGGCGTGCACGTCGTCGATCGAAGCGAGTCCTCCGCTCGCGATTACCGGAATCGAGATGGCTCTTGCTAGTGCTGTAATCGCTTCGAGATTGAGCCCGGCAAGCACGCCGTCTCGCGCAATATCGGTATAGATGATGGCAGCAACGCCCGCGTCCTCGAATCGCCGGGCAAGATCGAGGGCGGTGATTTCGCTCGTCTCGGCCCAGCCCTCAACGGCGACCTTGCCGTCACGCGCGTCGATCCCGACGGCGATGCAACCGGGAAAATCGCGCGAGGCTTCGCGCACTAGCGCGGGATCGCGCACCGCGGCGGTGCCAAGGATTACGCGGTCGATGCCCTTCTCGAGCCAAGTGACGATAGTGTCGAGATCGCGGATACCACCGCCAAGCTGCATTGGGATATGAACGGCGTCGATGACGGACTGAACGGCACCCGCATTCACCGGCTGTCCCTCAAACGCACCGTTGAGGTCGACGACGTGCAGCCACTCGAAACCTTGCTCTTCGAAGCTTCGCGCCTGTGACGCCGGGTCCTCGTTGAACACGGTCACCCGGTCCATCTCGCCTTGGCGAAGCCGCACGCATTTCCCGTCTTTGAGGTCGATGGCCGGGAACAGGATCATGGCAAACCGCCGCTGCTCACGGTTTCCATTGCAGGAAATTCGCAATCAACGCGAGCCCTAGTCTCTGGCTCTTCTCGGGGTGGAACTGGCTGCCAGCCATATTGTCCCTGGCGACGAAGGCGGTGATTGGCCCCCCATAGTCAGTGCTCGCCACGAGGTCGTCTCCCTCGCTCGGAACGAGGTGATAGGAGTGGACGAAATAGCCGTGCAGGCCTCCATCCCCGGTCGGGATCCCGTCAAACAACTTATGCTCACGAGATATGAGAAGCGTGTTCCAACCCATATGCGGAATTTTCAGCTCGGGATCGGAAGGCGCAATCGATCGGACCTCGCCTTTGATCCAGCCGAGGCCTGGGTGGATCCCATGTTCTAAGCCGTGCTCGGCCATGAGCTGCAGCCCGACGCAGATGCCGAGAAACGGTTTGCCGCGCTGCTGCACCGCCTCATTAAGCGCATCAATCATACCGGGCACGGCAGCGAGGCCCCGCTTGCAGTCGGCAAAGGCCCCGACTCCGGGAAGCACGACGCGGTCGGCGTCTTTCACGTCCTCAGGGCGCGCAGTCACCGCGATGGCAAGCTTCGATCCCTGTTCGCGCGCGACCCGCTCGAATGCCTTGGCGGCTGAATGGAGATTGCCGGAGCCGTAATCGATGATAGCGACATGCATGATCTATGGCTGCGGGAAGAGCCCGATCACCCCTTCTGCTTCGCCGCTCGTCTTCGGCGCTGGCAGATCGGCATTGCCCGCCCGAACCGAAACGGGGACAGGCTGCCGACCCTTCTCCTGCCGCGGCAACCAGGACTGGAAGAAGGCAAGCTCGTCGGCATCGCGGACTGGGCCGACGGCGGTGCCGACCTGCTTGTATCCACTCCGTTCCAACGCCGCTCGGCGAAGATCGTTAGCCTCGAAGGCGAACAGCACGATGAGCGCCAGACTGGTCCAGCCGAGCAGGACTTGCCCCTGGTCGGTGGGACCGAACACCCACGCAAGCAAGGCAAAGAAGGACAGGAAGGCGATCAGCTCGATCCACATGCGCTGATAGAGCAGCCAAAGCCCCGGCACGAACAGCGCAGGCCAGGAAAAGCCCTCCTTGATGAACGCGAGCTTATCCGCCTGGTCTTGGAGGTCTCGCGCCTCGCCTGGCGGCTCATAGACTGTATAGAGCGTCACGGGACGTCACTGACAGACAAGTGCATGGTTGTACTTAAGGCCTAGAGTTGGCCCTTGGTCGAAGGCACGCGGCTGCCCTGACGCTCGTCTATGGCGACCGCTTGGCGAAGCGCGCGTGCGAGCGCCTTATAGCAGGTCTCGGCGATATGGTGGCTATTCTCGCCGTAGAGCGTCTCGATATGCAGCGTGATCCCAGCATGCTGGGCGAAGGCCTGAAACCACTCACGGAACAGCTCAGTGTCCATCTCACCGATCTTTGAGCGCGTGAACTCGACCTTCCACACAAGATATGGTCGCCCCGAGACGTCGAGGGCGACACGGGTCAGTGTCTCGTCCATGGGCAGATGGGCGAAGCCGTACCGCGCTATACCCTGTTTGTCGCCGAGCGCCTTCGCCACTGCCTGGCCGAGCACGATGCCTGAGTCCTCGGTGGTGTGGTGCTGGTCGATATGGAGGTCACCCTTTGCCTTAAGCAAAATATCGATCATCGAGTGGCGCGCGAGCTGCTCGATCATATGATCGAGAAAGCCCACGCCGGTCTCGATCGCATAGGCGCCGGTCCCGTCGAGATCGACGGTCGCGGTGATCGCTGTCTCCTTGGTACGCCGCTCGACGGTAGCGGTCCGCTTCGATTTGGCTTTGGTCAGCTTCTGCATGGGTCGGAGGCTAGCGTAAGGCCCTTAACTAATCCCCCTATCCTAGAAGGGCGTGGGTTGGGGAAGGGTTATAGCGCTTGACGAAAGGCCCCGCCATGCCGATATCGCAGTGCACGAATGAGTCACTCTTCCCCCGACACCTGGTACGGTACGACAATCCTCACCGTTCGCAAGAGCGGCAGGGTGGTGATCGCCGGCGACGGCCAGGTTACCCTTGGTCAGACCATCATCAAGGGCAACGCCAAGAAGGTTCGCCGCGTCGGTAACGGCAATGTCATCGCTGGCTTCGCTGGCGCAACCGCGGACGCCTTCACTCTGTTCGAACGCCTTGAGGTTAAGCTTGAGCGCTTTCCCGATCAGTTGAAGCGCGCTTGTGTCGAGCTTGCCAAGGATTGGCGCACCGATCGCTACCTCCGCCATCTCGAAGCCATGATGATCGTGGCCGATGCTGATGAGAGCTTGGTGCTCACTGGAAAGGGCGATGTGCTCGAGCCTGACGACAATGTCATGGGCATCGGCTCTGGCGGCAATTTCGCCCTCGCCGCTGCGCGTGCTCTGCTCGACTCTGATCTCGACGCCGAGGCGATCGCGCGCAAGGCCATGACCATCGCTGCGGATATTTGCGTTTACACCAATAAGGAAGTCGTCCTCGAAAGTCTGGAGTCGAAATCCTAGCCGCATGACCAGTTTTTCCCCGCGCGAGATCGTCTCGGAGCTTGACCGCCACATCATCGGCCAGCGCGACGCAAAACGCGCCGTGGCTATCGCGCTGCGCAATCGCTGGCGCCGGCAGCAGCTCGACGAAGAGCTGCGCGAGGAGGTTCTACCCAAGAACATTCTGATGATCGGACCCACTGGGGTCGGCAAGACCGAGATCTCGCGGCGGCTCGCCAAGCTTGCCGCCGCGCCCTTCATCAAGGTCGAGGCCACGAAATTTACCGAGGTGGGCTATGTCGGTCGTGACGTCGATCAGATCATCCGTGATCTCCTGGAAGCCGGCATTGGGCTCGTCCGCGACGCGAAACGAAAAGAGGTCGAAGCAAAGGCCCAGCTCAATGCCGAGGAGCGCGTGATCGATGCCCTGGTTGGTGCCAACGCCGCCGTCTCCACCCGCGACATCTTCCGCAAGCGCCTGCGCGCCGGCGAGCTCGACGACCGCGAGATTGAGATCCAGGTTGCCGACACTGGAGCCGGGATGCCGGCCTTCGAAATACCCGGCATGCCCGGGAGCCATGTCGGCATGATCAATCTGAGTGACGTGCTCGGCAAGGCGCTCGGTAACCGCACCAGGCCGCGCCGCGTCAACGTGCGTGACAGCTTCGATATTCTCATGGCGGACGAATCCGACAAGCTGATCGACAACGACTCGACGGTGCAGGAAGCGATCCGCAACGTCGAGAACAACGGCATCGTGTTTCTCGATGAGATCGACAAGATCTGCGGGCGCTCAGAGCGAATCGGCGGTGCCGACGTGAGCCGCGAGGGCGTGCAACGCGATCTTCTGCCGCTGATCGAGGGCACCACGGTCGGCACCAAATATGGCCCGGTGAAGACCGACCATGTGCTGTTCATCGCCTCAGGCGCGTTCCACACTGCCAAGCCGTCGGACCTTCTGCCAGAGCTTCAAGGCCGGCTGCCGATTCGGGTCGAGCTTCGCGCGCTGACTCGCGACGATTTCCGCCGCATCCTGACCGAGCCCAAGGCCTGCCTCATCAAGCAATACATTGCGCTGATGAAGACCGAGGGCGTCGATCTCGAATTCCCGCCAGACTCGATCGAGGCCATCGCCGACATCGCGGTCGAGGTAAACACCAATGTGGAGAACATCGGCGCGCGGCGCCTCTCCACGGTGATGGAGCGAATCCTCGACGACATCTCCTTCGATGCCGCCGACAAGCATGGCGAGAAGATCGTGGTCGATGCGGCCTACGTGCGCGCCCATATCGGCGACCTCGCCAAGAACGCCGACCTGTCGAAGTTTATTTTGTAGGGTTCGATCGGACCAGTTCCTTGTCCGGCTTCGTCGTCGGGCTAGCGGGGACGTCTGAGCCGCACATAAAGTGCGCCATCGCCCCCGAGGCGGCGAGGGGCGGGTGAGAAACTAACCACCAGCGGTGCGAAATCGGGCTCTCTCAGCCAACGTGGTACGAGGTTGCGCAACACGCCGCGCTCGTCCTCTTCATAGAAGCTCTTGGCCGCTGACTGGTTAGCGCCCTTGCCGGTAATCACCAGCACGTGGCAGAGCCCACGCGCCTGCGCGTCCTTGAGAAAGTGCAGGAGCCGCGCATGCGAATCGCGCTGCCGCATGCCATGCAGATCGAGGCGCGCTTCGACTTCGAGCCGCCCTTTCTCCAGCTGGCGTGAGATTTGCCGGTCGAGTGGTGCCGCGTGGGCAAGAAGGCTTGGCTTCGGTGCATGACGTGGCGTCACGTGGCGTAGAACCTGTGACTGCCTTGGCCCCGGCTTCGCCTTCGGCTGGGGCTCGAACTTGGCCGGAGTTCTGGCGCGACCCTTCAGCGGTGAGGTGGTTTCGGCGACCTTCTCCCACAGCGCGGCATCGTCGTCCTCGTTGCTGCCGCGCTTGCCCATGATCACGCCCCCGGCGCCACGTTGGGAAGAAGTACGATGAAACGAGCGGGTGCGTGCGTCGTGCCGGCAATCCTGCCGGCGTCGTCGCCGGAGCCCCAGAAGATGTCGCCGCGCTCAACGCCCCTGATCGCCGAGCCCACGTCCTGCGCCATCATCAGGCGGCGGAATGGCTTGCCGTCATCGCCCTTGAGCTCTGGCGCCTCGACGAAGATCGGGAGCCCGAGCGCGTGGAACGAGGCATCGACGGCGAGGCTCCGCCCCGGCGTGAGCGACACGCCTTGCGCGCCGATCGGTTCGCCTTCGCCTTCCTTCCCGTCCAACACTCGGAAGAACACATAGGACTTGTTCTGCCACATCATCTTCTTGCCGCGATCCGAGTCCTCTCGCAGCCACGCCTTGATGCCCTGCATGGACAGGCTTCTAGGCTTTGCCTGTTTGAGCGCGGCCATGCGCTTGCCGATCGAGGTAAAGGGATAGCCATTCTTGCCGGCATAGCTCAACCGCACCATTGATCCGTCGGGAAGGCGGACTCGCCCGGATCCCTGTATCTGCATGAAAAACAGCTCGACTGGATCGGCGAGGTAGAGCACTTCGAGGTTTCGACCTTGTAGCGCGCCCTCGTCGATTTCCTCGCGCGTGTAATAGGGCACGAGCCCGTCATCGGTCTTGCGCATTGCCGTCAGCGTGCCCGCGGCAGAATCGCGGGCGCGCAGCTCATCAGGCATCACCGCGGCGAGATCATCCGGATGCCCGTAGACCGGCACCGGGAACTTCGCGCTCTTCTCTCGCGCACCGTCGATCTCAGGCTCGTAGTAGCCGGTGACGAGCCCGAGGTTCGGCGCGTCGGCGATCCGATTCGGCGTGTAGTGCGCTTCAAAAAACGCGCGGGCGGCTTCACGCGTTACCTCGCCGTGCTTGCTCAGCTCGACCGCCGCGGTGCAAGCCTCGGCCATCGTAATGTCAGGCGTGATCTTGCCGCAAGACTTGAGCAGTGCCGGGAATGCAGCGGCCTGATTGTCGGCCTGCCAGCCCTCGACCTCGGCGAAGTTGATCGGCTCAAAGTTGACCACCGCCTGTTTCTCCACCTTCTTTCCCCGCAACAGCGAGAAAAGCGCGATGGCGACAGCGGCTGCGGCAAGCAGCAATGCAGCGGCGAGAAGAAGAATCGCGCGGCGGCTCAAGCCGGCCCTCGCAATGTCAGTTCGCCGACTCGGTCGCGACAAGCTTCCAGTTCGGGTTCTTGGAGGTGATGTCGCGGGCAAAGGTCCAGATGTCGGTCACCTCACGCACCTTCTTCGGATCGCCCTCGACCACTTCGCCTTCGGCGTCGCGCGTCACTGAGATGAGCTCGCTCACGAACTTGACGGTGACATAGGCCGTGCGGTTCTTCACGTCCGATTCGATGATGTCAGCCTTGTTGATGCCGACGAGGTTCGACTCGACCTTCTCGCCGCGCGCCTCGCGCTCGTGAATGGCGCTCTCGAAGCCCTCGAACACTTCGGTGCTGAGCAGCTGCTTGAGCGAGGCCTCGTCGCCGTCGGCAAAGCTCACGACGATCATCTCGTAGGCCGTCTTGGCGCCGTCGACGAAGTGACCAGGATCGAAGCTCGGATCGGCTCGCATCAGCTGGGTCAGTGAGTGAGCGAGCGGGCTGTCCTTCGGCGCATGGCCGCCAAGCCTTGCCTCGATGTCTTCGACCGAGGGAACAGTCGCTTCGGCCACCGGCCCAGTTCGCCCGCGCGGCAGCGCCACTATCGGCTCGTTGGTTTTCGCCGCGCTAGGCCGCTTCTGATCCGGCGCAGAATAGGGGTCGAAAGGCGGCCGTTCATTGCCTGTGCGCCGGCCGAGCACGTTGCGCAGCCGGATGAAGATCACGACGGCCAGCACCAAGAACAGCAAAGTATAGATATCGAAGGCTTCACTCATCCTTACCGCCACCCGCGTTGATGGATAGACCCGCGATGAATTGCGGAACTCTCAAGGTACATATTGATTTGCACCTTAAGACTTGCCCGCGGGAGCCTCAGGCGTTGTGGACGCAACCACATCACCCATATCGCGCCGCCCCTTCAACTTAAGGCATTCACGGCCCCTTAGCCAACCCCAAAACGGCGGAAAGCGACATTCGCGGGTTTCGCCTGCCGCCTGCGGCAAGATTGCGGCCTGGGGCATGTCATGCTAGCCAGCAGGCCCTTTACTTGAGCCAATGCGAACCCCATGGCCAAGAAGACGAAAGGCCCGGACGACGCGGGCAAGCGCAACGGCGATGGCAAGCCGGAGAGCGCAGGCGAAAGCCGTCTGGCGGCAACGCCAGGGGAGACAGCAGAGCCGTCAGGCTCCCAGCTCAACGTGCTGGGCCAATATATCAAGGACCTATCCTTCGAGAGTCCCGGCGCTCCTGACGTCCTGCAAAGCCCGCCGCCTAACCCACAGTTGCAGGTGACTGTCAATGTGACGGCGCTGGGCCGTGCCCCAGAAATCTTCGAGGTGACTCTCAGCCTTGAGGTCCACGCCAAGAGCGATACCGGCGTGATCTACAATGTCGAGCTGCTGTATGGCGGGCTGTTCCGCTTGCGCAATATTCCGCAGAACATGCTGCAGCCGGTGCTGTTCGTCGACTGTGCGACGATTCTGTTCCCTTATGCACGCCGGGTACTGTCCGACATGACGCGCGACGGCGGCTATCCGCCGTTGATGCTCGACCCCATCGATTTCGCGAGGCTCTACACGCAGAATCTTGCCCTCGGACAGCTTCAGACCGGTCCGACCAATTGAACGCAAGCGCTTCCCGTCACTGGGCCACGTGACTGGGCAATCCCAACGGGCACAGGGCAGCAAGCAGAGGCTGCCACAGGGCCTCATCACCAAGCGACGCCACGAACGCCTCGTGAGCCAGCCGCTCATCATCGCTAAGCCGCGGCGGGAGTGCGATCGGCCGGACCCGAGCACCAGCGGTGACCGTCGCCATGGTTGTCCCGCGGGCGGCGTTCGCGGCAAATTCGAGCCGTGCCTGGTGGCCGCCGACAAGCTCCACATACACTGCTGCAAGCAGCTTGCAGTCGAGCAAGGCACTGTGTTTATCCCGATCGGAAAGATCGACGCCGTACCGCTTGCACAGCGCATCAAGGCTGCAGGGCGAGCCAGGATGCTTGCGGCGCGCGAGCGCGAGCGTATCCACCACCCGGTCCCAGCGAAGCGGCGCCCGACTGATCCGCTCAAGCTCGGCATTGATAAAGGCGAAATCGAAGGCGGCGTTGTGCATGACGAGCATCGCCTCATCGATGAAGCCGAGTATGTCCTCGGCGCGCTCGTGGAAGCGCGGCTTGGTCGAAAGAAACTCGATAGAGAGCCCGTGCACCTCGAATGCGGTCTGCGGCATGTCGCGATCGGGGTTGAGGTGGCAGTGCCATACGCGCCCGGTCGGGATGCAGTTGATCAACTCGACACAGCCGATCTCGACGATACGGTGGCCCGATGCCGGATCAAGTCCCGTGGTTTCGGTGTCGAGCACAACCTCGCGCACGCGTGGCTCTCCTTCTATGGCGCTTGTCCGTGACGAAGCCGCTCCATGACGCGGCCTTCGCGGCCCTTGAGCGACTCAATAAGCTTATCGATCTGCTGCTCCATGTCCTGAAGCGTCGTGCCGCTGTCCACAACGAAGTCGGAGCGGGCACGCTTTTCCTCGTCCGACGATTGCCGCTTAAGTAGAGCTGCGAGTTTCTCCTTCGTCATGCCAGGGCGGGCAAGCACACGCTCCCTCTGTACTCCCTCAGGCGCGCTGACCACGACAGTCACGTCCACGCGAGAGAGAGCATCGGTCTCGAACAGAAGTGGGATCTCCAGAACGGCGAGCTTGGCGCCCTGCTTTTCCTGCTCGCGCAGGAAATCGATCTCCGCCTTCACCACCATTGGATGCACGATGCTTTCGAGTTGCTTTAATTTCCGCGGTGAGCCTGCCACCGCTTGCGCGAGCAGCGCCCGA